>Ga0180432_10004051_pt1 | contig 20427 bp, 12 predicted proteins | sample SS_ome_10_FD_132414 | JGI IMG/M metagenome (GOLD analysis project Ga0180432, IMG submission 132414) | Hypersaline lake sediment archaeal communities from the Salton Sea, California, USA - SS_1_MS_2 metaG | ecosystem: Environmental > Aquatic > Non-marine Saline and Alkaline > Hypersaline >...
CGCACAGGCAGTTCATGCTGTTGGCCGTGAACATCCCGCTGCACGAGCCGCACGTCGGACACGTGTTGTCCTCGAACTGTTTGACCTTCCTTCGGCTCATGGCGCCGGTTTTGAGCTGGGCGACGGCGTAGAACTGGTCGATCAGGTCGACGTCCTTGCCTGCGACGCGACCGGCCTCCATCGGGCCGCCTGAGACGAAGACCGTTGGGATGTTCAATCGCAGGGCCGCCATCAGCATGCCCGGGATGATCTTGTCGCAGTTGGGGATGCAGATCAGCGCGTCGAACTGGTGGGCCTCGGCCATCGACTCGACGCAATCGGCGACCAACTCGCGCGAGGCCAGCGAGTACTTCATGCCGTAATGCCCCATGGCGATCCCGTCGCAGATGCCGATCGTGTTGAAGACGATCGGCGTGCCCCCGGCGGCCCGGACGTTCTCGGCGACGTAGCGCCCCACGGCGTCGAGATGGACGTGTCCGGGGATGATGTCGGTGTAACTGTTGACCACGCCGATGAACGGCCTGCGGATGTCGGCGTCGGTCATGCCGGTCGCCTTCATCAGGCTGCGATGTGGGCCTCTCTCGTCACCTTTCTTCACGTTGTCACTGCGCATCTGTGTCTTCTCCTGTGGGTCGCGTCGGTCGTTGAGTGCCTTCACTCGCCGGCCTGTTCGAGCAGTTCCACCACCGCATCGAGCGTCTCAAACCCCTCGATGACCGTCAACACGTAGTTGGCCGTCGCCTCGTCGCGCAGCGGGCGGATGGCCTCGAACTGCGGGTCATGCGACAGGGCGCGGAGAGCCGTGATGTCCGGATACGCCACCAGCCCGCAGTATTCCTGTGAGCAGTTGCCCATGTAGATCATCCGCGTCTGCCCGTACAACAGCACCTGTGCCCCGTAGCGGTCCAGGATGGGCTGAACGCGCCTGAGATACTCGGCGTATTCGCCTTCCCTGCCGGGGACAATATCAAATAGATTCAAGACCACAAGCACGGCGTCTCTCCAGACCGACGCCCTGCCGCGTCGGTCGCGACACTCTACTGCGGATCGGACGGCGCTGCAATCCCAATCGCTCTGTGACGTGCCAAGACGTTCCTGTGCGGCCGGGCCCCGGAAGGAGAACCCGAATCGGCTGGAATTCATCCAGCCGATTCCCGTACAAAGAAAGACCATTGGCGTGAGTGCGTGGATGACGATCCGACGGAATACAGGTATTGTTCTCCTGGTGGCGGCCGCAGTCGCTGCCCCTGTCAGGGGGGCCGAGCCCGCCGGCAACGCCGAGAAGCAGGCCGCGGCACTTCTGACCGCGTGTGGCATCCGCGGCGGCATATGCCTTGTGGTGGGCGCAGAGGACACACAGCTAGCTGAAGCCCTGGCGCGGCAGAGCGCTCTGTACGTGCAGCAGCTTGAGCCGGACGCTGATCGAGCCATGACCTTCGGTCGGCGCTTCGCTACGAGCCGGCTGCGCGAGCGTCTGGGGATACGACATGCGGTCTTCGCCGCAGAGGATTATGCGTCGAACGCAATCAACCTGGTGGTGCTGACCTCCTGGAGCACCAAAATCGGGTCCGGGCTGTCTGGTGCGGCGCGCGTGGTGGTGCCGGGCGGGAGACTCGCCGTAAGGGGCCCACCAGCCGAACTCAAAGCCGCCGCCAGAGCCGCTGAACTGGAGATGACCCGCACCGCAGATGGCTGGGCAATCCTCAGGAAGGCGGCGACCCGTTCGGTTGTTCGGCCATGCGACAGCCTGCGATGGCGCGCGGGGTCCCGGTGGCAGCGTATCGGGTATCACGACTTCTGCTCGGTCTGCTTCGGGGACGGGAAGCTACTCTACCGGGAGACCGTGGCGGCCGCCGGAGGTGGCTGGCGATTCGAGTTGGTTTGTCGCGATGCCTACAACGGGCGCACGCTCTGGAAGACCGAGGAGCCGCCTTTCTCCCCGAACGAATGGAGCCGCACGTTGCGAGACCGCATGGGGGCTGCGATCGACCAAAAGGGCAGGGTCTACGTCGGGCTGGGGGACGATCTCGTCTGCCTGGACGCGGATAATGGCAATCGCTTGTCGACCGTCGCCGAAGGTGGGCGCCCGCGCGGCCGGATCGTCGTATGTGGGGGGCGGTTCCTGATCGCCGGCGGCGTGTTCCGCGATCTGGAAGACGGCAAGGAGCTAGGCAGATACAGCGGGCGCCGGATCGCCGTCGGGCATGATGCCGTCTATGCCACGGATCACGGCAGAACCATCACCGCCTACCGGATACCGGACGGCAAGGTCCTGTGGCGTGTCGACGCACGGAAAGACCAGCCCACCGGGCAATTCTCAGGCATGTTCCGCTCGGACATGGCGCTCCACGTGCACCGAAGCTGGCCGGCCGCGTCGCTGTCCACCATGGACCCCAAGACGGGCAAGACCCTCTGGACCTGGCCCCCGCCGCCGCGCCCGAAGGTCAGGGACGTCCTGGCCTACCCCTTCGGCAACAAGCTCTACATTGCCTACAACGACAAGACCGTCAAGCAGCCGCACGACTTCGTCTTCATGGCCGTCGAGGCGGCCAGCGGCAAGGTCCTTCGCAGGAAGATCACCGCCGAGGGCAAGAAGTGGGCCGGCGGCTGCTGGGCGCCGAGGCGGGCAGGGGAGTACCTGGTCTACCATCACAACTGCTGGTTCCATACCCGGACCGCGCAGCGGACGTATCTGCTCATGTTCCGGCCGAAATGCCGCCAGGGCCCGCTGCCTGAAAACGGGATGCTCTACGGTTTCCCCGGCCGCAAGGGCGGCGCGATCAAGGGCATCGCAGCGCTGGGGCCACGCGACATCGACTTCAATCAGGATCCCGGCGGGGGAGTCCTGAAGGAATATGGCCGCGCACACGGCCCGCCCCGGCCGCGCAGCCCGAGCGAATGGCCCATGTTCCGCGGGAAGGCGGTGCGCGGCAACTCGGTGAAGACCTCTCTCGGCAAGACGCTCAGAGAGACCTGGCAGGCGACCGTCGGACTGGGCAAACAGACATACGGAGTCATGGACGCCGAACGGACCGGCCTGACCCAGGCCGTCTGCGCCGCGGGCCTGGTTGTCGTGGCGGAGATCGAGGGCCAGCGCGTCGTGGCCCTGTCCGCAGAGACGGGGAAGATCACGTGGACGTTCCACGTCGGCAGCCGGGTGGACTTCCCGCCGGCCCTCCACGAGGGTCTGTGTCTGTTCGCGGCCCAAGACGGCTGGGCGTATTGCCTGGATGCGAGGACCGGCGCCCTGGTCTACAAGCTGCTCGTCGCGCCGCGCGAGCGCTACATCGGCGGGCAGGAGAAGCTCGAGTCGCTCTGGCCCGGGTGTGGGGACGTGCTGGTCGTGGGCGGACTGGCCTACAGCACCGCCGGACTGGCCGCGAGCATCCACGGCGGGATACGGGCCGTGGCGTTCAGGCCACGAACAGGCCAGGTCATCTGGGCCCGGTGCATCACCGCCAGGCCGTCCCGCAACGACGGAGAGCTTCAGCCGAACGTGCTCGTGCACAATCCCGGTCGCAAGCGCATCCGCATGGGTCGCCTCGCGCTTGACCCCGCAAGCGGCAAGAGCACACCGGGCTTTCGCGACAGCGGACACCTGCACCTGCGCGACGCGATGGAAGACTGGCTCTCGACCAACAACCGCGACCGTCTGTCTGAAGACATGGGTGGTGTCACCATCGACGATGGCAGGGATGGTATCAAGGGGCGCCTGATCGCCTTTACGGACAGCTTCGGCGTCGGCTTCAACGTCCTCAGGACCCCCAAGACGGGACTGCACACCGGGTCGGTCGTGATCGCCGGCAAGAGCCGGGATGGAAAGACCAGTTGGGCCCTGCCGCCGACCGAGATGAACGTCGATGATCTCCTGCTGACGCGAGATGCGGTCTACTGCGTGGGGCACTACGAGAAGGGCGCCAGGCCCGCCGAACTGTGGGTGATCTCGCCGCAAGACGGGAAGGTCGTCGGCACACACACGATCAAGGGGTTTCCCGCCTATAACGGCATGTCCGCGGCCGGGAAGAGACTCTTCATCGCGACGCGTGAAGGACGACTTCTATGCTTTGAAGGGAACTGAGCCGCACCGTGCAGATGAATGTCATCCGGCCTTGGGCGTCTCGGTGGGGACGACGTAGTAGTCGACACTGGATTCGATGTGGGGCATGGTTTCTCTTCTGGCGGGGGGTATGGGCTTGCGGTTCTGCTCGTAATGGTGCCAGCCGCTGCCCAGGCGGCTTCGCCAGGTGCCCCAGATCGGGTAGTACATCTTGCCGCCCTCGCGCAGGATGCGGGGGATTTCGCCCTTGCCCCTGACCGGATACAGCCACGGGGACGTCTTGGCTCGGCTGACGACCGAGCCGATCGTGTTGGCCGTCTTCGTGACCTTCTCGGCCCTGGCGGCCAGGGCCTTGGGAAGCCCTTTGACGAAATCGGTCGCGTGCCCGTCGACACGTCCGTGTACGAGATACAGCGCGATCAACCGCGAGAGGGTCCCGCACTGGACGGATACGACCTCGCCGATCGGGGCCGAGACCTCCTCGCCGGCCGCGGCCAGGACGATCCGCTTCAACGCCAGGGCGCCCCGGAGTTTGTCGCCGTTGTTCAGGCGAAACTCGGCATCCTCTCGCCCGCCCGCCAGGTCGATCATGACAACGCGGCCCAGCGGGACCGCCGCCGGACCGTAGCGCGTTCGCAGAGCGAACCTGGCGGACGTGGCCTGCCCCGTCCGGCGCGACCCGTCGCGCAGTACCAGGGCGATCTGCCCGCCTTTGCGGGGTGCCGCCTTCGTTGCCGCCGGCCGGACCTTGACGACCCGATTGATGTCGTCCAGTCGGGCCGTCAGCTTGCCGAATCGCGTCACGAGGGGCAGATGCTCGGGGCCGATACGCCCGGTCACGACGCCGGAGTCGGTGGTGACGGTGCTTTGCGGCTGGATGGGCGGCTGCTTCCGGCCCGGGTGCATCAGCGTCCAGGTTTCGTAGAGCTTCAAGATGACGCCTACGCGGGTGCGCCGTTCGAGGTCTTTGTCGTCGGCGTGGGCCTGGAGAATTCGGCCGACCACGGGGCCGATCCTGATCAGTTGGGCCTGGGCGTTTGCGCGATCCCGCCAGTTTTCCGAGCCCAGCGCCTCGATCAACTCGGCGACGCGTCCGGCGAGCTTGGGCCGCGCGTCCAACCCCGGCGTGAGGCTGACCACCTTGGCGATCGGCACGCTTACCGGCCCGCGGTCCGAGCGGACCGACAACTGCCGCAGGCCGATCCGAGCGGTGATGACCGCACCGTCCAGCAGACGAATGCGGAAGGTCGGCCCGCCCGCCGCTTCGGCTGCCGGTGCCGGTCCGCCCTGGGCCCGCGCGGCCGCCGGCGCCGTTATCACCGCCGCCGCGAGGGCGAGAACCGTGACCAGTCGCCTGGCGAGCCAAATGTTTCGGGGTAACTCTCTTGTGGTGTGTTCCCCCACCGTCGTGCGCATGGATGGTTCCTTTCCGTTCAGTCACCGGACCGATGCACCCCATTGGACGCCGACGGCCGCCGTTCGTTCCAGGCGATCCTGCCGCGCCGCTCGCCCGCGCGCGGCGATGCCGTTACTTCGTGTCCTCGATCTTCGCGGCCTGGGCCTTCAGGGCCTCGACGGCCTGGCGGGCGGCGCCGAGCTTCGCGGCCAGCTCGGAGTCCAGCCGCTTGATCTGGCCTGAGAGCCACTCGTCTTTCTCCAGTTCGTCGAGGATGGTCTCCATGCGGGCGATCTTGGCGGCGATGAGTGTCTTGGCGCCGCCGCCTTTGCGAAGGTGGAGTTCCTTCTCGAGCACGGGCAGGTCGAACTGCGCCTGGCGGATCTTGCGGTCCAGGGCCTGCTTCTCGCCTTCGGCCGTGAGTTGCTTGAGCTTCTCGGCGGTCCGCTGCTGGGCTTCCTTGGCGTAGTTGACCCCCTCGGGGATCGGCCAGTCGTCGGTGCGGAACGTCGGCAAGGGCAATCGCTCGCGACCGACCATGTTGCCCGTTGGCCAGTTGCTCCATCCGTACCTGACGGCGACCGGATCCTTCACCAGGTCGCTCCACACTTCGATGCAGCAGGTGTCGTCGAGCCGGGTGTGCCGGGCCTTGGCCGGATACCACCGCCGATTCCTGTCGGCGATGATGAAGCCCAGGAACGGGGCGTTGCCCTCTCGCGGGCAGGGCAGCACCTGCCAGTAGGCGTTCTTCTTGATGTGCTTCCACCGGTCGTGGACGATCGGATCGCTGTCGAAGAACAGGTAGATCCTGTCGTCAGTCTTCTTCATTTCGCGGTAGTGCCCCGCGCGATGGACGACCGGCTTTTTGTAGATGTTGGCCAGGGCCCACAGCGAGGCGTATTCGGCCACCGGGAGCTTCTCGCCCGGATGAATGTACGAATTGCCCGTTGGATACGTCGCGATCATTCCCGCGTTGGGATCGTTCGCCAGAGCGCGGCGCTGAATGTCGCGGACAATCGCGTAGCCCTGGGCGACCGTGGCGATCTCGGGGTCCATCCCGAACGTGCCCCAGCCGGGCTGGCTGATGCACCCGAACGGCAGCCTGGCGTCCCCGAACGCCTTGCGGAACGAGACGGGGACCTTCGGGAATGTGTATTCGTACCGCGTCCAGCGCATGAAGTTGTTGTTCTCGCCCTGGTAGTACAGCACGCCGCGAACGCCCAGGTGCCTGATCGGCATGATTGTGGCATTGAACAGCCCGGCAGGGGGGCTCCAGCCGCTGCGCGGATCGCCGGGCTGCCTGGGCAGGCGCAGCCGAGGCTCGCGCTTGCCGGCAGCCTTGGCCTGGGCGACCTTCTCGGCGTGTTCGACCTTCTTCTGTTCGCAGGCCTTCTTCCACTCGGCCATGATCCGCTCGACCTGCCTGGGGTCCTCCCACATGGCGGTCTGGGCGTCGTAGTCCTTCAGGACGGTCTTGACGATCGTGTTGTCGATGTTGTCCAGTTCATCCCTCAGGCACCACGCCTGGCCGAGCGTGCCGCCCCGGGCGACGTTGATGATCCCTACCGGCACCTTCAGGTAGCGGTGCAGGAACATGCCGTACAGGTACGGGACCGCCGAGAATCTCTGGGCCGATTCCGGCGAGCACACCTGCCAGGCGACACTTCGGCGGATGTCGTCCAGCGGCTTGTACCAGGAATCGTGCCAGGCCACGTATCGCAGGCCCGGGAAGTTGGCCGAGGCCGCCTCGCGACCCTTCCGGTTGAAGTTGCCCCAGCCCATGTTGCTCTGTCCGGCACAGACCCAGATCTCTCCGATCAGGATGTTCCGAACGCCGATCACGTCGTCGCCGCTCCGCGCGATGATCCACGTGGGCTGGAAGCTGGCCTTGGCCGGCTTGAACGTGACGTGCCACCGGCCGTCGTCAGCGGCCTTGGTCTCGACCGTTTGGGTGGGCAGCTTCGGTGGATTGGTCTCCACGTATTGGACGGTCACGGCGTAGGCGCCGTCGTCGGCCTTCGGCCCGGTGGGCCGACGTGTGCCCTTACCGGAGTCCTGTTCGCCGGCCTTGGCCATCCCTTTCTCGCCCGCGGCGCGATCTTGCGTCAGGGTCACGGCCACCTTGGACCCGGCTTTGGCCCAGCCCCAGACCACGATGGGCTTGTCCTGCTGAAGCACCATGTTGTCGGTGAAGATTCCGGCCAGCCTGAACACCGGCGGCGGTCTGTCCTTCTTCGCCGCCAGGGCGTCTGTTGGAGACACTCCGACCACGGCGGCCAGTGCCATGCACACGGCGACCGACGACCTACGCGATTCTTGCATAACGTCTCTCCGGAAGGTGGGGGTTCACTCGAGTGCAGATCCGACGGCGAGCCGGCCTCCGCGCGCGGCGGGAAGGCACGCACGTGTCTTGACAGCCGAGGGTACGTTGCGTCCGGCTGCCCACTGGAGGGCCCGGCGGACCAGGGCATCGGCGCCCTTTTCGCTTTGGGGCTTCTCGAAGTGGGGACTGAAGCAGATGACGCGTCCGCGGCCGAAGGTCGAGGCGATGACGGCGGGGGTGTTGGCCATGACGCCGGTCGGGGCGCCGTTCTTGGCGATCTCGGAGCGGTAGTGGGCCAGCGTTTGGTAATCGGGCAGGTCATCGGCCTTGGCGGGCGCCAGCAGGGGGCCCTGGCCGTAGTAGATGTCCATCTGCCGCGATGGGCCGCCGAGGACGGTCCGCCCGGCATCGGTCAGGTCGATCTTGACCATGCCCGTGCCGCGATTCCAGTGCTTGGAGTCGACCGTGCGGGCGTCGATGATCTTCAGACCCCAACTGTACTTGTACGTGGCCAGGTAGGCCCCGGCGCAGATGCCGACGTACCCGCCGCCGTTGCGGACGAACTTGCGGACGGCGTCATGGCCGACCTTGCCGATGCCGGCGGCCTGCTTCGAGCCGCTGCCGCCCGGGAAGACGACCACGTCGAACTGGTCCAGGGCGCCGTCGCTGATGTCATCCGGCCCGACCGGAACACACCGCGCCAGCCCGCGCTGCCGGGCCGCAACGGTCCGCAGCAACGCCAGGGCCTTGTTGCCCGTGCCGGGGCCGTTATAGATGGCGACGCGCAGCGGCTGGGTGTGGTCCTTGCCGGCCTGGCGGGCCGGCACCATCCGCCAACGCTCGCAAGCGGCCATCTTCAGTTTGGCCAGCAGTACGTGGAACATAAGCCGATGCTGCCTGGCGCGGATGGCCCGGGGGCGATCCTTCTTCTTGTCGTCGACGATCTCGTGCGTGGTGGTCTCGATGATGAACGACTGCGCGCCCAGCCGCTCGGCCGTCGCGCGGGCCAGCGACCCGTTGGCCGGGGGACCCAGGAGGACAAACTTCCGCTTGGCGTCGCTGACGGTGGCGTTTACAGCCTTGCGCATCTCGGCCACGACGGGCGCGGCCTTGGATTTGCGGAAGTGGATGATGCTGGACCCGACGGACTTAGACCCGGCGCCCCGGAAGCCGTGGCCCTCGTGCATGTCCACGTGCCAGTTGGGCTTGCAGTTCTTGGCGAACGCCCACAGGGCCTTGCACAGGTCGGTGCGGGCTTCATCCTTGCCGCCGGTCGTCGGGAAGTTCCGATTGGGGTCTCGCGTGGCTTTCGGCTGGCCCGGCAGGTGGCGATCGTTCGCCGCCAGGCCGCGCACGTTGCAGCGGGGGACCACGATGAGCTTTCCCCGGCTGACGGACCAGTGGCGGATCTGTTCGGCGGCTTCGGCGCCGGCCGGCTCGTTGCCGTGAATGCCTCCGGTGACCAGCACGGTCGGCCCGTCACGCCCGGAGTCGATCACGTAGTAGGACGTGGCCCACTGCGTGCCGCCGGCGATCGTCCCGCTGGACCGTCTCGGGGCAGCCTGGGTCCGGGCCGGCAGCGGCACCGCAGTCGACAATGCGATCACGATAGCTGCCGCCAGACGCGCGCGAGGCTTGCGGAGGCCGCGCGGCCGGTCGTGCAATGGCAGATCAAGCATCACAGAGTCAAACCACTCGGCTCGGGACTCGGACCGGCAGACCTAAGGAATCCACCGGGCGTAACTTAAGCAGGCCGGCTGGGCGGCCGATATATGCAAAGGCCGGTCCCAGGCCGGTCCCAGGCCGGTCCACAGCCTGCGTCTTGCGCGGTCGGCCGCTGCGGTCAGTCCCACAACGGAGCGAACGTGATGAATCGTCAAACGAAGGAGTCCTCCTGCGGGTTCACCCTGCTCGAACTCGTTCTGGTCATCGTGATCATCGGGACGATTGCGGCCATCGCGATTCCCCGCCTCAGCCGAGGGGCTGCCGGGGCCTCCGACGCCACGCTGCGCGGTTCGCTGGCCGTGCTGAGAAAGGCCATCGACTTCTACGCCACCGAGCACGGCGGCGCGCTGCCGACGGAAGCCGACATCGAAAACCAACTTCTCCTGTACAGCGACATCGACAGCAACACTCAAGCCACGCGAGACGCCACGTTCATCTACGGCCCGTACCTGGCGAAGCTGCCGGCGCTGCCGGTGGGCGAGCGAAAGGGCAATACACACATCGCCAAGAAGAACGGTGACGGGGTGGGGTGGATCTACAAGCAGTCCACCGGGACGATCCGCGCCAACACCAAGAACGGAGAGAAAGACGACGCCGGCGTCAAGTACAAGGACTACTGAGCTGTCTTGGGGGCCTCCTTCTTTCCCGGATCCTTGGCGCCAAGGACCGAACGCTTCACCACCACCGACTTGCCCAGGCCATGAGTGTTTATCACCCGGACGATCAGGTCCTTGACCTGGAGCGGCTTGGGCAAAGTGGCCGGGTTCAGCATGATGTCGGAAGGGATGCCTTTGCTGGTTTGGATGCCGACCGGCAGGACGGCCCGGGTGGGAACGCCCAGAACGATCGCCGCGATGCCCCGAGGGGCCACGATTCGAATCCGCCCGGCCTTGTTGTCCGCGGTGATCCTGATGCCGTTCCTCTCGTCGTATTCCCTCGCGTCAAGCGCCAGCCAACGCGTATGGCGCAGCCACTCGGCACTTGTCGGATGCCACATCGCCACCTCGCCGGCCTTGAACTCGTAAGGGCCCTTACGCCTGGCGTGGGGGGGCTCGACCAGCGTAAACACCCGGTTCAGCCGGTCGTGACCGCGCGTCATGATATCGTGAAGCTGCGAACTGTGAGGCAGTCCGAAGGTGTGGCCGATTTCGTGCAGGGCGGCGCCCATAGTGGTTGACGCGGCGCCCCAGAAGGTGCTTCGGCCCACCGAGTCGTCCTGGAACTTTGTCCGGTCGATTCGCGTCGTGTTGCTGAAGGCCTTCTGGACCTGGCCGAGGCTGTCGGGCCAGGTGAAAATGTTCGCGCCCCCGAAGAACGCGTGCGCCCCCCCGCCGAGCGCCGTGTGGGCCAGCGTCCGGCGTGTCTTGGCGTCGAACCACGAAAACGCCGGGATCACCAGGTTCCGGGCCTTCGGATTGTGCATCCGCCGCCTGATCAACTTGGCCGAGTAAGCCCAGAGCTGATTCCCGCTACGGCCGTGGTAGTACGCCCGGTCATGCTCGCCCCGAAGCGTGTGCACCCACACCTTGCCAGACTTGTCGAACTCCAGGTTGAACGTGACCCGCCCGTAGCCAAGATCGTTCATGCGCTCGGCCGTAAAGGTCTGCATCAGCAGCATCGCCGTGGCAAGTTTGCCCTTGTAGTCCTGCGGATCGTTGGCGATCTGGGTCTGGAACGTCGTATCGCCTGTCTTGTCGACCATGTAGAAGACGCGGACGACGTACGGATTGGTCTGGGGCTTGTAGGTGATGGTCAGTTTGCGGTTCGCCTTGCCTGCCTGGAAGAGCAGCTTGTTTGGTCCGGGCACAAGCTCGGCCAACGCGACGAACCTGCCCCTGTACGCCTGGGCCGTCATCCGTCGCGTGTCGCGTCTTGAAGACGCGTTGACGACTGTCACCTTGGTGAGGCTCTTGTCGGCCAGGGTGCCCCGAATCAACGGCACGGGATAGCGAATGGTCGTGCCGTTGGTGTAATTGGTGAATGCAATGGTCCGGGCCTGCTCGGCCGCCCACGTCGCGCCCGGGCAGCCCAGCAGCACCGCCGCCAGAACCGCGACCGCAGTTCGTCGCATCACCTTACTCCCGATACCCGCCATGCCAGACAGTATCCCACCACAGCGCGTTAAACAACCCCAACCGCCCCGGGGACCATCCCGGCTTGAGGAATGCCAAGCAACTGGAGAATAACCGCTTGCCATCGTTGTGGACTCGTGCTGCAATCTGAGCGCTTGGCGCGGTCGGCTCTGTGGCCGCGCGCTGCAGTCGCCGCAGAACGAGTCGGGCGCGGATGCGTGTGCATCCGCCTCGGTCGGCTGCAGGTCTCCGTGGCCCCGGTCGCGGGGCCACCAATCACGGTTTGCCCTCCGGGACCGAACCGAGCTTGCGGCTCGGCCCGTCGTATTGACCAGGTGTTGGGAGTATGCCATGCGTGCAGAACATGTATCGGCAGTGGGCTGTGTGGTAGCGGCAATTCTGGCTGCACTCAACGGTGTCGGATGTGCTCCGAGCGGTGCCGAAGGGCCTTGGGCGACGCCTCGCCCGCTCGGACGAGACATTCCCGCCTATCGCCCCGGCGACGATTCGCCCGACTCGGCGGGGGCTGAACCCGTGTTTGAAGAGCCTGCCGGCGTGTTGACGCTGCGTCAGGCGCTGGGTCTGGCCCTGGCGCGGAACCCGGCATTGGCGGCCGTCTCGTGGGATGTGCGCGCCACCGAAGCCGAGGCCCTCCAGGCCGGACTGATGCCCAACCCGGAAGTCAGGGTGAGCATGGTGGATTTCGGCGGCACGGGCCGACTCGAAGGCCTCAGGCGGTCCGATCAGCGGATCCGCCTGAGCCAGGTCATCGAACTCGGCGGCAAGGCCCGCAAGCGCCGCCGGGTCGGGCAGCTTGACGCCGCCAGGTCCGGATGGGATTACGAGACCGCGCGTCTGAACGTGCTGGCCGAGACGGCCCGTGCCTTTGTGGCCGTGCTGGTGGCGCAAAGACGGCTTGTCACGGCCAAGGACAAACATACGTCGGCCGAGGGTATCATGGCGGCGATTACCAAGCGCGTTGCGGGGGGTATGGCGGCCGGCCTGGAGGCCGCCGAGGTCCGGGCAGAAGTCGGGGCCGGGCGGATTGAACTGGACCATGCCCAAAGGGCCCTGGCATCGGCCCGCGGAGTCCTGGCCGGGTGCTGGGGCGGACGCACAGCCGCTTTCGAACGCGTTATGGGCGACCTCGACGCCCTGGTCGACATCCCCGCCGTGGGGCAGTTGCTGCCGAAGGTCACCGGCAGCCCGGACGTGGCGCGATGGGAGACGGAGGTCAGCTATCGGGAGGCGGCGATCGAGCTCGAGCGAGCCAACCGCATTCCGGACCTGCGGGTCCTGGTCGGCGTGCAGCGCGAGAGGGACCCGACCGCCCACGGCTACATGGTCGGACTGGAGATGGCCGTGCCCATTTTCGATCACAACCAGGGCAACCTCCGCCGGGCGCGGTTCCGCCGAATCAGGGCCGCCCACCGGCGCCAGGCCGCCGTTATCGCCGCCCAGACCGCCCTCCACCAGGCCTACGAGATGCTCTCGGCCTCATCCAGGGAAGTGGCCGTGCTCAAGAACGACATTCTGCCCGCCGCCCAGGAGCGAGCAGACACTGCCGCCCGCGGCCTCCAACTGGGCGCCGTGACTCACCTGCAGGTGATGAAGGCCCGGCGGGCGCTGTTCAGGGCAAAGGGCCAACTGGTCGAGGCGCTGGGGGTCTTCCACACGGCCGTCGTCGATGTCGAACGCCTGATCGCCGAGCCGATCGGCGACGTCGGCACAGCGGGCGGGCCCCAGCGGGGCGCCCCGAAGTAGCCGAAGGCGCCGATGGGAAGTGGCTCCGTCGCAGGTCGCCGAGCGAGCACGTGTCCCGAAAGGACATCCGGTTGGAGCGCCGGATCGGCCTTCGCTGTTCGGCAGATGGTGTTTGTGCCGATGAGAGGCTATAGTCTGGTTGTCGCTGGCCGTGTGGGCGACAGTGGCGAGGGTGGCGGAATTGGCAGACGCGCCAGGTTTAGGTCCTGGTCCCGAAAGGGGTGTGGGTTCGAATCCCGTCCCTCGCATGATTGGTTGACTGGGTGTCCAGCGGGCGAACTTGTTCGCCAGCTAAACAACCAACGGATCCTCAGGGGGTTTGCGATTCGGCCGGTGCCGGCTCGACGCTGTCGATCTTCTGCCCGGCATGCGCCGAGCGGAAACTGGTAATCGAGACATAGAAGAACCCGAACGTGAAGATCAGCAGGAACGGTGCAACGGTCATCGACCTCCAGTTCCACAGGCTCACCATCGTGCACGCGGCCATGTAGAGCCCGAAGATAAACTCCACGTAGGGCACCCAGTTTCTTCTGCGTTTGACCGGGACAATGCGTTCGACGAAGGCGCCGTCCTGCCGCCGGCCGGCATACTTCGGCGTGCGGACGAAACCGCTCTTCTTACCCAGAAACGCCTCGATGACGCCCTTGGTGTTTGAGACGCACAGCCCCACGCCGAGCGCCATCATGAACGGCATGTATTTCAGGACGGTTCGCCAGTCCTTTGTCAGTTCGATCTGGCTGGCGGTGTAGAAGACAGCCGCCGACATGGTGGCCAGTGAGAAGACGGTCATATCGAACACGCCGCGCCAGACGGACCCGGTATCGAGCGGAACGCACTGGATGTACAGCGCCGGGAACATCAGCAGGACCAGCAGCGTCATGTAGAGGTGCAGCGTGAAGGCGGTCAGGTGGAAGAACGCCTCGACCTTGACCTTCAGGGGCGCCTTGCTGAGCCAGACGCGGGGCAACAGCTTCAGGGCGTTCTGCGCCCCGCCTTTGGTCCAGCGGAACTGCTGGGCCTTGAAGGCGCTCATGACGGGGGGCAGTTCGGCCGGGGCCGTCAGGTCCGGAAGGAACACGAACTTCCATCCCTTCAACTGCGCCCGGTACGACAGGTCGAGATCCTCGGTCAACGTGTCGTGATGCCAACCTCCGGCGTCTTCAATGGCGGCGCGCCGCCAGGTGCCGGCCGTGCCGTTGAAGCTCATGAACCGCTCGCTGCGGTTCCTGGCCACGTGCTCGATGGCAAAGTGCCCGTCGAGGAAGATGGCCTGGCTTCTGGTGAGCATGCTGTCTTCGCGGTTGATGTGGTCCCATCGGGTCTGGACGACGCAGATCTTCGGGTCGGTGAAGTAGTGGATGGACCGCTTGAGCATGGACGGTTCGGGGACGAAGTCGGCGTCGAAGATGGTGATGAACTCGCCTGTGGCGGTCTTCATCCCGTTGCCCAGCGCCCCGGCCTTGTAGCCCTCGCGATTGCCCCGGTGGATGTACTCGATGTTGAAGCCCCTGGCTCGGGCCTCGGCCACCGCCTGCCGGGCAATCTCGACCGTGTCATCCGTGCTGTCGTCCAGGACCTGGATCTGCAGCTTGTCGGCCGGATAGTCGATCTTGCAGGTCTTCTCGATGATCCGCCTGGCCACGAGGCGCTCGTTGTACATCGGCAGTTGGATCGTGACGGGCGGGAGTTCGTCGAAATGCCCCGCCGGTCGAGGGGCCTTCTTGCGATGGCGGTAGTACAACGCCACGATGACGTATCGGTGCAGTCCGTACAACGACACCATCACCAGTGCGAAGGTATACAGTGTCATCAACACAGTCTGTCCGAACTCCGCCAAGCTCATAGGCTATCCATGTCCCATCGACGTCGAGGCCGCAAGTCCGAACCGGCCGAAACACACAAGACGCCTCCCGCAGTGTCATCCGTCCGGTCGGGTGTATCCGGGCGGACCCCTGTCGCCGCGAGGCACCATTCAATGGTAGATTGTACGGGACCGCGGCCAAGCCCGTCAACCCCCACTCGCAGAGGTTTCTTCGGTCTTGGCTTCCCGCCCCGCGGCCCTGGATGAGCCGGCGGGCAGCCGGGAAGATGCCGCCGGTGCAACAGCAGTGTCGGGACCAAAGACTTATCGCTGCTGCGTAAACGCTCAGATGTCTCGTCGCCTGCGCCTCCGGAGCGCCAGCACGGCTGCCCTGGCAGGCAACGAGCGTTCATACGGCTTCATGAACTCGTTGTCCTCCGCAACACTTGACCATACCTTAATCCGGGTTTGGTGACAACCCCCAGAATCGGCTGCGGCGGTTGGCGTGTTCTCCGAGGAGCGATTCCCCGACGTGACCTCTTTCATGACAGGGTATTGCGACTCATCTTGCACGACGAGGAGTTTCCCGTTGTTCTACTGAGCAGGGAGCGGGCGACGGTACCGACGGCCGCACGCGCCGCCGGAAAAAGCGTCGCATTCTCCCGGCCAAGTGCAGCAGGAGGCGCTTGGTTCTTCGGGCGGCAGTTGGTTGGAAAACGCCGCTGCGGGAACGGAATCACGCGCCCAGGGGTCGCCGGCGGCGGGTGAAAACACCCGTACGGGCTTGCCGTTACGCCCGGAGCGAACCTCGCGGTCATGTGGCGGACCGGGACCGGAGAGTTTTTTTCCGCCAACGGGCCGGCTCCAGCCGGGGCTCGTGTCTTCCGGCGAAGATTCTCTTGTACGCAAAGCCAGGAATGCCAATGGCTTACAGGTTAACGAAAATTAAATACACTTTTCGCTTGCAATCCGCGACGCCCGGGGTAAACTTTTTGTATCGGATGTGCCGGTTTTGAGGCCGGCCGATGTAGTTTATGCTCAACAGGATTAGCTCGGCTCGGATGCTCGCTCGTGAGATAGATTCATCCGAATCTGTCCGTCCATTGAAGCCGCCGGTGCCAGGGCGATGCGAAAGACTTGGCTGCGCGGGAATACAGTGCCCGGCAGCTGCTCAACAAGCAAGGCAATGATCCCCCGCGAGGGGCGACAAGGTTGGCGCCAGACGCGGCCTTGCCGACGAAAAGGAGAAAAAGAGATGACGCTCAAGACAGGACTCACGGCGCTGGGAATTCTGCTCGTGGCGGCGGCCCCCGTGGCTGCGGACTGGGACCCGGACGACGGTCACAAGATGCATTTCCCGCAACTGCCCGACCCGAACGGCCTGGATGTGAACATGACATACCGCAGTTCCACCGATTACTATCTCGTCGGGGATGACTTCAGGTGCTCGGCCAGCGGCCTGATCACGGACATCCACCTGTGGGTCTCGTGGAGGAATGACGATGTGAGCCCGCAGGATATTACCAATATACAGTTGACCCTCTACTCAGATGACCGGACCAATCCGGACTTCAGCCAGCCGGGCGAGCGACTGTGGAGATACAACACGGGCCGAAACTTCATCCATGTTCTCGACGGCACCGGCCAGCAGGGATGGATGGACCCTCCGGATCCGCCCAGCCCCGGCGTTGTCGATCATAACCAGTTCTTCCAGGTCAACATCCTCATACCGGAAGACGTAGCGTACGAACAGAAAGAACGCACGATATACTGGCTGGTTGCCACAGTTGGCGGGCTTGGCCCCAACGATGCGATCGGCTGGAAGACAGCGGATCTGCGGAAGTACCCGACCCCGTATACGGGGTCGAACTACGAAGACATAGCGGTGTTCTCGAGCAATGGAGGGATAGACTGGGCCCCGTTGCGAACCGCGACCGGCGCGCCGATTGACCTGGCGTTCGTGATCACGCCGGAGCCGGCCACGATGGCACTGCTGGCGGTGGGCGGGCTGGTCCTGGCCCGACGGCGCCGCAGGCGATAGAGCGCCCAAGACACCCACAACCCATGTCATGATCTTGCCCTGCGCCGGCGGGTTCTCCCGGTGGCGCAGGGCGTTCTTGTATCACGATCGCGTGCGGCTGCTGGCACTGGATTGCACGGCACTGGCAGCGGCATTGCCAACCGGTTACTGCCCTGATACGTTCTTTGCGTGAACGACGATTGCCTTAAGAGCAAACGACGGCGGCGGTGGGTGCGGAGGGGCGTGATCGCGGTGGGGGCCGCCATCGCCGCCGTCGGGGGCTGGGCCGCTTACGTGCGGTTCGTTCACGTGAACTTCCACGTGGTCGTCGAGGGGCAGGTCTACCGTTCCGCCCAGCCGTCAGCCGAGAAGCTGACCGAGTGGGTCAAGACGTACGGACTGCGGACCGTGGTCAACCTCCGTGGCGATAGCGCCGAGGCGTTCTACGGCGAGGAGCGTCGCGCATTGGAGCGGGCGGGCGTAACAATGATCGACATTCGGCTCACGGCCAAACGTATGCCGATGGCCAGGAGGCTGGAGAATCTGGTCGACGTGCTCGAATCGACTGAGAAACCGATGCTCCTGCACTGCGAGTCGGGTATCGAGCGGGCCGGGGTAGCGAGCGTCATGGCGGCGATGGCCGTCGAGGGCGACAACTACGCCTCTGCTCGCGACGAGGTGTCGCTGCGTACGCTGCATCTGGGCCCGATGGACCGTCGGATCATGGAGACGCTGGTCGAGTACGAAGACTACTGCCGGCGCGAGGGGATTTCGACCGGCGGATGGGAGCAATTCAAGCGGTGGGTACGCCAGGAGTACTATCCGTACTACTACCGCATAGACATCACAGCACCGCCTGTGATCAGGGCTCGGGAACGCCAACTGGTTCAATTCCCCGTCACCGTGACGAATCGTTCGCGGCGTGTGATTCCCATGAGCGACAAAGCCAAGCAGTTCCTGGTCGTCACGTTCCTCAGGCCGTTTGCACATGACCGCGAATTTGACGACTCGGGCGGTCCGCGGCTGTCGGTCAAGACCCCGTTACCTCGCGTGGACCTGAAGCCCGGCGAAAGCGTCCAAGTGATTCATTTGCTGCCGCCGCTCCAGAAACGCTGGGAAGGCACGTTGTTGCTGGACGTGATGGAAATGGCGGCGGGACGGAACACGACCTTCGCCTTGGAGCGGTCGACCGTGGCGACCTTCGAGCTGATTGTGGACGACAAGAGCAACGGCGGCAAGCCGGGCAATCGCAGGCCAAGGACGGAGGGGACGGAGCCGTCCGTCCGGGCAGAGAGCCGGCCGAGCGGTTGATGCCGACGGGCGACGGACACAGGAGCACTACGGTCGGTGGGGGATCTGCGGGGGCGGTGCCTGGCGGGCGGGTCGGGTCGTTGCGGTTCCGGTCTGTGGCGCGGCGCGGCGTTTGGCCGAACGAGCCCGGCGCCGGGCGGCGGAAATCTCCGCCCGGGCCTTGCGCAGCGCCGGCCTGTTGACGCGATACAGGCGGACCGTGTCCTTTCTGGCCCGGCGCCCGGTGGACCACGTCCCCAGTTCAGTGAACACCGGTTCGGTGAAGATCGGGGGGTCGAACGTTGGGACCTGCCTGTCCCCGACGGCCATGTAGGTCACGCCGCAGCGGTTGATCTTGTCGAGCATGTCTGCACGTCCCTCGAAATGCGCCCTGATCAGGCAGAAGCCTTTCATCTGCGCGTGGTGCAGCACGAGCATGTGGGAGACGAACACGAAGTTGCTCCACGGCGCATCGCCACGGGCGCGTATGGCGGCAGCGTGCTTCTTGATCTGGGTCTTGTGGAGGGTCAGATCCTCGAGGGGGTCGATGTCGTCCCCCACGGGTCCGGCCAGCCTGGCCAGGGCCTCGCCGGCGCGCCGGTAGGGCAGGCTGGTGATGTGCATCGGTCGCAACGTGTTGGCCAGAAGGCCCATCGGCACGGCCGCAATCACGGCCGTGGCGCCCACGCATGCCAGCCGCTTGCCCGCGCGGGCAAGCCATCCGCGCGTCAGGTCGGCCAGCAGCAGCAGTCCGACTGCGGCCAGGGGTGAGAGCATGACCGCCAACGTCAGCAGGTAGCGGTAGGACAGAATGCCTCTGCGTGCGTGCGATCGCAGCACCAGAGGCAAGAGCAGTGCGGCCCAGGCGACGATCCAGTACACGCCCTGGCCGCGGGGCGTCAGGCGCCGGGCGGAAAGTGCCGGTACCTTCTGGCGGCGAAGACGGCCGATAATCCACGCTCCAACGGCGACGCACGCCAACGTTGCCAGGGCGGGGTGCATCGCCTCGAAGAGTTTGTTAACGAGGTGTCGCGGCCACGGGTACTGGCCCGAAGCAAGAGGGATCTGCGCCAGTGGGATGGCGGCGTAGGCGATGCCGACCCGTGCCATCGACAAGACCTTGTCGGCGTCATGCCGACGTGTCAGGCCACCGATTGCCGCCATGTAGGGTCCGGCGGCTGCCAGGGCCGTCACGGTCAGCACAACGGTGCAGGTGACGGCCAGCCCCCATCGCCCGCGCGCCCTTGCCGCCCACAGGCAGAACACCACCGCCAGGGGAACCACAAGCATGCCTTCCACGCGGACGAGGTATGCCCCGGCGCCTGAGAGGCCCGCTCCGGCCGCCGCCGCCGTGGCCAAGGCCCGGGTTCGTCGGCTGGGTTGGCTTCGGATTGCGATCCCTGCGCACATGGCCAGCACTACGGCCCATATCGTCAGGCACGCTGCCGGCGCATCAGTCAGGACGTCGCTGCTCACAAAGGCCCATTTCTTGCTCAGGCCAAACAGCAATACCGTCATCCACGCCACGCGGTCGTCGAAACATCTCCGGGCGAAGATCCACAGGGCCGCCAAGGCACCCAACGAGGCGACCAGGGAGATCAGTTGGCCTGCAAGCTCCCAGCCGGCCAGGCCCTTGTCACCGCCCAGGGCAACCAGGCCCTGGCGTACGGTGGCCATGGCGGCGGGATAGCCCACGTGGGACGTGTATCGTTGGGTCACCCTGGCGGGATCGGCCGACCACTGACGCGCCATCAACACATACAACGCGCCATCCGGTGCGATCGTCGCCGCGTTACAGATCAGCCAGATCCGTACCGCCGCGCACACGCCCAGCACGGCCAGCAGTTGCATCGCACACTGACGCCGTGATGTGTGGACGGGGACCGGTGCTGCACATCTCCGGCCGGCGACATCTTCGTTCATGACGCAGACCATACGTCTGCCGTCCTCTGGTGACAAGAGGGACTGTGGGTCCGCAC
>Ga0180432_10004052_pt1 | contig 20427 bp, 18 predicted proteins | sample SS_ome_10_FD_132414 | JGI IMG/M metagenome (GOLD analysis project Ga0180432, IMG submission 132414) | Hypersaline lake sediment archaeal communities from the Salton Sea, California, USA - SS_1_MS_2 metaG | ecosystem: Environmental > Aquatic > Non-marine Saline and Alkaline > Hypersaline >...
CCGTGCATGTGAGCACAATCCTCAATCAGCACCAGGTCGTGCTTGGCGGCTATCGAGACCAGGGCGTCGAGGTCGGCGATGCTGCAGCCCAGGTGCACCGGGATGATGGCCCGAGTGCGATCGGTGATGGCGGCCTCGACGGCTGCGGGGTCCAGGCAGTAGGTGTCCGGTTCTACGTCGGCGAAGACCGGCACGGCATTGACGGCCACCGGGGCGCCTGCCGTGGCAATCCAGGAATACGGGGTGACGATGACTTCGTCTCCCGCCTCGATACCGGCGGCCCTCAGGGAGACCTCGAGAGTAACCGTGCCGTTGGCCGCGCAGATGCCGTACTCGGCATCGTGGGTGGCGGCAAAGGCGGCCGCGAATTCACGGGCGCACTGGTTGGGTGACGGGTAACCGCCCCAGTTGCGCGATTCCAGTACCTCGAGAAGGGCATTGCGGTCTTCGTCGCCGAAAACCGGCCAGGGCGGCCAGAAATCCGAGAATACCTTGTTTCCCCCGTTGATAGCGAGCTTGGCCATCTTCCACCTCCGCACACTCTGAAAAACCGGGCTATTTGCTCCATTTATCCCGTCAGACCGGTGGTCGTCAAGGACGGATTGGGTGTCGAGCCCGCGGCGCGGATAACGTTCCTTTTCCCCGGCGGATGTTGTATACTTCCCGGGCGGGGACGGAATCCCTCTGAGGCCACAGAAGGGATGAGAAATGAAAATACTGTTTTTTATGGTGCTGTGCGCCACGGTTGCGCTCGGGGCCTGCGCGCCGGTGCATCCGGTGGTCGAGACGGATCAGGTTATCGCGCGGGCAGAGAAGGACGGGGCCGAGGCGGTCGTCTTGCGACGCTCGGCCTGGCTGGTCGCGGAGAATGCCGCCTGGGGCCCGTTCACCGTGGAGGTCTTCAATCGCACGAAGGTGCTCACCTCCGCGGGTACACGGTACGCGAAGATGGCGATTGCGATGCCCGAACGGCCGGAGTTGTTGCATTTCGAGGGCCGTACGATCCACCCCGACGGCAGCGAGGTGGAAGCCAGCGGCGAGTCGGTACGCATCGATAAGGGAAAGCTGCTCTTCGAGTTGCCGGGGCCGAAGGCGGGGTCGGTACTCGAGTATCGTTACCGGGTACGCTCGCATGTGTCGATGGCACTGTACCGCTGGAGCTTCCAGAGCTCGATTCCCACCGTGCGCACCAGCCTGACCGTGAACTGGCCGAAGTGGGCCAAGCTGGGTTACCAGCTGGTCAACCAGCCAGCCGGGCAATCGGCCGAGCCGGACGTGCGCAGCGGCCACGGCCCGGGCATTCCCGAATATGCGCGTATCACCTGGCGCTTCGTCGATCTGGAACCCACTCCCCCGGGTAAGGACCGTTCGGCGATAGTAGTTGGCCTGGAGGACTTGTTGTTCGAGAAACGCCTGGCCCAGCGTGAAGGCTGGGGGACCGGTTTCTTGCCCTGGGGTTTCGGTCCTCCGCAGGGTCCAAAGGCCAGAAGCCCGTACGGGCAACCCGGTTCGTCACTGCCTCCGTCCTCGTCACCCTCGCGGTCGGGAGCGCCGATCAAGAAGTGATCACGACTTGCACCTTCCCGGCCCACGACAGCCCCGGTCTGTGACCTAACAAGCCCTGAAAACAGGCTTTTCTCTTGTCGGTCGCTTGACCGATTGTGTGCTCTGTGTGAGGATCGGAATATAGAACAGGCACGATTATCAGGGAGGCTATAATGCGATTCGCGTCAAGCCATTGCCGCTTGCTCTTGGCGGTCTTCTTTTTCATGGGTGGCGGGCTCTGCGGATGCGGATCCCAGACCTCGCCTTCCGACGGCGGCCAGGGAGATCTCGATCCCACGGGTTGCCAGGGCCGCGGGCAGAAGCTGTTGAGCATTGTCGGTTCGCCCAACCTGACCGTCTACACGGGGGAGGAAGTCGAGCTGCAGGTCGCCCTGATTGAAAAGTGCGTGGGTCCCCTTGCCGGTGAGTCGGTTGCTTTCGAAGCAGTCGGAGGCATGGCAGACAGCCTGCTTTCGTCGGATTCGGCGGTGACTGAATCCACCGGTCTGGCCGCCGTCAACCTGCTTGCCGGGGAGCAGCCAGCCACATTCAACGTGTGGGTTACGCATCCCGATGACCCGGACGGCGTGTATTTCTCTGTCCAGGTCAAGGAGATCATGGTCCAGCTCAACCCGGTCGGAGAGACAAACCTCGACGTTTACGCCGGCGAATCACTCGATTTGACCGTGAAGCTGGTCGAGGTGGAGTCCAACAGCCCCGTGCGCGGTGTGGCCATAAAGTTCTCGATCGTACCCCCCGCGCCGGGTGACGCCTCGCTCGATCCCCGGTCGGCAAACACCAATCTTTCCGGCATGACCGGCTCTACTTTCCATGCCGGGACCAAGGCCGTCTCCTACCAGGTCGCGGCCGAAGGAGAGCAACAGCAGGTCGGCAAGGTCAGTTACAACATCACGGTCAAGGTTCGGCAGGTATGCAACGATAACGACGATTGCCCTGCGGGGCAGGTTTGTGTAAACGGCGAGTGCCGCGATGCCGGTGGTTCTGAATGCGCCACCGATGACCAGTGTCCAGACGGGTATGTATGCAAGGATGGTTTCTGCCGCCCGGAGGGCTCTTTGCCCGGTTCGTGCGATACGAGCGCCGATTGCCCCGCTGGTTACTACTGCGAGGGCCACCAGTGCTACCCGTGTGACGAAGAGAGCGAACTGCCCGAATGCGAGGAGGGCCTGCAGTGCGAGACCGATCAGGATTGCCCTCCGGGTTTCATCTGCGTCGACGGCGAGTGCCAGCGAGCCTGCACGCCGCAGACCTGCCAGGACCTGGGGGCCGAGTGCGGGCTCGTGGATAACGGTTGCGGCCAGGCCATAGATTGCGGTGATTGCATTCCTCCCGATACCTGCGGCGGGGCGGCGGTCGAAAACCAGTGCGCCTCCACGGACCACTGCAAGGGAAGGGAATGCGGTCCTGATGGTTGCGGGGGCGATTGCGGTGAGTGCCCGGACGGGCTGACCTGCAACGTGGCGACCGGGCAATGCCAGGAAGACTGCGTCCCGCAGGACTGCGACCAGCTTGGCAAGGACTGCGGCATGGTCCCCGACGGTTGCGGTGAGTTCAACGATTGCGGCGAGTGCACACCGCCGGAGACTTGTGGCGGCGGCGGTGTGCCCAATGTCTGTGGCTGTACACCAAATTGTGTGGGCCGCGAATGCGGGCCGGACGGCTGCGAGGGAAGCTGTGGTGAATGTCCCGAAGGTTCGGAGTGCACCGCAGACGGCCACTGTGAATACCTGGTTCCTGAGATGTCGGGCAGCTGGTATACCGAACACTACTTCGATGTACGAGATGCCCTGCCCGGTTTCCTGCAGAGCCTGGCCGAGCCGATGGATCTCCTCGATCGCTGGATAAACGAGTGCGACTTCACCGGTATAGGTATAATCGACGACTGGCTGTGTGACATCGTCGAGGAGTACGTGCCCGAATGGGTTGGAGACCTGATCCACATCCTGAACAACATGTTCTGGATCCTGTCCGAGATGCGCGTAGAGGGCGAGATGGAGATGGCGCACATCAACCCGCGCGATCTGCTCACGGCCGTCGAGGACTGGGAAGTGATCATGGTGCGCTACCTGGATGCCTGCTGCGAAGGTCAGGGGGCGGGTTGCGAGCCGCACCAGCAACCGGACTTCCCGGAATGTGCAACAATAGACATCACCGACACCGACCTGTCGTTCGGCGATGTCGGGCTGGAGGTCGAGCCCTTCACGGCCAGGGTGTCCATCGATCCTGGGCCGCCGGTGGAATATACCCTGCTGGTGGACGAGCGCCGGGTGAGAATCGAATACTCCGAGTTCGTGGGCCTGGTCATCGACCTGCTGATCGACATCTTCACGCCTTACAGTGACCTGGAAGACGCCATCATGAACCTCATCGACTGCGAGGCCATACAGGACATCAGCGACGACACCTGCGGCGGCTTGGCGCCCGACATCACCCAGGTGTGCGAGGACCTCAAGCCGGCCATCGCCGACGGCATCTACGCCCTGCTCGATCAGATCGGGGTCGGCTGGAAGCTTATGAAGTTCTCCGGCCCGGCCACCATCGGCGTCGACGGCGATCCGCCTTACGGGGTGACCATCGGTTATCCCGATCACGAATCGAGCCGCGACGGCTTCTGGGACGGCACCTTCACCATAGTCTTCGAGGGCGACATCGAGGGCGACTGGTGGGCCGAGAGGTAGGCCAGTAAAGAGCACTATAGCACTCCGTCCGCGTCACGAAGTCTCTGGCATCCTCCCGGCGCACTCTCTCGCCAGCCGCACCCTCCCGGCAGCCTTAATAAAAACCAACGCCTGTGGTAACATCCCAGCCGGAAATTCAGAGATCGTGGGCGTGATCGGAGAAAGGGCGTCTATATTTTACACAAGTTCTTCTGGAGGTTGAACGATGAACAGACAGCGCGCTCTTGAACTGCTGAGCCGCAGCAAGCCGGAGCTGCAGGCCCGATTCGGCGTGACCCGTCTGGCCCTGTTCGGCTCCACCGCTCGCGATACGGCGACCAGCGACAGCGATGTCGATGTCCTGGTGGCTTTTGACGGCCCGGCCACCTCCAGGCGTTTTTTCGGGGTGCAGTTCTACCTGGAGGACCTGCTCGGTTGCCCGGTAGATCTGGTCACCGAAAAGGCGCTGCGACCGGAGCTACGCCCCTACATCGAACAGGAGCGTGTCAATGTCTGATGCCAGGCAACGCGAATGGCGTTTCTACCTTGACGACATGATCGATTTCGTAGCAAAGGTGCTCGCCTACACCGACGGACTCGATCAGGCCGGCTTCGTGGCGAACGGCATCACCTACGACGCCACCCTGCGCAACCTGGAGTTGATTGGCGAGGCTGCCGCTCATATCCCGGACGAGGTCCGCAGCGCACATCCCGAGATCCCCTGGCGAATGATCATCGCCACCCGCAACCGCCTCATTCACGGCTATCTCGGCATCGACGACGACACCCTCTGGAGCATCATCCGTGACGACGTGTCCGAACTGCTGCCGCTGTTGCAGGCACTCAAAAACGAGATCCGGTCATGAAGCCCGGTTCCCTCCCTCGTCCATCTGGAAGAGAAAGGCTATCATGCCGATCATTCCGTGGCCTATAGATGCAAACCGGCCCCAGGGATTCAAATAGGTTTCATGCGGTTGTGATTAAAGGAGATTCAGGATGACCAGTCGCGTAAGTATCCGAATATCCCTGCTGGTCGTTCTCTTGTTTCCTGGATCTCATGCATTGGCACAAACGACTTTCGGTCCGCAACAAATAATTCTAACAGGGTCTCTTGGTGTGGACGATGTTATTTCCGCCGACATCGACGGCGACGGAGACGAAGATATTTTGTCTGCATCGCTTGAGGACGACAGAATCGCATGGTCTGGGGACATTCGGCCCGCAGCAGGTGATTACCACGAACGCGAACGGTGCGCATTCTGTATATACGAAGGATCTGGACGGTGACGGCGATCATGACGTGGTTTCTGCATCATTTTGGGATGACAAGATAACCTGGTACGAGAACCTACTTTTCAAATGCGAGTACGACGGACAACCTTGCGATTTCGGGCCCGTGCAGGACGGCGACATGTGCAACTCGGTTTGTTCAGGGAGCATATGTGTGGAAGGAATTCCCGTTTGCGACGACGGCGAGTGGTGTAACGGAACCGACACTTGCGATGCGGTCGTCGGTTGTGTCGTCGGAGAGCCTCCCGACTGCGACGACGGGATTGATTGCACCGCAGACAGCTGCGACGAAGTGAACGATCGGTGTGTAAACACGCCGAATGACGATGCCTGCGACGACGGCGATTGGTGTAACGGAGCTGAAACCTGCGATACCGCAACAGGCTGTGTTTCTGGTAATGCTCCCGACTGCGACGACGGAAACTGGTGCAACGGCGCGGAGACCTGCGACGCCGTCAATGGTTGCCAGGCGGGATCACCTCCCGACTGTGATGACGGGGTGGACTGCAGCACGGATGACTGCAACGAAGACACCGACTCATGCGAGAACGCAGCGGACGATTCTGCATGCGATAACGGGGCCTTCTGCGACGGGGCGGAGTGGTGCGATGCCGAACTCGGCTGCCAGCCGGGCGGCGGCGATCCGTGCACGGAGCCTACGGTATGCGACGAGGAAAAAGATGCCTGTGTCGGCTGTGCCCAGGATGCCCACTGCGACGACGGCGTGGGGTGCACGGTCGATACCTGCGAGGACGGCGAGTGCAAGAACACCCCTGACGATGCGGTGTGCGACGACGGCGAGTATTGCAACGGAGCAGAGAGCTGCGATGCACAAGAGGGTTGCATTGAAGGCAAAGCTCCCTGCGCTTTGCCCGAACAGTGTGACGAAGAGGCAGATGCCTGCATCGAAGAAGAGACCGGCAGCGGCGGTTGCGGCTGCTCGACCCCCGCAGAGCGCGGTTTGCCCGGCTACCTGATGCTGGCGCTGGTTTTGGGAGTCGTGCTCGTCTTCCCTGTTCGCCGCAAGAAGAAGTTACGGTGAAGAAGCCGCAGTGACTCACTCGTCCATGCTGTAGAACTCGTCCTTGCTGACGGACAACTGTTCGACCGCGGTAGCGATGGCGCCGCCGCAGTTGGGACAGGCGCTCAGTTCCTCGTCGAGCGGCAGCTCGGCTCCGCAGAACTCGCAGCGGCGCACGGTCAGGCGCGGCAGCATGTCGGTGAAGACGTAGTAGATCTCGCCCTTCTCCTTTTGCAGCTTGCAGATGTTCTCTAAGCGCAATGTCTTGAGAACTTCTTCGGCGTGCTCGAAACGCTGGCCGAGCTTGGCCTGGATGTCGGCCTCGGAGATCTCGCCGTTGTGGCGGTTGGCCAGGTCGAGGATCTCGGCGCGGATGTAGCCGGGCAGGGTCATCCCGGCCCGCTTGTAGGCCCTGATGCCGAAGCCGGCCATCACCGCCCCGAGGGCCATGGAAACACCGGCCACGACGAAGCGGTGTATCTTGCCGGCGCTCCCCAGGACGAACAGCAACCCGAACAGGATCGCCGCTACCCCGAAGACCACCAGCAGGACCTGGCCCAGGCGCTTCATACCGTCACCATTGCCGCTCGGCCTGGCGGCTGAGCTCGGCGCCCATTGTCTCGAAGTAATCCTTGATCTTGTCCTCGGTGTAGACGCCGGAGATCAGCGTTTCTACTCGCCCGGCGAACTTCGCCGGGTGCAGCGAACGATCCGTCTGCATGGACTTCGACAACTCGTCGAACTTGCCGCCGTAGGCAACGCTCTTCTGGGGCACGCTTATGTCCAATTTGGGCAACGGGTAACGTCTCTCCGAAGCGATCATCTCGTCGACACTGGTCATGAAGGCCTGAATGCCGGAGATCAACCCGCGCACCAGGCCGATAATCTCCTGGCACGCCCGCATACCCTGCGAGAAGCGCTCGTGGTGCATGTTCAGCTCGGCAATCTCGCGCAGCGAGCCCTCGAAGTCGGGCCGGTCTTCGCTAAGGCGCCTGGCGCAGATGTGGCAGAAGTGGTGGTCTTCGGGATTTGGGGTCTTGCAGCGCGGGCAGGGCGGATCGTCGGGCCCCGGCGCAGAGAGATCGGGTGCCCGCGCGTAGAGTACCTTCTCGATGGCCGTGCGACGCACAATGCGCGCGCGGGTTGCCGAGAGGTGCTCGAGCTTCGTCTGCAGCGCACCTGCCTCTGTGCTCAGACGGATCCATTCGTCCTGCAGCTTCTGCTCCTTTTCCACGTAACCCGCATCGTACTCGGCCCACTTTACCCTGAGCTTTTCGATCCTGGCCGCCGCGTCTGCCTGTTCCTCGACCAGGCGGCGACGCTCTTTTTGCAACCGGCGCATCCTGAACAGGTTCGAGAAGAAGCCGAAGCCACGCCCGAGCTCACGGATGCGACGGTTGAACTCGGCGATAAGGTCGAGCAGGTTTTCGCTGCGTTCCTTGAGGTGCTCTTCCTCGAAGTCCAACACTTGGTTCTTGGAACGCATTTTGATCTCTGCGCGCCGGGATGCCTTTCGCACCTCGTCGGCCTTGGCCTGCATCTCGGCCCGTTCCTTCTCGAGCTGCTTGATGGATTCGTCGAAATCGCGCTCGGCCTCCGCCCGGGCCTTGTCCAGATCGCTCACGAAGTCGGAAGGCAGGCCCTGCCTGTTTTTCAGAATGTGCTCGCGGAGCTGTTCCAGTTCGTGTTCGCGAACCTTGGAAATCTCCTGGAAGAAGGTCTCGTATTTTTCCTGGAGCTGGCACAGGCTCTTCTCGACCCGCGCGAGGACCACCCTGCGCTCTTCGAGATAGGCCTTGAAATTACTCAGTCTGCCCATTTTCACGCCCCCCCGCTTTCCGGTGGCTGGACGCCGAAGCTGCGGCCGGCCGATCGGCGGCGCTCCCAGCGCCGGCGCGCCCCGGTCTCGCCGGAGCCGCGGCGCGGAATCTCGTCGAAAGAGCCGGCGGCGTCCCAGTAAAGCGGGCAGGCGCCGCCGCAGACGTCGCGATCGGGGCAATCCGAGCACACCGGCGGTACGAACTTCTTCTTGCGCCAGTACTTCGCCGCCCGGCTGTTGTAGATACTCTCGTAGGAACGGTCGAGCAGAGAACCTATCCCTTGCCCGAAAGAGGAGCAGGGCAAGACCTGCCCCGCTGGATCGACCGAGAGGATGCCGTCGATGCAGGCACAGGACTTGGCGCCCAGCCCGTGCAGGACCGGGTTGAATATGCAGTAAGGGATCGGCGAGTACCACACCAGGCGGATGCCTTCCTTCTTTGCGGTTTCGATCAGGGACGGGAGCCTGGCCGCCACCTGGGTATAGGAGACGCCCACCGTATCCGACTCCTTCAGCGCCTGGCCTGTGCGGATGACCATGTTCATCGACATGGTTTTCAGGCCCAGCTCGCGGGCCGCGAAGCGGATAGTGTGCGGGGCATGCTCGATGTTTTCGGCGCACAGGGTGGTGTTGATGTGCACGTGGATGCCGAGTCGCATCAGCCTTGCGACTCCGGCGATGGTCTTGCCGTGTGCACCGCGGCGACCAACGACGAGATCGTGCAGGCCCGGGTCGGCAGCCTCCACGGACACCTGGGCCGAATCCAGCCCGGCTTCCACCAGCCGCGCTGCGTATCTCTCGTTCGAGAGGCGAATACCGTTCGTGATCAGGTTGACCCTGAAGCCGAGCTCCTTGCCGTAAGCAACCAACTCCGCGAGGTCCGGGCGCAGCGTGGCCTCGCCGCCGGTAAAGCTCAGCGAGGGAACGTGGGCCTCGGAGAATATCTTCTCCATGACTACCTTTACCTGATCGGTAGTCATGGCGCGGTGTTCACCCTTGCGATGCGGGCTGGATGCATAACAGAACAGACAGCGGTTCTGGCAGCCGTACGTCAGGGCGATCTCGGAGAGAGTGGGGTATTCCACAGCCGCTCGATCGAAGGGGCCGAATTCCAGGCCACGGCGCGGCGAGTAATCCTCGTTGAGCAGTGCGCCAAGAGCTTCAACAAGACTCTGGGTGTCGGACAGTAAACGTTCGGTATCCACGCCCAGGCGCCCGGCCAGCTCGTCCAGCACCTCGGCGGCCGGTCGCTTGCGGCGATCGTAGAGCCCGGAGAGAATCTCTGTCGCCGTCGAGTTGATGCTCATCGTCTTGTCGGGACGGATCATGAGCAGCTTGTCGGCCCGGCGCACGAACAGCGCGGTGCGCGATTGTGACACGAAGCGGTCGATCTGCCGGCAGGCCTCGGGAGATATCATCTCAGAACCCCCCCGCGCAGGACGACACGCATGCCGAGTGACAGGCCGAATGACATGCACAGGCCGAGTGACAAGCCGAGTGACACGCGGAATGGCACGCGGAGTGGCAGGCAGAATGGCACGCGGAGTGGCAGGCAGAATGGCATGCGTCATATCCGGCGGCTATCGACTTGGCAATCGGCGAATGCTCGACCTGTGCGCCGGCCGCGGCCTGGGATTCGAGGGCGATCGTCTCGTTGTCGAAATTGAAAAGGTTCTCCAGGCTGTCGACGGTGGCCCGCGCGCCGCTCTCGATGCTCTCGACCAGCCCCTGGGCGAACTCCTGGACACGCTCGGCTGCCCCGCCGATGGTCCTGAACTCCCGCGATGCGCCCAGGGTGTTCAACGGCGAATCAAGCGGCGTATCGGACCCTATGGGTTCGAAGTTGCCCGACAAGTTGGCGAAGAAATCATCGCTCAAATAAAGGCGCCGGTAGTTGGTGTTGAAGAACTCACTTCGCCTGACCGGGTGCAGGCGGTGCAGGCGCTTCCATTCCGAGTCCACCGAGTTCCTCAGAGCAGCGAGGGTGGCATCCTGGTCCGCTCGCCACATCTTGGCCTGCATCGAGGTGTTGAGTGCCTTGAGCACCTCCGTCACGCCCTGGCGCGGAAGCGTCCCGGCATCGGTCAGGTTGGTGAGCAATACCATCTCGGCCGGCGTCTCGGCCAGGGACGAGTTCAAGATCTTCAGTTGCAAGGGATTGCGGCTTAGGATCTTGACCGCCCCCTTCTCGTGCAAGCCGAGGACGATCAGATTGATGGCCTTGATCGGCCTGTCGAGGACGATGGCAGCCTCTTCCGCCTCGAGAGCCGGTACGTAGCCTTCCTTGCGGAAAGTCGCCACGGTTATCTCGGGCGAAACGTACCCGGGGGCCTTTCTCTTCAGCCAGGTGTCCAGCACGGGGTGCAACCTGAGTAACCAGACTATGCCTGCGAACAGGCCGCTGAGAAGCAACCACAGCAGCTTGAAGGGAACCAGCAGGGCCGTCCAGCCGAAAAGCGTTCCCTTGGTCGGGTGTAGCCATTTGAATTTGCCGGCCGGCAGCAGCATGTCCTTGAGAAGGCTGGTTTCGGCAATCTTGTCGATTATCCACAGCACCCAGCCAATCAGCACCAGCCAGCCAAGAAGGCCGAGCCCGTTGAGAACGAAGGCGTAGATCAGCAACTTGACCAGCTCGGCGGCCAGATCGCCGATGCGCCCCGCCTCACGATCGGTCAGCCGGCCGGTGAAAATGTGGTTGGCCAGCAGACCCAGCTCCATTAGCACGGGCTTTTCCAGCCCGTGGGGATCACTGGGCAGCAATATCTCGAAGCGCAGGGGACTGGACAGATCGGACTTTCGTTCCCAGTGCACGATTACTTCCGGATCGCTTGTTGGGTCGTGGTCCGGGTAGTCCTTCTTCAGCGCGTACCACTGGGCCGTGTACGCCTGGCCTTGCCCGCAACGCAAGACGAGGTTTTTACGCGGTGGGTCCTCGAAGGCCAGGGGGACTTCTGTTTCCGTGGGTATCACCTGGCCGGTTTCTCCCCCTACCAGGGGCTGGCCGGTTCTGAGCACAAGCTTCGATTCGTCAATCTCGCCACGCGGCACGACACGGGTAGTCGGGCTTTCGAAGTGCAAGCGGAAAAAGGCCCGGCCTTCTCTGTTCTCGACGGGCTTGTAGTAAGGCACCATGAGATCGTGTTCCAGGGTGAGCTCCATGGCCTTGCCTTTTTCGCTGAAGCGATCGAAGCGCATCATCTCGCCGTGCAGCTCGCAGGCGGCATCCTCTCCGCCCAGTTTCACGGTACAGGTGGCAGGTCTGGCATCGAGGTTCGTTACGGGTTCAATGAGTGGCAGGAAATTGCGCCGTCCCAGCTCGTTGAAGCGCAGGTTCGAAGTGACCTTTAACCTGCCGGGAAGACATTCGAGCTCGTAGCTCTCTGCGACCAGTTCGGCGCGGCCTTCGGCGATCTGGCGACCCGTGGTCTGCGGCCGCGATGCTTCCACGTTCCTGGTGGGTGACAGTTTCGGCATGGCCGAGCGCGGCAGGTAGACCTTGAGCAGATGGTAGTCTCTGCGGGCCAGGCCGCGCTTCTCGGCATAGATGGTCAGGCGCCTCTCGCCGCGGTAGTCGGTGTAGACATATGCCTGCTTGTCGTGAATCGCGAGGTTTTGCCGATCGCTGATCAGGCCCAGCCCGTCGACCATGGCGGGCGTTATGTCCTCGTGCTTCTTCACCGCTGCGGGCAATTCGAGCGGCAGCACCAGTTTTATAATCGATTTTTCAACCGGCAGGGTCCAGCGAACCGGGTTGAACCAGACGGCCAGCAACTGCTGGCCCTGGCGACTGGTCGGGTCGGCGAAACGGTGGTTGGAGCGGTAGTGTAACTCGAGCGTGTATTTTTCGCCTGCCCGCGTGCGTATGGACTGGAATTCGACACGGTAGTACTTGCCGCCGGCGGGTTTGACTTCCACACGGTCCGTTCGCTCGCCTGCCTTGAGGTAGCCACGCGTGAAATGAACCGGCGTGTAAAACGGACCGATCTTCCGGATCGCCGAGCGGCCCTCGTTTTCGAGAAAGGTGAGCGAGTAGATCACGTCCATCCCGCCGTCGTCCTGGAGAAAGGCCTGGCTGTCGACCTCGATTAGGTCGACCGGATCGGCAGCCGCCGGGACGGTGAACAGAACCAGGGCGAGCGCGAGCCAGCGGAGCTTCATAGCAGATCTTGTTCGCTGAAGGCCGCGCGGAGGGCGGAACCGGTCGGGGTGTCATATCCCTGGATTTGCTTGTACCAGTTGTGCAGGAGCCTGAACAGCTCCTTGGACTCCGGCGTCATGCGCTTCTTGCGGCGGATTTCGGGCAACAGTTTCAGAAGGGCGTACTCGAATTCGTCTATTGCATCGAGGATCCTGAGATCCTCGAGATAATCATCCGGAGCCCATGTCTCGGTGGCCAGGATGGAAAAATAGGATTGCACGACATGATAGAAGAGATCATTTGCAGCGAGCTTCACCTTGACCTTGGCCAACTCCCGCTCGGCCCTGGCGCAGGACGCCTCGATGAAATCTTCTTCACCCTTCTCCATGTACTGGGGAATGTACTTCCATGGCATGGCCGCCGAGTATATGTTCATTGCCTGGCGCAGGAAAAGAGGCAAGAACCGCTCCCAGTCTATCGAGTAGTTGACTTTCTTTTTCTCGAGCATCCCGGCCTTGACCATGCGTTCGAGCAGTTTTCTTGTTTCGTCCTTTTTGAACTTGCATTTTTTGGCCAGGCTGTCCTCCCGTGCCGGTTTCTTGATCAGCAGGAAGAAAAGCTGGGAAGCCTTACGATTTCCGAGCAACGACTCAGCGTTCATGGTCACTCCTCCGTTCAGAAACTGAAACCCATGAATCCCCCCAGCCCGATGGCCCGGGTGGGCATCGAGCCGACGACTTCGATTTTGCCGGACAATTCGAAACCAAAATAGAACAAAAGCGTCCTCGGGGCTACAGCAAAGCCCGCTGCCCCGAGGACAACCATGACAGGCTCGAGATCTCCTTCCCGCAGGTGGCTGTCTACGCCGCACCCCAGTTTCAAATAGCCCCAGGTTGAAGGGTCTCCCAGCCGCAGCCAGATGGCGGGATTGGCGCGCAAGGCGATGTCCGTCTCTGCCGTCGTATCTCCCGTCGGCAGCGGGACGGCGATGGCCCCTTCCAGCCCGACGGCTAGTTCCGGGATGGGTACCCACGCACCGGCCAGAACCAGGTCGAAAGAAGCACCCAGGCCGGGACCGTAGTCGGAGAGCGCCACGTGCGTGGCGACCGTCAGATCAATACCCGTCTCGGAGGCGGGAGCCGGAGAAGACGTGAGGCCGGCCACCATGACGGCCAGGAGCCGGGCAAGCTTGTTTGCTTTCTGGCTCATCCCCCCGGGTCTCCAGTGGCCTTCTCGCGCGGCACCAGGGCCGCGAAGGCCAGCAGCATCACTGCGAAAATTGTATAACCGGCGGCTATCCTCCAGGGCAGGTCACTGCCCGCGAGCCACGGAAGGTATAGCTTGCCGTCAGGATCCACAGAATGGATCATGCCGCAGAGGCTCAACACCGCGCAAACCAGCAGGAACATGGATGACTTGAATAACCTGCGCTCCGCCAGGTGGGCGCCGAAGGCGCCCCATAGCATTGCCGTCAGGATGAACCCGTTGCCCAGGGCTGCCACGACCTGGTACTCGGCTGCCTGGGCGGCCGGCAGGACCGCCAGGTCGGAGCCCAGGAGCGTTTTCCACTGCACCAGCACGAGATAAGTACCGATTGGCAGGAAAGAAAGGGCCACTGCCGGGTAATGGTTTCTGGGGCATACCACGAAGGTCTGTGAGACGATTTCGAGACCGATGAAAATCAGAATGGGCACTACCGCCGCCTCCGGGATGGCTGCCGCCAGGGAGGAGACGAACCCGAACGCCCCGCCGATTCCAATGAACAAGCCACAGGCCAGGGTATAGCCGGCCCGGCCTCCCATTGCCTTGTAGGCCGGGTGTCCGATATAGGGGGTGGATTGCGCCACGCCTCCGGTTACTCCCGCCACCAGGGTGGCGATCGCTTCGGTCAGCAGTATATTGCGCGTGCTGTAATCGTCGCCGGCCACGCGCGCGCTTTCGGTCACGTTGATTCCGCCGACGATCGTCAAAAGGCCGAAGGGAATGGCTACCGGCAAGAAGTCTACCGCTCTGCCCAGCCCGTCGATGAATCCCAGCGTAGGTAAGGGCGGGGTGAGAGCGAAAGTCACCTCGGGTAACTTGTAGGCATCACCGAGCAGGCCGGCTTCACCCAGCACGTAGTAGAGCAGGGTTCCCAGGACCACGGCCGCCGCCGCCCCGGGCAACTTTCCCAGCCTGCCGGGTAGCCTGAGCCTGGACACCAGGGTATAGAGAACCAGGCCGAATGACACCATGCCCACCACGGGCAGGTTGAACAGTTTCATCAAGGGCAGGACGCCCAGCAATGCAATACCGATTCCGGCCAGCGAACCCAGCAGGCCGGCCTGAGGCACTATTTTCTGGATCCAGTTGCCGGCGAATGAAAAGCCCAGCTTTATTATTCCCATGAACACCATGGTTGCCATTCCGACTTGCCAGGTGACCATGGGATCGTGGCTCTGAAGATAAACGGGACCGAGTACGGCGAAAGCTATTCCGATGGTGGAAGGCGTGTCCAGCCCGAGGGGCATGGCCGTTACATCACTGCGTCCTGTGCGCTTGGCCAGTCGAAAGGCCATCCAGGTGTAGACGAGGTCTCCGAACAGGACACCCAGGGCCGTGCCCGGGATCATGTGCGTGAAAACGAAACAAGCAGGGAAGCCGAATACGCCCGAGAGGATCCCGGTCAAGACGACCAGATTGGCGACGTTGTCGAGCATCAGGCCGAAAAAGGCGTTCAGGTCGCCGGTGGTGGCCCAGGTGTACTTGGTGCGTTCGGTCATTCCCGGGCTCCGGTCTCAGGCGCGGATCAGTAAGAAAGTCCCGCCTTGTTCTGACATTAGGCTCTCGGCCCTGCAGGCAGGCACCAGACATGTCTCTCCCACCAGCAGCGGCAGGGGTTCTTGACCAGTTTGACTGATGCTGCCCGAGCCCTCGATGCAACAGATTATCCTGGGACGGCCGGCATCCAGCGGTACGTCGGCGCCAGGACCCATGCCGATGCGCTCGAATGTGAACTGCTCGCAACGGATGCCCGGCCGTCCAGACAACGGCGGCGCATGGGCCGGCTTGCCACTGACTTCGTAGTGAATCGACTCCAGAGCCTCTTCGGCGTGTAGTTGCCTGGGCTTGCCGTCGAGTCCGACCCGGTTCCAGTCGAATACCCGGTAGGTAGTGTCGGACGATTGCTGGATTTCCGCCAGCACTATGCCCGCACCGATGGCGTGCAGGGTTCCGGAAGGCAGGTATACGAAATCCCCCGCGTGGACCTCGACCTCCTGCAAGAGATCGGCGACGGTGCCTTCTTCCAGGGCCCGGCGCAGGTCTTTCGGGCCGACGCCGGGCTCGAGGCCCAGGTACAGCCTGGCACCGGCCTCGGCCTGCAGTATGTACCAGGCTTCCGTCTTGGGCCTGGCCCCGCAAGCGAGCCGCTTGCAGGATTCGGCATCCGGGTGTACCTGGACCGAGAGGGTTTGCTTGGCATCGAGCAACTTGAAAAGCAATGGGAAACGTCCCATCAGCAGCTCGGCTTCCCCGAGAAGGTCTTGTTGGCGATCCGAGATTATCATGGCCAGATCGTGAGAGGCGAGCGGGCCGGTTGTCACCACGCTCTGATCCCCGGGAAGGTCGACCACTTCCCAGGATTCGCCGCATGGTACGCCGTCGGGAAGCACCTTGTTGAAGAGTTTCTCGAGCTTGCGCCCGCCCCATGGCACGGGCTTGATAATCGGTGTGAACTTCAGAGGTGGCAAGAGATTCATGAGTGGTAAAACATCTACCATCACGGGCGGCGATCGTCAATCGGCCGGATCTTTCTCCTTCTCTATTTGTCTGGCCACATCGGGGTAGTGTTTTTTCATGCATTCCTCGCACAAGGCATGCGAGAAGACGGCCTCCGAGTGGGTCTGGATGTACTCTTCCAGGCGGTGCCAGACGCGCTCGTCGTCACGGATCTTGTGGCAATGGACGCAAATGGGCATTATGCCCTGTAGCTGTTTGACGTGCGCCAGCGCATCCTTGAGCTCAGTGATCTTGCGGCCCAACTCAGCCTTCAGCTCGACGATCCTCTCGCCGGCCTTGATTCGTGAGCGTAACTCGGAATTGTCGAAGGGCTTGACCATGTAATCATCGGCGCCGGCTTCCAGACCCGTCACGATATCCTGGCGCTCCTCGCGGGCGGTCAGGACGATGACATAGACGTAATCCTTGTCCTCGAGGGCCCTGAGACGGCGACAGACCTCCAGACCGTCCATGCCTGGCATCATCCAGTCCAGGATGGCCAGTTGACAGTTGTTTTCCTGGAGCAGCTTCCAGGCCTCCTTGCCGTCGGCAGCGGAGATAATGTCATAACCCCAGCCACCGATCAGTATCTCCAGCAAGCGCCGGGAAACTTCATTGTCCTCGGCGATCAAGACCTGCATGACCAACCTCCATTTTTGTACAGCCCCAAGGCTGGGTAATAGTAAGCGACGATTCCTGAACCGTCTACTGGTTTCTTAAAACAGCTCTAGTTGACGCCTGCCCGGATGGCCCGCGAAGAGCAGAAACGGGGCTGCCTGTCGTGAGCGGGCTCCCAGCCGATCGATATCATCAAGCCAGCGGATGCGGCCCTGGCCGCGGGCGACCAGAATGCGCTTTACCGAAAGCGGGCCAAGACCTGGTACCCGCAAAAGGCTTTCGGGTTCGGCCGAGTTTACCTCCAGGGGAAAGAGTTCGGGGTGCGCATTCGCCCAGCGCGTTTTCGGATCGGTATGAAGGCAGAGGTTACCATCGGCCTCGAAGGGTATTTCCGATTCCTCGAAGCCGTACTTGCGCAGCAGGAAGTCGGCCTGGTACAGGCGGTGCTCGCGCATGAAGCAAGTCGGTGGCAGGTGTGCGAGCGGGGTGTCATCGACCGGCTGGAAAGCAGAATAGTACGCCCGGCTCAGCCGGTAATCGCGGTACAAGCTGGAAGTAGCCAGTACGATTTCCCGATCGCTCTCTCCGGCGGCGCCGACTACGAACTGTGTGGTGTGACCACGAGCCAGGGTGTCGGGGCGTGTCACCTGCTTGCTTATCCACCACATGCGCTCCAGGATATGGGATCGGAAATCCTTGCGTGAGCTCAAGGCGCGCATGCGCGAGGCGCCAGGGACTTCGAGGTTGATCGAGATTCTCTGGGCCAGTTCGGCGGCCCTCTCTACCTGTGCCGGCTGGGCGGCGGGCAGAATCTTCAGGTGCACGAACCCCCGGTAAGCGTATCTCTTGCGGATGATCTCGACCGTCTCGAGCATGCGATCCATGGCCCTGACCGGGTTGCAGCCAAGGCCCGATGACAGAAAGAGAGCCTGAACCAGCCCGGCCCGGGCCAGCCCGTCGAAGAGGCGCGCCAGTTCATCTGGTTCGAAGCGATCCCGGCGCGTGTTGCGGCCTGCCCGCTGGGCACAATAACCGCAGTCGTTCTGGCAGGCGTTGTCCATCAGTACCTTCAACATGCGCACGCTCTTGCCGTCGGGAAGGGTGGCCGGATACAGCCAGCGCCCGTCGCCGCCCCGTCGCCGGGAGGGATCCAGCGAGCAGGCACCGGCCAGATCGAATCCGGCCTGGCGACTGAGCATTGCGAGTTTCTTTTCTGGCATGGCGGCCATGATACTGAACAGATGTGCACTTGTCAATCGGCGGGCATGGATTATGATGTTACTTTCGGTAGTGATTTGCCTCGCGGAGGGAATAAATATGAGCCAATCAGCAAAAGAAATAGCCGAGGGACTGGCGCGGGCCTTGCAAACCGAATCCGACGGCTACCATTTCTACACCATGGCTGCCCGCACCATACAGGACGAAAAGGGCCGTCGTATCTTCGAGACCCTGGCACAGGAAGAAAACGCCCACTTTCGCTACCTGAAGGCGCAATACGATTCGTACACCAAGACAGGCCAGCCCGACCCGGCGGCCGAGCTTCCCGAGCGGGCAGATCTGTCGGGTGAAAACCCGATTTTCTCGGAGGGGATAAGAAGCAGGATCTCGGACGCCCATTTCGAGATGACTGCGCTTTCGATAGGGATGCAGCTCGAGCTTTCCTCGCAGCGCTTTTACACCGAGCAGGCGAAGGCGACTTCAGATCCGAAAACCGCCGAATTCTACAGGGAACTGGCCGACTGGGAATCTGAACACTATCATGCCCTTTCGCGCCAGAATGAGGCGCTCAAGGAAGAATACTGGTCAAAGGGCGGATTCGCGCCGTTTTGATATCAAAAGGAGGCAGGCTATGGATTACATGGCATCTATGGAGCTAGCCATCCGTAACGAGAAAACAGAAAGAGAATTCTACCTCAACGAGGCATCGCGTTCCAAAAACGCCCTGGCAAAGAAGATGTTCTCGCAACTGGCCGAGGAAGAAAACGAGCACATGGAACGCATCCACAGCCTGCATGGCAAGCTGGTCGCCGAGGGAAGCTGGCCGGCAGATGTGCCCCTGGTGGTCGGGGGTACCGATATAAAGAAGGTTCTTTCAGAAACTGTATCGAAAGGCGGGTCTTCGGTCGATCACGACGACGATGACATCAAGGCCCTGAAGAAGGCCATCGGCTTCGAGGCCAAGGGCTCCGAGCTGTATGCCGACATGGCCGCGGCGGCTGAAACCGGGGCAGAGCGCGAGTTTTTCGAATTCCTTTCCGGGATAGAGCGCGAGCACAAGTTGTCGCTGGAACAGTCCCTGGCCTACCTGGAAGATCCCGAGGCATGGTCGATGGAGCAAGAGAAATCCACCCTCGACGGGGCCTGATGAGTTAGGTTGTGCGATACAAGCCTGATGCGTTGCCTCTCGCTTGCTTTCGCCCAGAATTACTTCTATGATACCGGTTCTATTAGATACCGGGGGATCCCAACAGGGGGAGTTCAGTAGCGCGAAAGGAGAAACAAGATGAGAAAAATGACCAGTGTGATGACAGCGTTGATTGTGTTCTCTGCAAGCATGTTCGTCGTGTCAGCCTGCGGTGGCAGCGATGTAAATATTGATGACGGTCTTCCCGGATACTGGATAGAGAGCGACTCTGATGGGGCCCTGATAATCGACGGTGATGGTTATGGATGGGGAGTCGAGATAGCCCGCAACGGCAACCTCACCACGGCCAGGCTCGACTGGAATGCCGAGACTTTGACCACCGAGAAGACCGGGCCCTTCGGTAAATTGCTCGAAGCAAGCGGGGGAAAATGGAAAACAAAAATCGACGGGGAGGTCTCCGAGGGGACCTATACTCTTTCGACGACGTCAGGCGAAGCGGGTGAGCATCCCTTCCTGACCGTCGATATGGGTGGCGTCCAGTACATGGTGATGGTGGCGGAGCTGGAATAGTACCACCCTGTTCAACACCCACCGATTGGTTCCGGAAACAAGAAACCTTCCCGGTTTCAATCAAGAAGCTGGTACGGTGATAAGGCCCGGCGGTTGACACCGTCCTGGCGGGGTGCTACACATGCAAGTCCCTTTTGGGCCCTGGTACCCGAATGAGAGAAGTGCTCCCACAGCTGGAATCGACTCCCGACGAACCGCTGGTTCGTGCGCACGCACTGCTGGGCGACGCCCTGGAAAAAGTCGAGCAGGTACTGGACGAATCGGTGCATTCGACGGTAGAGATGATCCCGGAGGTATCGGCTCACCTGATCGGCTCGGGTGGCAAGCGTATTAGACCGACACTCCTGCTGTTGATGTCCCGGGTAGCTGGGGCACGGCCCGCGGACGGGGTGGAACTGGCCGTGGCCACCGAGCTTTTTCACAACGCGTCGCTGCTGCACGACGACGTGGTGGATCGCGGGCACCTGCGCCGTGGTGTTCCGGCGGCACCCAGGGTATACGGCAACTCGGCCTCGGTTCTCGTTGGAGATTTCATGATGGCGCGTGCCTTCGGCATGGTGGTGCGTCATGGCGACCTGGATCTGTTGCGCGAGCTGAGCCTGGTGATATCGGCCATGGCCGAGG
>Ga0180432_10004054_pt1 | contig 20426 bp, 8 predicted proteins | sample SS_ome_10_FD_132414 | JGI IMG/M metagenome (GOLD analysis project Ga0180432, IMG submission 132414) | Hypersaline lake sediment archaeal communities from the Salton Sea, California, USA - SS_1_MS_2 metaG | ecosystem: Environmental > Aquatic > Non-marine Saline and Alkaline > Hypersaline >...
ACATGTCCGAGTGGGGCGTAGGGATGTGCGTCGCCGTGGTCGTCCCCAAGCACATGCCGAAGAACGCGATGTCCTGATAGCGGAAGGGCTCGAGGATCCGTAGGACGGCGTGTTCGTCCTGGCCGCCCCACATCCAGAAGCGCGAGAAGTTGTCGTCGTCGTAGGCGATCAGGCGGCGGTCCGTTCGGGCCTGGTCGGCGTGGAAGGCCGCCACCTGGGCGTCGCTCAGTCGGACGAGCCGGACGTAGGCAAGCGATGCCTCGCAGAACCCCCAGTGGAACGACTCGTACGAGCCGTACGGTTGCTGGAAGACAAGGCCCTGACCGGTCATCTCGACGGCGGGCTTGTAGGTGATCTCGACGATCGCGCCGACCCGGGGCTCGGGAGCCTTGGCGTGAAAGGCGACCTGCTGGGGGTCCATGTGGACGAAGCAATCGTCGCCCGTGAGCCGGACGTCGATGCCGCCGCCGTAGGGCCCGCGATAGGTCGCGATCCAGATGGCGTACCAACCACGCAGCGAGAGCGGGTAAGTGACCCGCGGGACGAGGCACGTCGCCGGCCTGTCCATGTCCCGCTCGACGGTCATGAGCATCGTGCCCGATTGGCCATCCTTGGTCTTGTAGGGACGCAGCCACCACTTGCCGCGCTGCGACGTCTTGCTCAGCGCATCTTGCGGCGACAGTCGGGAGAAATCGCGGAGGATCATCTCATCGCCGGGCTTCGGCATGATCCCTCGGTCGAGGTCCGCCTGAGTCAGGGTCCTGGCCAGGCTTGACGATCCGCCCAACGACGAGATAAACAGCAGAGACGCGGTGAGACTCAACATGGGCGAGTTCCCTTATTCAGAGGCCGAGCCAAGGATACCCTAGATGATCGACCGAGGACAGTTCGTCGTTGGATTCCTGGTGTGCCTTCAGACGGTGCTGCCGACTGTCGGGCGCTGCCAGATGGCCAACGCCGAGTCCAAGACGTCGCGCGTGGACGTCCGGATCGTCGCCGGCCTGCCGGAACCGAACCGCGTGCCTGCTCAGTGGCGCGTCGTGGTGTTGGTGCGGGGTGGCGATGCCGCCCCGCTCGGCGTCACGCCGGTCGTGACCGTGGAGAACGCGCGGGTTGTCAGCCTTCAGCCGACGACGGCCAGACTGGATGCCGGCGCGTCGGCAATGTTCTTCGTTCACGTCGAGGGGACCAACGGCTCGGCGCTGGCTGCGATGACCTTCGGCGTGAAGGGGGTGCCGGAATCGGCGAAGCGGTGTCTGCTTCCGCTCGGCGTGGACCTTTCGCAGCTTTCCTGGGAGGCGTGGTGGCGGGGCGAAGACAGACGACTGGCGGACGTCAAGGCGCTGCCGCCGGCCTCGGCCTCATGGAAACCGACGTTTCTGCCGAGGCTGTGGCATGCGTTGGGCATCACGTGGGTTCGGGCGCGGTTCGTCATTCCATCTGCGTGGCGCGGCCAGAAGCTTCGATTGAAGCTCCGCGCCGTCGACGACGCCGACGTCACCTTCCTGAACGGCCGGCAGATCGGCCGGACGAACGGCTGGGACGTTCAACGGGATTATCCGATTCCGCCGGACGTGGTCCGTTGGGGACGACAGAACGAGCTGTGCATCGCGGTGGACAACGTCAACGCCGGTGGTGGGATCTATCGCACGCCGTTGCTCATCACTGCCAGCGATGCGCCGACGGCGGACTGGCCGTTCGCGCCCGCCGTCCTGCAACCGGAGGCCAAGCGCGCCCCCGCCGGTCCGGTGGGATCTCGCCTACCGTTGCGACGGATGATCGTCCGCGACGGCGTGCTCCGCTACGACGACGGCAAGGAGGTCGCGCTGTGGGGCGTGAACACCTACCCGCAGAGCTGGACGCAGTACAACAGCCTGGCCGACCTCGGCATCGACCACCGACGCGCCATCGACGAGGACGTCGAGGACTTCGTCCGGATGGGCATCGACATCATCCGCATCCACGTCTTCGACACGGAGATCACCGACGGGCGGGGCCACCTGATCCGGAACGATCACCTGGACGTGCTCGACTACCTCGTCGACCGGTGTAACCGGAACGGCATCTACCTGATGCTGACGCCGATGGCCTGGTGGGGCAGCCCGAACGGTCGGCCCGACAGCGTCTCGCGCAACACGCCGAAGCAGGCGATGTCGATGTGGCCTGATCGTTGGCCTTTGCAGGCCAAGTACTTACGTCAGTTCCTGACCCACGAGAACCCGCACACCGGCCGGCGACTCGTGGACGAGCCCTGCCTGGTCCTGTTCGAGATCATCAACGAGCCGACGTACTGGTCGTACGGCGACGTCCTGAGCGGCGAGCCGGGCGTCACACACGTGAGCGCTGAGGTGTCGAAGCGCGGCATCGCGGGCGTGCGCGCTGCCTGGGACCGGTTTCTGCCCTCGAGCGAATGGCAGACCCCAGCCGCGTTCGCGTGTTTCCGATACCACACGCTGCGCCGATACATCGACACGATGGTCGACGCGATCCGGAGCACAGGCGCGCGCCAGCCCATCGCCTACAGCACATTTGCATCGCAGGACGTCGACATCGCCCAGGCCATTGCCGACAGCCGTTGCGACGCGATCACGTTGGGCGCGTATCCGGGTGGGCTGCGTCGCATCAACGACGATCGGAACCTGCTGGGCGAGGCGCGGAACGGCGCGCTCGACGCCCGGTTCGCCGGCAAGGCGCGGCTGGTGTATGAGTTCGACGCGGCCGGCATGGTCTCTCAAGTCTGCATGTATCCGGCCATGGCGAGGCGATGGCGGAACCTGGGCGTGCAGGTGGCCTGTCAGTTCCAGTACGACGCGCGGTCGCTCGCCCACCTGAATCGCGACTGGCCCATCCATTACCTGAACCTGTGGCACACCCCGGGCAAGATCGTCAGCTTCTTGATCGGCGGGGAGGTGTTCCGGCGGATCACCCGCGGCGCGACGTTCCCGACGCCCGACGACGACCAGGTCTTCGCACCGGCCGCGGTCAGCTTTGGCCGAAACGTCGCGTTGTTCTGCGCACAGGACTGCGCCATGCAGACCGGCCCGACCGACTGGCGCCCGCTGCCGATCGCCAAGAACCCGAAACGCGTTCTGTCCGTCGGCACCTGTCCGCACTTCCGGTACGACGGCACGGGCGTGGTCGACCTGCGGATCCGCGGCGGTCGGGCGGACCTGCGGATTTACCCCGACGTCGAACGGCTTCGCGACGGACTGACCGGCACGCCAGCCAAACCGCTGACCCGACTGCACGAGCGCGAACACCCGTTTCGCGTCCGCCTGCCCGGTTGGGCCGATGCGAAGGTCGAGCGCCTCGAAGGCGGAACCTGGACGTCCGTGCCCGGCAAGGCAGGCGACTTCGTCGCCAGACCGGGTACGTACCGATGGGTCAGATAGCCGAGGCGAGTACCGCGCTGCGCTTGGGGAATGCCACACCACGCCCGTGGCCGTCAATGGCCTGACGAGGCGACGACGGCGATCTGCTGCCAGTCCTTTAGCTTCAGCTTGATCTGCCAGCCGTCGGCCGTCTGCGTCATGCTGACGTCGGCCTGCGCCTTTCGACCGAGATTGTCGAACACGTGGACGGTGGGCTTGCGCTTGCCCGGTCTGCGGTAGGTTCCCGACACGGCGGTGACGATCCGCTCCTCGCCCTCGATCCAACCCTTGTGCAGCGCGATCGGGGTGATGGGGAACATGTGGTTGATCGGGCCGTACTCGCCGCTGGCGGGGCCGGTCTCGGGGATCTCGGTGTTGTAGTGGTAGAACACCAGCCCGTGCCGCAGGTACGTGATGACGGTGTTCATGATGACCTTGGCGTAGTCGCGCAGGCCGGCGTCGCCGCGCAGGTAAGGCCGGCATCCCAACGCGACCGGCCCGTCGAAGTGGCCCTTGCACATGTATCTCGCGAGGGGCGGCTCCTGGCCGGGCTCGAGCGTCAACGGGTTGCACGCCCCTTCGGCCTCCATGAACCGGGCGATCGGGTAGCGCTGAAGCTCCTCGACCGCGCAGTGTGTGTTCGTCACCATCACGCCGCCGCGCGACAGGACGTACTCGATCAGCGCTTTGCGCGCCGGCACGCCTACCAGCGCCCCGTCCGTGTATCTGCGCGCGATCTTGCCCGTGCCCGGGTCGATGTCGACCGTCACGCCGTCCCATCGGTCGTACGAATAGCGCTGCGCGGCATTGAAGGCCAGGCTGAACTGGTCGATGTAGATCCCGTCCAGGCCGACGTCCTCGAGCATGAACCGCGCCTGATCCAGCCAGTACGCCTGCTGGTCGTTGTCCTTGGCGGCGTAGACGGCGATGGCCATCAGTGGATGCTGCCGCTTTGGACCGCGGTAGTACAGTTCATAGCGATACCGCCCGTCGGGCGCGGCCAGCAGGCAATCCTTCCATCGGATCTTCACGTCCTTGACGAGCTCCATCAACCGATCGGTGAACAAGTACACGCCCTGTTTGCGTCGATCCTTCGGCAGCGTCTCGTACATGACGCGCATGGCCTCTTCGGGCAGTGAGACCAGGTTGCCCTCCATGCACCCGGTGCACTTGATCTCCGGGTCAGCGGCCTTCAGCGCCTGCATGGCATGACGCATCATCCGTTTGTACTCCGCACGGCCGATCGTCTTGCCCGTGCGGTCGTTGAAATGGTCGTAGTCGAGCCACGGCATCAGCGCGACGACCTTGAGCCGGTTTCGCGCCAGGTAGGCCTTGAGCTTGGCAGGGTTCCGAAGCGTGTCCCAGTGGTCGATGACGCTGAGGAAGCCCCACGGCCCGGGGAGGGTGAAGTTCGTCTTCCAGTCGCGGCGGACGGCGTTGACGAAATCGAAGTAGCCCCCCTCGGGGCCCATGGGATACGCCGTCCAGCGGAGCGTTCGCGTCTCGCCCGGCTTGATGGCGAGATGCCGCACGGCAAACGTCGCCTGGTTGCCGTACGCGCTCGCCTCGAACTGCAACCGGAGGACCGTGTCCTCGGCGATCAGGCCCAGACGGCTGCGCGGCTGGAACAGGAACATCGTCGGGTTCTCGGCGGTCTGCGAGACGGCCGGCTCGGGCACGCCCGCCAGCAGCGGCTGGGTCGGCGATGCTCCCATGATCGTGCGGTACTCGACGATTAGGCCCACGGGAGAGGAGCTTCGGCAGGTCAGCCGATCGGCCACCGACAGACGGTGGCCCTCCGCGCGAATGCGTCGGGTCAGCGAATAGCACGAGCCAACGGCCGTCACGCGGACCTCGTCCGGACCGGCTCGGGCAACCGCGGGGGTCCAGCCCTCCTCAGCCTGGGGATCCTCTTCGGACAGGACGTTCATGCCGATCGTCGGTGCGGGATAGCTGAAGGCCGACTCGATCAGATACGCGTCGCCGCCAACGTCGATCTGTAGGGCGCCGCGCCGCCCGACCCGCACACTGAATCCCTCGCCGCGAAGCACCTCGGCGGCACGAACGGGGCGCCGCTGGGCCAGCCGGATCTTGTTCTGCCGTTCGAAGATCGCGCGAACCTGCTCGGCGGACAACGCCCGTCGGTGGATCTGCACCTCGTCGAGTCGACCGGCGAAGTAGCTGCCCGGCACACCGCGGGACCCGATGCGCAGGGTCGGCCCCTTTTTGATGCCAACAGCCAGCTTGCGATGGGCCCGCAGCTTGCCGTTGATGTACAGACGCATGACCTGCCCGTCATACGTGCCGGCCACGTGGAACCAGAAGCCGGGCGCTATGGGCGCCTTGCAGTGGTTGCCGCCACCGGAGATGTAGAAGTAGCAGTACCCGTCCTTGTAGTAGGTCAGGCCGTATGACTCGAAATCCTTGATGACCAGCCCGACCTCAGCCGGCGGGACGCGAGCGGGCCGGACCCAGGCCGCGATCGTGATCTGCTCGCGAAGGTCGAGAGCGCCACCCGTACCGCAGTCGACGTCATCGTCAACGCCGTCGAACGACAGCGCGCCGCCGGTCCCCGATTTGACGAACCGCGCGCCAATGATCTTGCCGTCGTGTCCGTTGCCCGTCAGATCGCGGACGACCGGGCCGTTGCCCTCATCGAATCCATACCTGGCCACGGCGTCGGATCCCGCGAATGCCATCGTCGACAACGAGACCGGAATCAGACAGACCAGCACGCCCGACGTTTTCATGACATCTCCTCCCGGTGCCCGGCGATCAACACTGGCGGCACACTCCTGCGCGAGGCGCCATTCACGATCCTTGTTCAATACCACCGCGGGGCGTTGGGGTCTTGCGTGCAATAGGCGCTCAGGACCTTGTTGATGCCGTCGGCGATGTTGCGGCAGTCGGCGGCGGTGTACCACTGGTTCAGACCGATGTCGACGACGCGGTCGAACAGATCGTCGGCCACGGGACAGTCGCCCCTGCCGTACTTGATGCGCTTGGCCTTGGTTCGGCGCTGATGGCAGTCGAACCCGCAATTCGGATTCGCAGGGCTGGACTTGCCCATCAGCGGGTACATGTAGGCGTAGATGTGCCAGTCGGGACGCGGGTGCTTGCCGCGGGTGCCGGCGCCGATGCCCTCGGCCTGGAGCGCCTTGACGATCTTGACCGCCAGATCGATCGTTTCGGGGAAGAACCGGAGTCGGTAGCCGACCTCGCCGGCCGGGTCGTTGAGCTTCTGCGGGACGATCTCGGTGTACGTTTTCAGCCGTTTGAGGACTCGCATCTTGACCGTGTTGAAGCGCTTGACGACGGCGGGCATCTTGGCGAGTTGGACCACGTCCACCGCGGCCTCGAGGTCCGACATGCGGTAGTTCGTGCCGCAGAACAGCTCGCCCTCGTAGCGCGGGGGGGCGAACCGGTCCGGCCGCCACAGGCCGCCGCACTCGGCCGTGCCCTGTGCCCGTTCCCACAGCCGCTTGCTGTTGGTCAAGATCAGCCCGCCCTCGCCGCCGCCCACGATCTTGTAGGCCGAGATGCTGAAGATGCTGATGTCACCGAACGTGCCGACCGGCTTGCCCCTGAACGTCGCGCCGCACGATTGCGCACAGTCCTCGACGACCTTCAGCTTGTGCTTGCGCGCGATCCTCATGATCTTGCGCATATCACACACGCCGCCCATCACATGGGTCGGCGCGATCGCGACCGTGCGGTCCGTGATCAGCGGCTCGATCTTGCTCGGGTCCATGTGCAGGGACGCGTCGACGTCGCAGAAGACCGGCACGCCCTTGGACTGGACGACGGCGGCCGCCGTCGCGAAGAAGCCGATGGCCGGGCAGATCACCTCCGCACCCCGACCGACCCCGACGGCCACGAACGCGCTGTGCAGCGCAGCCGTGCCCGACGTGACCGCGATCGCGTACTTGACGCCGAACGTCTCGCGCGCGATCCGCTCGAAGCCCTGGACCTTCGTCTCGGGCAAGCCCGAGTAGTAGTTGGCCAGGAACGGCCCGTCGCCCATGTCCTCCTTGCTGACGGCTGCGCGGATCTTTGTCAACGTGGTCCGCGAGAAGCCGAATCGCTCGGCCACGGACATGAACTCGTCGACGCCGATCTTGGGCTGGCCCTTGCCCTCGATCCGCGTGACCGCCTTCAGGCCGCCCTGCAACGCCAGTTTCTGTTCCGATCTTGCCGATTGCCCCTTCGCCGCCATCTGTTGGTCCTCGCCAGGTTGCGCCTGTCGAGCGCTTCCGCTCATTCCTTCCAGTAGTAGATCACGCCGCGGTCCATGCCGGCAAGCACCTCCCACTGCCCGTCGCCGTCGAAATCGACCGGCTCGACCATCGAGAAATGGGTCCATCGGGTGATGTGGCCCGTCACGCGGATCTGCTTCGGACGGTGCTCGACGCACAGCTTGCCGTCCTTCAGGCCCAGGTTGCGGAACAGGTATTGATACCCGCCCCCGCCGCCGAGCTTGGGTGACGTGATGATGTCGCACCGACCGTCGTGGTCCCAATCGCACATGACGATCTTCGTTCGGCCGGTCGCGCGAACGGGGCCGGTGATCTCGAACGGCTTGCCCTTCGCGTCGAGCGGAAACGCCGGCGGGTCCAGGCGCAGCTTGCCCGCCGCGTCGCGCGTGCGGCGCCACCAACAGAGCTGACGGCTGCCGGCCACGCCGACCAGGTCGGGCAGCTTGTCCCCGTCGACGTCGCCCACGCCCGGCCGGGTCCGCCACGCACAACTGACGGGCTTGCCCGCCCCGTCGCCGCAACGCAGCGGTCCGCGGGCGGCGAGCTTCGGGGCGGTCTTGGTGCCCACGTTCTCGAACCAGTGGTAGGTCTCGGCCACCGAGCCGCAGATCAGGTCGAGATCGCCGTCGAGGTCCCAGTCGGCCGCGGTCGGGTTCGAGTAGCCCCACAGCCATTCGCAGGGCCCTTGCAGGCATTGCACCTTGTCGAGCCGGATGGGCTTGCCATCGGCCCGCAGCCTGACGGGCGGCGCCCATCGCGCGATTCCACCACCCGGGTCGAGGTTCTTGAAGAACCAGATCCACCCGTCCTCGCACCCGACGACCAGGTCGACCTTGCCGTCGCCGTCCCAGTCGGCCGCGTCGGGTACGGAGAACGTGTCGACGGCCATGTCCGGGTTGCGAAACGGCATCATTCGCAGCGGTCCGAACGCGAACGGGTCCTCTTTGCGTAATTGCACCGCTTCCGACGCCGTCGGTCCGCCGAAACGGACGTGCCACAGGCCGGCCTCGTCGCGGAACGGACAGAAGGTCTTGCGCTCATATGGGATCGTCTTCCGACGGTCGAACGTCACTATACGACCATCGTCGAGCTCCGGCTCGCCCTTGCCGCCGACCTCGTCGCTTGGCGTTCCGGTATTCAGGAACACGACCACGCGGTCGAATGCGTAGACGATCAGGTCCTGCTTGCCGTCGCCGTTCCAGTCGACTACGCAGGGATCGGTGCGGTCGAAGAACGTGATCGCACGACCCGTCTTGCCGGAGCGCACGAACCGCCCCGCGGTGAAGACCGGCTTGGCGGCCGTCCCGACGTTCCGGTGCAGCCAAACGGTGGCCGTCATGTCACGGAAGACCCAGCCCCCGTCGCGCCAGCCCACGCCGAACCCCGGCCCCTTCCCCGGCAGGTATTGCCTCAGGCCGATCGACCGCGTTCCGACCAGCAGATCGGTCCGCCCGTCGCCGTCCCAGTCGGCCAGCCAACAGGACGGGCTGCCCTCGCCGCGCTCGGGCCAGGCCAGGTTCCCGCCGAGCACAAACGCCAGTGTCCCGCGCTTGGCGAACTTGCGCGTGCCCTTGGCGGTCGTGTCCTCGAACCAGGTGTACGACTTGTTACTGGCGATCACCACGTCGCCGTGGGCATCACCGTCGAGGTCGCCGATCATGACCGCAGAGACCGCGCCGCTGCCGCCGGGCTCGAACAGGGCCAGGCCGTCGTGCTTCCGGCCCGTGTTCCGCCACCACCGCCCGCCCGAGACCAGATCGGCCAGGCCGTCGCGGTCCCAGTCCACCGTCAGGCTCGGGCCCATCATCGGCGCGATCGTCGACACATCGCCGTACTTCAGCAGGATCGGCTTGCCGAACTCGCTCCGCTGCTCCGCGGCGCCACTCACGGTCGGAACCGCAACGGCCAGAACGAAACATCTGACGAACACATCACGCTTCATGGTGGACCTCCCTCATGGGACGTTAGATGGCAGACATAGTGTCGCAGAACTGGGGTAGCGTATCCAATCCGAGCCGCGCCCGTAAGGAAGCGGTCGATGTTGATAGGACTTCCGGGCCACCCAACCCGCTACGGCGTGGCGATCACGTAGACCTTGCCCTCCAGGGGCTCGAACGTGTCGGTCAGCGCGCCGAGTTCGCGCTGCTGAGGCAGGTGCTGCCGCAGGGTCTTGCCCTTCAGATACGGCGCGCTAAACTCGACGTTGGCCTTTCGCTCCAGGGTGTTCACCGCGACGATATAGGTCTCTTTGCCGATCTTGAAGCTGCGGCACCGGACCTGGTCGCACAGCGGCTTGACCCGTGGTGGCTGGACGACCGTGCCCTGGGCGACCAACCGGGACAGCTCGGCGCCCTCAGCCAGGGCCTTCTTGAACGGTCCCTGCCGGCGCAGGTCGTCGGCCATGTAACGATAGGTCCAGAACGTGATCGCCCCGGCGCCCTCTACGACGGCCTGGTAGATGTAGTTGAGGGCCTCGGGGCCGTGGGGGTGGAGGCTTTCTTTCTTGTACGGTCCGAGGCCGGCGCCGATCTCCCGCCAGTCGAAACACTGGGGCACCGCCCACACGTTCCGACGACCTCGGGCGGCGTGCGTGACCTTACGCAGGAAATAGCCGAACTCCCCTGTCGCGAAAAACGGCCGGGGGTAGTGATCCATCATGTGACAGTCCGCCGACGGCATGTAGTCGGGATAGTGCGGATAGGTGGCGCTCCCCACGTAGACGATCATCTGGGGGTGGTAGGGGTCCTTGGCCCGGCCGGCCAGGTAGGTCTCGAGGACGTGGTCGGGCGAATGGCTGTTCAGGGCCGGCTCGTCGAACCTGTACCAGGACAGCAGCATCTTGTAGTCGTCGCCGCGAAGCTCGTCCGCGGATTTGATGCCATGCGGGGCGAACCGCAGCTTGCCGTCCTTGCCGGCGTTCCCGCTCACCGTCGCATTGACGCCGAGCTCGTCCAGGCCGGCGTCTTGCCCGCCATAACAACCGAAGGGGAAGAACGGCTGCCCGTCGACCTCGAGCACGCAGCTTCGGTGGTGCAGGATCTTGACGGCCGTGGGGAACGGCCGCTCCTTTCGAAGTGTCAGCGTCCTCGTGTAGGCCGTCTTGCCCTCCTGGGCGAACGACACGTGCAACTCATGCTCGCCGGGCTCGAGCTTAGCGATCGGGATCTTGGCGAAACGCGCGTCGCCGCCGGTCAGTTTGGGCTTCAGAACGCGACCGGCCAGCTTGACCTCGACGGACGCCTTGCGCAGCGACTGATCGAAGTAGCGTAGTCGCAGCACGGCCTGCGGCTCGGTCGTGTAGTAGTTCTTGTCCGGCAGGATCTCGACCCGCTGGTCGTGCAGCAGCGGGATGAAGACCCGTCGCAACAGGGCGTTGTCGACGGGGTCGGTGATGGTGACGATGATGCGGCCCGCGCCCTCCTCGGTGGCGATGTAGCGCAAGGGTATCCGCAGGCCGTCGCCGGCCACGGAGACGTCGAAGAACCGATGGGCGGCCGTCTTGCCGTTCGTGTCGATCACGTCCACAAACACGTTCACGTTGCTGGCCAGCTCGGGCAGCTCAGCCACCCCCAGCACCAGATCGTTCTGGCCGAAGGCGATCTGGTCTCCGCAGGGCGCCCGGCTGGGGCTCGGCAGGAGCTCGACGGTGAAGCACTCGCCGCGACGGGTCAGGTGCAAATAGGCATTGCCGAGCAGCTCCAGCGAGACGAGGGGGCCGGCCGACGCGATCAGCAGGCCCCGGCCGACGTGCTGCGCGAGCACGTAGGCGCCGCCCTGGTCGTCCTTGGCGAGGGGCGTGTACTTGGGCGAAAACGACGTGAAGTGCGCGCCCGGCGGCGCCAGCTTCTCGGTGTAGATCGGCGTGGCGAGCAGGCCGTCGCCCTCGTTCGCCAGCCAGGCCTGTTTCAGGCCCGACTTGGGTTCGCCCTCGAGGGCGAATCTCGACGCATGACCGGTGAACCAGCCGACCTCCTTGGGATCGGCGGCGTTAAGCAGGATCAGGATCGCCCCGTTGCGGACAAGCCGCTCGAAGGCCGGCGCAGCCGTCGCCAGGCCCTCCGGGTTCGCCTGACCCGCGCCGGGAAGCGCGATGACCACGTCGTTGGCCGACACCGCGCCCACCCATCGCTCCGGATGCGCGGCGTCCAGTTGGAGCGTCGGCAGTTGAAACGACCTGGCCAGGCGCTTGATCAGTCCGGAGAACAGCCCCGACAACCCTCCTCCGTGGAGCACGCCGAGACGCGGCAGGTACTGGACGTAGTAGCGCCTGTTGTGGAAGACGCGCTGGCCCACATGTTGACCCGACAATCCCTTGCGAACGGCCGCCGCAAACGCAGATGCCGAACCGTTTGGCGGGTTGACGTGAAAGACGTCGGCCACGCGCCGCCATAGGGCATCCGTCGAGGTCAACAGGAAACCGACTTGGTCGCGATCCAGCTCGGCCAGATGATTGGTGACGTCGTCGGGCAGGTAGTAGTCCAGCGGGAGCCGGACCACCGGCTGGAACCGCAGGCCCGCCAGCCGCCAGCCACGCTTGACCAGCGGATAGAGCCGTCCGAACGTGGTCCGCTCGTACTCGGCCAGAACGGCCGGCGGGGGGTTCTGGGCGTCGGGCTGCGACGTGGCGCGGACGACCCCGTGGTACAACCACGCATCCGAGTAGCCGTAGATCCCCACGACCATCTCGGGGAACACCGACCGGGCCGCCTGGACCGACTTGGTCATCTGGGCCTCGACGAGTTCCGACAGAAACGCGTAGTATTGGCCGCCGCGCGGTGACGAGCGCACCCAACCGACGCGCTGCGCCCGCGTCTTGAGCTTCATCAGCTCTTCGTCGCCGTCGTGCTTGGCCTTGACGAACGCGTTCCAGCAGTGGGTGCTGAAGCAGAACGCCGCCCCGTACTCCGAACCGGTGAGGGTGGCCTGATAGTCGAACAGCGCGCCGGCCAGCCCGTTTTGTTTGGCCAGCTCGGCGATACGGCGGACGCGGGGCGTGACGACCTGGGCCCAGTAGTTCGCGTCGCCCGGAGACACGCACGGACTGGCCGCGATGGCCTCCACGGCGCGGACGTACCCGCCCTTGGACCCCGTGTAGTCCGGCGGGCCGAACAACCGCACCGCCACCAGGCAGCGCAGCTTGTGCCGCTTGGCGAGCTTGCCCCAGCGCGCAAGCGACTTGGCAAACGCCGGATCGGCCAGATCGCCCTGCTTGCGGAACGGGATCACCAGTGTGTTGATGCCGCACTTGGCGAATGCCTTGACGGCGGACGCCGGCGCATCGGGATGCAGCTCGAGGCCGCGAAGCGGCTCGGCAACGGCCGCGCGCTGCCAAACGCCCGTCAACCCGATCGTGAGAACCAGACAAGACAACCTTCTCATCAGAATCCCTCCAATTTGCCAAGGTTCGAGCCTGGCATGTTAGCATCGCCCACGGAGCCGGCCAAGACGAACCGCGGGCCGTCGGACAAGAACCGACAGAACCCGACAAGACCGGAAGGGACTTGTTGAATCGAGGACGCCTTCTGCTATAAGGCGGGGATGCCACCACTGGTGCGAGATTCCCATCTCGCACCCAGCCTTGGCGGTCAGATCGGCAGCGGGCTTTGATCAAGGGGGTTACGGAAGGCGAGCGGCATGGCCAGATACCTCAGTTCAGTGTGGTTGTTTCGGAATTGCCCCACGTTCCTCGGGATGTTCATTGGCGTGCTCGGCGGTGGCGTGGCCGCAGCGGCACCGCCAGTGGCTGAGTTCTTCCGTCCCGCGCCCGATCGGGCGCAGACGTACGCGCCTGACAAGGTCTATCCGCAGGGACGGATCTTCCCGCTGACGATGTTCTCCGTTGGCGGCACCTCGCCGGGCCGATTGCCGGAGCAGGAAAGACAGGCGGCGCTGAAACGATATGCGGCGGACGGGTTCACGATGATCGGCCCGCAGTATGAGCTCAACGAGCAGATCATCTCCGACGCCAAGGCGCACGGCCTGAAGGCGGTCTACACCGTCGGGCTGGGCTACAACTTCCACGGCAAGGAGCCCCCGAAGTTTACGGCCGACGACGTCGAGAAAGGCATCAGGCGACAGGTCCTCGAGGCGGCCAAGCATCCCGAGATCGGGTGGTGGTACCTCCAGCCGGAGGAGCTCCGCTATTGGCGCAGGAACGAGATGACCTACCTCGACGTGGCGACCCAAACGATCCGCCAGACGGATCCGCTCAAGCGGCCCGTGTGGATGTACGACCCGGGGCATCGCGTGGCCGAGGGCCTGGCGCACACGGCCAAGCGCCTCGATATCTGTGGCAAGGGCATCTACACGAACTACTCCGGTCAGCGCGATTCGCGGATCTGGGTGCGGTGGTCAATCGAACAGGAGATCGAGGCGATCGCCAAAGCGAACCCGTCAGCCATCCCGATCGCGGTGCCGGAGATGTTCCAACAGCCCGCGCCGGAGCACGTCGCGATGATCCCCAAGTGGGTGCGGCACGACGTCTACATGGGTCTGCTGTCCGGCGCGAAGGGCGTCGTCGTGTTCTCCATGCGGAGACGGCCGAAGTTCCCGGCGCACGAGGCATACTACAAGGCCTATGCAACCGTCGCCCGAGAGCTGTGCGGGAAGCTCGGCCTGGGGCAGGTCTTTCTGTTCGGCCAGAAGCGCAACGACATCAAGATCGACGTGCTGGACGGGCCTCGACAGATCGCCCCGAAGGAGGGCACCGGCGGCATCCGACCGCCCGCCAGGACGTACCCGCCGGTCAGCATTCTGGACCTGGCCCACAAGAAGGACCGTTACTTGTTCGCCGTCAACTCTGCCAACGTACCCGTTCGCATTCGCGTCAGCGGCCTGCCTACTGCAAAGATCGTCGGTGACGATGTGTTCGATCGCGCCGAGCCGATCGACGTTGACGATGGGGCATTCGAGTGGCGCCTCGATCCGCTCGAGGTCAAAGCGCTGCGCTTCACACCCGCGAGCCGCTAAGCAGCCGCTGGTGCGAGATTCCCATCTTGCACCCACCCTTGGCAGGAATCGCGCGGGAGTAGGGGCGAGAAGGGATTCTCGAACCAGGCAACACCTTCGCACCAGGCAAAGACCGCTCCCTCACGGTCGCGGCTCGGATCGGACGCGCCAGTTGACGGCGTCGGTCCTTCGTCAGTTCACGATGTTGCGCAGGGGCAGATCCAATAGCGCCCGCCGGCAGGCCTCGGTGGCCTTGAGCCGGATGTCGATCACGCCTTGCTCGGAATAGAAGGCGGAATGCGGGTTGATCAGCACGCGGTGATGCGCTGGGTGGTTCGGGTCGCGCCAGGCCGCGATCAGCGGATCGTCGTCGGGCGGCGGCTCGGTCTCGAGAACGTCGATGGCAGCACCCGCCAGTTGGCCCGACGCAATCGCGTCGGGGATCGCGGCCGTGTCCACCAGCGCGCCCCGCGCGGTGTTGACCAGAAACGAACCGTGCGGCATCTGCGCGAGGGCGGCCTCGTCGATGATCCGGCGGGTCTCATCGGTCAAGCAGCAGTGGAGGCTGACGACGTAGGCCTGCTCGAGCATGTCCGTCAGGACCTCGAACCGCCGGAGGCCGCCGACGGCCTTGTCGCGCCCGTCGGGGACGTACGGATCGTAGAACGCCACGTGCATGCCGAGCGCCTTGGCCCGCAGCGCAGCCGCGGTGCCGATCCGGCCCAGCCCGATGATGGCGAAGACGCTGCCGCGGAGTCGCTGTAGCGGCGCAGCCTCCGTGTGCGACCATGGGCCCTCGGTGGCGCGGAGGCCCGAGTTGAGCAGCGTGATCCCCCGCGTCAACGCGAGCATCATGCCGATGGCGGAGTCGGCCACCTCCTCCGTGCCGTAGTCGGGCACGTTGGCCACCGGGATGCCCCGGCTGCGGGCGAACGCGCAGTCGACGTTGTCGTAACCCACGCCGCACCGGACGATCAGCTTGCAGCGTTCCAGCCGTTCGATGGTTCGGCGGGTCAGCGACATGGTGTGGTAGATCATGACGGCGTCGGCGTCCTCGACACGGCCGACGAGGTCGTTCTCCGAATGGGCGTCGAGGGCGACGACGTCGGCCAGATCCCCGAGGACGCGTCGCTCGGGCTCGAGCGAGTCCTTAACGAAGTCGAGCGAGACGACCTTGGCACGTTGAGGCATGGCTGCTCCTTGGGTGCTGCTGCTTGGTGGTTGACGGACGACGTCTTGATGCCGTTCGTGGGCCATTGTCGTCGACGGGCCTGGCGGATCAAGGGTGCTACGGCACCCAACGGGCTGAAGCATGCAATTCCGGCGACGGGCGCTTATGATGGCCGGACACGTGGCGTGATGGGGAGCGCACGATGTTGATGTTGTGGAGACGATCATGAACGCATCACTGTCAGGATTTGTCTTGCTGGGGGTGTTGGGCCAACAGTCGGCCGGCGCCGCGGGCGCGGCGCGATTTGAGGTGCCGCCGGAACTCCTGCGGCACCCGGGACTCGTGCCCAATGCGTCATTCGAGGCGGGGCAAGACGCACCGGCAGAGTGGAAGCAACAAGGGGCGCAGGGCGGCGGGTGGACCGGCCGGGCGCGGACCGGGCGGCGGGCGATCGGCGTCGGCGGCACGGCCAACGACTCGAATTATTGGCGATGCACGGGCCTGAACCTGGCGCCGCGGACGGTCTACCGGTTCTCAGCCCATATGAGGACAGCGCCTGGGGTCGGCGGCGGGTGTCTGATCATGGGCCCGTCGAGCAACAACCGCGACTACGGACCCGTCGAGAACTGGACGCGGCGGGGCTTCGTGTTCGTCACGCCCGACAACACGAACGACGTGTTCCTCCGATGCGGACGGTGGCGCGTGCCGGGCATGGTGTGGTTTGACGATCTGTGCCTTCGTTCGGTCGTGCCCATCTACTCGACCGTCGGTTCGCTCGTCCTGGGCGAGGGCGAGCGGATCGTGAACGGGCGCTACGTCGCGGCCCCGAACCTGAAGGGCGAGGGGTCCAACGAATTCCGCGGGCTGGTCTCACACACGGCCCACTTCAACAGCTATCGATGGGTGTTCGGCCCCGGCCGAACCGTCACGTACGAGCATCGCGTTGGCAATGCGGCGCAGACATCCGGCAAGATCTCGGTCAGCATCGGGTACTATCAAAGCGGCGCGCTTCACGTGGCCGCGAGCAAAGACGGCAAGACGTGGACCGAGGTCGGCCAGTTGTCCAAGCAGGGCAGCAAGGAGATGACCGTCCCCACGTCGATCTATCCGACGACGAGCCTGTGGGTCAGGCTGCGGGCGTCGGGCGGGCACGACGCGAAGGGGGATTCTGCCCCCGGCAACCTCCAGGTGTACACGTATCGCTATGAGGCCGATCTGGCTGGCGAGGTGCCCGACGCGACCGGCAGCACGAGCTATCTCGATGTCCTGACCGACGATGCCAAGCTGGGCGTGACCGTTGACCGCGTGAAAGGGGCAGAATCGGGCAGTCCTTCGGTCAGCGGACGATTGAAGCCCGCGGCGGGTGCCGGTCTCGACAAGGCAACGCTCAGGCTCACGCTATCGCGCAAGGGGAAGATCGAGGCCGACGTCCAGAAGGACGTCAAGCTCGATGCGGGCAAGCAGACCGCGTTCGAGCTGCCGTTCCGGCTGGGAAGCGCGGGCGCATACGACCTGATCCTGGCGGCCGGTGACGCCGACGGGCGACTCCGGTTCGCGGCCAAGACGAGCGTCTCGCTGCCGATCCTCCACGCAGCCGACTATGGATACCTGATCCAGTCCGACGGGCGGGGCGAGCTGTGGTGGTGCGAGGGCACGTACAAGGTCAGCCGGCACCGGCCGGCCCCACAGACCAAGGGCAAGCCGATCCACATCGTCGCGGCCGGCAACGAGTACGAGCCGTTCCAGTTCGTCCTGCGCCCGCGGGCCGAGCTGAAGCGGGTCGAGGTGGTCGTGTCGGACCTGACGGGCCCGGCCGGCCGGATCGACAAGGCCAACGTCGACGTCGACCGCGTCGCCTGGGTCCACGTCAGCTCGCCGACCGATCGGGTCGGGTGCGTCGGCGATTGGCCCGACCCGCTGCCGCACTGGGACAGGCCCTTCGACGTGCCGGCCAACACCAACCAGCCGATTTGGATCACCGTCTACGTCCCGCCGGACACGAAACCGGGCGAGTACAAGGGCACGGTGACGGTCCGGGCCGGCGGCGACGTTCGTTATCGCGTGCCGGTCTCGCTGCGGGTGTTGGGGTTTTCACTGCCGAAAGAGGCGCACGTCTTCGCGACGTTCGGATTCGGCCTGCCCAACATTCGGAAGTACCACAACCTCGAGACCGACGACGAGCTCCGCCAGGTGTTCGATCTGTACATGAAGAACTTTGCCGCGCACCGGATCTCGCCGTACGACCCGATGGCCCTGGACCCCATGCGGATGAAGGTTGACACGGGGCTGGGCTGGCATGGCGGCCAGCGCGTCAAGGACACCAAGGCCAGCGGATCGCAGTCGCTGCTCATCACCGACGACGATGCCGAGGCCGACGTCGTCGCCAGGACGGTCGAGCTGATCCCCATCGACCCCAAGGCCGCCTACGTCCTTCGCTGGCAGGTCAAGACCGACAAGCCCGACCAGGCGTACATGGTGAGCGTCTATCACTCGAACAAGGCGCGGCGATGGATCGCGTACCACAACTACGACATCCACATGACGGGTTCGGGCCAGTGGCAGAAGTGCGAACGCGTCGTCAAGGGCCGGGCGCCGGTCGACGCGCGATATGTCAGTATCGTCCTGCGGCCGACGCGCTGGACCGAGTCGGGCGAGCACATGGGCAAGGCCTGGTTCGACGACGTATCGTTCAAGCGCGCTGACGGCGGGCCGGAGCTCGTCAAGGACCCCGGATTCGAGATCACCGATGCCAAGACGGACGTGAACGTCGACTTCACCGCGTTCGACCGGGCTGCCCGACGCTACCTCGACGGGCTCGGCTTCACCGCCTTTAGGCTCCGCGTCGAGGGCATGGGGTGGGGCACGTTCCACAGCCGTCACAAGGGCAGCATCGGCGGGCACGAGCAGGGCACGCCCGAGTACGACGTCCTCATGGCCAAATACCTCAGCCAGGTCGAGGCGCACCTCCGCGCCAAGGGCTGGCTCCGCAAGGCCTACGTCTACTGGTTCGACGAGCCGGCCCCGAAGGACTACCAGTTCGTCACCGACGGCATGGCCGTGCTGAAGCGATCGGCCCCAGGGCTGACGCGGATGCTCACCGAGCAGCCCGAGCCGGCCATGCTCGGCAGCGTCGACCTGTGGTGTCCGCTGACCGCGTCGTACAACGAGAAGATCTGCCGCGAGCGCCAAAAGCTGGGCGAGCGGATCATGTGGTACGTCTGCTGCGGGCCGAAGGAGCCCTACGCGACGCTCTTCATCGACCACCCGGCCATCGATTTCCGCATGTGGCTATGGCAGACGTACAAGTACGACGTGGAGGGCATCCTGATCTGGGCGACCAACTACTGGACCAGCGGCTGCGCCTACCCCGAGCCGAACTACCAGAACCCGTGGCAGGACCCGATGAGCTGGCGGACCGGTTACAGTACGCCGGTCGGCACGAAGCTGCCCTGGGGCAACGGCGACGGCCGATTCGTCTACCCGCCCAACCGCAAGGGCGCCGCCGACAGAAAGACCAAATACCTGACCGGCCCGATCAACTCGATCCGCTGGGAGATTCTCCGCGACGGCATCGAGGATTTCGAGTACCTCTGGCAGCTCCGCCACGCCGTCCGAACGCTCAAGCAGCGCGGCGTGAAGGACCCCGCCCTGGATGAGGCCGAGCGACTGACCGTGATCCCCGAACACATCTGCAAGACCCTCACCGAGTTCACCTGGGACCCGCAGCCGCTCTACGAACACCGCCAAAACGTCGGCCTGGCGCTGGAAAAGCTGATCGGAAAGTACGGTCTGAAAATCTGCGCCAGGACGCGCTAACCGGCGTCAGGTTTGCGCACAGCCGGGACGGGTGACAAGAGAAGGAGGATGGGCGGCGCGCCCTGCGACGCTACCGCCTGCGTCTTATGATCAGGAGCAACCCAAGGACCATCAACAGCGGCAGTCGTTCTTGTATCCCCCCGCCGCCACATTTGAAGATGGCCTTGACCTTCCAGTCCCTGTCCATCGTCAGGTGCAGTACCGAGTTGGTATCGATGATGGGGTAGTTCGCGTCGTTGGGGTCCGTCAAGTCCCAGACCTTGTACTTCTTGAAGATCTTGCCCTCGTTGGGTTCGGCGGTCAGCGTGACTTCGGTCCCGGACAGGTACGTCGGGAGGTTCGGGCTAGCTGGTTCGGGGCTCAATTGCACATCGCCCCATGGGTCGTTCACGAGGGCGAGTTGAAGTTGGTAGTACAGGATTGTCTCCTCAGCAGCCCAAGTCGACCCCGCAAAAGCAGTGTCTAGCGCCTGGACACTCCAGTAATAAGTGGTGCCGCTCTGTAAACCTCTTAGTGTCCAGGAAAGTCGCCTCTGTGCGTTGCCGCCGTCGAAGATACGGCGCCACCCTGTCGCCAGATTAGCCATGCCGCACATGACGTCTTCCCCCCCGGGATCTGTGCCCACGCGAAGGTTGTACGAAAGACCCGGCGCCGGCGTCTCGTCGTCGCTCGCACCGCTCCAACTCAACGTGACAGCGTCGCCCGTACACGAAGGCGCTAGGCCTGCAGGCGAAGCTGGTGAGGTGTTGAAGACGTTCCCATCGTTGCGATAGATCTTCGCGATCCTGTCGCCATCGGTCGTCCTGCCAGCGATGGCCAGGTCCAGGTCTCCATCGTTATCGTAATCTCCCCACGACAGTGAAC
>Ga0180432_10004055_pt1 | contig 20420 bp, 37 predicted proteins | sample SS_ome_10_FD_132414 | JGI IMG/M metagenome (GOLD analysis project Ga0180432, IMG submission 132414) | Hypersaline lake sediment archaeal communities from the Salton Sea, California, USA - SS_1_MS_2 metaG | ecosystem: Environmental > Aquatic > Non-marine Saline and Alkaline > Hypersaline >...
AGCCTGCCGAGGCGCGACCGCGCGCTGCACCACGCCGAGCTCTCGGACCTGGGCTCCGTGGAGTACGTCGCCCCGTTGACCAGCCTCCTCGACGGCAATACCCTCAAGCGGCTCGAGCTGACCCTGGCCGCGGCCAAGGCCGAGATCAAGTCCCTCACGTCGGTCTCGGCCGCGGTGTTCGTCCTGGGGTACCTGTCGACGTTCAACCGGATGCGGAAGGGCTACCGCGGCGTCATCTGCCCGCTCGAGGAGCTCGCCAGGGGCGTCAGGCGGTGGTTCGGGGCGCGCTGCGGTCCATCTACCTGCCGGAACGCCCTGGCCATCCTCGAGCGCGCCAGGTACGTCACGCGGGCGCTGAGCGGCCGGGGGGCACCCTACGAGTACGAGGACCTGGAGACCGGGGACAAGGCGCAGGCTCGCTGCCTGGTGCTCTGTGTCACGCTCACGCCCAAGGCGATCCGCCTGTGGGCCAGTCCGCGCCGGCGCCGTCCGTCCACCGACCAGGGGGGACCATTAAAATTTGGAGGCAAACCTCTGTCCGAGGATCAGGCTCTGCCTGATACCGCTAACACGCGAGCGATACGATCTTCGAAAGCGGGCCTCCGCGATCGCGACGGTGCTCCGGGCGGACCCGGCACGCCTCGCGGCGGCCGGGACGCGGTGTCCTCTCGGGCTGCGGCCCTCGAGGACGTGTTAAACACCGCGCAGGGACCGCCTCGCGGCGGCCCCGCGGCGGAGGCCACGAATACGCGGCCACGCCTGCGGCCGCGGCGCCGCTGGAGCTATCCGGCGCGGGGCAGCCCTCGCACGTGGTGGACCTGCAGGCAGGCCCTGCTCGCGGCGATCGAGACCGAGGCGCGAAAGCGCGGCCTGGCCGAGCTCGACCTGCTGCTCGACGTGGTGGAGCGCGAGACCGACCGGGACTACTGCGGCGACATGGCCGTGCCGTGGGACCGGTACGTGTGGGCCTGGCGAGACCTCGACCAGGTGGAGCGGCGGCGCATGCTGAGCGGGACCATCTTCCCGGCGCTGGCGCTCGCCGCGCGGCGGGAGTGGATCTTGCGTGGGGCTCCCGCGGATCGGGAGATCTTCGTGCCGTGGGTGCAGCGAGGCGGTGCCAGGCACAGCGAGCCCGGGCCGCGAGCTCGAGATCCGGCGCTCGTCGAGTTCCGGGGGCCGGGCCCGCCGCCGGCGCCGGCGATGTCGGACTCCGAGGCGCTCATGTCCAGGATGCGGAGCGACCCGGAGTGGGAGCGGATGCTCCGGAAGTTCGACCGGCACGGCGTGCCGCTCGAGCTCGGCGCTGGAGGTGACGATGTCGACGAGGACTGAGGTCGAGGTGCTCTGCCCGCGGTGCAACATGACCACCGTCCAGCTGGTGAGCAAGAAGTCGATCAAGGGCTGGATCGCCCTGGGCGGGTACTGCACCGTCTGCGGCTACTCGGCCGTCGGCCGAGGTGACGACGACGTGATCGCCCAGCACAACGCCGTCCGGAAACCGGACGCGACCGGCGAGTACGTCACGTTCTGCGAGCGCATGATGAAGGAGCGCGCCGGCGTCGTCGTCGCGGAGATCCCGTGTGCCCGCAGCATCTCCAGGATCGTCGAGCAGCTCGTCGCCGCCGGCGAGCTCGACGAGGGCGACGCGCCCTCCCGATCCTGGATGGAGAAGCACGCGCGGTCGGACTGGCCGCGCTTCCTGGTGTGGTCCGAGAGAGGCGGAAAAGGCGGCCGGCCGAAGTACTTCTCGCCGCGGATGAGGGACTGCGTCGTGCACAGCTCGAGCTCGAGCGGATCGGAGGTGTCGTAGATGGCTGACACGATCAAGGTCGACCTGGAGGGGGAAGTCAAGGCGTCGGGTGGAGCTCCACCCCCACCGCCGGCGGCGACGGCGTCTCCACCTGGTCGAGCGGACCGGCAGCCGGCGCCGGGAGCTCCTCGAGCGGAGTCCGCCGCGGCGCCGAGCTCGACGCCGAAGGGCGCGACGTCGATCGGGCCGGACGGGCGGACGATCTACCACTACAAGGTCGACCCCCCCCCCACCTTCGCTCCCGGGCGCGCACCCGATGCCAAGAGAGCTCCGCTCGGCTGGCTCAAGAACGACGAGCCCTGGAATCCCTACGGCCGCACCGAAGGCGGGAAGATCCGAAAACGGCCGGTGAAGCCTCGAGGCGGCGCCGGCGACGATCCGTTCAAGCCGACCGCCGGCGCGAGGAAAGACGTCGAGGACATGTCCAACCTCAGCGCCTACCTCGACCGGTGGAAGAAGGACGGGCAGAAGGCCGTCGATGAGTGGCGGCGCCGCAACCCGGACGTGAAGATCGGCGACGTGATCGACCCGCGGGACGTCGACCGCCGCTTGAAGCTCGAGGACCCGCTCGCCGACGTCGACGCCGGCGAGGTGATCATCGGCGGCGCGTGCGAGCTCGTCGGCGCGCTCGTCGACGAGGACCCGCCCGAGCGGGAGAAGATCCGGAAGGTCGCCAAGCGGCTCGAGGAAGCCTCGAGGTACTGGGGCGTGCACCTCGATAACAAGGCCGTCGCGACCTGGGGCTTCGTGATCGGCATGATCGGCCTGATCGGGTCGATGCTCTTCTCGGCGCTCCTGCGCTGGTGGGGAGAGCGCGGCGACAAGAAGCGCGAGCGCGAGCTCGCCGAGGAGGCGGCTTAGATGGGACGCCGACTCGGACGCCAGTCGCTTCTCATCATCGGCATGCCCGGCACCGGGAAGACGACGCTCGAACGACGGTTGACCGATGTGTACATGACGAAGGCCTCCATAGACTCGGTCTTCGTACTGGACACGAAGGGCGAGTGGAGCACCGGCCTCGAGCGCTGCGAGCACGACCTCGAGCAGCAGCTCGAGCTCCTCGAGCAGGACGACGAGCGCGCCCGGGCCGGGAAGCTGAGAGAGTACGACGGGCCGATCGTCCACAGCTCGGCCGAGTACCACGAGTTCTGCCAGCTGCTGGCCGAGGAGCGGGAGTCCGAGCACGACGAGCTCGTGCCGCCGCGCGTGATCTGGCGCCAGGGAAAGCACCCGCACACCTACGGCGACGGCCTGCGCGAAGGCGTCGACCAGGGGCACGTGATGTTCGTTTTCTGCGAGGGCGCGAAGTGGTTCCCGCCCTACTGGCGCGATTGGCCGTGGGGACCGATCCGGGGCGACGTGACCATGCCGGACCTGCTGGCGGAGGGCCGAGCACACATCCCGGACAGGAACGGCAAGCCGTGCCGGATTCACGTCATGGTCGACACCCAGGTCCTGCAGCAGGTGCACTGGCAGGTCCGCAGCTTCTGCGAGATCGTGATCGCCGGGCCGATCGAGGGCGGCGACACGCTGAGCATCATCAAGAAGGAGTTCGGGAGGGGAGGGCGAGGCAAGGAGCTCGCACAGGAAGTTCAACAGGTCGAGTGGCACGACTGGGTCGTGCTGCGCAACATCCCGGCCGAGCGCGTCGGCAGAGGCCGCGTGATGCCTCCCCTCGCGCCGTTCCGGGGAGGAGGTAGGGCATGAACACAGAGAAGAAGATCGGGCCGCTCAGCCGCACGCTGCCCAAGGTGTGCCCGGCCTGCGACGAGCCGATCAAGAAGGGCGACTACGCCGCGCTGATCCCGCTCGGCCCGGGCGACGACGAAGACGACCGGAAACGCTGCAGGGAAGGGCTGGCGTACGACGTGGTGTGCGTAGCGGTGCACTGGGCCTGCCACACCGGCGAGGTGACGCCGTGACCGTCGACCTCAACCTCGAGCAGCTCGAGGACGCGGAGGTGCGGCACCTGCTCCGGAAGGCCCTCGAGCAGCTCGGCGATCTCGCCGTCGAGCTCGAGCGGCAGAAGCAGGCCTCGAAGTACATGCTGCTGTACATCGACACGCCGGAGGTCACCGCGCACGTGCAGCAGATCCTCCGGACCTATCGACCGCGAGACGAGCGGGTATCGGCGGGCTTCGGGGACCTGGCCGAGTTCTTGAAGGCGGGGCTCTGATGTTCTGGTACCACGGCACCGACCGCCAGGCCGCGGAGCAGATCTGCCGCGAGGGCTTTCGCTCGCACTCGTTCTTCGCGCGCAACATGCAGGACGCGCTCGAGTTCGGCGGCCGGTACGTCTTCTATGTGCTCTTCGAGGAGGACCCGGGCGATCCGGGCGATCCCGACGACTGGCAGGTCGTGATCCCCGAGCCCGTGCCGAAGGACCGCATCTACAAGCTTACCAGGCACCTGCGGTTCACTCTCTACGAGGACCGGGCAGTGCTGCGCCGGCAGTGGCTGGTCGCCTGCCGCCTCGAGCACGGTCCGCAGGCCGAGCTCTGCGACGTCTGCCGCGGCGACGGCGATGTCGACAACAGGCAGGGCGGCACGGATACGTGTCGGCGCTGCGGTGGTACCGGCTGCCTGGTCGACGGGAGGAAGGTGCTGCAGTGAACGAGCAGCTCTCCAATTCACAAGCGCGACTGCTCGCGGTCGCGGTCCTCGGCGTCCTCGTCGGCGCGCTCCTCGTGTACTTGCTGAGCGGACAGTGGAAGCAGCCGAGGAACTTCCACCGCCAGGTCCTGCCCGAGCTCGTCTGCCCGCTCTGCGGCCGCCCGCTCACCGTCGGGCAGCAGCGCTGCGGTTGCGGGGCGATCCTGCAGTGGGAGATCAACAGGTGATGGAGGACTGGAGTTTCTTTCTGTGGATCGCGGTGGGCGCCGCCGCGCTCTACATCGGCTACAAGCTGGCCTGACCGGAAAGGGGGTCACCATGGGCGAAGCACTGGCAGAGGCCTTCTTCGCGAGTCTCTACGGGCTGTGTCTGTTGATCGGCATCGTCGCCGGACTGCTGTCATTCAGCGTGCCGATCGGATTGCTGATTGCCGCGGACGACATGGACTCGGATCGGGCGCGCTCGTACCGAAAGGCAGCGGTTGTCGTGCCGTTTGTGTGCGTGCCGCTCGCGGTGGCGATGTGGCCGCTCGGGCGGTTCTTCTGGAAACTTTGGTAGCTAGAGTTGCTACCGGAAAGGGGGTCCAATGATTGAGCAAGGCGACTTTTTTACACAAAGCGGGCAGCTCCGCGCTGTGCCGCGCGGCGAAGGGAAGTCGATCTATGATGTCGAGCCGTTGTCATTCGGCGGCGTCGAGGAGGTGCGCAGGCACCCGGCGAGCCGCGCCGAGATGGCGCTGGTGTCGACAATCGACGAGCTCCGCAGAGAGGTGAGAAGGTTCCGTAAGGAGATGCAGAACCCCTCCCCACAGAAAGGACCGACCCATGAGTGAGAAACCGTTGACCGTGGACGAAATCGCAGCCGCCCGCAACGTGCTGGCGAGACTGAAAAACGAGTTTGAGTTGTCCCCGTCGGATGTGCGTCGAGCCGAGGACGGAATCCGCGTGCTGGAAGATACATTCTGGAGCATCGAGGAAGGCGATCCAGGCCCGGTGCCCAGGAAGGCTAACGAGTACGTCGACGCGGACAGCTCGTGCGGAGGTGAAGAGGGATGAACCCCTCCCAACGAAAGGACACGACCGATGCCGATGTTTAGGAAAAAGCCCGTCGTTATCGAGGCCCGCCAACTGACCGAAGAGAACAGGGGCGAGCTGGCCGATTGGTGCTCGGCTCTGTCGGTTACGAAGCCGGGTTACGAGAAAGGCCTGTTCATTCGGACGCTGGAGGGGGACCACTACGCCCGCCTCGGTGACTACATCATCAAGGGTGTCCAGGGCGAGTTCTACCCGTGCAAGCCCGACATCTTCGAGCAGACCTACGACCTGGAGTCAGCCGAGTGAACCCCTCCCCACAGAAAGGCGGCGACCGATGAAACTAATTAGGCTTCCACGCATCAACCGTCCCGTCGAGCTCGCTGACAGCCAATTGCGGACTAGCTTTGAGATCGTCGGCGACTTTGACCGTGAGGGCCATTTTAGAGTGCACGTTTGTGCCGACGAGAACGGGCTGCCACTGCCGAAGTACACCTATACCCTGATGCTGAGCACAGACGAAGCCGGGCAGCTGTCGAAACGCCTGGCAGAGTTCCTCGAGAAGATGGACGGCTGAATGTCGCAGAACGCACCTTCGGTCTAGTCTCCGCACTACAAACGTACATCTGAACACGAAGTTGTCTGAGATCTCATCGCGATCCGTGCCAGCGTGGAGGTGAAAACACGATCTGGGGGCACGGAGGAACGGATGGCAGACGGCAGCAAGAGAGGGCTCGCCTGGTACTGGGTGCTGATGATCGTCGTCGGTTTCCTCGTCCTGGTCATTCCCGCGCTCGTCGCGATGGGGAAGAAGATCAAGGCGAAGATCGACGCGAAGAAGGCCCAGTCGGCGGCGACGGCATAGGAGGGCGATGAGATGTTTTTGAATGCACCGCCCGTAAGGCGAATCGAGGTCTACAACGAGACCAACACCGCGTCGGACGCGCTCCACGAGGCGAAGCTCGACAACGTCACGAAGCGCCCGAACGGCAAGTACCCCTACGTCGTCGGCATCGAGATCTACACCTCGTTCATCGCCACCGAGACGATCACCGCCGGCGGCATCGACTGCGAGGCGAAGGACTGCTGGCAGGGCGCCATCAAGCAGATCCACATGGACTACCGGAAGATCAACCGCTTCAAGAACTACAGCGGCCTCTCGGTGGTCCGGCGGATCGACCAGATGGACCACATCTACAAGCCGGACGTGATCGCCTCGATGATCCGCACGACGAAGATCGCCACCACCGCCGGCGACACGACGGTGACCCAGAAATTCCTCGTGCACCTGGACCACAAGTGGTTCCAGAACAAGAAGGGCAAGCTCGACTGCGCGGCGCCCCTGGGCGCGTTCGTCGACCACGGCGGCTTCTCGTTCCAGGCGGGCCCGCAGATCATCGCCGGCGCGGCCGGTGCGGACCGCTGGGAGAAGAAGACCGACCAGATGGACGTCAAGATCACGCTCCTCGTGGTCGACCTCGACAACCCCAAGGCCACGGTCTGGGTCGAGGAGTCGGAGGGGCCGAAGACGGCGGAGACCTGGGTCAAGGCCTGCGGCCCGAAGGACCGGAACCGCCGCCTCACCGGCGCGCTCGCCTGCGACGACGCGGACGCCGCCTTCACCATGCCGAGCTCGTTCAACTGGGAGATCGACAACAAGACGCCGTTCATCAAGGAGGACGGCGACGACTGGGTCGACAACGAGAACGAGAAGGGCGGCCGGCACTCGGCGATCAACGCGCTCTGCCCGGCGGCCCTGCCGCTGGTCACCACGGTCGACCGCGAGGACTCGGACCAGCTCGTCATCGAGGAGAACTGCACCTGGAACGACCTCAACGACGCCCACGCGGGCCAGTACAAGGTCGTCCACCGCGTGCAGTTCCGGCCGACGCCCACGGAGATGCAGCTGCTGCTCGAGGACCAGGAGGTGCCCCCGGGTGACATCTCGAAGTTCATCGCGGAGGCCTACGGCGACGACGCCGACCCGGACACCGCCCGCGTGCTCGACGGGGGCAAGCCGATCGCCATCACCCGCCACTACAAGTCCGATAAGGACATGGCCGGCATCGACCCGGCGATGATCCGCGCGGTCGCCCGCGACACCAACCGCTAGGGGGCTCGGCCGTGGCCTCCCGCACAGAGAAGGCCGGTCTGATTCTCGGCCTGATCCTCGCCGTGCTGCTGATCCTCTTCCTGCTGTGGCCGGAGAAGAAGAAGGCGGCGGAGGTGACGCCCGAGCCGCCTCCGCCGCGACCGTCGAAGACTCCCGCCGACAAGAGCGGGCTGCCGGGCAGCAAGTCGATGGTGCCGGCGCCCGACAACCCGCCGGAGGAAGAGGAGGAAGGGCCCGAGGGCGGGCAGCTCGACAAGGCGCCTCCGGAGGCCGGCGGCGACGACGAGGGCGGGATCTTCGACACGGCCAAGAACCTCATCAAGGACTTCTACGGCATCTCGTCCACCAGCGCTTCAGGGAGCGGTTACAGCGGTCCTCCCGTGGAGTAGGAGGGCGCCGTGGAGCTCGACTGGACCGACATCCTCTTCCCGCACTGGAAAGCCCTCGGCCGCTTCGTGAAGTGGGCCGTCGGCGCGGAGCGCGAGACCGTCCCTTATGACGGCCAGCTCGGCGTCGAGGGCCGCTTCGCCGTGCTGTTCCTGTGGAAGACGGCGGCCGAGCGCCCGGGCGGCGACTACATGCGTGGCCGGCTCAAGGCGCTCGGGTGCGAGGCGTTCACCGCGGCCAGCGACGACGAGTGGCTCGCGTACGAGCTCGAGCCGCAGGAGAAGGCGCTCCCGGCGAAGGCGATCTACGACCTCGGTTGGAAGGAAGGAGCCGCGGTCCGCGTGCTCGACGGGCCGTTCCTCGAGGAGTGGTTTCAGCACGAGTGGCAGAAGGACGTCGCCGAGGGCGCCGAGGACCTGGCCGAGGATATCGGCGACGCCGCGAAGAACGCCGGCAAGGGGCTACAAGCCCTCGCCGACTACTGGTGGGTGCCGCTCGTGCTGATGGTGCTCGCGCTGATTGGATACCTCGTGTTCGCGATCTGGACGCATGCACCGAGAAAGGTGAGGAGATGAGCGAGACAACGGACAAGGTGGTCATGTGGTCGCACCTGGGCGTCAGCGTGCTGATGCTGCTGCTGATGATCTACGTGGCGATGAAGACGTACCGGGCGAGCGAGGCGATCAACGACCTCGTCGCCCGGGTGAACAAGATCTGGTAGCGGAGGCGGTGATGGAGAAGAAGACGACGGCGACGCTCGTGCTCGTGGTGCTCGTGCTCGTGCTGGTCGTGACCGGTGTGGGTTTCCTGTGGAAAGAAATCGACGAGGTCAAGCAGGCCGAGAGGAAGAACGCCGCGGACCTCGCGCGGCTCATCATGTTCTACGACAAGCCGCTTTAGCTCGACCAGGTCGACGGCGCCGGCGAGCTCGGGGGCGGAGGACGAGATGGAACAGGCAACGAAGAAGAAGGTCGGGATCGGCGTCGGCATCACGCTCGGAGTGCTCGTCATCGCCCTGATCGCCTGGCTGCTGCTGCGCACGCCGAAGGCGCAGAAGGACGCGGCGGCGAAGGAGGGCGGAGCGGGAGGCGCCGGGAAGGGCACCGGGAACGAGGGCGGCCTGCTCGGCAGGGAGACGACGGAGGGCGCGAAGTCCAAGGTCGGCGACCTGGTCGACACGCTGCTCGGCAAGGCCAAGGACTGGCTGCCGCCTCCGGACGACAACCTCAACCAGGACCCGCCCGACTCGAGCGGGATCGGCCTGACCGACCCCGACCCGTACAACCCGACGGCGGTCCCGGTGATGGGCAAGTACTACGCGGTCAAGTCCGGGGATTCGGACGCGTCGATCGTCGTCACCGCAGGCTTCCCGCAGGCGCTGCGGTTCAAGGCACGAAAGGCGATGCGGAACCACACCCGCAACGGCTGGATCGGCACCTGGGAGGACCCGGACGCGTCCTACGGCTTCAAGCTGCAGCTGCGGCTCTTTCAGCGGTGGACGCCGCTGCCCGGGTACGAGTCGAAGTCCTGGGCGTGGAACACCGACTGGACCTACCACCACGGCCCGCCGAACAAGTGGCCGGTCGTGTACGTGCCCAACCTCAGCGAGGTCGAGGGATGATCGACGACTGGGAAGACGTCGGCTACGAGAAGCCGAAGATCCTCGGCCCGGGCCAGCATGAGGTCAACCTGCAGCGTGGGAAGTACGTCGTGCGCGCGGTCCTGGCCGAGGTGCACTTCGACATCGACGGCACCGGCGACATCGGCACCAACCCCGACGGCTACCGCGAGGGGTGGCACGTGCCCGCCGGCGAGATCGACAAGTTCAAGCTCGTCGACACGACCGACGTGAGGTTCTACGTCGCGCCGGGCGGCGGCGCCTACGTCATGCAGCGCGGAGTCGTCGAGCCGGACTAGGAGGCCGTAGAGGCGTGCTCACGGGACAGCACAGACGGTGGGAGATGCGCTTCGACCACTTCGAGGCCGTCTCCCGCCGGCGGGGTTTCGCGCAGCTCCTGCCCGGAGCTCGCGATCCGATCTGGGACTCGCTCGGCGTGCCGGCGCCGATGGTGTTCGAGCTGAAGGAGGGGAGCGACCAGGTCGTCGGTCTCGACGATGCCGGGAACAGCGTGACGCTGAGCGAGGCCGGCGGTGCGGAGCTCTACCTCCGAAACAACCGCGGCCTGCTGCCGAAGAACCCTCGAGCTTGGAGCCCGGCAAGAGGCGTGGAAGTTACGGCAGCCGGAGAACAGTTTCAGGCCGGCAGCTCTGCTGATCTACAGACCGACGGGAGCCTGGTTTGGTTGTTTGTAGTCCGCACGATGAGCGACAGCGTAAACAGCTCCTATATGTTCCACAAGATTAAGAACGACGGGGCTGGAGCGAACGGGATAGGAATCCACAAGAACTCCGCGGACCAGGCGCAGTGTGCGGTCTATCGACTTGGAGTGTCCAAGGGTGTCGCCTTGCCCTGGGGGCCGATGGGAGAGTGGGCGCTGGTCGCTGGGACTTTCGACGCGCGAACCGCAAAGGGAGGCATTTCCATCAACGGATCTGCTATCTCACTCGCTGCCGCGCACGCTGGAACCGATCTCTCGAACACACAGAACGCGAGAATCTGCCTCGATAGTGGAACGGACAACCCGCAAGGCATGGTCTACGCCGCCTACTGGGATGGCAGCGACGCCGAGGAGCTGATCGACAACTGGTCCAGCTTCGTCGCCGAGTTCTGGAAGCACGGCAGCGTCGAGGGCGTGAGCCTCGACTGCGACTGCGTCGTCGCGACGCCGGCGCCGGGCGGTGAAGGCTACGCAATCTGGGGCAGCGACCAGGCCCGGCTCGGCGCCGACGGCCTCGAGGTCCGCAAGGCCGTGACACAGCAGATCTGGCCGAGCGTGCCGGACAACGCGGTGCAGTGGCTCTACTCGAACGTCACGCCGACGCTGAACGCCGGCGACGGCCTGGGCGGACTCCGGACGGCGACGTACATGGCAGAGGACGCCATCAACGCAGTCCACACGATGCGGCGCGTTGCGTCGATTGCGGTCGGTGCCAACACCTATCGAGTTGTCATCGATCCGGACGGCCGATATCGAGGTCGACTCGCGGTCTCTCTCCCTGTGTCTGGAACGCTGAAATTCGACTGGGACCTCAGCACGGAGATCGTCAGCAACGAGACCGGTTGCACCGGAACGATCTTCGACCGCAAAGACGGAACCTTCGAGATCCTGATGGACTACACCGCGGCCGCCGGCGACGCGGGAAATCAGACGTATTGGATTTACATGGCCAACAACGCCGGCGTGTTCACCTACCTCGGCGACGGCTCGAGCGGCTTCTACGTGCTGCACGCCCAGTCTGTGCAGGCCTACGACCGCGGGCCGCTGATCCCGTCCGTCACCGGGACCGTGTCGACGATCGCCACCGACTACCGCGTCGACCGCGAGGACATCGTCGAGGAGCTCGCCGGCGGAGCGATCCAGGTCAAGCTCGAGTTCATCGTGAGGGAGCGCGTCGACGACATCGCCCTGCTCGATATCATCGAGGGCGGCGGCGTCGGCCTTGACTTCGTGCTCGTCGACGCCGGCGCCGGGACCTACATGCTCGAGGTCAACGGCATGCCGACCACGTGGAGCTCGCGAGATGACCCTTACGAGGATCGCAAATACCGGCTGACCGCCGTCGCCTACACCGACGGCGACGTGCACGTGATCCTCGTCGACCTCGACAACAACTCCCTCGTGTTCGACGAGGTGGTGTCCGGTACCGGGTTCGCAGGCCTCGACGTCGACCACGTCAAGCTCGGCCAGGACAACACGGGCTCCCGGCAGGGCGCGCTCGTCCTGCCGTCGATAGGAGAAGCCGCATGAACGATCAGATCTGCCCGCTGCACTCCGGGCTCGAGAAACGAATCAGCCGGTTGACCTTCGCGGTCGCCGTGCTGGTGGCCACCGTCGCCGGCGACATCGGTCTCGACAAGGTCCCGGCCGCGGTCACGGCGATCGCCGCGCTCGAGCGCGACGGCAGCGCAGACCGAATTCTGGCCGCGGTATTCGGCTCTGACCGAACGAAACAGGGGCAGATCGGCGCGATCGCGCCCTCGAGGAGCTCCTGCAGCTCGGCGATCGCCGCGGCGCCGGCGACGTCGTCCGGATCGACCGATCTGGCTGACCCAGCAACGACGCGGGTCTCAGCGAGCCCGTTTTCGATGTTCTCGTTAGAAGGAGTTCCGAACGAAATACGGGGGGATGCGAAACGAGAGGAGAAAGCCAGTGCACGGCAGGATCGGATGGAGCGCCGTCGCGCTCAACACAACGCTCGCGGTCACCGTCTTCCTGTGGCTCATCATCCTGACGATCTGGGCCAACAGCAAGATCAACCGCCTCGAGAAGAAGACCGGGATCGACACGTAGGAGAGCAGTGAGCGGGAAGAAGACATCGACGGGCGTGAAGGTCGCGGTCAGCGTCGGAATCGTTCTGTTCGCGCTGCTGCTGCTGTTCCTGTTCCAAGAAGTCTTCGTCGACAGGCTTGGATGGTTCCCGGCGTACAGGGGGGCTTGAGTGAAGACGCTGGTCATCACCACGAAGGACGGGAAGGGCGCCGGCGCCACCTGGCGCGGTGAAACCCGCGGCTGCGAGCTCGAGGAGGGGAAGCTCGAGCTCGGCGGCCGGGAGCGCCGCGTGTTTCGTCTGCTCGAGCAGTGGGGGAAGACGAAGGCCGGCGACGTCGTCGAGGTCCTCGTCGTGCCCGACGACGTCGACCCGCGCGAGCTGCTCGAGCACTCGAACGTCACCCGCGTCATGTCCGCGGCCGCGGCCGAGAAGGTCGCCGCCGCGGCGGAGTTCACCTGGCCGGAGATCACGCTCCCGGAGGGCGGCGGGACAGTGCCGCGGCCCGTACCCGGGATCGCCGGCGGATCGATCCCGCGCGCGCTCGAGGGCGACGGCGCCGCGGCGGTCGTCTCGGCCGAGAAGGTCGGCGAGCTCGTCGTCGAGAAGACGGCCGCCGAGCTCGGCGTCGACATGCCCACCGACGAGGACCTGGTCGAGGCGACTCCGAAGTGAGCTACGAGGTCCCGGCGGTACCGACGAAGTGGGGCGAGCCCTGGAACCAGCACCAGCTCGTCGTGAGGTTCGATGCGATCCTCCGCGCGATCGGCGTCGACCAGGTGCAGGTCCGCCGGCGCATGTCCGGGCTCGCGTACTTCGCCAGCGGCTGGCGGCAGGCCACCTGGTGCTACAACGCCTGGGCGTCGATGAAGGGCGGGTGGAAGCACGGCTTCTACAAGAAGAGCGGCTACGAGTGGCGCGCGTATGTGTCGATCGCCCAGGCCTACGACGACTTCCGCGTCTTCCACCTCAAGCGGTACGCCCAGGCGCGGCAGCTGCTGTTCGATCCGGGCGTCACCGACTACGACTACTTCCTCGAGCTCTTCCTCGCCGGCTACGGAGATCCCAACACGCCGGTCGAGAGCGACGCCAAGGCGTGCACCCTGCGCGCGCAGCGCTACACGCAGGAGATGGCTAGCGCCAGCGAGGCCGAGCTCGCCGCGGCCGACGTCTACGCTGCCGACTACACCCAGGGGAAGACCGCGGCAGGAGGCGGGGCGGATCCGGACGTCGACGAGGAGCACGACGACGAGGACCTGGTCGACGGCGACCTGGTCGGCGACGGGGACACCGTCGAGGACGCCATGCTCGAGCACGTCGGGCTCTCCCTCGACGAGTGGTCCTTCCTCATCATCAACGGCGTGCTGCTCGTCCTGGGGATCATCACCCTGGCGACCTGGGCGGCGAAGAGAGGGTAGCGCGATGGCCAGGCGAACGACGAAGACGACGACGAGCAGCTCGTCCACGTCGTCGAGGACCTCGACGCCGGCGCCGGCGTCCCGCGGTCTGCTCGGCTGGCTCTGGGACCTGCACGCGATCCCCGTCAAGGCGCTCCTCGAGCACTGGCGCGACTACGACCCGTTCGGTCCCCAGGTCCTCGAAGGTTGGTCGATCACTCCGACCAGGTCGCGATCGAGGACGCGCGGGAGGGGACGTCCCGATCCGGACGCGCCGCCCGGCTGGCTCGGCGCGCTGCTCGGCCACGGCTACGTCGTGCAGTCCCTGATCTCGGAGTACATGCGCAAGCGCGCGCACATCTCGTGGGACTACAAGCTCGACGAGGGATCGCACGGCCACGTCGAGCACCCGCCCTCGAGGTGGGCACACTCGTGGTGCGAGTTCCCGCCGCCGGTGACGATCCGTCATGATTTCCTGACCAGCCAGGGCAAGAGCAACTTCGGCCGCTGGGAGGTCTGGAACACGTCCGCTTACAACGACTACCTGGCCGAGACGCGGCCGATCTCGGATCGGTTCGTCCACTTCAACTCCGTCTACGTCGACGCGAAGGATAGGTACAAGGGCTGTCAGTTCGAGCTCGGCCTGTCGAGCCAGTACAAAGGAATCATCAAGCTGCCGGCGTACAGGGACGAAAGCTACCGCGACCGCTGGCTGCGGTACTACCGCTGCGCGCGCTGGATCGTCTGGGCGGCCGAGATGATGCGCATCCACTCCGGCCTGGCGATGCTGCCGGGCACTCCGCCCGGGTGGGCCGAGTACTGCGTGTCGTGGTCGATCGGCTGCGCGACGAAGAGCAGGTACCTCTCGCGTCACAGCCTGGACAAGCGGTCGATCTCCACGCTCGAGAGCTCGCCACTGCTCGAGAACTTTGCAGACCTCGCCGACCTGCCGCCCGCCCTGGGCGAGGAGAAGCTCGACCCGACGTACGCCTTCAAGGTGCTGCAGCAGGTCATGCGGGAGATCCCGCGGCCCGGGCAGCTCGCCAGCGGGAGCGAGCTCGTGCGCCCTCGACGGCTCGCGGACTGGGCCCCGGGCGCGGATCGCGTCGCGCCCGGCTACCACTGGAACAACACCGAGTGGCAGAAGCTCATCAATTACATGGCCAAGAAGAAGCTCTACAACTCGTTCGCGTGGAAGTGGGTGAAGGCGGTGAGCTCGGTAACGGCCTCACTGGTGGCGTACGCCGGCGCGGGGCTCGGCGCTGGCCTGGGCGGCGCGGTGGGCGGTGTGCTCGGCATGATGATCGAGCGCGGGCTGAGCGGTCTCTTCAACGTGCTGACGACGGCCTTCCTCGGCGGGACCGTCAGCGGGCGCGACTTCGCTCAGCTCGCCCTCAGCATCGCCAACGGCGCGACCGGGAAGAGCGGCGCCACCGAGGCCGAGGCGCTCGCGGCCTGGGACGCCGCGGTCGACTACATCGTCGAGAACGAGCAGTGGGCCTGGGGCTACGACCTCACCGACGCGCTGCTGCCGAGTGATCTGGAGAAGGCGGCAGCGCTAGAAGAAGCAGTTACCGAGACAGTCTAGTCGCAAGAGGGGTGATCGCTCACGTCGCAGCAGTCGCCACTAGCAACACAATCCTCGATGCCCTCGCAGACACACTCGATAATGCAGTAGCACCAAGCGTCGCAGTTTTCGTCGCGGGCACATTCAAACTGGCACTCCTCATTCTGGAGGAATCCCATATCGTACTGATCCAGACACGTGGACTTGCTAACGTCCGTGCACTTCTCGACTTTGCTGCAATACTTCTCTGAAGTGGTCTCAATACTGGTGTCGTCCTCGCAGGCGCCGGCGGCCACCAGCGCGAGCGCGCAGGCGATCGACACCACGACACCGACACGGATGATCTCTACTACCTTCATATAGGACCCCCGGGGGTTGGGCGGGCCGGGTTGTCCGGCCTGCTGAGCTAGTTTCTACTTCACCAGACGCGCAAAATCAGCAGGAAATTCCGATACGCAAAAACGCGGTTTTGCAAGTAGTGGAGATCAGTTAGGTTTCAGGAACCGGGATTTTTTTCTTGCAAAGATCAGCGAGATCCGGATCAATTTGAGGTGCGGGCTGGTTCTGAATTCCCACAAAAACAGACCCAAGCCCGGCGGCGGCCGGAAACTCGCGTCCCAGCCGGAACGTCGCAGAAGATATACCTGGTTAATATCAGGTAGTTAGGCGTCAGAAGGGACGCGAGACAGCACGCTTTCTGTCGCAGAACCAGAATTATGTTAAGTTTCCCTGGGCCTCCACCGAGGCTCGCGATCTTTCAGTCGCTGTAGGGGATATCGCGTCGGCCAGTTCATCTCGACCCAACAGGGATGATCTCACAGCCGGGGCGCTTCTGCAAGGTGCGCGGCCGTTCAGTTCCGATCCGCGAGGTGGTGTGATCCTCGAGGGTGGGGAGGTGAGGATCACACCCGCGGGTTCGCAGCTCGCCCTCCCCCCCACTTATACAACTTCTTCCGCGGCTGCTGGAGGAGATGCTGAGTCGTCCCGGCCGGACGCGGGTGAGACTAGCGCGCACCCGGACTCGGACGCCGACCTGGGCACGTCGCCGCCAAACTGCCCACCTTTCAAACCCAATGCGCATCGAGCGCTGCAAGGGGAGCTCCCCGCCGCTCGAGCTGGCGGGGAGCTCCCGGGATTACCAGCTCGAGCCTATTCCATGCAACCCAGGGGGATCGATGATGTCGCAGAGGAAGATCCGGAAACCGCCGCTGATGCCGGGCGACCAGGTGGAGGTGTTCCTGCCGGGCGTCGGCATCGTCGCCGGCGTCGTCGAGTCGTGCGACCGCAGGACTCGAGTCCACAAAATAACGCTGATCGGGACGTACGACATCCCGGAGCGCTCGCTGTCGAAGATCCCCGCCAACTGAGAGGAGAGGACGATGCACGAGAAGTCGATCATCGAGATCGCCTGCCAGGCGGCGATCGAGCGGTACGAGTACCCGGCCGAGCGCGAGACCTACATCGCGGCGTTCCTGGACTCGATCATCTGGTGTCACGAGAAGTTCGGATCGGAGGGGCTGAGCGACCGCGAGCTGCGCGATCTCAAGGTCCTCTCGAAGGCGCTCTCATGGGTCCGGCCCGAGAAGCCCACGACGACGGAACGGACGGAGTAGGCCATGACCAACGACACCAAGCACCCGAAGGCACCTCCGACGACGGCGCCGGACTTCGAGGCGCCGGGCCCCGTCGAGAACATGCTCCGCGCGGACGCTCGGAGGGCGAAGCTCGCGAAGATGCTGCTCGAGCGTCAGCTCGACCGGCTGCAGCGCAACCCGCCGCCGGTGAGAGTGGAGCTCCCGCGGTTCCACTTCCTGACGCCGTACCTGTTCGGCGTGTTCTCGGGGATGCTGCTGGCGATCGTGCTGCAGGCCCTCGGCCTCTGGAACCTGCTCGGCATCTGATCCCGCTGCGGCCTGCCGTTTTCTTTCCCTACACGACACATGTGGCGGACAATGCAGACATGGGGCGATCCCGATGGCGGGATCGAGATGTGGGTCGGTTGCTGCTCCTGGTCGAGCGGCAGCTGCGCGCGGGGCTGGCAGCAGTGAAGAAGGCCCGTTTGCGCGGCACGCTGCCGGGATGGGTGGCGTGCGGCCTGATCCACACCCTGGCGGTGTTTCCGCTCGAGGAGCTCGACGCGCGCGACCGCGAGATCGTGGTCTGGGCGCGCTCCCAGCTCCGTTACTTCCAACTCAAGCCGACGCTGGCGAAGACGCTCCCGCGAGCTCGCGGCCTGGCCGCGTGCGACAGCGGGAGCGAGTAGAGGAGATCCGGACGTGCCGATCACCGACCTCGGAAAGACCGCCGCCCAAACCTCGACACAGCTTGCGCGCGAGGAGCTCTCCGTCATCGACGCGCTGCAGGAATCGATCGAGCTGCTCGAGAAGGTGCACGACACCGCGGCCGACGTCGCCGACTCGCCGACGCGGGAGGCGGCGGAGTTCCTGGTCATGACGCTGAGCGAGGTCAAGCGGCGCTGGGGCGACTGCACGCTCGCGCTCGACAAGCTGAGAGAGGTCGCCGAGCCGTTCGGCGCCGACGTGATGTGAAAGGGGGATCGTAGTGCAATTCGACATCGAGACAGTCAAGCAGGTGAGCGCCGGCGCGGCAAAGCTGCTGCGCATGTGGAGGAACCACAAGCTCGACGTGTTCCTCGCTCCCGCGCTCAAGCTGGGGGAGCTCCTGGCCGGCTACGAGCGCCACGAGTTCGAGAGCGCGGAGGACGTCGCGCTGTTCAACGCGGAGACGCGCGTCATCACCGACAACGTCGACGAGCTGCTCGACATCCTGGCCGACCTGCCGATCTTCCCGGACGAGGCGGTGGCGATCATCGACACGATCCGCGAGGGCCTCGAGAAGTACTTCCTCGACGTCAAGCGGGTCGCCGCCCAGTGCCCGCACTACGACCCCGACGTTGCGGAGCCCGAGATCGATCTCCCGGAGGCCACCCCCACCTCCGGACCGGACTCGGGCTCCACCTCCGACGACGCGGCCGAAGGGGAGGCCGCTGCCGATATCTGTCCGCTCTGTGGAGAGCGCCCCGGGACGATCGACTTCATGGGCGACAAGGTCTGCGAGCAGTGCGCGGACGAGGCCGGCGACGTGGTCGGCGGCATGGTCGAGGACATACTCGCCGACCCCGAGCAGCTCGCGAAGTTAATGGAGGGAGACCTCGACGAGATCGCCGAGCGTGCGCTCGGTCGTGGCTTCGCCGAGGGCGTGATGTCCGGCGTCGCCGCGAAGCAGATCCAGACGGCCTTGCCGATGAAGTGCGGCGTCTGCGGCTGCACCGACCTCGAGAGCTGCGCCGCAAAAGGCGAGGAGCCCTGCCACTGGGTCGCCCCGAACCTGTGCTCGCGCTGCGCCGCGAAGATCGAGAGCGGCAATTGAGCGAGGCTAGCGAAGCGAAGGCGCGCCACGACAACTGGTGGCGCGAGAAGATCCGGACGATCTCGATCGCCGAGCTCGTGAAGCACTCGCGGACGTTCGTGCGCGATGTCGAAGCCGGGCGCCGGGCGATCTCCACCGCCAAGCGGTACCACGACGAGTACCTGGCCGCGGTGCGCCATCGGATCGACCGCGGCGAGACGATCACCGACGAGCAGGGCGCGGACCTGCTCGAGGACACGCGCAAGCTCGAGCGCCTGTACCGGCGCTTCCAGGAGGGCCGTTGATAGGTGAAGCGACCGCGTACGCGGGGGGAATGCCCGCGGGGCACGTACTGCCCTTGGTTCGACTGCAGGTACCACCTGCCGCCGGGCTCGGCCGAGAGCTGCGCGCTCGACGTCGCCGAGAAGCGGGAGCACGACGCGTACGAGATCGCCGAGCTCCTGCAGTGCTCGGTCGGACACGTTTACGAGATCATCTCCGCGGCGATCGCCAAGGTGCGCGCCGCGGCAGTCGAGGAGGGTGACATGAAGATCAGCGCGAAGGACGCGAAGGAGTACCGCAGCAAGTACAAGGTCAAGGCGCTCAAGCTCGAGCCCGAGGGCGGGCAGGAGGGCGACACGATCGAGATCGCCGGCGTCGACGTGCCGTGGGGCGGCTACCTCGTCTTCCAGCCGGACGGCACCAAGGCCGGCATGGAGGCCGAGCTGTTCGAGCAGATGTACGAGACGGCAGAGGGCTCGAAGCTGAGCGCCGAGCTCGAGGAGTAGGCCGTGACAGACGAAGAGAAGAAGGACGGGGCGGGGGACGGCGCCGGCGACGACGGCGGCCGGTTCGACGAGGACGACGGGCAGCCGGGAGGAGTGGTCGACGCCGACGGGATCGATCCCGAGCACAAGGCCAAGCTCGACGAGCTGCTCACGGAAGCGGCGAAGGCGGGCTACATGCGCGGCCGGCGCGACGAGGCGGACGCGAAGGACGCCAACCGCGAGAAGGCCCGTCAGCAGAGCGCGGAGCGCCGCGAGAAGAAGCGGACGAAGACGGAGCGGCGCGGGAGGTTCGACGAGGACGAAGGCGGCGGGCCGTCGCTCGCGGTCATCATCGTGATCGCCGTCCTGCTGCTGATCCTCTTCGTCGGCCTGCCCGCGCTGATCCTCTGGAAGATGTCGCAGACCAAGAAGCTCGTGATGGAGCTTCAGGAAGGATGATGCACATGGCAACAGCGAAGAAGAAGACGACGAAGCCGAAGAAGAAGGCCAAGAAGAAGCCGGCGGCGGCCGGCGTCAGCGAGAAGCGGTTTCAGCAGCTCGTCGACCTGGTCGACACGCAGCAGAACACCCTCGAGGGCTTCGAGAAGCGGCTCAACGCGCTCGCGAACGACATCAAGGCCGCGCGCCACCTGATCGACGCCGCCGGCGGCGACATCGGGACGTCGAGCGAGCCGAACGAAGAGGAGATCGAGCAGTTCCGGGCCAAGGTCCGGAAGATGATGCGCGAGGACCTCGACGAGATCCTCCGCGAGAACCCGCTGCTCAAGTCGCGCCTGTAGCCGGAAGCCCTCGAGGTGGCCAGGCGAAGGGTCAAGAGAGGTGGTCCGCGGCCGAGCCTGCCGAGGCGCGACCGCGCGCTGCACCACGCCGAGCTCTCGGACCTGGGCTCCGTGGAGTACGTCGCCCCGTTGACCAGCCTCCTCGACGGCAATACCCTCAAGCGGCTCGAGCTGACC
>Ga0180432_10004056_pt1 | contig 20411 bp, 13 predicted proteins | sample SS_ome_10_FD_132414 | JGI IMG/M metagenome (GOLD analysis project Ga0180432, IMG submission 132414) | Hypersaline lake sediment archaeal communities from the Salton Sea, California, USA - SS_1_MS_2 metaG | ecosystem: Environmental > Aquatic > Non-marine Saline and Alkaline > Hypersaline >...
GCACGTCTTCGCGGTCGAAGTGCTTTCGGCGAAAGATCACGGGGACAACGCTCCTGAGTTTTCGAAAGGCCGGGCCCCAGAGGACAACCCCGACGAGCGGGCGGTCCGGGGGTATCTTTTCGTGCCGGAAGATACGCTCAACCTCCTTGCGCGGTGCGGCGTCGAGAGCAATCGCCGAGTCGACCGTTTCATATATAGGCCCGCGTACGCCCGCCCCGGCCAGCAGCTTCGCGGATGAACGGTCTCGGACAGTGATCATGTCGAACTTATTCATACAGTGGCGTACGATGAACCGCGAGTGGGGCATGTCGAGCGGGCCGGCCCCGATGGCATAGGTCATGACGGGCGTTCCGAGGAGCTTGGCGATCACGGGGCGGTGAAAGCGATAGATGACAGACAACACACCGTGAGAATCGAGGGGCATCTGGCCCCCTCCCCAAACGTAAAGATCGGCGTCGGCGATGGCTTTGATGGTGGGCCAGACGGCTTTTAAGCGACGGCCCGGCGCAGAACCGCTGTAAATGCCTTCGATATTGTATCGCTTGGCGGTCGCCTGCGGTCGGTTCGTGAGCTTTGTGATTTCGAGCCGGTCCCCGAACCGCTCCCTGAAGAGATCGGCCATTGCGGCGAAATAGGCTTCGTCGCCGATGTTCGAGCTGAAATCGGCGCCCGTCTCGACGACAATGCGGTGTTTCGCTTTTCCGGACGACGCGCGGCCGTCCCCGACGGTCCTCTCCGCAACAGCAGCACACCGAGGCGTATTTGCCTTCAATTTGCGTCTCCCCTGATGGATTCCCGGTACGTGGCAGTTGAACGTATTCTCTACGTCGGAGAAATAACGGCGGTGGAAAACGCAACTTGAACGAGAGGGCGGGCGCTTTCGGCAGGGCCGATGTGGAGTAATACCACGAGGTGCGTAGGCGCGCAAGCAGGGAACACGGCGGGGGCAAGCGGCTTGGGCGGGCGATTCCGGCGGCTCAGTGCTCGAGGTCGGTCAGACCTTCGCGCACGGCGTATTTAGTGAGCTCGGCAACGCTGTAAATCTCCAGCTTCCGCATCATATTCTGCCGGTGGGTTTCGACGGTCTTGACACTCACTTCGAGGCAAAAGGCTATTTGCTTGGTGCTTTTGCCTTCGGCCAGAAGCTGCAGCACCTCGCGCTCCCGGTTGGTGAGGACCGATGCGGGCGAGGTGCCATGGGCGGACAAATGCCGGACGTAATCGTTCAGCACCGTACTTGCCACTTTGGAGCTCAGGTATATTTCGTCCGCGGCCACCGTACGGATCGCCTGCTCGAGCTCTTCAAAGGCGCAATCTTTGAGCAGATAACCCGACGCCCCCGCCTTGAGCATCTCCGAAACGAACCGGCTATCGGAATGCATCGACAGCCCGATGACCTTGATATGAGGATGCTCGGCAGCAATTCGCCGCGCCGCCTCAATGCCGTTCATGTCGGGCATGGCGATGTCGAGAATCACCACACGTGGAGAAAGCTCGCCCGCCAGCCGGAGGGCGGTTCGGCCGTCTCCGGCCTCGCCGACCACATCTACGCCGGCTTGGGTCTCGAGAATGGAGCGCAGGCCCTGCCGCATGACTATATGATCATCGACCAGTAGTACTCTTATACACATCCTTCTTGCCCCGTATTCTTTCCATCCTTGAGCGGTGCGGCAAGGGTTACTCGTGTGCCGCGGCCGGGTTCGGATTCGAGGTCGAAGCTGCCGCCGAGGTGCTGGAACCGCTCGCTGATAGTGAAAAGGCCGAATCCGCCGTTTCTGCTCCATTGAGAGCCTATCCCGGTTGTGTCGAATCCGACGCCATCGTCTTCAACAGTTACCATCAGGGAGCTGTTTGTCCGTGCGAGGGCAACCTTGACCGCGTGGGCCTTTGCGTGCTTGCCGATGTTGGCCAGAAGCTCGCAGACCGCTTGGAACAAGACGACCCGAATATCGTGATCCAGCGGCTTGGGCAGGCTGTCATCCTCGAATTCAGCCGCGAGGCCATGCTGTTGCTCTGCTCGCTCGAGAAGCCACTCGATAGCGGCCTCGAGCCCAAGTTCATAGAGCACGGGCGGACTGAGCTGGGTGGTGAGGGATCGAGTGTCTTGAATCGCCTGCTCGATGAGTTCGATGGCTTCGGACGCCCGGTCGGCCTGGCCGGCGCCGGCAAGGGATCCGCGAAGGGTCGACAGCTTCATCTTTGATAGTGCGAGGGTCTGGCCGATGGTGTCGTGGAGCACCATGGCGATCCGCCGGCGTTCGCGCTCCTCGGCCAGTGCCAGCTTGGAGGCCAATCTTTTGAGATCTTGCTGATAACGAAGGAGCTTCTTTTCGTTTTCTCTGCGCTCGGTGATGTCGACACCCACGCCGAAAAAATAATCCAGATCGCCGTTGGGTTTGAGGATCGGCCTCCCATGCCATTCGACCAGCAGCTTGCGGCCGTCCTTCGTGATCGTGTGAGCCTCGTTGATGGTCGGTAGCTTGGATTCCGTCAGGTCTCGGTAAACGCCCTTGATGGCGCCCCGCTCTTCCGGCGGAACGAAGCCGTCCAGCGAATGTTTTCCCCTGATTTCGTCGAGGGTATAGCCGAGGACCTCAAGCATGGTATCGTTCACCATCAGAACCTTCCCGTCGGGCCCGAGGGCGACGTAAAAGAAAGGTGAGGTCCTTATAAGTGTGTCGCTGAAATCCCTTTCCCTGCGAAGCTCTTCTTCCGCCCGTTTGCGCTCGGTGACATCTCTGCCTACGCTCACTATACCATCCACGCTGCCGTCGGGTGCCAACACCGCCCTGCTGGACCACGCCAGCCATCTCAGCCCGTCCACCGTCGCACCCTGTATTTCCAGGTATGCGGTGTGCGGCGGGTGGTAGAGCTCCACCAAAGCCTTCTCCGCCACCTGGCGATCTTCTTCGAAAGTCCGTTCCACGGCTTTCTTTCCGATGGTTTCTTCCTCGGTCCTTCCGAACAATCGGCAATACGAAGGACTCACAAACCGAAACCGCCCTTCCCGATCAAGCTTGACGACGGGGTCAATCTGGTTCTCGACGAGCAGGCGGTAGCGTTCTTCGCTGCGTCGAAGCTCTTTTTCGATGTTTTCGCGCTTCCCGATGTTTTTTCTCAACTCCGCATTTGCTTTTGAAAGCTCGGCGGTCCGCTCTTCAACGCGCTTCTCGAGATGATCGTGGGCCTCACGAAGCTCTTCGTGTGCCTTTCGCAGCTTTTCATGCGCCGCGCGCAATTCTTCCTCGGCCCGCCTGCGCTGGGTGATGTTGCGGGCCGAGACGATTACCAGTCGGCGCTCGCCCGTCGAAAATAACGCAACGCGCACATCGGCCGGAAAGCTCGTGCCGTCCTTGCGCCGGAGGGTGCCCTCGCAGGCTTTTGGTACACCAGGGACCAGATCGCCCCAGATACTGTCCAGGGCCTCGAGCGTGAAGCCTTGCTCGATGTCGGTCACCTTCATAGACAGCAGTTCCTCGCGCGTGTAGCCGAGGGACGCGCATGCACAGCGATTGGCATCGACGATCCGTCCCTTCAGATCATGCACTACGATCACGTCCCCGGCGTGGTGCGCAAGGGCATCGCCGATGGCTCCGGGTTTCAATTCAAGATCCGATCGTATGTTGTGAGGAGCCATAGTCACGCCCTTGCGAGAAAGCTTGAAGCGTTGCGCACTGGCCGCCCTGCTCGCTTGTGGCCTGCATGAAAGAAAAGGGCCGGCGAACTCAAAGATTCCGCGGGCCCTTTCCTGTGCCTGCTGTGCAGTGCGCCGATGCGCTCGGCTCAGCCATGATAGTACATTTCCCAGGCGAGGTAATTCTCGAAAGCCTCGGCAATTGGGTCGGCCACCAGCCCGCGGGTGATCGCAACGTGGTGCTCAAAGCCGAAGCTGCATATTACCATCATCAGCTCCTGCAGGTCTTCGATGTGCGCCACGCCGTAGCCGCCGAAGGTGTCGGCCGGATCGTCGGTCAACTCGCCGTGGCCCACGTACGACTGGATCACGCCCTCCGTGTCGTCGGTCGACACGCGGCAGAAGGTGATCGGCCCCGGGGCCATCCGGCCCACACACGTGCCGTAGGTGTTGTCTTTGCCGACCGTGCCCGCGATGATCTCCTGGTAGTCCATCTTTACGTTCGTGAACATCTGCTTGGGAAGGTTGCTGCAGTGGAATAGCACGCACTTGTCGGGATCGTCGCCGTAGTTGTTGTTCCAGTCGAGCAAAGCCGCCGGGGTTTGCGATGCGAGCATGAGGGCGAGCATGCTTACGCAGCCGGTAATGTCCACCTCGCAGGCGCTGGGCATGAGCTTGTTGCTCATCATGCTCATCACGGTGCAGGGCGTAATGCCGTAGAGCTCCTCGAAGGCCGTCCAGCATTGCACCGCGGTGGCGGCCAGGTCGTTTTCATTCATCCATCGGTCGATCACAAACGCAACCTTCGACATCTTCAGAAGGGCCTCTTTGGGCACGCCCGCTGTGTCGCAATAGCCGGTTATTGCCTTAAGCCGCCTCTTCACGCCGGGGTCATTGTCGGAGAGCTTGTCGCACTGGGCGAAGAGCTCCGAAAGATCGAGCGTCTCGATGCCGATGCCGGCGCTCTCGAGGAGTTTTTCGCTGTAACGGACCGTTGTAAACGGCGCGGGTCGGGCGCCGAGCGCTCCTATGCGAACGCCCGTCAGGCCGCCGACCACGCGGCAGGTCGCCGCGAACGCCTCGAGGTCCTCCGCAAAACCGTCGGAAGTCGGGTCGGTGGTATGGTCTTGGGTAAGGGTGTAGCTGATGCCTCGCTGCCGGAGATTATTGCACGCTGAAATTTTTCCGCAGAAGCTGTCGCGCCGGTCGGCGATGGACATTTTTTCGAGCCGATCGGGGGTTGCCTGGATGAGCACGGGCACGTCGAGCCCTGCGCCCGCGATGCTGTCGGCAACGCCTCGCTCATCTCCGAAATTCGGCAGCGTTACGATGATCCCGCTGATCTTGTCGGCGTTGGCCTTGAAAAGCTCCGAGCACTTCTTGATGTCTTGCCGGCTCTCGACCGAACCATGGGGGGTGTCTTTAGAACTGAGGCAAACGCAGCCGTATCCCGCGGCTTTGATGACCTCGATCATTTCCTTGCGGCCCTCGGCGACCAGATGCTCGGGGAAAAACCCGCGGCTGCCGACAACAAGGCCAAACGTCTGTTTCTTTGCCATTATGACCTCCTGTGTGCGATGCAAGGCCGCGGGTCCCCCGCGGCGGAGTGGCAAACGCCCGCCGCGCCTGTCCGTTCAGACCCGGGGCCGGGCGGCGGATCCTGTCGAATTCTTCTTATAAGCATAGCGCATTTGTCGATGAAGATCAAGAATAAAGAAAGTACCAACAGCCGGGTCGAACATCAGGCCGATGCCCCCCGCAAATAAAAAACCGGGAAAAAACGGGCGCAGGGCTTGACAACGCGCAACAACTCAGGTATAATCGTGTAGGTAGGAAAGTCACGGTACGAGCCGTACAGCGGAGGGAGCGAACCCTCTGCTGTTTTTGCGCTTCATACCAACAAAGACTTGTGCCCCCTTTGCGGGACAGTGCTGTTCTGCGACAATGCGCTTTTTTTGAGGACGGTCACGGTGTTAAACGGAGGAATGAAGATGAAAGGGATGTTTGTCGTATCATTGTTGTTGATATGCCTGGTACCGGCGGGAGCCGCTCTTGCCGACACCCTGACATGGACGGGAAACGGCGACTATAACAACGACGGCGATTGGGAGGACGACGCCAATTGGGACGTCCGCGCCCCTCAGCCTACAGGGCTGGACGATGTTGTTATCAGGGCCACCAAAGACATGGGCAACTCGGGAACCGATACCCGCACAATCACCGTCAACGACCCCGCCGACGTCTATTCGATAAGCGTGCCGTTGACCATCTCGGAGACAAGGTCGGGCTACTACCAGAGCCTGACCAGCTTTCATGAACGTTACAATGTCCTGCGGCTTGAAGACAACATGACGGTCGATACGATGGACGTGGCGGACCAGAATTTCGAGCTCAGTTGCGGCCCCGGCGCTGCCCTCAGGCTGGAAGGCGCCGGCGCAACGTTCGCAACGGGCAACCTCAAGAGCGACGACGCCACAGCCAACTTGATAATCGATGGCCCCGACCACATCATGAGAGGCGGACGATGGGGAGCCGGTTGGAGCGCCTTTCGGGGAAGTATCATCGTGAAAGCCGGCACATTGCTGGGAGGCAATGACAGGCGGACGATCTTCCACGACCCGCTCGATCTGATCCCCGACATCGATGGCGGCAATTTCTTCAATCTCCAGAGCGCCAAGCAGCTTGTGATCGAAGACGGCGCAATGTGGTGCTGCCGCCTGCAGGGCGAAGGTAAGACCAGCCTTCCCGGCGGCGTCTTGAAGTTCGAAGGTGAAGGCCGCGACGTAGATGGCGACGCCACCGCCGACGGCGGCCTGTGCTTCACGCTGGAAGAATGGTTCCAAGAGGAACCGCACCTGGGATGCAGCGTCGAAATGACCGGCGACGGCACTATCGGAGTCAAGTACTCTCCCAACCTCCAGGTGGTCATCGAGGGCAACGTCACCGCACCCGCGGGCGGATGCACCCTCACAAAAAGCGGCGTGGGTGTGCTGCAGCTCGACGGGCAAGTCGGCACCTCCGCAGATAACATCGATATTACCGTTGCAGCCGGGCAGCTGATCCTCAACGGCGATACCTACGGCAACATTACAGTGGAGGCCGGGGCCGCGCTGGTCTGCTCGCCAAGCAGGGTATTCGGAGCGATCAGCGGCGCAGGGGCCGTGAGTGTGATGGGACGCTGGACCGGCCTCGCCGACGGTGAAACATGGGGCCTCGGCGGCAACTGGTCGGAAGGGGCCGCCCCCACCGCCACGGCTTTCATCGGAAACTTCCCCGGGCCCATAAAGGTCAACGCGCCCGCCAACCTCGAAAGCCTGATCACCACGTCCGCGACTACGGTCCGGATTAACGCTGATATGACGATCAACCACACGCGGCTGGCACATGCAGGCTTTACGTTCGACGTCGCCGCCGGAGCAACGCTCACCATCGACAACGACCTCGACTCTAATATCCAGAACGTGACCGGCCCCGCCACGGCCGACGTCGTCAAGACAGGCATCGGGCGGCTCTCGACGGACGGCGTGAATTGGCCGTTTGAGGGCACCTTGACCATCGACGAGGGAATGGTGGGCGAATACCTCTGGGGCAACGGGTGCACGGGCAGCCAGTATACCGGCTACTTCCCCAATGCGAGCGTTGTTATCACGGGCGATGGAATGGTCAGCATGCGAGAAGACTGGCGCCCCAAGATCGCGGAGCAGCTCACGCTCGACGGCAACGGCTTGGCCGTGGACCCGTTCGCCGACCTCGGCGCCGACTGGAACATCAAGAAGGGCGCCATACGCCACTACATTTACTACGGCGGCAACGTCGAAAGCTACAGCCAGCCTGTTGAGGTGCTATCCGACAGCTCGATCAACGTCAGCGGAGGGTGGTATTTCTACGGGCCGTCAATTCCCCATCACGTGAAATACACCGGCGACATAAACGGCGCCGGAGCACTCACGAAAATGGGCGACTGCGTCCTGAGCCTCAACGGCGACGTGGCCAACGTCAACGCCTCGGGCGACAGCGTCATCGTCGCCGAAGGAGCGCTGAAGATCGACGGCAGGGTCTCCGGCGGCGACGTCACCGTCAACGGGCCGCCCTCTGAGCCGGGTTGGGTCACCGATCATTGGGTCTTATGCGGATACTCGTGGGCCGATGATTTCCTCAGCTTCCAACCCAGCATCTGCGGCATCGGCACTATCGACCACGAGCTTATCGCGCTCGACGGCTCGTGGCTCTTCCCGCGCACGGGCCTGCCGAATTCCCGCGTGGTCTTCCCCTCGGACCTCGCCGCGGGCGACGCAACCATCAACATCTGCACGTGGGAAGCCGACATCAACGCCGTCCCGGCCGAAGGTGTTGCGGGCACCAACTGGAATCTTCTGACCGTCACTGCCGCCGGAACGAGCGGCGGCGGCGACCTCGAAATCGCCGCCACGGCTCAAGATCCAGTCACCGTCAGGGTGGTGTCGCTATCGGGCACCGATGCCGGCCTGCTGGCAGGCTTTGACAACACGGCGACATACACGTGGGTGATCGCACAGGCCGACAGCATCACGGGCGGAGGCGATCCGGCCATGTTTGCCGTCGACGCCACCGATTTCATGAACGACCTCGGCTCGGGGTCCTTCAGCGTTGCCGTGGTCGGCAGCGAACTCCAACTGACCTTCGACCCCAGCGGCCCCGTTGTGGAAAGCGATGTGACCGGGGACCGCAGGGTTACGATCCTCGACCTGATCGGAGTACGCAATCACCTTCACCAAGACGTCAACTCCGGCAACAACAGCAAATACGACGTGAACGAAGACGGCAAAATCAACGTCCTCGACCTGATCTGCGTGAGAAACCGCCTCGCCGTGAATTAAGCGCGGCCCAAGACGGCAACTGCGCGAGCAAATATGCGGCGGCCCCCCGAGGCCGCCGCCTTTGCGCGCTGGGGGTGCCTGTTACATCAGACTATACCGTAGACTATACCGTTTGATTGTGTCCCCCCCCCGGGTCAGGTGTTTTTCACGAACCAGTCGAGGAGCCGCTCCGCGTGCGGGCGCTGTTCGTCACCGTGGGCCTCCTACCCCCATCACGACGGACAATTCGCGTCTCTTGCGCGCGATAGGGTAGTACAGACCTACGGCGAGCACGGCGCCGATGCAGTCGGCGAGGGCGTCGCCCGCCGAGGCGAACCGCCCGGGGATCATGCTCTGATGGAGCTCGTTTAGAATTCCATAGCCGGTGGTGATGGCGATTGCCAGCAGCGCCCCTTGCCACGTGAAGGTGCGTCCCGGCCGCTGGGCGGCCATCGATACGAACACGGCCATCAACCCGAACACCGTCGCGTGGAGGATCTTATCGGATGTAGGGAATCCCGCTTCGGGCGGAGGCGGCTGGATCGACGACAAAAGCGATATCGTCGCAGCGTACGTTATCGGCATATACCACCGCTGTAACTCACGTGAGATCTTCAGGCCTACGCCTCCTCAGGCGAGCGTGCACCATGTCTTCGGGCCTCGGCCCAATTACTTGTCTTCACCGAATTCGCGCAGGAAGTAGTCTATTTCTTCAGTGTCGGGGCGGGCAGGTTTTTCGTCTGACTTGTCATCGGGAGGATTCGCGCCCCGCTCGAATGCATCCTTCATTCTCCTGTAGAAAACCGCACTGGTTACGACCCTGCCGCCGGCGTTCTTCACTCTCTCGCCCAGCTCCCTGTCGGAGCTTACAACGGTGATCTCCGCCGCTCCCGGGCCGGTTTCCAGACACCGCACGATGTGGTCGTCCGCGCTCGAATTGGGCGGGGCGTAAACCACCTCCACGCCCGCGTAGCGTTCGTTAGGCACCTGCGAGCCGCCGCGGGCATCGTAGACCACCCTGATATGCTCGCGCGTGATATTCTTGTAACGCGACAGGTATTCTTGCAGCCTTACGCGCGCCGCTCCGATATCGGTTATCGGTAGACTGTGCTCCATGCCCAGCATAGCGTACAGGAAGTTGTAGCCGTCGACGATAAGCATCAACTGCCCTCCGGCGGCCCGTCAGGGTCGAGACCGTTATACTTCCTTGGTCATTCCTGCGACGATCACGATCTCCGCGCGCCCCGTCACGTTCATTCCGTCGAAGGGGCAGTTGCGGCTCAGAGACAAGAATCTTGTGGCGTCGATGGTCCATTGCGCGGCGGGGTCGATGACAACGATGTCGGCGTCCGCTCCCGGGCGGAGGGTGCCCTTGCCGATAGCCAGCGCCCGCGCCGGCTTGATGGTGAGCGCCGCGATCAGCTCGCCCCACGTCAGGATACCGGTCTGAACCAGTTCCGAGGCGAGCACTGCCAGCGTGGTCTCGAGGCCGATCACGCCCGGCGCGGCCCGGTCGAACTCGCACATCTTCTCCTGCGGCGCGTGCGGGGCGTGGTCCGAGGCGATCGCGTCGATCGTGCCGTCTTTGACCCCGGCCCGCAGCGTTTCTATGTCTTCTTTGGCCCGCAGCGGCGGATTGACCCTGGCATTGGTGTTGTACCCGCGTACGCGATCTTCGGTGAGGGTCAGGTGGTGGGGGGTCGTATCGGCCGTGACGTCGACGCCCCGGCGTTTTGCCTGGCGGATAAGCTCCACACCCCGGGCCGTGCTCACGTGCGTAACGTGAAGCCGGCCGCCGGTCTCCTCCGCGAGCAGCACGTCGCGCGCGATCGCCGTTTCTTCGGCCGACCTCGGTACGCCGGGCAGGCCGAGTTTCGTTGCCAGTGCGCCGGCGTTCATTACCCCCCCGGCCGAGAGCGTAGGCTCCTCGCAATGCGACATGATCGGCAGGCCCGTAAGCCTGGCGTATTTCAATGCCTTGGCCATCATGCCGGCGGATGCCACCCATGAGCCGTCGTCGGAGAAAGCCGCCACGCCCGCGAGGTTGAGCAACGCCATTTCGGTGAGCTCCTCGCCCTTGCGCCCCATCGTGACGGCCCCGGCGGGGAAGACGTTGGCCAAACCCGCCCGCCGGGCCTCATTCACCACGTATTCGGCCGCGGCCGGATTATCGATGGGCGGCTCCGTGTTGGGCATGGCGACAATGGTCGTAAAGCCGCCCGCGATAGCCGCCGCGCTGCCCGAGGCGATGGTCTCTTCATCGCTGTCGCCCGGGTCGCGCAGATGAACGTGCATATCGATCAGCCCCGGGCATACGATCTTGCCCGCGGCGTCGATTACTTGCTTCACAGGCTCGGCAACGGACCCGATCTTCTCGATCCGACCGTCCTTGACGAGAACGTCCGCCGGCTCATCGAGCCCCTGATCGGGACATATTACTCGGCCGTTCTTGATTAGGAGTTCAGCCATTTTCGATCTCGCGCCGCGCTTGGTGTTTTTTTCACTTATCGCGCCGGCTGCCGTCGAGAATATCCAGCACGGCCATCCTCACGGCCACGCCGTTGGAGACCTGCTCGAGCACGGCGGCGTTCGGGCCGTCGGCCACGTCCGCCGCTATTTCGATGCCGCGGTTCATCGGCCCCGGGTGCATCACCAGCACGTCGGGCTTGGCGCGCCGCATGCGTCGGGCGTCGAGCCGATAGAGCGCGCAATACTCTCGAATAGACGGAAAAAGCCCCCCGCCGAGCCGCTCGCGCTGAATCCGCAGCATGCACAGCACGTCGCATCGGTGGATCGTGTTGTCGAAATCGTGGGCGACCTCTGCGCCGAGCCCGGTAAACGAAGCCGGCACCAGCGTGGGCGGGCCGATCAGGACTACCTCGGCGCCGAGTTTCTTGAGCGCGAAAAGGTCCGAGCGCGCCACCCGGCTGTGGGCGATGTCACCCACGATCCCCACGCGCAGCCCTTCGATCTTCCCCTTACGCCGGCGGATCGTGAGCATATCCAGCAAGCCCTGTGTCGGGTGCTCGTGCGTGCCGTCGCCGGCGTTTATCACCGACGCCGAAACCCACTCGGCGATCCGAGCGGCGGCGCCCGACGACGAATGCCGCACCACCATAAAATCGACGCCCATCGCGTCGACCGTCCGAACGGTGTCGCGCAGACATTCGCCCTTGGCCACGCTGCTCGCGGACATCTGCATCGCCGTAACGCGCGCGCCCAGCCGCTCGGCTGCAAGCTCAAACGAAACCCGCGTGCGGGTGCTGTTCTCGAAGAACATCAAGACGACCCGCGCGCCGCGGAGCTTATCCGACGCCTTTCCCTCGTCGAGGGCCGTTGCCCGGTAAGCCGCGGCCCTGTCGAGTATTTCGTTGATCTCGCCCGCCGACAACTCCGCAAGGCCAAGGAGGTGTTTCCTGTCCCACATCGTTTGATCGCTCCGTTGTGACGCGCGGCGATTCTACCACATTCGCCTGTTGGAATCAAGCCCTTCGAGGTGTTAATCGGCAATCGGGGCGCCGCGCAACCGCGCGTACGCGCCTTTAATTCGCGTCGGGTTCGAGCCTTTTGAGCTTGAAGATGAGGTGCCGAGCGATGGCGTTGTAGGGGTCTTGCTCGAGCAATCTTTCGGCGATATGGAGGCTGAGCGGCGGGTCGAGGATCGCATAGGCGCGCGCCAGGAGGCCGAGCGTCCAGGGGTCGTCGGGCCGGCCCGGGCGGAGTATTTTCTGGCACCACGCGGCCACCTGCTTCAGCTCCCGAACCGCGGCCTCTTGCTCGCCGCTGTTGTAATGGAGCGCGGCGACCAGGTAGTAGAGCTCAATACCCGCCCTGCCCGGCAGCGGTTTGGCGGAGGCCAGAAGGGACACGAGCGCTTCCGCCGCCTGCTGGAAGACAGCCTGATCGCCCGATTCACTCCCGATCCGCATCCACAGGTTGAATAGCGATAACGCGGCGCCGGGATCCGAGCGAACGCAGCGCGCCAGTGCCGCGCACTGGGCGGAGGCCGCGGCGTAAAGCCGGCCGGCTTCGTCAATTCGGCCGGCGTGCTTGCAGAAACCGGCGCGATAAGCGATGCTCCTTGTTATGCAGGCCGTGTAGTCGAAGAACGGCCGGTCGAAGCTTCGGCGGCTTTCGATCCGCGTCTTCAGCCCCCGGAGCGCCTGCTCGAAGGGCTTAAGCTTTTCGGCGAGCATGAGAAGCTCGGCGGCCGTCCCAGCGGAGGGCTCGGTCGCACCATGACGGAGCGCATCGAGCCAGATTGCATAGATGGACGGGTCGAAGGGATTGCTGCGCGCGGCTCGCCCCGCGTAGTCGGCGGCAGCGGGGTATTCGCCCATCAACTGGTAGGCGCGGGCCACGCTGGCGTCGATGCCGCCGAAGTTCGTACTCAGCGATTCGATCTCCATGTACTCGGCGAGGGCCGCGGCAAGCTGATTCAGCGGGAAGCACGCCGCGGCGATCTTCATTCGGGTATTGAAGGAGAGCCTGTTCTCGTAGGGCTGCAGCGCCTTGGCCCGTCTGAGCAGGGCAAGACGTTCGGCGGGCCGCTTTTGTCTTGCCGCTTCGGCGGCGCATCGCTGTGCTGCGATGCCTCTCCAGCTCAGCAAATAAAAGGCCGCCGCGAAGGCCGCCGCCAGGGCTACGAGCGCCGGCAGCCGCCGCGCGCGCGACCGAGGCGCATGGCCAGTGGCGGGTCCCATCGCCCCGCAAATGAACGCGGCTCCCAGCCAGAAGTTGATCTGGACATCGGGGTAGGTCGGCCCTACCGCCGCCAGCCCGTTGGCGACCATGCCTGCGAGCCCGCAGGCAACACCTATCAACAGCGTGCGGTCAAAGCCGTCGGCGGCGCTGCGGACGGCCCGGCGCGCTGCAAGAAACAACCCGACCAGCAGCGCCGCGTACAGCGCCAGACCGCCGATACCCAGCTCGGCCGTGATCTCCAACGGAAAACTGTGAGCATGTTGCGTGGCGGCGGCCGCGGCCGGGTGCGCGAAATACCCTACCGGCAGAAACGGCCGAATGGCCGCCGGGAACGCGCCCGCACCTTGTCCCAGCAGCGGCGCCGACCCGATCAGCCTGAGGGTACCTTCCCAGATGAGCGCACGGATACCGAGCGCTTGCCGGACCAGCCCCGGCCTCAGCATCACTACACCCGCTGCGGCGACCACACCCACGACGGCAACTATAACCAGGTAGCGCCGCGAACCCCTGAAAAAAACGAAGCACGCCAGCAGCCCTCCCAACACCGCGCCCGCGAACGCGGCGTGCGACGCCGTAAGCAAAAAAGCATAGATCATGACGAACAGGCCCGCGGCAAGCGACCAGTAGCTCCGGGTGGGGAGCTTTTCAGACCGTCCCAGAATAAAGGCCAGCATTGCCGTGATCGGGAGCACAAGGAACCCGCCCGCGAAATTTCGGTTGCCGAAGTAGTTGGGCGAGCCCATCTTGAAGAAACATATCATAAACGCCGCCGCGACAACGGACGCGCCGCCCAGCCATCGGGCGTAGAGCTTCCTGGTGCCGGGCGCCGATAGAAGAAACGAAAGCCCAACAAAGCCGGCGAGGAATGTCGTTTCGCGAACCAAGCTATCGCCGGCCACCCAACTATATCGGTGCCAGGCGACCGAGGCGAACATCCACCCGACCAGCAGCGCGGCCGGGCACGCCGCCAACATCCGCTGCGTTAGCCATCGGCCCGGGGAGGCCGCCCGCATTACCAGTGCCGCAAGGCCGACGATGGCCACGATCTGGAACAACGGCAGCTTGAGATAGGTGTATTCGAAGGTGAACCCTGGGAAATAGACCAGAGGGATCCCCCCGAGCAGCACCAGCGCCGCGAGCTCGGCTGCGCCTGTTCTCTCAGTGCGGCTGACTGTTTCGGAAGCGGTCGTCATTTGCAAGCGCCCCGGCGCGTCTTTGCTTTCTTCTTGGGCCGTTTCGGATTGAGGTCCTGACGCCTGACCTTTACTTCTCTGCTCTTTGTGGCGGATTCGTAGATGGCGTCGAGGATCTCCATCACTCTTACTCCGTGCTCGGCTGTGGCGTCGGGCTCCGTATCTTCGAGAATGCAGTCGACAAAATGGCTCTGCGGGCTGAGGTGGCGGGGTCGGAAGTCTTTGGGGCGAATGACTTCGACCGCCCCGAAGCGCTCCGCAACGACCTTGGCGTCCATATCGTAGCCCTCGCCGACGTTGGTGTGGAACAGCGACCCCTTCGTGCCTAGTACAACGGTCGACATTTCTTCTTTCCGCTCGATATTCGACGCCCAGCTCGCCTCGAGCGAGAGCACGGCGCCGTTATCGAGGCGGATGAAAGCGGCGGCGAAGTCTTCCACGTCGGTCTTCTTGCCCCGTCGCGAAGCGATGTCGCGCGCGAGCCGGTCGTGGCAGAACCCGCTCACGCTGACGGCGGCGGGGTTGCCCATGAGCCACAGGGCGAGGTCGAGCCGGTGCACGCCCAGATCGATCAATGGGCCGCCGCCCGATTTCTTTTTGGTTGTGAACCATCCCCCGAGCCCGGGCATCCCGCGCATGCGATTCCAGACCGTGCGGGCGTAGTAAATATCGCCCAGAACTCCGCCGTCGGCGTATTCCTTCAGCATCTGGGCCTCGGGCGAGAAGCGATAGTTGAAGTGCATCATGAACTTCCTGCCCGATTCTTTCGCCGCGAGGGCCATTTTGCCGGCTTCGCGAGCGCTCATGGACATCGGCTTTTCGCACAGCACGTGCTTGCCGGCCTCGAGGGCCTTGATTGAAACCGCCGCGTGGAGGAAGTTCGGCAGGGCCACGCTCACGAGGTCGAGCTCCTTCACTTCGAGCATGTCGTCGACATGCGCGAAAGCAAGCGGGATATTGAATTCGGTCTTTGTCGCCTCCAAGCGTTTTTGGTCGACGTCGCAGATTGCCAGCACGTTCGCGCGGGAGTTCGAGTAGTTGCGGATATGATACCGGCCCACTCCCAGCCCGATCACGCCTGCGTTCAATTCTTTTTTCATCAAGGCTGCTCCGCTGTCCGGGCTTTGTTTCAGTATGTTACTTCCATCAGGCACAGCCCTCGAGCAGGCGCCGTGGGGCCGGCGAGGGATCGATCCTTCGACTCAATGATCCGTTTGAATTCATCCGCGCCGATCTTCCCGATGCCCACCTGAATGAGTGTGCCGACAATGGCCCGGACCATGTTGTAAAGGAATCCGTCGGCCGACAGGTGAAGTTCGATCAGTTGGCCTGACCTTGCTACGTCGGCCGCCGTGATAGTCCGCACGCTCGAGCGATCTTCGGCTTCCGACGCTTTGCTCTGGAAGGCCCGGAAGTCGTGCTCGCCGATGAGGTACCGGGCGGCTCGGTTCATTTCGTCGAGATCGAGTCGGGCCGGCAGGTGATAGGCGTAGTTTCGCAACGCCGGGCAGCGGACCTCGCGATCGAGTATTCTGTAGCGATAGGTCTTTTGTTTTGCGCTGTATCGCGCGTGGAAGCCCTGCGGCACGTCTTGAGCGGCGACGACGGCGATATCGGCCGGCAGGTGGGCATTGATGGCGCGCACGAGCTGCTGTGCCGGGATGGCCGAATCGGTCGTGAAGTTTGCCACCTGCCCGAGCGCGTGCACGCCGGAGTCCGTTCGGCCCGAGCCGATTATGCTCACGGGGTGTTGCACGACCTGCGCGATAGCTTCCCCGAGCATTTTCTGGATGGTCGGCGCTTCGCCCTGGACCTGCCAGCCCCGGTAGTTTGTGCCGTCGTATTCGATTGTGAGCTTGATGTTTCTCACCGGGCGCCGCTTTCCGGCTCTTCGGCCTGCAGCTCTACGAACGCAGAAACCGTCAACGGTGGGCTCTGCACTTCGAGCCGGACGTCGTAGGACCCCGCTGGGAGCGATTGTTTCCTCACGGCCTTGTTGTCTTTGGTAATGACGGCCACGCCGACGGGCCCGGCGGGTGCTTGTATCCGCGCCTCGACCTGCCAGCCTTTGCCTCGCCGGGTTGCCGCCCAGCTTTTTACTTCGGGCTGGTCAAAGTCTTGGCCCAGGAAAACGTGCCTGAGAAATGCCGCGAGGACCTGCGGATAACTGTCATGTTTGCGGACTATGGGGTTGGGGAAGTGCCCCACGCCTTCCATCACCCACAACCATTTGGGCTGCGGCGCTTTTTCGTAGAGCCGCGCGGCTCCGAAAAGGGGCGTCGTGCGGTCGCTGTCGCCATGGACCATCAGGAGCGGCCGGCCGTTGAGCGCTGCGATATCGCGCTCCGGCCTGATATCCGGGCGCAGTGATTTTGATATTATGTAGGCTACCGGTGTACCTATCGTTCCCATTCGCCAGTAGAGCTCGGTGTCGGGCAGGAAAGCCCCTTCGAGGATCACTGCCGCGGCCTTGGGCCGCTGCGCGGCGATGGCGCACGAAATCGGCGTACCGAGCGATACACCCAGCACGGCGATTTTTTCCGCCCCGCCGACGCGCGAGTCGAGGTAGTCGAACGCCGCCAGAGCGTCGCCCACCAGCGAGCTGATCGAAGCCCCACCCTCACTCTTGCCGAACCCCTGGTAATCGTAGAGCAACACGTTCAGCCCGGCCTTTGTGAGGCACCGGGCGTAATCGATGTAGCCGCCGATGTTCCCCGCGTTGCCGTGATTGAGAACCACGGCGCCGATGGGGTCTTGCGCCGGGCAGTACCAACCGGCCAGCCGCTTGCCGGCGACATTCTTGAAGGCAATGTCTTCAAACGCCAGTTGATAATCTGCCGGGGTTTTCTCGATCTTTGCGCTCGGGAAAAGGAAGAGATGATTGTGGCAGAGCTCGGTCGTGAGCAGGAAAGCAACAAGGACGAGAAATAGGGCAAGGCGCAGAGCGGGCTTTCGGAGAGAGGAAGCTTTCTTCTTCGCGCCGGCGGCCTCGGCAGCCATGGTCAGCCTCTCATTTGAATATCAACGACTTCCAGCTCTACAGCCCGGCGCCCGTTTCGCTCGTTTATTTTCGCCTTGTACGCCAGATCACAGTACTCGGCGGCGAGGATAGCGTCGTACAGATCGGCCATGCCGAAGGCAATGGCCCTGAAACTGCTGGCCCCCTGCCGTACGTAAAAAGCCAGGTGACGATCTTCTTTGCCTATGAGCCTGGGCGCTCCGGCCACCCGCAGGCCCCTTGTACAAAAAACCGGTTCGCGGTTGCCTTCGCCGTACGGCGCCATCCGGCCCATCGCGCCGACAAGGTCAACGGTAAGGTCATCAGCTTCGATCTCAGCATCTATGTCCAGAGAGCACACGAGGTTTCGGACATCAAGCTTTTGGGAGGCGTAGGCGTTGAGCGCTCCGCGAAATGCGTCGATGTCCTCGTATTTTATTTTTATCCCCGCGGCCTGAGAGTGCCCTCCGAACGAGATCAGGGGTCGGCCGCACTCGGCGAGCGCGTCGAAAAGGTTGAATTCCGGAATGGAGCGGCCCGAGCCCTTCCCGATCCCGTCATCGAGCGCAACGAGCACCGTCGGACGATAGTGGTCGTCTACCACCTTCGACGCCACAATCCCCAGCACGCCGGCGTGCCAGTATTCGTCGGCAAGGACCACCACAAGGTCGTTGTTCAGATCCACTTCCTTGCTGAGTCTTTCGCGCACGCTTTGCAGCACGTCCCGCTGAATCTGTTGCCTCCAGCGGTTGTTTTCATCGAGCTTCTTAGCGATCTGCCTGGCTTTTTCGGTTGAATCGGTGGTGAGCAACTCCACGCACATCTTGGCCTCGGCCATCCTGCCGGCGGCATTGAGCCTGGGCGCCAAACGATAGCTTACGTGGTGCGACGCAAGGCGGTAGCCGTCGAGGCCGGCCGACTCGATGAGCGCCCGTACGCCCGGACTGCGCGACACCGCAAGTGCTTCGAGGCCAAACTTCGCCAGCACGCGGTTTTCGCCGATCAGGGGCACAACGTCGGCTATCGTGCCCAGGGCCGCCAAGCCCAGAGCATCCATCAGGAACTCGCGGAACTCCGGCTTCACCCGCCGTCCGGGCGAGAGCTTTTGAGCTATCGCCCACACCAGCTTTAAGGCTACGCCGGCGCCCGACAGATGCCGGAAGGGGTACTTGCTCCCTGCCAGCTTGGGATTCGTTATCGCGTATGCCCGCGGCACCTCGGCCCCCGGCTCGTGGTGGTCGGTAATAATGATGTCGATCCCCGACTCGTTGGCTTTGTCGATCTCATCGACCGCGTTAATGCCGCAATCGACGGTGATCAGCAACTGGACGTCGGACGAGGTGAACTCGCGGATTGCGTTGGCATTGAGGCCGTAGCCTTCGCGTATCCGATGCGGCACGTAATAGGCGACATCCATATTCAGCAGTTTCAGGAACTGTACGAGGAGGGCGGCGCCGGAAACCCCGTCGACGTCATAGTCGCCATAAACGACAACCTTCTGGTTGGCCAAAGCCGCCCGGCGCACCCGTTCGGCCGCTTTCGCGATGTCGGGAAGCGTTTCGGGGTCGTGAAGGTCGGAAAGCCGCGGGTTGAGGAATTCCCGGACCTCGTCGGCGTCGAGAATGCCGCGGTTGATGAAGGCCTTGGCCATCACCGCGGGTATGTTGGACCGAGAGGAAAGCTCAAGAACAGTTTCCCTGTCGCACTGAAAAACCGCCCATTTCTTTTCCACTACTCCAGTGGTACTCCGAAGGTTGCCGGGATTATTTCATACCTTGCTATAAATGGTAAACCTTACGGCGGGCGGTTTCAACGGATTTTGTGAAAAGGCCTGCGCCCGGGTGCGAAGCGCTACGGGCTTGCGATCTGCGGGTTGTCTTGGATGAACACGGCAGGCCAAGCGCCGGATCAGGGATGGGCGGTCCGTTTTTCATCCTTCAGGTTTATGCCTTCAGGAAAATTCAGCATCCGCATTCCGTTGAAGATCACCATCAACGATGCGCCCATATCGGCGATGACCGCAGACCATAAGGTAGCAGCGCCCGCCAGGGCCAGCGCGATGAAAACAAGCTTGATGAGGAGGGCCGCCGCGACGTTTTGCCGTATGATGGCTACCGCCTTGCGGCCGAGGGCCACTGCATAGGGCAGCTTTTCGAGGTCATCGGCCATCAGGGCCACGTCGGCCGTTTCAATGGCCGCGTCGGTGCCGGCGGTTCCCATCGCAATGCCCACGGTTCCGGCGGCCAGTGCGGGGGCGTCGTTCACGCCGTCGCCCACCATCGCGGCGAACTTCCCTTCTTCCAATGTCATCCGCACTTCTCTAACCTTGTCTTCCGGCAGCAGGCCCGCGTGGAAGTGGTCTATTCCGAGCTGCCGGGCGATGGCTCGCGCCGTGTTCTCATTGTCGCCCGTGAGAATTATGAAATCATCGATCCCCAGCTCTCGAAGCTTTGCGAGGGCGTCGGGCGCGTTGGGTCGGACGACGTCGGCTAGGACGATGCCGCCGAGTATTTCTTTGTCGGTGCCTACCAGCGCCACGACCCGTCCCCCGGCTTCTTTTTCGCGGAGGGCTTCTTCGGCGGGCGCCACGTTACAGCCCATTTCGCGGAAGAGCCGCAGCCCACCGACGTAGCAGGTTGTGCCGCCGACATCCGCCCGCGCGCCCCTGCCGGGCAGTGCGGTGAAATCAGCGGTGGAGGGTGCGACGATCTCATCCGCCTCGGCTCTCTTCAATATCGCTTGCGCGAGGTGGTGCTCGGAGCGCGATTCCACAGCGGCCGCCAGACGCAGGACTTCCTCCGGCGGGATGTCGTTCAATGCCAGCACCTCCACCACCTCGGGCTTCCCGGCCGTGAGGGTGCCGGTCTTGTCGAAAATAATCGTGTGGAGCTTACCGATGTGCTCGAGGTGCGCGCCGCCCTTCATAAGCACGCCGCCGCGCGCAGACCGCGCCAGCGCGCAGGCTATGGTGACCGGCGTAGAAATCACCAGCGCACACGGGCACGCGATTACCAGCAGCACGAGCGCCTGGTAAAACCATCTGCGAA
>Ga0180432_10004057_pt1 | contig 20407 bp, 17 predicted proteins | sample SS_ome_10_FD_132414 | JGI IMG/M metagenome (GOLD analysis project Ga0180432, IMG submission 132414) | Hypersaline lake sediment archaeal communities from the Salton Sea, California, USA - SS_1_MS_2 metaG | ecosystem: Environmental > Aquatic > Non-marine Saline and Alkaline > Hypersaline >...
CATCAGGACAAACCGTTTGACCATGTCGGTCGCGTCGTCGCAATCGTTGGATGGTCGTTCCCGACATTCGTCCTCGGACTGCTCGCGTTGTTCGTCTTCTATGGGATCCTGCGGTGGTTCCCACCGGGTCGACTCAGCATCGCTGCAGGACGCATTGTCAGTTCAGATTCGTTCACCGTTTACACAGGGCTTCACACCATCGATGCGATTCTGAACGGCAACTGGACCGTGCTCTCCGATGCACTTCGACATCTCGTCATGCCGGTCATCACGCTGGCCTACCTAAGCTGGGCATTGATCATGCGTGTGATGCGATCGAGCATGCTCGAGGCCATGCGACAGGACTACGTGACAACAGCCCGCGCCAAAGGGTTAACCGAGCGCATCGTCGTCAACAAGCACGCCAAGCGAAACGCCCTCCTACCGGTAACCACAATCGGTGGTACGATGTTCGCAAGGCTGATGGGCGGGGTTGTCATCACAGAGACCGTCTTCAACCGTCCTGGTCTTGGACGGTTCGCTGCCTCTGCAGCCACCCAGCTGGACATCCCTTCGGTTCTCGGCTTTGCCCTGTTCAACGGTGTACTGTTCGTGCTGATGAACCTTATCGTCGACTTCCTCTACGCGTACTTCGATCCGCGCGTCCGATTGGAGTAGTGACCCAGCCATGACCAAAATCCTGAAGAAGCTTCTAACGCGACCGCTATCGGTTGCTGGTTTTGTACTTCTATTTGCGTTTATCGTGATTGCGGTAATCGCCCCGTGGATCGCCCCGCCGCCACGTGCTCATGAGCCGTACAGGATCCCTCGGGACGGCTATTGGGCAGAGCCGCGGCCGCCAAGTGCCGAGCATCCGCTGGGCACCGCCGAAGGGCAATACGATATCTTCTACGGCGTTGTCTGGGGGACTCGAACGGCATTCCGCGTTGGAATCATCGTCACACTGTCCGGTTGCCTGATTGGGATGGTTTTCGGCTCGATCGCCGCCTACTACGGTGGACTCATTGATGAGATTCTCATGCGGATTGTGGATATCTTCTACACGCTTCCCTTCCTCGTAGCTGCGATGGTGGTAACCGTTGTGCTGGGCCGCAGCCTAGGGAATTCGATGATCGCGCTGGTCTGTTTCACGTGGATGGGATACGCTCGTGTCCTACGAAGCGAGATCCTGCGGATCAAAGAGCTTGACTACGCTTCTGCAGCCAAGTCAATCGGGGCCAGCAATGTCCGCATCCTGCTACGGCATATCATCCCCAACGCGTTGTATCCGATCTTCGTGATGGTCTCGATGAACATTGGCTCGATGGTCATCGCTGTTTCCACGCTGAGTTTCCTCGGTCTGGGAGCTGAAGTCGGGTATGCGGACTGGGGCCAGATGATCAGTCTTGCACGCAATTGGATGCTCGGAAGCGCGGGAAATGCAGCCGCCTATTGGTTCACGGTGATCTGCCCAGGACTCCCGATCGTTCTGTTCGTGCTTGCATGGAACCTAGTCGGAGATGCGCTTCGAGACGTTCTCGATCCACGAATGCGGGGTGCCCGCTGAAACGGCCCTGGGTACTCCAAGCAGGGTGTTCCCGGCACAATGGCTTCGTTTTTCTGTAGTGCAAGATTCGGTGCAAGCGGCGGCCACGATCACCCGCCGCTTGCACCGATCTTCTGAAGGGGTTTCCGCACGTGATTAGCTATATACTACGCCGCTTGTTGTTCCTTCCCGTCGTCATCGCCGGGGTGTCGATCCTCATCTTCTCCCTGATGCAGTTGATGAGCCCATTCTCTCGGTTGGCCGTGTACGTCACAGACCCCGACCAACTCAAGCAGGGCCCGGAGCAGCTTCAAGAGATGGTCGAAGCGTTGGGACTCGATGATCCCGCTTGGGTTCAGTATGGACGCTGGATGCGCGAAGTGTTTCATGGCAATTTCGGATGGTCTGAATCGGCCCGGCGGCCAGTGCTCGAAGCGATATTCCATCTCTTCCCTGCATCGGTCGAACTGAGCCTGTTCGCTGCGTTCCCGGTGATCTTTCTCGGAATCTGGCTCGGAAAGGTCTCCGCCGTTCATCAGGACAAGTTCATCGACCATGCCACAAGAGTCACCGCGATTGTCGGATGGTCATTTCCCACGTTCGTCTTCGGAATCCTCATGCTCATGATCTTCTATGGGCTACTTCGCTGGTTCCCTGCAGGCCGACTGAGTATCGCTGCGTCTCGTATTGTGCATTCCGACGCGTACACGATCTATACCGGGATGCATACGATCGATGCAATTCTCAACGGCAATCTCACGGTCCTCGGTGACGCACTTCGGCATCTTGTCATGCCGGTGATCACCCTCGCCTACGTCAGCTGGGCGATGATCCTGCGGCTGATGCGCTCCAGCATGTTGGAAACTCTGCGTCAGGACTACGTCGTCACTGCGCGCTCCAAGGGACTCCATGAGCGCCGCGTGGTCAATCGGCATGCGCAACGAAACGCTTTGCTGCCCGTAACGACCGTCGCCGGTTTGATGATCGCTGGTCTGCTCAATGGCGTCGTCGTTACCGAGACGATCTTCAATTTCCGCGGGCTGGGACAGTTTGCCGCCTCCTCCGCCGTTCAACTCGATATGCCGAGCATTCTTGGGTTCTCCTTGTTCAACGGCGTTTTGCTCGTCCTCACGAACCTGGTCGTCGACATCCTCTACGCGCTGTTTGATCCAAGGGTGAGATTGGAGTAGTCAAGGTGGCTTCCTGCCCCAAGTGCAGGCTCCCTGATCGCTGGCTGCTGGATGTAGGACGCTGGCCATGCTCGGGGACCAAGTGCTCCATCATCGCCGCGCTTCCATCTCTTCGGCCATTCAAGCAACGCCCAGCAGCGTCATCACGACCGCCGTATGTCGACTCAGCCGTTGACTTCCTTCGCTCATGAACGCTATACTGATCTCGCCAATTCACTAGATCTGAGTTACTGGGTTGGTTCACTTCGTCAATATCGGCGGAGTGGATCATACAGGTCGGTCTGGGGATATGCGCTGTTGGCCTGTCCCCTCGATCAAGGAGGCGAAGCAGTGAAAAGGATTCTGGTAGTACTCCTGGGTCTCGTGTTGTTGTCCGGCGTGGTCGGTCTTGCCGGCACAGCCGTCACGCCTCGCGTTTACGACAACTTCTTGTTGTTTGACAACGCATCCGGCGCAGCCGCAACCAAACTGGCGATTATCTTCGACACGGAAGTCACGTTCGATGCGGATGATATTGTCGTATTTGGCGGCGACATGCCCACAATGATTGCGATTACCCAGACGTATGCGTTCATCGACGTGGCTGTGGTCAAGGGCGGTACCTTCCAGTTGGAACTCCCCGCCGACTCGACTGCAGTCGTAACATCTGCGTTCTGGTTCGACTAGGCGACTGATAATCCCAATCGAACGGGGCCGCCGGGGGAGTGATCGTGCTGCACCCCATAGGCCCCTGTTCCAAGGAGGGTATCGATGACGAAACGAGTCGGTTTGATTTTGGCTCTGGGCTTGCTTGTGTTCGGATCTCTCGCAGTCGCGCAGACTCCCGTTCCTGAGACACCCGGCGCAGTGCCCGGCGGCGATCTGGTAGTTGGTTCCGGCCAGACGTTCAAGGATTTGGATCCGCGAATTGCGAACTCGGTCTACGATGCGTACGTGCTCAACGTTGTGTTCGATGGGCTGATTCTCCTCGACCCGGAGACGTTGGCACCGGCGCCCTGGATCGCCAAATCATGGGAGATCCTCAGCGATTCGCAGGTCCGTTTCTTCCTCAACGAAGGAATTACGTTCCACAACGGAGAAGCCCTGACCGCAGAGGATGTAGCGTTCACGTTCAATTGGATCGCTGACGAAGCGAACAACTCGCCGAACATGACCGAGCTCATCTGGATGGAGGAGTGTGTGATCGTTGACGAATACACGGTCGACATCTTCACCAAGCCAGAGTATGCACCATTTGCACCAGGCTTCGGGAATGAAACACAGGCGATCGTCCCGATGGACACAGTCCTCGAGATGGGTGACGAAGCGTTCAACCTGGCTCCTGTCGGCAGCGGTCCGTACAAGTTCGTCGAGTGGTTGCCCGGCGATCATATCAAGGTCGAGCGGAATGAGGACTACTGGCTGGTCTATCCCAACCTGGATACGATCACATACCGTCCGATTCCCGAGCTCTCGGTCATGATGCTCGAGCTTGAGTCCGGTGGAATCGACATCGCCGACAACATGCCGGCGACCGACGTAGCACGATTCCAGGCGCTGGATACCGTTGAAGTGCAGCAGGTCGGAAGCCTTTCCTATTTCCACATGTTCTTCAACATGAACAGCGACATTTCCTCGGACATCCGCTTCCGCAAAGCCTGCTACATGTCGGTTGAGATGGATGATGCAGTCTTCTCGATCTTCCAGAACCTGACCGGTGTGAAGGCTTACGGTTGTATTCCGCCTGCGCTTTGGGCGAACGACCAGGAATACCTGAGGGACAATGTCTACCTCCACGAAGACGACGAAGAGGCGCAGCGCCTGTTCGCCGAGCTGAAGGCGGAGGGAGTCATTCCGGAAGGCTATACAATCCGCATCCATACGCCGCTTGATCCTCGCCGCCGCCAGTTGGCGACGATTATGGCCACAAGCCTGATCGAGAATGGTGTCAATGCAGAGGTTATCCCGCTCGATTGGGGCCCGCTGCTTGACCTGGCCTATCGCTCAGAAGCCGACCCTGTGGGAGACTTCGAGATGATGTGGATGGGCTGGAGTGGTGGACCGGATCCGCACGACTTCGCGTTCTACATGTTCCATTCGGCAAACGCGACTGTTGGATCAGCGGATAACATGTCGTTCACGATGATCCCCGAGGTCGACGACCTGCTTGACCAGGCTGCGACCACGCTCGATCAGGCAGTCCGCGAGGACCTGTATGTTCAGGCGCAACGGATCGTCTATGAAGGCTACAATGCGATCCCTGGATATCACTACGTTGAAACACGTGGCGTGGCTTCGCGCGTCCAAGGGTTCCTGATTAGCCCGCTTTCGAACATGTGGATCTGCTCGCCGTTCCACAATGTTTGGGTCACCAACTAGGAGCACAGGCGATAGCGCTTCAATCGCCGTAACCTAGTCTAGGCGAAGACCAACTGCCTGGGCTGTTGGTCGGATGACTGGCAGCCCAGGCCTTTCAAGGAAGGACTTTATGGTCGGATACACGTTGAGGCGGCTGCTTCAGAGCGTATTCACGATCTTCGTCCTGACAATCCTCCTGTTCGTGCTTCTCAAACTGATGCCTGGAGATCCAGCGATTGTCATGGCCGGAATCGGTGCAGAGCTTGAGGTAATCGAGGGGATTCGCGAGGAATTGGGGCTGAACAAACCATGGCCCGTGCAGTACTGGCGATTCACCGGTGGTCTGTTGACCGGCAATCTCCAAGCAATGACGTACCACAAACCGGTTTGGACTGTCATCCTCGAGCGACTACCAGCAACTTTCGAGCTGGGGCTGTTCGCGATCATTATCGCACTGGTCGTATCCATCCCGGCTGGATTGCTATCGGCGATCTACAGAAACTCGTTGTTGGACTACACCGTGACCACGGTCGCACTGATGGGAATCTCGATCCCAGTCTTCTGGTTTGCACTGATGTTGATGTTGGTCTTCGGTGTTATCCTGAGGATCCTTCCGGTCTCTGGCCGTGGCGCCACGGCAACGCTGTTTGGATGGCCATGGCTGCGCATCTCATGCATCACGTGGGACGGCTTCCAACACATGATTATCCCTTCGATCGCACTGGCCTCTGTGTTCATGGCGATGAATGCACGTCTTACCCGAGCCAGCATGCTTGAGGTGCTACGCCAGGATTACGTCACGACAGCGAGGGCCAAGGGTTTGAAGGAGCGGGTTGTGCTGATCAAACACGCATTCCGCAATGCTCTCGCTCCAGTCGTAACGAACGTGGGCATGCAAATCGGAACACTCGTTGCCGGAGCAGTATTGACGGAAACTACGACTGCCTGGCCAGGACTCGGCCGGTTGATGATCGAAGCACTCCAGAGACGGGATCAAATGGTCGTGTTCGGCCTTGCACTGTTCACTGCAATCGTCTTCCAGGTCTCCTACCTGGTCGTCGATCTCATGTACGCGTACATCGATCCGAGAATCGCCTATGACTGAGAATAAGAATGTGAAGATGAAAACAAGCGACGTGGTGTTGACGCTTCTTCTTCCAGGGCTGGGACACCTTGCCCGTGGCTGGTGGGGCAAGGCGCTCCTCTATCTTGGAACCCTTTCGGTTTTTGGAGCAACGCTGGGACTCGCCGTTACGAAGCACCGCTTGGCGTGGTTCGCCGGACCGACGGACTACTGGTTCTCAACGATCATGCTGTTCATCATGTTGGTGTTGATCTGGGTCTGGGCACCGTTCGACATACGCCGGATCCTCCGAAGCCGAGCTTCAAAGCAGTACTCCTTCGGATACTGGCAGATGACCACACGACGGTTCTCTCGCGACCCGAAAGGGATCGTTGGGCTGTTGATCATCATGCTCGCGGTTCATGTGGCACTGTTCGCTCCGTTTTTCGCGTCAGGGCACAGCTTCAAAGGAGTGACTGGCTACGTGACGCCGGTTCAGCATGCGATCAAGATGAGCCTGCGCAACTTCCAGGCTCCACCTTCGCCAGAACACCCGCTTGGAACCGACAATTTCGGTCGCAATGTCCTCGATCGGATCATTTTCGGATCGCGCGTGGCATTGGGAATCGGCGTTGTCGCAACCCTTCTCAATATGCTGTTCGGAGGGTTCCTCGGGCTACTGGGCGGCTACTTCCGCGGCGTTACCGATGCGATCTTCATGCGCATCCTGGAGATCATCAATTCGATCCCATTCTTGATCCTCGTCCTCCTGATCCTGAGCATCTGGCGAGAGGGAGGCATCTTGTCGCTTATGCTGGTCCTCGGGATTTTTGGTCTTCAGCCGGCGCGCATTATTCGAAGTGAAGTCCTCTCTGTCCGTGAAGCGGATTATGTCGTTGCCGCCACGGCCATTGGCGTTCCGACATGGAGGATCATCCTCAAGTATGTCCTTCCCAATGCGATCGCATCACTGATTGTCGTTACGACCATGTCGATCGGCGTTAATATCATCGTTGTCGCCGGACTCAGCTTCCTCGGCTACGGTGTCACCCCGCCAACGCCGTCCTGGGGCGCAATGCTTCAAGAGGCTCAGGAGTACATGCGCACAGCTTGGTGGATGGCCGTGTTCCCGGGATTGTGTATCGTCACCACGGTGTTCGGGTTCAACATTCTTGGGGACAGCTTGCGCGATGTTCTCGATCCACGGCTGAAATAGGGCCCACACTACAGAAGGAAATGCACACGAGCGCGGCGCGGGAGATTCAGCCCCGTCGCGTTCGTCTCTTGGTTATAGTGCTAGGCCCCACCTCTTGATCGTACTCTGATCGAGTAGATCCCCAGACGGTTGGCGCCTAGGATGTCTGTCAAGCGACGGTCACCGATCATCACTGCGGTCTCCGGTGATCCACCCAACAGGCTAAGAAGCTTCAGGAATCCTCGACGAGCAGGCTTCCCCGCCGCATGGATCACTGGGAAGCGTTTCCTCAAGGCGTGAACGGCAGGGACTTCTGAGTTCCTCTTCCGGTTTGTCAAGACTCCAACCGCGAATCCTCGCTGTGCAAGAGACGAGAGGAAGTCAACGATCGCTTCCGGCAGGTGTACCGTACCATGCCTGCCAAGCGTGTTGTCCAAATCGAACAGGAGGACACGCTTCCCGGCCGCATGCAGCTGATCATAGTCGATCTCGAAGATCGTCCGTGCTGTCTCAGACGCTCGGAGTAGTCCCATTCGCTGTCTCCTCACGAACCAGTGCTCCAACCTTCGTGGCCTCTCGAAATCGCGCTACAACTTCGAGGAACTCGTCTTCCATCCCTCTCGACACATACACCTTGTACTGCATTTCCCCGTCACAGAGACGGTACTCCCGGCGGACCGTGGCCATCCCGTCGTAGGCGCCGATGATCGCATCAAAAAAGTGAACCTGCTCTTCCGTCATTCCGATCCAATACACCAGTGCGTCCATCATCCGTCCGACTCGCTTTCGATGCGATCGAGTACCTTCTGCAGCGCCAGTTCCGCATCGAAGCCGTCTTCCCACGCCCTGCTGACTGCAGACAGAATCCGACCGCCAGCCAGCTCCTCTGGGGCAAGGTTCGAGCCGCCTTCACAGACTGCTCCGATCTTCCCAAGCTTGGCCATCGCGTTGACTGCTTTGCGTGCTCGAACGAGAATCGGAAGCCTTGTCGTTTTCTGCCTCTCCTCTGCCTTGATCTCCTCCCACCGTTGCCTGATCGAAGGAAGATCGCTCGACGCATCTCCGAACACATGCGGATGCCGCCGCGTCAGTTTCTCGGCAAGGCCCGCAATGACGTCGTTGATCGAGAAGTCTCCATGCTCCGAGGCAATCTGGCTATGCAGAAGGACTTGTAGCAGAACGTCACCCAGCTCGGACGACAGAGCGATTGGATCGCCGCCGTCAATAGCGGCAATCGTCTCATACGCTTCCTCCAGCATGTAGGGGCGTAGTGATGAGTGATCCTGCGCGCGATCCCATGGACATCCGCTCGTGGGATCGCGCAATCGAGCGACCAACTCAACGAGATCGGAGAACGATCTACTCCTCATCCGGAATCGAGTCGGTACTCTCCCCAGCATCCAACGCGGCGTCTTCGTCTGGCAGGCTGTCCGTGGCAGGCTCTTCCACACCTGCTTCGATCAGCATCGCATGGATCTCAGCCGTCCGGAACTGCGGATCGTCTTTCTTGACGAGTTCCAGCTGCTCCACGGCCTTCTGGACCCTTCCCTGATCGAGGTAGATCCGTGCCAGGCTGATCCGCGCTTCAAGTCCTACAGGGAGAAGAGGCTGGCCAATCCCTACTTCTGCTTCGACAGCAACCAGGAGCTCCTCATAGATGAGGATCTTGTCAGACTCATACTCAGCGCGAGTCAAGCCGCGTTGAAGGTACTCGATCGCAGTCATCGGTTCGTTTCGCCAGCGGTACGCCTCCGCGATCCCAACGTATGCTTCGATCGAGTCCGGGTTCTCTTCCAGGACCATGGCGTACTCCCGTATCGCAGCAGTCCACTTGTATTGGTCCCCCAATGCCTGAGCGAACCGAAGGCGCATCGCCATGTCTTCTGGATCGAGCTCAAGAATCCGCCGTGCGACCGTTTCCTTCTCATGATCATCCAGTGATCGTGCGTGCGCCGACCGCAGATTTTCGAGCGCTCCCTCGATGTCACCGCGAAGAACCAGAACCTCTGCGATTCCTGTGTATGCCTCGACCCGGTACGGCGACTGGATCATGACTCGCCGGAATTCGTCTTCCGCTTCATCGAGGCGGCCAACGAGGAGGAGCACCCGTCCCAGTTCCACATTGAGATCGAGTCCCCCTCCCTTCTGTAGCCCGTTCTCGAATCGGTCTATCGCCGTCGCTGCATACGCCTCCACCTGCTGCTCCAGTTCGCCAAGCCGCGCGTCGTCTTCAGCAGTCCTGTTCTCCAAACTCTGGAGTCCATCCCGTTCGAGAATCGCCTCCTCAAGCCGGGCATGCGCGACTTCCCCCTGCGCAATCATCATCTTCACGTTGTCCGGATCGATCTGGGCAATCTTTCGAAGCATCTCCTCCGCCTCGCCCACATACCCCACAGCCAAGTACGCTGTGACCAGCTTCGTCATGATCGTGACATCATCTGGGCGAATCCGCAGTGCTTCCTCGTACCGCTGAGCCGCCTGCACCGAGGCTCCCTGTTGTAGTGCAAGATCTCCTGCCGCAATGTACGCCGGGACGTATTCAGGCGCCTTGTAGATGACCTCCTGCAGCTGCTCTGCTGCTCCGAGCACGTCGCCACGCTCCATGAGCAGCTTGCCGAGCAGATAGCGCGCCGACGCACTGTCTGGATCAAGCGTGAGGACTCGCGTCACCAGCTTCTCATCCGCGTCGATTTCCTCCAAAGCAAGTAGGTACTGCGCCAGCGCTGCGTCCTCGTATGCATCTTTCTCGGCTACCAGCTCGTCGAGCCGCACCTGCTGCTCTTCCGTTCGCTCCTCGATCTCCAGAAGCTCAACCCTCTCGCTGGCATTTTGATCGGCCAATGCCTCGTTAATCCGGCCGATGTAGTACGGCAGATACGGATCATTGACCTCGCGACTGCTCTGTAGTCTCGTGAATTCGGCAAGTCCCGCTTCGAGATCCTCCTGCTGCAATGTGTAGGCATTCACCAGCGGGAACCCGATCTCGATCTCGCTCGACTCGTGCTGTGCGGCATACCAGTCGTCAAATCGCGTCCGCCCCTCTTCGGCAACATAGTCGCTCCGCACCGTCTCCTCCACCTCGTCGAGCGTTGGCGTGTGCGCGTCGCGACGGTCCGTGACCTGGATGATGTGGTACCCGAACTGCGTCTTCACCGGCTCGGAGATTTCACCAATCTCCAAAGAAAACGCTGCTTCCTCAAACTCGTGGACCATCTGCCCGCGTCCAAACCAATCCAAGTCACCACCGCTATCCCGATTGCCCTGATCCTCAGAGTACTGACTTGCCAGTTCTGCGAAGTCGCCGCCCGCCACCAGCTGCTCGCGGACTTCGAGCGCCGTTTCCTCATTAGGCGTGAGAATGTGCGAGGCACGAACCTGTTCCGGAACGTCGTACCGAACGATGTTGGATTCGAAGTACCCGTACAGCTCGTCTTCCGTCGGTTCAATGACGCCAACGATGACCTCGCGAAGTGCTTCGTTCCTCATCTGCGTCTCGATCTCGACACGCAGACTCTCCTGGAATTCCGCGAGCGTTCTTCCTTGCGACGCAAGATAGTTCGCCAGCCCCTCTTCATCGATGTTGTTTCGATCGAGCAGGTTGCGATACTCCGATGCGTAGACCGCGTCAATCTCTCGACGCTGAGCCTGAATCCTCCGCTCTTCCGCCGCCTGGTTGTAGAGGGTCTGTCTGATCAGGCTCCCAATTGCGTCCGCCTGGAATTGTAGCATCGTCAGCGCGCCGGCTGCTCCGCTGAATAGCTCACTCGCATCCTCGCCGGTCTGCTGGTAGTAGACGTAGTACTGGTTGACCAGGTTGCTTAGTGCGCTCGCAGCTGCCTCTTTGGAGATCGCCTCACCGTTCACAGTCGCGGCATAGGCCGGTCCGCTCTCAGACGTTGGCGTGCGTTGGAAGATTCCCGCCTGATTGAGCGAGACAAGTCCCACACCCCCCACGAAGAACGAAAGGACAACAATCCAGATGATCTTCTTCTGATGACGCTTCAGGAATCCGGGCATCGCAGTCTGTCACTCCCTTGAACACATAGTTGGGTCGTCGGCGAATGGTACCGTCCCACTAGGAGACGGACAAGCCGTCTGATCTTACAAATCAGAACTCCAAACTGGTTTCGTGCGGCGTCGCTGCCACTCCATGGATCTCGTGTCGAGGCTTGACCGCGAAGTGGATCGCCGTCTTCTCCTGTTCCCCTTCCGCTACGCTGATACTCGTGAAGCTTGGCACGCAATAGAGATCCACCCCGCTGGCTGCGAGATACCCACGAGCAATCGCGATCGCTTTCACGGCCTGGTTGACCGCGCGGGGGCCAATCCCTTGGATCTCCGCCAAGCCATGTTCCCGGATGCAGTTCGCAATCGCCCCGGCAGTCGCACCGGGATTCGAGCTGGATGACGCCTTGAGGATCTGCATCGCTTCGATCACCTACTTCGCGCTTTCCGTGAATTGGGTCTGCCGAATCACGTTGACCTTGATCTCTCCGGGATAGCTTAGCTCCTCCTCGATCGCTCGAGCAATATCGTACGCAAGCTTCGCTGAGACATCGTCATTCGCTCGGTCCGGGTGGACCATAACGCGAACCTCTCTTCCTGCCTGAAGAGCGAATGCCTCCTGAACCGAGGGGAACGATCGGCAGAGGTCCTCGAGATCATGAAGCCGCTGCACGTATCGCTCGTACGTCTCTTGGCGCGCTCCTGGCCTCGCAGCCGAAAGCGTATCCGCTGCCTGAATCAGTACGTCGAGTATGCTGGTCGGTTCGACATCTTCATGGTGTGCTGCAATCGCCTGTACGACGCCACGTCCCTCGCCATACCTGCGCGCGAGATCCGCACTGATCAGAGCGTGCGGCCCATCCACCTCATGGTCGACTGCCTTCCCAATATCGTGAAGCAGTCCCGCTCGCACGGCTTGCTGGGCATCCACGCCAATCTCGTCGGCAAGGACCTTTGCAATACCGCTGACTTCGATCGAATGGGTCAGCTGGTTCTGCCCATAGCTCGTGCGGTATTGGAGTCGTCCGAGAAGCGACGCGAGTTCCGGATGGAGTTCGATCCCAACATCGAATGCAGCCTTCTTCCCCTGTTCTTTGATCGTCTCCGCCAATCGCGCTTGTGCCCGCTGTACCTTCTCCTCAATCTGCGCTGGGTGAATCCTGCCGTCCTCGATAAGACGGGTCAGCGCCAATCTGGCCACCTCGCGTCGCAACGGATGAAAACACGACAACACGACCATCTCCGGCGTATCGTCAACCAGAAGCTCAACGCCGGTCAACGCCTCGAACGTCTTGATATTCCTTCCCTCTCGCCCGATGATTCGTCCCTTGAACTCCTCAGACGGAAGCGGCACGGAGCTTACCGTGTTCTCTTCGACATACTCCGCGGCGTAGCGCTGCACCGCCGTGGCAATGATGCGGGCAGCTCGCTGCTCGCCCTCTTCCTTGGCTCGACGCTCGACTTCCTCGATCTTCCGCGAGAAGAAGCGCTGCGACTCCGTCTCGACCACCTTCATCAGGTGCTCCTGCGCTTCCTTCCTCGACCAACCGGCCATTCGCTCCATCTGCGTCTTGCCTTCTTCTAGAAGCTTGGCGCCCTCTTCTTTCAGCTTGACAAGCTCTTCCTCATCCTGGCGAAGAGAGTCCTCTATCTTCTCGAGGTATGTCGACTTCTTGCTCAGGCGATCCTCACGGCGCAAAATCCGCTCTTCTGCTCGGGCGGTCTCTTCCTCGCGGCGTTTCATCCGCTCCTCGACGTCCTCGCGGAGCTCCTGAATCTCCTGCCGCGCTTCGAGGAGGCGTTCCTTCTTGATCTGCTCCGCCTCTTCCTGAGCCGTCTTGAGGAGATCCTCTTCCTTGCGTTTCCGCGGGATGCTCCCAACAAGAAGGCCGATCGCGATCGCAGCGACGAGACTCATTCCCCAACCGATGTATTCGATCACTGCTGTTCACTCCCCCTTTGGAAACCTATCCCACTGCGCATTATACCCGCTTGCCTCCTTCAACACGGAGAGCAGCCGGCAGGAACAGGAGGCTGAACAGAAGCGCAAATCCGATTCCCAGCAGTGCCGACGCACCCAGCACCCTCAGGCCTGGAGTCCGCGCCATGAGTAGGCTGCCAAACACGAGCATCGTCGTGAATGATGTCACGATGACCGCAACGGCAGTCGTCCCAACACCTCGCTCGATCGAGCCCTCAGGCTTCACCATCCGCTCTTCGATTGTGCGATGCAAGATGTGGATCCCGTTGTCCACGCCGATCCCGATCAGCAGAGGCGAGATCGTGATGCTCAGGAAATTGAACTCCATGGAAAGGAGCCGCATGCCGCCCAGCATCCAGATGTAGCCGAGCACAAGCGGCGCTCCGGCCACGAGGGCCCGGACCCAACCGCGGAGGCTGACCCGAAGCAGCACAATGATCAACACAGCGGCAATCAGCGTTGACAGGTAGAAGTCTCGCTTCATGTAGCCTTCCAACTGTTGAATGACCATCGGCATCCCGAAGTAGTCGTCGGAGAACGAATCCGCGAACCGGTTGAACTCCTCCATGTTGTCGGCATCGAAGATGTCCTGCCGAACGCGCACGCGGATGATGAAATCGCCCTCCGGGGTCAGGTACTGCGTCCGAATCCCCTCCGGATAGGCAAGGAGGATGTTTCGCAAGAGCGTCTCGACCGGTGGGAGATCGCGCAGCTGCTCAAGATTCGCGTCGAGTTGTATGAGTGCGGTTTGCAGCCTGTTGATCTCTCGGATTGTCCATTCCGAGTCGATATCGGCAAGCCGGCCTTGGATTCCGCGCAGTTGATTCAGGATCTCGCTGCTTGCAAGGGCTGTGCTCGCCTGACCGTTCAGCGACGCAGCATACTGCAGCAATCCAAACTGGGCAAGCAACGTTCGAATCTGAGCCAACGCAGCCGATCGATCCTCGAAGCTGTCTCCAAGGATCTCCAGCTGACTGACGTATGCCTCGATATCGAGGCTGTTGAGGATCTGTTGCTGCGATGTCAGATCGACCGGAAGGAGGTTCGCCGCAGACTCCACCGTCTCGACAAGCGGATGTTCCGGTAGGCCGTTCGCGATCGCGCGGAGTTCCTGTTCGGTCGAAGCGAAGAACGTGTAGAAGACCCCAATTCCTGCCGGGATCATTGAGATGCTCTCAAGGGCTTCTTCGAGCACTTGCTGTGACTCAACCCGCGGCACAAGATCGCTGCTCGAGAAGACAAAAGAGGTTCGCGCCGCTTGAAATGCCACAAAGAACGTTAGGACGAGAATGATCACGAACACCGCGCGTCCTCGTCCCGTGACGTGACGGAACAAACCCGTCAGCCGCGTCGAGTAGGTCGAGATGTTCTCCTTGCGCCGACCACGCAGTAGGAAGTGCGACAGGGTAATCAACGCAGGCAACAGCAGCAACGTAGAGAAGAACGCAATCAGCACGCCGGCGCTCGTGATCGCGCCCATCTCGAACAGAGCCCGCGACCGCGCTGTAAGGAGCCCCAGGAAGACAAGTGATGTCGTGACCGCCGCGTAGAACGACGCCTCCCCTTTGGAGAGAACTGCCGCGTACAGCGCCCGGTTCAACGACTTGCCATTTCCCCTTTCCTCAGAGTAGCGCGCGATGATGTGAATCGCGTAGTCGATGCCGAGCCCCAACACCAACGCAGGAAGAAAGGTTGTTACGAGATTGAATCCACCAACCGCAAACCGTGCCCAGCACATCGTCAGGACAACGCTTATCAGCAGCGGAACGACCGCAACGATGCTATAGAAGAACGATCCGAATGCAACCAGGAAGATCACGAAGACGCCGATCGCCGAGATGATCGTCGTTCGCATCATATCGGTGTTGATGACGGTGTTCGTCTGCGTGTTGAGCTGGTACGCCCCCGTCACACCGACCGTCACGCCGAGCGATTCGGGATCGGCTCGTTCGATCGCCTCGGCGGTCTTCTCGGTCACGAGCGTGGAGTACTCGACGCCTCGTTGTGACGGGTACCGGGGTTGAGCCGTTATCAGAAGACGTGCTCGATCATCCGAAAACAGCGCCGTTGGCGCTCTGGAATCGGAATCGGTCGTTGGGGCAAACAGGTCTGTCAGCGATTGCACAGCAGTCGTCACTGCAGGAAGCGATGGAAGCTCATCCATCGTTCGGATGACTCCCCCATTCAGTGCCGACAAGTCGGCCAGCTGGGTTGCGACATCGGTCTGCGACAACGCATCTCCACCACTCAATCCGCCGCCGTACAGCGCGTCCGTGAATCCTTCGCTCACATCGGCATAGACTGCTCCCAACGTCGTGTTCGGCAATGCGGGAATGTCGTTGCCTCCAGCAACCATTCCCCGCGCGAGCTGGATGCTCTCCTCGATCTGCGCGAGCTCTTCTCGGGTCAGTTCGAACAGATCGACGTACTGATCAGGGATCTCAGGCGATAGATCATGCATGTACTTGATCTCGACGAATTCCGGATCCTTCCGCAATTCGCCCGCAATCGCCTCAGCAGCGGCTAGAAGCTTCGCCTCCCGCTGATTCTCGCTCAATCCCTCGGTCTCGGTCAGTGTGAGGAGGAGCGCGACAAAGCTGCTCTGTGCGAAGTACTGCTCGTTCTCGCGATACTCATCGATCAACGGATCGTTACGCGGCAGAAGGTCAAAGAGTGCGCTTCGAAGCGGGACATCCCGAGCGAAGTAGACCCCGAAGCCCGTCAGCACGAGCACAACCAGGAGCACCCACCACGCGTAGTAGCGGCCAATGCGAAAAACGCCGCCGAGAAGCCTCTCTTTGAGGGGTTTCATCGTCTCGATCGAGCCCTGATCACGCCTCTTCCTCAGATTCGGATGGGCTCGTCACGGAAATGTCATACCCGACAAGCTTCGCCGTCAAACGGACGTTCTGCCCCCCTCGGCCGATGGCGAGCGACAGCTCGTCGTCGGGAACGAGGACCTTTGCCGTCCGCTCCTCCTCGTCCAGTTCAACCGAGAGGACGGACGCCGGCTCAAGGCCGTTCTTCATCAGCTGCACGATATCGTCACTCCAGCGGATCAGATCGATCTTCTCCCCCGAGAGCTCTCGCGTGACAACGCGCACTCGCGCTCCGCCGGCGCCAACGCATGTCCCGACAGGGTCCACATTGCGATCGAGAGACTCCACCGCGACTTTGGTTCGTCGCCCGGGCTCGCGGGCAATCTTGCGAATCACTAGGGTTCCTTCCTCGATCTCAGGAACCTCAAGGCGGAGCAGTTGCTCCACGAATTCGGGCGCGGCACGGGAGAGGAGAATCCGGGGATCGCCCTGGGTCTCCTCGACGCTGACCAGATAGCATCTCAGCCGCTGCCCGGCATGGTACCGTTCCCCGGGGATTCTCTCGGGATCCGGAAGGATCGCCTCCGCTTCGCCGAGGTTGATCCATACGTCCTTGCCTTCGAAACGGTGAATCGCTCCGCTGATCATCTCGCCCACGCGGTTGACGTAGAGACCGTAGATGATCTCCCGGCGCCGCTGGACGATCTCCTGCCGAATCGTCTCCTCCGCCTTCTTGGTTGCGATTCGGCCGAACTTGGACAGCTCGATTCGTTCACCAGCAATGAATATGTCTCCCGAGTGCTGATCGATCTCCACGTCGACATCTTCCTCGGTCTCATGCTCTTCTTGATAGGCGACGGCTAGGCCCATGCGGATCGCATCATAGAGATCCTCTCGCGGAATCCCCTTCTCTTTGGCCATCTCCTCAAGCGCTTCGATAAACTCTATGTTCATCCTTGCCCGCCTTGCCCTGGAGGCCTTCGCGGCCCCAACTTGCATTCACCAAAAACAATGCCGCCCATAGTGGCGACAGAGCATCCTTCCAATTCCATCGCGATCCCCATATTATACGACGGCTCACACACACGAACAAACGAGGATCCTCAAGAATGAACCGGATTGTACTGACCATAGACGCCGAGTACGAGGGCTGCCGCCTCGACCGATTTCTCGCCGATGCTCACCCTGACAGATCACGGAGTGAAGTCCAGCGTGACGTCCGCTCCGGGCGTGTCACAGTCTCGGGGGATGTGACCCTTCAGCCGTCTCGTCGTCTGCGAGCGAACGATGAGATCGTATGGGAGCTATCCGATCGCGCGTCGCTCACACCGTGTCCGATCCCACTCGACATCCTCTACGAGGACGATCAGCTTGTCGTCATCAGCAAGCCGGTCGGCCTTGTCGTCCACCCCGGTGCGGGAACGACCGAACCGACACTGGTTGAGGGGCTTCTCTTCAAGCGGGAGCTCCCACCAAGCGATGATCCAAGCCGACCGGGCATTGTGCATCGACTCGATAGAGACACGAGCGGCGTGCTTGTCGCGGCAAAGAGCCCGGATGCGCTCGCGTACCTCCAGAGCCAGTTCGCCGCCCGCTCTGTGCTGAAGCTCTACCTCGCCGTCGTCAGCGGAATCATCCCGGAGGACGAGGGCACCATCGACGCCCCGATCGGGCGAGATCCGGCGTATCCAAGGCGGATGAGCATCCACGCACAAGGCCGTCCGGCGCAGACGGAATTCCGCGTGCTCAGTCGACTTGCCGACGCAACGCTGGTCCTCGCTCGGCTGCATACGGGGAGAACGCATCAGCTCCGCGTTCACTTCCGCTATATCGGCCACGATGTGATTGGGGATTCAGTGTATGGTCGTGTGCCCGAACAGCGTCGCCTGATGCTCCACGCTTGGCGGCTCACAGTGCAACACCCGGCGACGGGTGATTTGATGACGTTTGAAGCGCCCGTCCCGCATGAGTTTCCTGACTATGACTACGACGAACTGCGCCAGAGCCTGATCGCGGACGCCGCATAGTCGATCGATGCAACATAGGTCAACGCGATCGCCGCATAGAGGATCTCTCTCCCGCATGGCCACGCAACCAGCAAAAATGCGATCGCCACAAACGAAAGACCTGCTGCCGCCTTCCCGAGAATCCTGGCTCCCTGTACGGCGTATCTCTCAACTCGCAGGACAAGCGCTCCCAGCGCGAGGCCGACCTGCGGAAGGAGGAATAGCACGAGCGCCCATGTTGGAATCTCTCCAAGCGAGAACAGCGTGAACAACACCGACAGGTACAGTGCCTTGTCCACCAGTGGATCGAGCGCCTTGCCCAGCTGGGTGACCTCATCGCGTGCACGTGCGACCCATCCGTCGATCAGGTCCGTTGCACACGCAAATCCAAACAACCACCACGCGGCCCAGCGATGACCGGAGGCCAGGAGGATCACAACCGGCACGATGGCCACTCCTCTGGATAGCGTGATGACGTTGGCGAGGGACATGCAAAGATCATAAGAGTCGCATGGCAGATCGACAACAAATCGTGGACGGCGCCACAGACCGCCGCTATAATCCCGCCACGCACGAGCAAAGGGGGAAGAGAACATGAGAAAGCGCGTCATCATCATGGGAGCTGCTGGGCGCGACTTCCACAATTTCAACACGTATTTCCGCGACAACGAGGACTACGAAATCGTTGCGTTCACGGCAACGCAGATCCCTGACATCGAAGGCCGCGTCTATCCCCCCGAGCTGTCCGGCAAGTTGTACCCAGAGGGGATTCCCATCCAGTCTGAAGATGCGTTGGCCTCGCTGATCGCCGAGCTGAATATCGATATCGTCGTATTTGGGTACAGCGATGTCTCGAACCAGTATGTGATGGAGCGCTCCGCGCTTGTCAATGCAGCGGGGGCCGACTTCATGCTCCTCGGTCCGGCATCGACAGCCGTCGAATCGAAGAAGCCTCTCATCTCGATCACCGCAGTCCGCACCGGCGCAGGCAAGAGCCAGACGACGCGTCGTGTCAGCGACATCCTCAAGACCAAGGGCAAGAAGCTTGCAGTCATCCGGCATCCGATGCCATACGGAAACTTGGTCGAGCAAGAGGTTCAACGATTCGAGACGTATGAGGATCTGGATCGCCACGAGTGCACGATCGAGGAACGCGAAGAATACGAACCGCACATCGACAATGGAACCATCGTCTACGCCGGCGTGGATTATGAGAAGATTCTGAGGGCCGCCGAGGAAGAGGCCGATGTCGTCATCTGGGACGGCGGTAACAACGACTTCTCCTTCTACAAGGCCGACCTGTCGATCGTCGTCGTCGATCCGCACCGCGCCGGACATGAGCTGCTCTACTATCCAAGCGGCGTCAATCTCCGAATGGCAGACGTCGTAGTGATTAACAAGGTCGATACCGCATCGCTCGACGATGTGCAATTCGTGCGGGACAACATCGTCGACCACAATCCGAATGCGACGATCATCGAAGCCGCTTCGCCCATTCAGGTCGACGATCCTTCCGTCATCCGCGACAAGCGCGTCTTGGTCATCGAGGACGGCCCGACACTCACTCACGGCGGCATGAAGTACGGCGCCGGCGTTATTGCGGCACAGCGATTCAACGCCAGCGAGCTGGTCGATCCACGACCGTACATCGTCGATTCGATTTCGGACACATACCGCAAGTACCCGAAGATCGGCCAGCTGTTGCCAGCCATGGGGTACGGCGAAGGTCAGATCAAGGATCTCCAAGAGACGGTCAACCGCGTTGAGTGCGATGGGATTGTCATCGGAACGCCGATCGATCTCGGCCGACTGCTCACGTTCAACGTGCCGACCACTCGCGTGAAGTACGAGTTGCAGGAGATTGGGCTGCCTAGCCTCGAATCGGTTCTTGAGCGGAAGCTGGATCTCTAGGATCGTACACAGTACAGAAGAATGCTTGAAACGAAGCGCTTGCCCTTGCGGCGAGCGCTTCTTCCTTGTCAGCTAACAACCTGTCTGAGTCATCGCAGTGTTCGAACAGCGAAGTCCGCAGAGACCGAGGCTGATCTCATAACTGCGGGTGTTGCCTCGAGGAGAGCCGTATGAGTGAGGCTTTCTCTATCACGGTCCCGCCCACACCCCTCTTGATCTCGTACCTTGGCGAGTGTGTTTACGTCCTTCTGCGCCCTAGACTGGTAGAAAGATGGGAAGCATCAATGGGTGGGCAGATCAAATCTTGTCGGAACGGCATACATGCTAGTTCGCGGGGAAGATGGACCGCCCTCCCACAAGCCAGAACAGCATCAG
>Ga0180432_10004058_pt1 | contig 20406 bp, 11 predicted proteins | sample SS_ome_10_FD_132414 | JGI IMG/M metagenome (GOLD analysis project Ga0180432, IMG submission 132414) | Hypersaline lake sediment archaeal communities from the Salton Sea, California, USA - SS_1_MS_2 metaG | ecosystem: Environmental > Aquatic > Non-marine Saline and Alkaline > Hypersaline >...
CACCAGCGAGGGAATGATACGTGTCGAGGTGATGTGCGGCAAGTGCGGAGCCCATCTGGGGCACGTGTTCCCCGACGGTCCGGAACCGACCGGCCAGCGCTACTGCATCAACTCGCTGGCGCTCACGTTCGTACCGGCGGAGGACGACGCAGCTCCGCCCGCCACACGCTAGAGCAGCGAGCGCTCACCTTCTTCCGCCAGCCCCAGTCCCGCGCCGGCAACCGCGAGCGTGGCGCTGCTCGCTGGATCGAGTACCGGATTGGTGTGATTGAAGTGGATGAACCGGATCTTGGCGCGCTCGGGCGCCGGCAGTGCAGCAAAGCGCTCAGTGCTGTCCCGGATGAGAGGATGGGGCACAGTGGACATCTCGCGGCCGGGCAGTTCCTCGCTGTCGTAGAACGTGCCATCGAGATAGGCGGCGTCCGTCGTGGCGACTACTTCCTCGACACTCCTGTCCCAGCGCTCCCAGCCGTCGATATCGGGCAGATACACCGCCGAGCGCTGCGGACCCTCGATGCGGAAGCCCACGGTCTCGGACAGCTCGTCGCGATGCGGCACCAGCAGGGGCTCGGCAGTTATGTGGTCCCCGAGCCTGACCGGCGCGCCATCGGTCAGATCGCGAAGCGCGATGTTCTCGTCCGCAATCAGCCGGCTCCAGGGAGCGTTGTGCTCCAGAAACCGCCGCATCCGCGGCATCGCATACACGGGCATCGCGCTCGTACTAAGCGCCTCGTGCCCGAGGTGGATCAGCCCCGCGTAGTGGCCGATGTGCGCGTGCGTAAGCAGGATGCCACTCAGCGGCGTGCCATCTCCCGCTGGCAGCAACTGCTCCAGCATCCGCAGCTGCGCGGGGAAGTCCGGCGTGCAGTCAACCATCCAGCGCCCGCCGCTCTGCGGATCGACTACGCCAAGGCAGCTGACGTGCCGCCGCAACCCGGGATCAGTCCAGGCCGGGGCGCAGCATGGACCGCTGCAACCCGCTGCGGGATAGCCCGCGTCCTGGGCGATGCCCAGCACCGTGCAGTACGGATGTGCTTCGGACGCGACCATATCCGTCCGACAGTCTAGCAGTCAGGCCAACCCACCTGCGTGATACCGACGAAGCCGGGTGCTCGCTGCTGGCAGCCTCCGCTAGCCGCCACGCTCTCGTCGTGCCTGGCCGCGCCGCACGGCATTCCAGGGCAGATCAACGCTGAACCCAGGCCCATGCCGTGCCAGCCGGCTTCTGAGTTATAATGGCGTGAATCCGCTACTTGATATTTCTTCTTGTGGGAGAGGACCATGGGTGTATCGAATACTGCAGTGCTTCGGCATAGACGAGTTGTGACATTCACCGTGATATTGGCGGCAGCAGCTTTGCTCTGCGCCTGTTCATCGTCGAGCAGCCTGGTGAGTCAGGTCCAACTACCCGTTCAGCCGGTGGCGATTGACTTCCAGGTGCCGGCTCTCGATGAGATTCCCAGCCGGCAGGTGGCAAATGGGCCTGTTATCGATCCAGCCGTACCGGCGACTGGCGAGGACATGGTGACTGAGGGTGTGACCCTGGGCTCAACCACCACTGCAACAGCCGGTACCGAAAACCTGGAATACGTCATCTATGCGCTGGGTCCCTATGATGAACTGACCCAGCCCCGCTTTCTCCTGATGGACATGCTGGGCTGTTCCGGCGAGGTCTGGGTAGGCTTCAGCAACTACACCACCGGTACCTGGGAATGGCATAATCTGGTCCAGCCTGCCTCTGCGAATATGTGGGTTCGACTGCCACGTGACCAGGCCTTCCGTGACAGCGACAGCATGATCTTCTGTATCTTCGCGGTTTACAGCGGGAGTACGCTGAGCTTCAGCGGTGGCCACTTCGTGCCGGATCCGCCATTCGGTTTCACGGCGCAGTACGACTGGATTGTCAGCGAAGATGATATCGGCGAAGGCAACATCGACAAGTGCATTATCAGCGGCAACGGCCAGAAGGTCTTCACGATTAACTTCGTGGAAGGCGCCGGCCTGGTGCACAGCATGGACGTCGACGGCTCCAACATCCAGTCTGTAGCACTGCCGTCCGAGGTCAAGGGAGTCCTCGGCTGGGCCGTGAATCATGATGGCTCGCGTCTGTTCGTAACCCATGAAGGCCAGGCAATCTACAAGGTGGAAGGGGAGACCGTCACCAAACTCTGGGTGTTCGATGGCACGAACTACCTGGTCGCCGCGCCGCTGCAGTGCGACGCCGCCGGCGATTATGTCTATTTCGGCAATCACCACGGCTTCGGAGCTTCTGACAAGGACATCTGGCGCGTCGAACACGATGATGGCACCAAGCTGGAACTGCTGGTGGACGACGATGACATCACGCACGCCAGCGTGCCAACCGCCACTGCCCTGACACTGGGCTATCCAACGGTGTCCGCCGACGGCGGCATCGTGGCCTTCCATGCCAAGTTCACCGGCGACGTCAACAGCGAGGAGCTGTTCGTGATCGACGGCGGGGAGATCCGGCAGGTGACCGACTACGCCGATTCCTCGGACGTCGTCCCGCGAGCGGTCAGCGGCGACGGATCGACAATCGTGTTTACGCGCACAGGCTGGGAGGGTCCTGACACCCTCTATGCGGTCGCACCGGACGGCACCGGCACTATGGATCTGGGCTACTTCGGCCACAACTACGGCGGCGGCGGCGTCAACTACGACGGCTCGATGTTCTTTTTCGCCGACATGAACAACGGCAACGGCGTACTGGTTGACACGGCCACCCCGGCGAGGTATACGCTCGCCACCGAAGCGCCGATCTACCTGGGTGCCAGCGGCCCGATCTCGATGAGCAGCGATGGCTCCACGCTCTGCTTCCGCCGCGAATTCGATACCGTAATGGGTGTCCACGTCGTCCACCTCAACGATCCCGTCGCGGTTCCCGGTGTGCCGCAGATTGAGTGGGTGCTATTCAGTCCGCCGCAGTATGTCCGCACCTATCCCGACCTGGGCGTGGTCGTGGAGGCGATGGTCAGCGATCCCAGCGGGCTGGGAACCGTAACTGCCTTCGGGCTGACCGAGATCATCGACGGCCTGTTCATTAATCCCAACGAGAACGGTCCGACCTTCTGGGAACTCGACATGAATGACGACGGTGAGTTTTACGATTACGCTGCTGGTGACGGTGTCTATACCTCGTTTCCCGGCAGCCCCGGCATGCTGATCAACGAATCCAATCAGATCACAGTGCGAATCGGTGTAATGGACGAGGACGGCAATGCCAGCATTGCCGATACCGTGCTGGCAGTAATCGGCGAACCGGCAGCGGAGTAGCCGCAGGATCAACCTGGGAGCACCGGCCAGTCAGGCTGGCAGGCCGGCTACTCCCGCGGAGGCCATCTGAGGCCGGTGAACGGATTGATGCGCCTGTCCGGCTTCTGCCGGTACCAGTGGTGGTCGATACGATGATCACCGTCGGTGATGCGGCTGAAGCGCAGCATCATGTGGAAGCTCCGGTACTCCCTGAAGTACGGCAGGCGCCGCTCGATAAACAGCACCTGGGCAGCCTGCTCGTCGCTCATTTTCGCTGAGATCGCCTCGTACAACGCTGCAGCCAGCCGCCTGCGATCCGCGAGCTTCAGTTTCCAGAACGACACGCGTTTGTGGATCAGCTTCCGCGAGCGCCGCGTCCCGCATTGCGGGCAGTGCTCAACCGCGGCCGGCCGCACCGCGCCGCACTTGCTGCAGATCCGCTCCTCGGGCAGCTTCACAGCCATCCATCTTCCTCACATCAGGGCTGGGTCGGCGTAAAGGTCCCGGCGTCCGTCCAACCCGGCAGGTCGCACAGCGGTTCCCAATAGGCCGGCAGATCCGTTGGGTGGTGGAAGGGCTCGAAGGGCGCCACACCGGTGAAGGTGTAGTTGACCTCGTTGGGCGTGTTCTCGTGGATCCGTACGCGGACTGTATACGGCAGGTCCTCGCCGGGCGGCTCCGCGATGTGATCGTGATAGAACTGCAGACGCACCTTGTACAGCCCGCCCCACTGGATCGTGCCGGCTCCTTCCGTACTGACGTACCACGTGTAGACGCAGTCGTTGTAGTTGTGCCAGCCGAACGAGGCATCGGAGTAATGCCCGTAGCCCGAGTATTCACCGTCGGGATGAATGATCCACAGATTCAGCGCCAGGTCCATCGTGGTTTTCCACCTGACCTCAACGTAGGCCTTGGTCGATTCGAAGTTCCCGTTAAGCGTGAATTCTCCCGGATCAAGGTCGTTCTTCACATCAACCCAGGTCTCACCCTGCTTGCGCTGGGTGATGAACTCCAGGCTGTTCAGATCCGGCCGGACTGACATCGGCAGGCTGAAACTGCCGTCGCCGGATACGGACGCGCTGTACTGCTCGTCGTCCTTGACCTTCACTATCACCTGCTCGACCTGCTCAGTGCCACCGACGATGTTCCCCGACAGCACAATATTGCGATCCCCCACATCCTGGCCGCTGGTATGCGAAGTGATGTCGATCTCGGCCGGCGGGAATGCACCGATCAGCGTGAAGCCCTCACTCAGCAGGTTGTTGTGGACATCGACCAGCCGGTTATCCTCGTTGTAGCCCCGAGTGACGAATTGGAGTTCGTTCCCTTCCGCGTGGATCGGTACGGTACAGACGAACTCCCCGTTGACATCCAGAGCGGCCGGTGACTCAGTCGGCCCATTGATGATTGCCAGCTCGTCAACCTTGATTTCCCCGCTGTAGACGAAACCGCTGATGTCGACCTCCGGCTCACTCACCTCCTCACCTGACTGATGAGATCGTATATCGATGGTGGCGTCGGCGCTGCCGTGAAACTCCTGATCTGCATCGATCAGGATGTCGCTGAATGACTCAGCGTATCTGATTGTCCCGGTGCCGAAGTAGATGAGCCTGTCATACGCGCCCGGAGTCGTGAGGTCGATCTCAAACGAGGCACCCTGAACATCATATGGGATCGCAAAAAACGCTCCTGAAGCATTCGGGTCGTATACGTACAGCTCTGCCTTGTCCAACGAAGTCGAGACCGAATAGCTAAAGGCCAGTAATACCCTCCGACCGGCGGGCCCACTCAGCAGGATAATCTGCGGCTGCCCGGTCATGGCGATCATGCTATAGATCGCATTGAAGTTGTACTTGTCGTTTTCAGCCAATCCACGTTCGATGATCGCCGATGCATAATCTGTGGAGTAGCGATGAACCGCGATCTGCGCGCGCGTCGCAATGATGTCCTGCCCGAATTTCGGAGGAGGCCCGAGTGTTACGACGTTCCTGTAGTGAGTGAACAGCCCTTTTCTCTCCGAGGGGTTCTGAGGATCGAAGTACCACGCAGCGAAGGCTGTCATACCCAGTTCCTTGTCAGCAGTATGTGCGGTCTTGCGGCTTAGGACCCAGAACTCATCGCGCACGATACGGAAGCCAGTAGAGACCCGCAGATGACTGGGCTCGTCCTCGTCATACGAGTAAACATCAGCTCTGATAATGGGCGAAGCATGGAATGTCTCGAAGGTGAATGTATCGGCCTCGTAGTCGTAGGAAACGGCCTGCATGCCATCGAGGCGACCATCATCGTGCATATACAGCGCCAGCGGGATCATGTCTTCATCGCCCGTGAATGGCACCGTGATCTGCGCCGGCTCGTCAAACTCGTAGACATCGCCAACGTCGATCACAAGAATCGGCAGGACCAGTTCTCCGATGGGCAGATCGACTGTGCCGTCGTTGTATCCCAGGGAAACCTCGGTGTCGGCGGGTAGCGCACCCGCCGGGAACGTCATGCTCACACCCTCAATCGGCGAGCCGCCCGGCGCGCTGATCGTCCCCCCCGCCGTGCCGATCGTCTGCGTACTTACTACCGTGTCCACGCCGAGCGTGACCTCCGCGGGCTCCGGGACGTAGCCGCAGGGCGCGCTCTCCTGCCCCTCCAGGCTGTCCGAGTCATGGGGAACCACCTGGTAGCATTCGTGGTTGCGCGCCGCCAGGTCGTAGCTGACCAGGAACGCGCCTTCCGCCGGCGGATCGGGACGCGCGATGCTGTCCACCAGCTCCCAGGGACCCTCGAGGTCAGCGGACCCATAGATGTTGAAGCCCGTGATGAACGCTTCGTAGTTCTGCCCGATCGGCGTGATGTCGCTGACGGTGACCATGCCATCGTTGTTGCCGTCGGCGTTCCGGCCCTTGATCCAGTCCAGTTCGCCCGCGGCGCACTCGTAGTACTGGCCCACCGGCGTCAGGTCGCTGACGCCGACCATGCCGTCCAGGTTGTAGTCGCCGACGTTGACGTACATCCATTCCAGCTGCCAGCCGTCGGTATCATTGCCGCTGAGCACCAGGTCGTCGACCGCGTTCAGCTCACCGGTGGGAGGAATCGACACGCCCTTGTCCGCAAGTTCGCTGATCACGCGCTTCAGCTCCGCCTGCAGCTGCGAGTACAGCTCGGCATCCACGTCCACCGGTACCGGCGCGGCATCGATCTCTGCCAGTACGGCGGGGAGATGCTGGTGGACACCCGATTCAGCCGGAGCGAGATTCGAACTCCGACCACCACAGCCGACACTCAGTACAGCGCCGCACGTGAATGCGAATGCAAGGACCCTCGCGACAACAGCAGTTCGCATACCCCTCTCCCAGTGAACCGTGCTTCGCGCTAATGATACCGTCCGGCACAGAATCCTGTACTGGGTGTCTCACACTGCGTCAACTGATCGTCAGCAAACGTGTGGGAGCTTACAGCCCCCACTTCGCTCAATACTCCTGCAGATCCTCGATCTCGCCGACCGCGTCCTTGATCAGGCACCACTTCTCCGCCCACTCGGGCAGGCCGCCCGCCATCCCGCTGATCTTCAGCGGATCATCGGGGAAGAACACGCCCAGCATGGTCTGGACCCCGGTCATCTCGCCGGCGTAGTCCGTCTGGCCGGCGGTGTACTCCTCGATCGCGAGCGCGGCGGGATCGGCGTTCATGATCACGAAGGGCGTCGCGGCCAGGCTGTCCGGCGAGAACGGCGCATCGGCGGCGACTTGTGCGGTCTGCATCACGGTGAACGCGTCCGCGCCGCCGCGATAGCGCGCCAGGGTCGAACCGTTTTCACCGCGCAGCTCGATCCTGCCCTCGCCCGTGCTGAGATTGAAGCGGGCGTCCATCGTCTGCGGCAGAGCCCGCCCGCTGAAATCGTAGGTGGCCTGATCGGCCTTCGGCGGGGGCTGCACATCGGGCGTCAGCCGGGTGACCCGGGCGTGAATCCAGTCGGAAACGGGTGGCTGGGGCACACCGCGGTCGGCCTCGGGCTGACTCCAGCTCAGCTGCCGGTAGTCGTCGATGGCGCTCGAGTTGTAGATCACGATGCTGTCACCGGCGACGGTGACCGCGTCCGCGGTGTCAGCGGGCTCCTCGCCGTCGCGATCGAACGGGATCACGCTGAACACCGGAGCGTTCTCCGCGTAGACGCCACCCGGCGCATCGAGTCCCAGCTCCACCGCGAACTCGATCGGCAGCAGCGGATCAGTGATTGAATCAATGTCCACCGTGCCGATCAGCACCGGCTCGCCTCCGTCGATCAGCTCCGGATCAAGCCCGCCAAGATCGGTCCGGTAAACGTTGTAGCCGCCGACACTCTTGCCGAAGTGCCGCCCGATCGGCGTGATGTCGGCAACGGTCACCAGCCCGTCACCGTCACCGTCGGCCCGCCGCGCGCTGGTCTCCCAGTCCGGATCGCTGCTGGACTTGCCGAAGTTCTGGCCGATCACCGTCAGGTCGGCGACGTTGACCTCCGAGTTCTGGTCGTAGTCACCGCTGTTCGTGTAGCTCCAGCTGAGCGTGTAACGATCGAGGTCGTCATTGTTGTAGGTCAGGTCGGCGATCCGGTTCTCCAGACCGCTCGGCGGTGCCGCCACCACGCGGGTGACACCCTCCTGCTCCAGCACGCGTTCCAACTCGTCAAGCAGCATTCCATAGACGTCATCCTCGACGCCCGCGGGCGCCGGCGCGCCTCGCGCCTCCGCCAACACCGCCTGCGTGGAGCGCGGCCCCAGCGCCTTCGAATCCGCGAGGGTGCCGCCCGCGCCGCTGCATCCAGCGGCCAGCAGCGCCACCGCCACCAGCGAAGCCATGTGTGCTCTCAATCCGTAGGACATCAGTACTCGTCTCCTTTGCCTGCCGCAGTCGCCCACTGAGTACATGGGACAGGGCCACGCGCCCGGCTTCCTATGCAGCCATTATACCCTAGTATTGAGACGCTGTCTCAGTAGAGCCGACCCAGGCGGCCGTCAGGGCTTCGCCGCTGTCACCAGAAACAGGTCCTCGCGGTCGATCTGTCGCACCGGGCTGAGACCCGCCGATTCCAGCAGCCCGCACCAGCCCTCACCACTGGGCAGCACGTCGCCGCTGACGGGCCCGCTGAGTGCGGCATGGAAGGCGTTGATCCGCTCGCTGCCGGCGAGGTGCATCACCAGCAGGCGGCCACCGGGCCTCAGGGCGCGGCTGAAGTTGCGCAGCGCAGCGGATTGGTCGCGGAGATGCGGAAAGGCGTGAAAGCAGAACACCGCGTCAAAGCGCGCCACGCCCAGGTCATCGGAGACGAGGTCCAGGCTGGCGAAGTCGGCGTCGAGGCCCTTGGAGCGGGCGCACTCAACCATCCGCGCCGCGAAGTCCACCGCCGTAACACGCCCGGGCCGGACCTGGTCAACCAGCCAGCCGGTGGTCTTGCCCGTGCCGCAGCCGGCCTCCAGCACATCGTGGCCGGGACGCAGGCCGAGCAGCGGAGCATACTGATCCAGCCGGGCGGCCATCGACTCGGCGCTGGGCTCCTCGTCGTCCCACTGGGCTGCAAGGGCGTCGAAGTAACCCCGCCGTGGGTCGCCGGCATCATCGGTTGCGGCGCTCATGGTAGCCATAGTCCTGACTCGCGGTCCGCGCGATCAGAGGATTGTACTACGGCTGCCCGGCGCGCCACCCGGTCAAGCTGCCCGACCGGCCCGCTCAGTTGCGGCCGCGGTGGATCAGAGCATCGAGGGAGAACCTGCCGGAACCGGTCAGCAGGAAGACCAGGGCGAAACACAGGTACACCAGCGCCAGTTCTTTCTTCGCCAGCGGATCGGGGGCGTGCATCATGAAGGCAGCCACCGCCATGGTAATCGCCACCGTCAGCGCCGCGGGCCTCGTCAGCAGGCCCACCGCCACCAGCAGGCTGCCGATACCTTCCGCCAGCGCCGCCGCCCAGGCGAACAGCGCCGGCGCCGGAAAGCCCAGCGATGCCACCCCGCCGACGAATCCCTCGGCCGGCGGCAGCTTGCCGAAACCGTGCAGAAATGCCAGCATCAGACCGAAGCCCAGCCGGCCGATCAGCAGGCCCAGATTCGCCGCTGCGCTCTTGTACTGCCCGCTGCCGAACATAAACGCAAGTACGGATCTCATGTTTCACTCCGGAATCTCAGTATCTGCCTTTGATACCGCAGCACAGGCGTTATGCACCTGTACCCGGTCCGGTCCGCCCTGGCTGGTTTACAGCTTCGCCAGCAGGTGCCGCTCAGCGCGGTCGAGCATCGCTTCGAAATTCTCCGAAGTGTCAAAGAAGGTGTAGCCCGTTCGCCGACAGTCCGCCCTGAGTGCGATGCTGGCCTGTCTGAACTGCTCAAGCTGAGCGATCGCCGCCTCGTGACTCAGGTCCGGCGGCCAGGCGTTCGTTGTCCGGTGCCGGCGCTCCTGCCGAAGCTTCGCTTCCGGATCCGCACTGCAGTAGCCCAGGAAGCAGGCGCGGATGCTGCCCCTCAGCCGCTCATCCAACCGGGCGACACGGTCCGGCGTCAGGGCGAAGCCCTCCAGGCAGTATTCCTCACCGTTTTCCAGCATCGCCGTCAGCAGCCCCCTGACCGCCGGCCACATCCGCGGTGCCACAACGGCCTCGGGCAGGTTCGGATCGACCTCGAGCGCCGGCGCACCGTGGTGCAGGCCCATCATCAGGTAGTCGAGGCTGAAGCAGGCGATGCCGTGGCGGCTGAGCAGCCGCATCGCCAGCGTGGTCTTGCCCGCGCGGCCCGGTCCGCCGATCAGGTAGAGCATGAGACTACGATACCCCCCGGCACAAGCCTGCAGGCAGCATGCGCCTGTGCCCGCCGACCCGGTGTGGGGCCATAGCGGTCCGGACAGGCTGCTGCTATGGCGCTGCGAAGTGCGCGATCTTGATTGCCCCCTCACCGCTGTCGTAGAACACCAGGTGAGGCATGCCGTTGACGCTGGCGGCCACTCGCGGGTAGCAGCAATCGCCCAGGCCATCAGGATCCTCGAAGCCGCCCCACTCCGCGTCCATCACATCCTGCTGTTTCCAGTCATGTTCGTGGGACGGCACATGCTCGTCAAACCAGCAGAAGAACGGGCGCCAGCGCAGAACGCTCTCCACCTCAACCTGGTTGATCAGCACCACCCCCAGCCCGTCGCCGATGTTGCAGCAACCGAAGAAGTCGACGTTGCCGATGTCGTCCCGGAACGGGTGTCGCAGCCAGTCGTTGATGGTCTCCGGCAGTGCGGTCTTGCCTTCGGCGTAGACCAGTGCGTTGTCGTTCAGGTCTCGATAGACCAAAACGGCCTTCCCCTCAACTTCCGCAATATGCGGACCGAATCCGGGCTGCGCCGAGTACCCGGCCCAGTCGGGAGACCAGTCATCGCCGGTCAGCGGCTGGTCGTTCAGCGCGTAGACGAAGTAGTGGATTTGCTGATTCTCCTGGAAGTAGCCGACCGCCGCTGTTCCGGCCACCTCGCTCAGGGACAGGTAGTGGCTGCCGTGATTGGTGGGCACGAATCCCCCCAGCGTGGTCAGTTCCCAGTCAACGAGCGCCTCAGGGTGCTCCAGGCCTGAGTACGCGAAGGCGATTGTGCTGGTTGCGGGTAGCTCATCAATCAGGTAAATCAGCGCCGGCCTGCCCCAGATCTCGGCCAGCGCGAGCTCGGAATCGACCGTGTAGTCCAGTGTAAACATCGTCCAGTCGCTGGGATCGGCAGGTGTCGCATTCAAGCCTTGATAGAAGGCAACTGCACCCAGGCTGCCGATGTAGAACGCGAGGGCGGGCTGCCCCGCGATCTCCTCGATGTCGAGAGAGCCGATCTGCGCACCCAGGGAAAAAACCGGCTCGCGGGTCCAGTGAATCGCATCGGCCGGCTCGGCGATGTTGGCCCAGGCCAGCATCAGCTCTGCGCCGCCGGTCTGGTAGAACATGTAGAGCCGCTCACCGACGAGTGCGATGTCAAAGGACGCCGCGGGTCCCCCACCCTCGAAGGTGTAGACCTCCCAGTCCGGCAGGTCCATCTCCACGGAGACGCTCTGGATGCGGACGCTGGTGTCGCCGTAGGCCAGGACAGCGAAGTAGGCGAAGCCAGTGCTGGAATACAGCTTGCCGGAGGGGGCCGGAATGCTGTAGACACCCGGGCTGGCGGGCCTGAAGCGCCAGGTTCCCAGCGAGTAGTCCCCGATCCCGAACCAGACCTTGGTGGCATCGTCGTACTGAATCTCGACGTCGACGGCGTCGAACTCCCAGGCGGCGCTGCCGATCTCGTAGATCGCGTATGACAGCTGGTCCTCGGATGGATTGAGAAGCAGGGCATCGCCGTCCACGACGGCATCGCCTGACCGGCTGTGAGTGTTCTGGCCGGTGCAGCTAACCTGTGCCAGAAACCCGGCCAGACGCGGCGGGCCGCCGGTAGGCAGCGGCGGGAGCAGCTGGCCGACCGCCGGGGGAAGCGGGGCACTGGGGGCTGCGGCCAGGACCGGAGCCTGACTGGTCTGGTGGTCTGCGCAGCCCGGGGTGGCAGCGCAGAAAGCGATGATCGTCAGTGCTGCGACCAGAACTGGCCTGGCTTTCATGTGTCCACCTCACTGGAGGTAATCAAGCCGTCTTGGTGCATTCTAGCACTGCAGGTGGCTGCAGTGGCGCCGCCATGAACGACAGACAGCCCCGCGCGACAGCGATGCAGGATCGGTTGCCTGGGAAGGCCTTCGGGGGCAGTTCGTCAGCCTGCCAACCCGCTCGCTGGCTCAGGGCTGGGGCTGGCCTAAGGTATGCCATAGACCACGATGGCCGCATCGGTTTTTCCGCCACCTGTGTCCTGCGTACCGTCAGTAACAGCCACGGACTGGGCCGCCGGCGACACCGTCGAACCTGAGACAGCTACCAGTGACCCTTCCTCGTTGGTCCAGGTTCCGCTGTCTGGCTGACACACCTCCGGGCCCCACCCCGACGGAAGCCAGCTGTATTCCTGCTGGCTGTCGCCTGCACCGGTCAGGATTGCGCCCAGTTCGGGGATCGAAGTCAATCCGTAGAGACCATCGTGATCACCCGTATCCCACTGCCTGCCCCCGATCAGATCTCCTGCAAGCGAAAAACTCGCCACGAACCCGTCCTCCAGATCGTGATCCGTGTCGTAGGAAACGCCGCACGCCAGCAGCTGACCATCCAGATAGAGCAGATCGAAAGGCACGTGCGTCGTGTCTCCCTGCTTGATCGAAGTGCCTACACAGGATGATCCCCAGCCCAGCTGCACGATAACCCCGTCAAAGACGAGAGTGCCCGTGTCTATGTAGCCCGAGACGTACACGTCCGGAGGGTTACCGAATGCCGTGATCGAGGTCGCATACAGATTATTCGGACTGCCCTTACCCCAAAGCCTCACGGACTCCGCAAGGTTCCCCTGCTCATCGGCCTTGAGGTACATCAGCAACGTGGGATTGAATATGTCGGTGTTGTTCATTACCCCGACCATGTGGAGCTCGTACTCCCCTGAGACCCCGTCATAGGTCATTGCGATGTCTTCGACCTGATTCCGCCTGGCGGTGTCCAGTCCCCTGGCCCAGAGCTGGACGCCGCTGAGACTGCATTTCAGCACAGTCGGGTACGGGGAGCCGCTGCTGCCGGCGTACTGGTCAATGCCAGCGTAGATGTGGCTGGCGGTGACCGCCAGGCATGTTCCGCTCTCGTCGTCCGCAGTGCCCCAGACCTCGGACCACAGGACACTGCCATCGGTGTCCCAGCACTGCAGCAGCACGTCCTGGCCGCCGGCACCGAAGCTCCCGGTGTAGCCGGCGACGTAGAGCTTGCCGTCGTAGTACTGAACATCGTTCGCGCCGTCATCGGCATCCGCGCCCCAGGCCCTCGCCCACTGGTACGCTCCGTCCACGCTGTACTTGACCATCAGCAGCTGCAGGCCATTCGAAGCAGTGGTCACATACCCAGCCGCGTAGCAGTACTCAGTTCCGTCAGTGCACACTGCCAGCAGCCGGTCCTCGTCCGCAAGGCCCCAGGTGTGTTGCCAGGGCTCGACTACGGTGTAGTCGTCCAGGGCTGTAGCGGTTTCGTAGTAGGAGCTGGTGATGCGCCCGACTGCCGTGCTGTTGCCGGCCGCTTCGACCCGCTGATACCCCACGCTCTCCGTCCCGTAGTCGGTCTCGAAGTCCCAGTCGCCATCCCAGTCAACTTCGTACTTGTCGATCGAGCCGATGGTTGCCGCACTGGCCGTCATCGAGGCCCGCAGTTCCGCCGGCGCCCAGGGACTCTCAGGCGTGATCTTAAGCTCCGCCTTCAGCTGTTTGGGACCCAGCCCGATGCTGCCCAGCGCGCTAGGCGTGGCGCTGGCGTGTACGATCACCAGCAGCTCGCTGTCGCCGATCGAGGGCACGGCGATCTCGTCATCTTCCTCAGCCTGGTACCACTGCCAGCTGTTAAGCGTCCAGTCCGCCTGCCCGATCCACACGGTGCTGAAATCCGCCGGCGGATCGCGCCAGCCACAGCGGATCTGCGGGGTGCCGTCGAAGCCCGGCACCGTGAAGCTGTAGAAGCAGTAGCTGAGATTCTCACTGCCCATGCCCGTAGCCTCGGACCAGTTTGGGTCGAAGACCAGGCAGTCCCCGTCGACGCTGGCGTTGGGGTATGGCAGACCCGCCACAAAGTCCGCACCGTGCTTGATCAGATCTTCCTCCGCGTAGGCCGCGCGGCGCGGTGTCTCCAGCACGGCCGTATACTCGCTGGGCGGCGGCAGCAGGCCGGCGAACGCAGGTGGCGGTGCATCGTTGTTCAGGCCTGCGCTGACGGTCGGCGATGCATCGCGCCCGCCACGACACGTGCTCAGGCCACCGAGGATCACGGGCAGCAGGATCAGGACTACGAGAATTCTAAATCGCGCCAGCATGATCCACCTCCCAACGCAGGACCGGCTGAACCAGACTTCTTCACCGGATTGTACCAGCTGCGGCCCAAGACGGCTTCGCTCAACTCCGGTGACACCGAAAGCAGCGGCAACTCGCCGCTGTACAGCTCCCGGCTGCTGGCCGCGACCAGCTGTGCGCCAAAGGCCAGACCAGCCCCGGCACGGTCCGCGGACTCCGCGCATCAGGCAGCCAGCGGCGACCTCAGCTCTGCTGTCGGCAACGATGAGCAGCGATTACGGGCCGGCCATTATGATCGGATCGATCCCCGAGTTCGTGTCATGTGACCAGAAGTGCGCGGAGTCGTCGGCCGACTGGTAGTGCGTTACACTCGCCAGCGAGCCGTTCAGACGCCGGATCCCGATGCGGACTTCATCACCGGGCATGTATCCGTAGCCGCTGCCCGGCATGATCTCGAAGTTGAACAGGTCGCCGGTGGCATTGGCGATCTCGCTGCCGCCGACCGGTGTGATGTTGAACTCCAGCGCGATCCGGCCATCACCGATCAGGATCTCACTGATTGTGCTGTCATCGGACATCACGAACCCGGTTGGGCCAACCAGTGACCAGAGCCCGTCGACATCGTCGGCCGCCCCTCCGGGCGAGCCCACATTGAACGTGCCGTCGACATAGGTTGCCTCCTGCGGCATCGTAACGCTGACGCTCGACATGTGCATGAAGGGGCTGAGCGTCTCATTGCATGACACCGTGATCAGGATCGGCTCCCCCACGGGGACGTTGTATCTGTCGGGCGTCGCGTAGATGCAGTCCGTATAGGGGAAGTCCTCGGTGATGACTATCGGGTCCACGTCCCGATTGTCGTCAACGCTCCAGTAGTAGTGGATAGACTCGCTTTCCGCATAGTGCGTGCGGTCGACCCCATAGGTCCGCTGCATGCCCAGGTGCACCTCGCTGCCGTGGGCGAATCCCTCGCCGACCCCCATACTGAGAATGACGTTGAACAGGTCGCCGGTAGCACCAACGGTGGGTGCTCCGCCGATCGAGATTATCGCGAAGTCAATGGCCGTAGTACCATCGCCGAGATCCACCTCTTCGATGATCTCGTCCGGCGGCAGCATCAGGGTAGTCGAGCCCACATCGGTCCAGAGGCCGTCAATGAAGCCCGCTGCGCCTCCCAGTGCGCCGGCGTTCAGTGAATGGGACACGTAGGTCACACCGGTCGGCACGATCAGGCGAACGCCGCTCATGTGTAGCAGCGGGTTGGCTGTCTGGTTGCAGGACACGGTGACGTTCACCTCTCCGCCGGGCTCGGCGCTGTAGCTGTCGGGCACGGCATAGACGCTGTCGATGTAGGGGAAGTCATCCTGAATGGTGATGGGCGGAATGCTGGCATTCGTATCATTCGACCAGAAGTACTCGTTGTCTGCCAGGTCGCCGTAGTAGGTACGTTTGATCGTGTCCTCGCGCTGCAGGCCCAGATAGACCTCGTCGCCATCGGCAAACCCCTCACCCGTGCCCATCACCAGGATGAAGTTGAAGAGATCACCGGTACCGGCCCCAGCCGTCAGATCGACGCCGCCAAACGGGGTGATTGTGAAGTCGATTCCGACCAGGCCGTCGCCCAGGTCCGTCTCCTCGTACATCCAGTCCGGTGGCAGGATGAAGCTCGTAGCCTCAACATCTGCCCAGATCCCATCTACGCTGTCAAACAAGCCACCCGGGGAGCCGACGTTGAAGGAGTCATCAAGGTAGTAGCACCCCTCCGGTACGACCACCCTGACCAGATTCATGAAGTGGAACGGACTGGCGGAGGCGACGCAGCTCACCGTAACCAGCACCTCGCCCCCCGGCGTCGATTCGAAGGTGTCCGGGATCGCATAGATGCTGTCAGGATACGGGTGATCCATGTTGATGGTGATCGGATCCACGCCGCGGTTGTCATCGACCGACCAGTAGTGATGCACCATGTCGGTTCCGGAGTAGAAGGTCCTGTCGATGTGATCGGCTCGCTGGAAACTCAGGTGAACCTCACTGCCGTCCGTGAAGCCCTCGCCGACTCCCAGCATCAGGATGAAGTTGAAAAGGTCGCCTGTGGCGCCCACGATGTCCGTGCCGCCGATCGGGGTCACGTTGAAGTCAATCCCGACCAGGCCGTCTCCGAGATCTGTCTCGCCGTAAAGCGTATCGGATGGCAGGATGAAACCCGTGGCCCCGACCTCGGTCCAGATCCCGTCGGGGCTGTTATAGGCCCCGCCGGGGGAGCCGACATTGAAAGAGCCGGCCCGGTAGTAGCAGCCGCTCGGCACAGTGAGCCTGACATGGCGCATGTAGTGAAGCGGATACCTGGTGCTGTTGCACTTGACGGTGATCAGGACCTCGCCGCCCGCTGGTGCCTCGTAGACTTCCGGCACGGCCTGAATGCTGTCGTCATAGATGGGCAGCGGCGGCAGCGGGGCTTCGAAGAACCACGCCGGGGGATCGGTGGGGTTACCCCGATACAGCGGGTGGATGGTGAAGCTTCCCGTGAACTCGTGATTGCCCTGCAGCACGCCGTCTGCGATCGCTCCGGCGTCCGGATCGCTGATATACCAGGTCACGTCAGCCGGATCCGCCACGCCACCTTCCGGCGTCAAGACGTCAATGCTGATACCTGCCTCCCACCAGCTCTCATCCTGAAACAGCATGACCGGTTGTTTCAGCGTGCCTTGTCCCAGTCCGCTGAACCCGCTCAGGGAAGATGTGGCAAGTCTGCCCGTCGTGCCACCGATCGGGTTGCTCAGCAGCTGCCGGACATCCTCGGCCATCGGAACCGCGTAGAAGAAGTAGTCGGCGCCGAACTCCGCGTTCTCATCGTCCCAGAATCCAGCCGTTTCCTTCAGTGCGATGCCTCCCTCGCCAGCCGCATTCAGGTCTGCGGTGAAATACTTGCGCTGACCTGCTCCCCCCTGGGCGTCGGCGAGATCCCAGGTTCCCAGCAGCGTCATGCCCTCATAGTCCGGCGCGAGTGGATCCACCGGCGAGACACTGGCGTACAGCTCGTAGCCGGACAGCATGTCGCCGAAGTTGGCCCCGATCGGAGTGATGTCCGCCACGTTGGCCTCACCATTCTGGTCCCCGTCGATAACGGACAGGGCCAGTGAGATGTCGTCCTGGCAGCCAGTCGCCATGAAGTTGGCGCCCAGCGGAGTCAGATCCGAAACGCCGACTTCGCCGTTCTGATCGTAGTCCCCCGGACTCGTGAAGTACCACCGCAGCTCGTCGTTGCTGCTGAAGACCAGTGGCGTTTCGGCGGGGTCAAGGGCCGATGCCCGGTTGGCGGCAGGCCGCTCGCCCCGGAATGGCTCGCGGGCAAACCGCACGGTGGCAATGCCACCCTGGCCGCTGAAACCTGCCCGGTCCGGGAAGTTGCGGATCACTTCGCCAAAGGAGACCCGGCCGGGAACAGTTAGCACAGCCAGGCTGAGCAACTCGTCCGAGGCTCCCATCAGATGGTGAGATTCAACAGCCTCCGGATTCAGCTGTGCCGCATCGTAGCCAAGGTCGAAGTAGACCGCCTTGAGGCGCTTAACTGATTCCGCATCGACTGTGACCAGCAGTGAGTCAGCCGTCTCCTCCACGATCAGCGAGAAGCCAGCCGAAGCAGTGTCACCGATGAGGCTGTCATCATTGATGCTGAGTTCAAGATCGTAGAGCTCGGAGGGGGATCTATCCAGCAGATCCACCGCAGTGCCAGGCTTGCTGCCGGAGCCCGAGCAGCCGGCGATCATCAGAGCGACAACAAGAAGAGCAACAAAACGAAGCTGATATGCGTGTCTGACCACGACTACCTCCACAAGTAAGAAAACGCGATATTCCCTCCCCACGATTGTACCAGAGCAGTGCCCGGGCGAGGCCCCGCAGGCACTCGCAATCAGATAGCGGGAATCCGTCGCTTCGCGCATGTTCAGCTGCGCCACTCGGCCGGCGCCTGATCCATCGCGGACGATAGCGGCACGGAGCCTGTGGGCGAGCGACGGCGGCCTACAGGAGAGCCAGGCGCGAGGAACGTCGCCGGCCGACAAGATCTCCGGTGGTCAGACAGGTCGTCAAGCAGGTCGTGAACGTCGACGCCGGTGACGCGCAGCGCCGCAGCTCGTGCTGCTGCATGCAGACCGTGGTGCTGGCAATCGGGGTGGGGGCGCCAATGGTCGTGGCGATTGTGACAGGGGTGTTGCTGGCGCCCTGATCCGCGCGTCAGCTGAAGACTCATGCGCAAACTGCGCACGGACACCCCCGCCTGCAGTCGGGACAGGGACATGCTGCAGGCGCTTGGCGGGGTAGCCAGCCCGGCAACGCCCCTATGGCACCGGCAGCAGGCCGACGTAGAGCTCATCCTCGTCGCTGCCCGTATCGTGAACCCCGTCGGAGATTGTTGTCAGCGTGGCGCCGGTCAGCGTATGGCTGCTGCCTTCCGGCTCGACCACGCTGATGGTCTGTCCCGACCAGCTACCTTCCAGCGTGCGCGCTGTCATCGATACATCTGTCCAGGAGGAGCTGGTAATGGTACCGCCATGGCCTGCCGCGAGCACGCCGCTGTCATACGGGAGGAACAGCGCCTGAATGGAGAACGTCGAGACGATGCCCGGATTGTTGACGGCAGCAAGTAAGTTGCCATTGGTGGTGATGCTCATCAGCAGGCCGTCCTGATTGGTCTTGCCCGCGACCACCAGATTGCCGCCAACGGGTATGACCGCCAGGGCGTACGGAAAGGAACTGTCGCCCGCAGCAAAGGCTCGGCCGCTGCCGGTTCCGGCGGAGTAGTTGAGAAGAAACACCTCATGCTGGCCATTGAGATTCGCACCGACCACGAACACCCGGCCAGTGCCGTTGTCGACGTGAATGGCCTCTGGCCAGAGATCATCACCCGTGCTGGTCCAGAGACCGGCCTGCTCCAGGTTGCCTTCGCCACTTAGGCGGCAGTACAGCACTCCCCGCTCCGGCGCGTCACCGAACCTGCTGACCGTGTGCAACTGGACACCTTCGCCGGCTGGATGCACGGCAGCCAGATCAACTGCGGACTCGCTGGCAACGCTACCGAAGTGCTTCGCCCAGAGGAAACCCCCGTCCAGCTCGAACCTGGCAAGTATGGCGTTGTTCGCGGCAGCCTGGGAGGTCCCGAGCACGTAGACGGCATCTTCCAGTACGTCCAGGTCTTCCCAGTCGTGTGCATCTTCGTTGTACCACGCTTTGGCCCAGACAGGATTCCCATCCAGATCCCATTTCATCAGGCACAGTGACTTGTCTGGCAGTTCGAACCCTTGGGTGTTGCCGACCGTGTACAGGTTTCCGGAGCTATCCGCAGCCATGTCGAATATGGTGTCTGACTCGTCGCTGCCCCAGGCCTTGGCCCAGTTGAAGCTCCCATCCAACCCATAGCTGAGCAGCAGCGCATCACTGAGTCCCGTGCTGAATGAGCTTGAAGTCCTGCCCGCCAGATAAACAGCAGATCCCACGACAGCGCAGGCCTTCGCCTCATCGTAGGAGTCACCGCCCCAGCAATGCTCCCAGCCGTTAACCACGCTCAGGCTGGCTGAGTCCGTGGCCTGCAGACCATAGTCCGTAGTGATGCGCAGCTGAGGCGTGTACTCGCCCTCGCTGCCGTAGGTATGGACCTCGAAATCCAGCTCGCCCTGGCTATCGTAGGTCCCGTCGCCCTCGAAGTCCCACTCGAAGTTGACAACCTCGCCCACGCCCGGATCGCTGTTGTATCCGACCAGAGACAGCACTACCGGTGCTACGCCGTCCTCCGCCGAAACATCCAGCTGTGCTACCGCGGCCGGCATCGTTCCCAGGTGGACCCACCGCAGCGTGCAGTCCTGGTTGTAGCCGATCGACACCACCACGAGCAGCAGCACGTCGCCGGAGCTGAAGTAGTCCGCCAGCGCATCCACGCTGATCTGCCCGCCGTCGGCGTAGCCCCGCCAGTGCCAGGTGTTTCTGTCCCAGTCACTGAGACCGATGAAAAGCCTGTCCGCCTCCGGCGGTGGCGTATCCCAGCCGAACTCGATAACGTCTTCGCGATCGAAGCCGGCCACAGCGAAGCTGTAGATGCCGTATGCCGCGCCGGCCATCCCCGTGGCCGGCTCCCACTCAGCCGCGAACGTCACCGCGTCGCCCGCAGCGATCAGTCGGTTTGCCGGCAGGGCGTGCTCGTAGTCCTTGCCGTGGCTGATCAGGTCCTCCTCGGCGTAGGCCGCCCGGCGGGGCGCGTCAACCGCGCCGGCAAGCTC
>Ga0180432_10004060_pt1 | contig 20404 bp, 22 predicted proteins | sample SS_ome_10_FD_132414 | JGI IMG/M metagenome (GOLD analysis project Ga0180432, IMG submission 132414) | Hypersaline lake sediment archaeal communities from the Salton Sea, California, USA - SS_1_MS_2 metaG | ecosystem: Environmental > Aquatic > Non-marine Saline and Alkaline > Hypersaline >...
CGGCAATCCGGTTCGGGCTCTGGCTCGCGCTCCTACCCCTTCTCTTCCCCGAAGCACCTCTTAGCGCCGTTTCGGAGGAAACGACGGACGAACCGCGCGGCTTGGAGGACCTCGCGACGACACCGTCCCCCGCTCCAGACGACGCCGAGAAGATTGCACATATGGTCGCGGACCTCATGAACGGTGATACGGACAGGGCTCTTGTGGCCGCCCTCGGGCTCCTCGACATGACGGACTCCGCCCAGGCACTCGCCGCCCTGAAAACCGCGCTCGCCTCCGACAACGAGGACGTCCGCGTAAGGGTAATGAAAGCGTTCGAGCTCCGGCGCGACCCTCGCGCAAATGATATGCTCGTAGACGCCCTTTCAGACCAGAGCGAACGCATACGCTCGGCCGCCGTTTCGGCACTGTCCCAGCAAGACATCGATACACTCATCGACCCCCTATCCGCGGTGCTGCTCGGCGAAGACGTTCCGGAGCTGTCCAAACAAGGGGCGGCACGAGTGCTTAAGACCAAGCGGAACAAACAGTCCATCGGTCTTCTAATTCAAGCTCTGGCCGACAATCCCGATAAGGTAAGGGCGGAATGCGCGGCGACCCTCGCCGCCCTGACCTCGTTCGAGTTCGGCGATGACTACCAGACATGGATGGACTGGTGGAAGTCCATCGAGCCGCTCAGCAGGGAGGACCTCCTCGTCGTAGTTCTTCAGCATCGTGAGGCCCAACTGGCTGAGGCGAAGGAAGCCCTCAAGACCGTCAAAGCAGAAGCCGCCGACATCTGGATTTCACATCTCGAAAAGAGAAATGATCGCACCTCCACCCTCCCCCTCTCCGAGGCGATTCGCGCCAAGTATCCGCAGGTACGCAGGTACGCCGCCGCGGAGCTTGCAAAGATAGACAGCGAAGAGGCGGCTCGAACCCTCGCCGATGCTATCAAGGACGACAGCACGGAAGTCCGGAAAGAAGTCGTGTCTTCGCTCGGCAAGATCGGCGAAAGGGCCCGTTTCGCCGTCGCCGCGATAGCAGAGAGCCTCCTCGGTGACCCTCAGCCCACCGTCAGGGAGGCCGCGGCGGCGGCACTCAACGCCATAAAGGACAAAGACTCCACCTCCGCCCTCATCGCCGCACTCCGACAAGATAACTCCCCCGGCGTCCGCGCCAACGCAGCAAAGGCCCTTGGAAACATCGCGGCCGACGGAGCCGTCTCCGTCCTTCTGACAGCCCTTTATAAGGACCCGGAACCATCCGTACGACGGGAAGCCGCCTCGGCCCTCGGCAACACCAAGGACCGTACCACGGTGCCGCTGCTGGCCGAAAGAAAAAACGACCAGGACCATCTCGTCCGTCGAGCCATCGCAAAGAGCCTCGGCCAACTGGGCGGCCAGGAAGCCGTAAGCGCCCTCTTGGACATCGCCAAGGACAGCGACTCAAATGTCCGCGTGGCCGCCTTCGACGCCCTCGGATTGATTCGTGACCCCGCGGCACTCAGCGCCCTAATCGAAGGAATGATGGATCCCGAGGAGACGGTCGCCCGCGCCGCGGCCAACGCACTCGAGAAAGTCCTCGCAGACGACTTGAGCGCTTACATGAAGGTCGCCGACGAACATGCACAATCAGGGAATAAAGCACTCTCTGCCAGACTGTACGAAATTATCCTGCGCCATTTCGCCGGGAAGACCGCCGAGCAGCAGGCCTTGCGGGACGTCAAGCGCCGCCTTGCGGCCATTTACCTGGAACAGCAGAAGTACAAAGAGGCTCTTCCCCTCTGGCAGGAAATCTCTCAGCAAGAGCCCACCTTGGAGGCGCTGGGGGCCCTGGCTCGCTGCTACGAAGCCCTTGGCAATCATCTCGATGCCGCCAAGACCCACCTTGCTATCGTCCAGATGGAAAAATCCGACACCATCCCCCAATGGGAGCGGATAGTCGAGAACGCTCTCGCCCTAAAATCGTCAGGAAATGTCGACCAACTGAGGGATTTGCTGGAGCTGCTCGACCAAAAGGCCCCGGGCCTGGGGACGCCTGAAACGAAAGCTAAGCTTCAAGCGCTCAGACAGGAACTGATGCCTCCCACACCGTCCCCAACGCCGACCCCCTCTACCACCCCTTCACCCCCGCCGGCAACAACGACACCTGCACCGACACCGGCCGCTCCGTAGCCGGTGCGATCTCATCCATTCAGGATCATCGCTTTGATCACTTGGTCCTTGTGCTCCACCACGAACTGGAACGCCTCAGCCGCTTTTTCGAGAGGAAACCGGTGCGTGATGAGCGCCGCTCCGCCCACATGCTTCCCCGCAATCAGTGAAATCGCAGCCGGGAAGTCGTTTGCGTAGCGCCGAACCCCTCGCACGTCAAGCTCCAGCTCAAGGATCCTCTCGACCGGGTAGGGAAATCGGTCCGCTCCCGGCCATCCCACGATCACGACTACGCCGCCCGCCCCCACCAATTCCACCGCCAGCGCCGAGGTCGCCGTCGTTCCCGCCGCCTCGAAGACGATTTTCGGTCCCCGACCACTCGTAAGCTCCGCCAGTTTCGCCCCAACGTCCTCCCCGGACGCGTTGATGGTCTCGTCGGCTCCCAGACCCTTCGCCACAGCCAGCCGACTCTCAAGAATGTCCACGACGATCGTCTTCCCCGCTCCCCTTGCCACAGCTACCATCATGATCGCCAGACCGATCGGCCCCGCTCCCAAAATCACCACGTCATCCCCCGCCCTAAGCTCCCCCCGATTGCACGAGTGCACCGCCACCGCAAACGGCTCCACCAGCGCCCCCTCCTCAAAGCTCATCTCGTCAGGGATCTTGAACGCGAAATCGTACGGCACGGCCATGTACTCCGCCATCGCACCGTTCACCGGCGGCGCGGACATGAAATACACAGACCTGCACAGATTGTATCGCCCGCTCTTACACGTCCCGCACCTGCGACACGGAATGCCCGGTTCGGGCGCTACCCTATCGCCAGGCTTCAGCCCTTCGACCTCGTCCCCGATCTCCTTGACCACCCCTGAACACTCATGCCCCGGGATGTAGGGGCTCTCTACAACGAAAGGTCCCAAACGCCCTTCCTCGTAGAAGTGGATGTCCGAGCCGCAAATCCCGTTCGCCTTCACCTCGACCAGAACCTCATCCGGACGCAGTGAAGGAATATCCGTCTCTTCGTATCTGATGTCGTGCGGCGCGTGTATGAAGGCGGCCTTCATTCTCCCGCTCAATCCATCACCCCCGCTTTCAATAAAACCCTCAGGGCTTCGCTTTCTTCAATGACAGCCGCTCGTAATGCTTCGGCAGGTGCAGCCGAATCTGCTCCACCAGCTCTTCCTCCGAGATCGCAGTCACCCGATCGTGCTTCTCATACTGATCCACCACCCACCGTCCTATCTTCACAAGCTGGATTTTTCCAAGCCTTTCCTTCCCTTCCAGGCCCAGGAAATCGTTGACCCACTTTACCACGCCGTCGATCCCCGACTTGTCCGTAATAGCCACCCGTACCGGTCGGCCGAGAAGCTTCTCCGTGTTGAATATGTTATAGATTCGCTCGTCCCTCTCCAAGCCACCGGCATGGATTCCCGCGCGCGTCATATTGAAAGCACTCCCCACAAACGGATAGTCCGCAGGAACCGCAACGCCCACTTCGTTCCTGAGGTACTCCGCGATCTCTGTTATCACACGCGTGTCGATCCCCGCATCGTCTCCCTTCAGCCCCATGTATTCGATTATGGCCGCCTCAAGCGGCGGGTTCCCCGTCCTCTCGCCAAATCCCAGCAGCGACGCATTCAGGATGTCGCACCCGTACAGCCACGCGCTTGCGGCGTTTATATGAACTTTGTGGAAATCGTTGTGCCCGTGCCACTCCAGGCGTTCCGGCGGGATTCCTCCCTCGTTTGTAACCTTATAGATCAACTTCGGAATGCTGCGCGGCAAGGTCGCTCCCGGATACGTGAGCCCGAACCCCATCGTATCGCAGAGCCGCACTTTCACCTTCAGCTCATCGGGCACCTGCTCCGAGATCTCCGCCAGCCTCTGCACGAAGGGCAACACGAACCCCTCGATATCCGCTCGCGTCACATCCTCCAGATGGCAGCGAACCCTCACGCCTGCCTCCAGCGCCGTCTCGACCAGGCGAATGTAATCGTCGAAAGCCCGCCGCCGGTCCTTCCGCAACTTATAGAAAATGTGGTAATCGGAACACGACGTCAGCACGCCTGTCTCGCCAAGTTCCATATCCCTCACGAGCCTGAAGTCCCCCGGCTCCGCCCTTATCCAACCCGTTATCCGCGGATACTCCACACCCAGATCGCGGCAACCCTCCACCGCCGCGCGGTCTTTCTCGCTGTAAAGGAAGAACTCCGTGTACCTTACGACCCCCTTGGGGCCTCCGAGCCGCGAGAGCATCTCGAACAGCTTCACCGTCTGTTCCCTAGTGTAAGGCGGCCGCGCCTGCTGCCCGTCCCTGAACGTCGTGTCACTTATCACCAGCTCCCGCCCTATCGCCTCTTTCGGGTCGAATGTGATAAGCTCCCCGTCTATCTCCTCCAATATCTTCCCGTCAAAGAGAATCCGAGGAACCGAATCGTAGTCGAACGTGTCTTCAAAGAGATTCGGTCGCTCTGGATTGACAAGCTGCTTTTTCAATACGTCCTCCTCCGTGAAAGCCTCGCCAAGTCGCGAATGTGCCATCTTCGCTTTACACTCGGGAGCATGGTGAGGGCAAGCATCAAAAGCCCCCGCCAAAGCGTAAAGACCGGCACACTATCGAGAAGCGGCGGACTTCACCGCCTCAACTACCGCCGAAGCACTCCTCTTTCCTCAAGAGCTCCGCCCACTTCTTGTCGGTGTGGCTCTGGAGTTCCTCAATTATCCACTCGTTCTCCGGCGTGAACAGGTGCTTGAACCGCCTTTGACCCTTCATCCACTCCGTTATGGGCAGCTTGTTCTTCGGCTTGTAGTTCACCTTCCAAACGCCGTTCTCCACCTCGAACAGCGGCCAGAAGCACGTGTCCACCGCCAGCTTCGACATCACCATCGTCTGGTCGTTCGGGTATCCCCACCCCAGCGGACAAGGCGAAAGGGCGTTTATGAAGCTCGGCCCGTCCACCTCCAGCGCCTTCTCCACCTTGCTGATCAAATCACGATAGTTGTGAGGCGACGCCTGCGCCACGTACGGCACTTCGTGATCCGCGATAATGCTCGCCAGATCCTTCCGGTGCTGTTTCTTCCCCGTGCCCACCGACCCCACGGGACTGGTATTGGTCCATGCACCCTTAGGCGTCGCCGAGGACCGCTGGATCACCGTGTTCATATACGCCTGATTGTCATAGCAGACGTAAAGGAGCCGGTGGCCTCGCTCCATCGTCCCCGAAAGCGATTGGAACCCGATGTCGTACGTCCCGCCGTCTCCGCCGAACGCAATGAACCGGTAATCACCTGAGACCTTCCCCTGCTCCTTCAGTTTCCGAAAGGCCGTCTCCACGCCGCTCATCGTGGCCGCGGAGTTCTCGAACGCGTTGTGCAGGTACGAGCACTTCCATGCGGTGTAAGGATAAAGCGTGCTCACGACCTCCATGCACCCCGTCGCGAACGTGACAACCAGCGGATGCTCCGCCGCGGCAAGCATTATCTGCCGTATCACCACCGGCCCCGCGCATCCCGCGCACGCGCTGTGCCCGCGCGTCAGGTAGCTCGATCTGTGCGTCAGTTCTTTCAAACTTGTGGCCATTTCACTCCTCGCTTGTGCAGATATTTACTCCGTCGGCACGCACACGAGTTCCTGCTCGGGATACGTCTCCTCCTCGCGCAAGCCGACGTAGTTCATTACCGTCTTCACCTCCCCGGCCTCCCTCGCCTTCACCAGATCCTCGAACACCTCCCGCACATCGCCCACGTTCACGTCTCGACCTCCCAAACCGTATATGTACCCCGTCAGCAAAAGGTCCCGAATCCCGAACGCCGCCGACCGGACTTCGTTGAACACCGGCCCGCCATCAAGGCCAAACGAAATGGCGCGGTCCATGACCCCCAGTACTTTGACTCCGTTAATCGCCTCCAGTATCTCGTCCGCCGGGAACGGACGGAAGCACCTCAGCTTCACCAGCCCCGCCTTGACACCTTGCTTCCGCATCTCGTCCGCCGCCTCTTTCGCCGTCCCCGCGCACGAGCCGAGCGTCAGGATCGCCACTTCCGCATCGTCCATTAGATACTCCTCCAGGAACGCGACCCCACGCCCGGAAAGCTTCCTGTACTCCTCAGCCACCTGCGGAATTACCTTTCTGGCGTTATCCATCGCCTCGACCTGCATCCGCTTTTGCTCGTAGTAGAAGCCGGGAAGCGCCAGCGGCCCCATCGTTATCGGATGATCGGGATCCAGAAGGCTGTACTCCGGCTTGTACTCACCCACGAACTTCGCTACCTCTTCATCTTCCAGAATGTCCAGCGTCTCGGTCGTGTGGCTGATGATGAACCCGTCGTACGTCGCCATTGCCGGGAGAAGCACGTCCGGATGCTCCGCTATCTTGAAAGCCTGGATGGTGTTGTCGTAAGCCTCCTGAGCGTTCTCCGAGTAAAGCTGAATCCACCCCGAGTCCCTGCACCCCATCGTGTCCGAGTGGTCGCAGTGAATGTTGATCGGGCCGCTCAGCGCTCTGTTCACCACGGGCATTACGATGGGCAGCCTCATCGACGCGGCTATGTACACCACCTCCCACATCAGCGCCAGGCCGTTCGCAGCCGTGGCCGTGATCGCCCTGGCCCCCGAAGCCGACGCGCCTATGGTGGCGCTCATCGCCGAATGTTCGGACTCGACCAACACCACTTCCGTCTTTACTTTGCCGTCGGCCGCAAACGAAGAGAAGTTGTGCATCAATTCCGTCTGCGGCGTTATCGGATAGACGGCGGCAACGTCCGGGTTCACCTGCCGCAGCGCGTTCGCAGCCGCCTCGTTTCCTGTCATCGCCACCCTTTGTGACATCTCGACTCCTTTCGGGCGCGCCTACTCCTCGTCCTCTTCCGCAAATTCCGATTCAAGCTTCATCTCGATGGCCTTCGGTTTAGCCGGACACTGCACCGCGCATATCCCGCAACCTTTGCAGTGATAGAGGTCCACACCTACCACCTTTTCGTTCTCCACGACTATCGCGTCATCCGGACACACTATCCAGCACTGAAGGCACTGGATGCACTTGTCGTCGTAATGCACCGGACGGTAGGTGCGCCACGTGCCCGTCTCCACCGCCTCCGCGTTTCCTGGGCACATCACCGTCGCTGCGCGGGGGATCTTACGCCAGCCTTCCTTCCCCTTCTTACTCATCGGAAGTCACCTCCTGGTAGGCTCGCTCCACCGCCTTCACGTTGCCGTCGATTATCTTCTGTGAGAACTTCTTTGCGAATTCCTGACGCATGTTCTCAATCAGCGTCTCCACCGGCACCACCGGCAGGGCCTTCAAAAGCGCCCCCACCATCGGCGTATTGGGGATGGCGCGGCCTATCTCATCCAGAGATATCCCCGTCGCATCCACTGTCATAACCTTAAATTTTTCGAGCTTAAATTTCTTCGCAACCGCCTCCGGCTTATCCTTCGAGTTGATCAGGATCGCCCTGCCCTCCTTCAGGCCGGCGGCCACGTCTACCACTCCCAGCAGCGTCGCGTCGAGCACTACCACCGCATCCGGGTTCTCGATCGCACAGTGCATCCGGATGGGGGCATCACTCACCCTCGTGTACCCGCGGATCGGCGCCCCCATGCGCTCCGGCCCATAATCCGGAAACCCCTGGCTGTATTGCCCGTCTGCCAGCGCAACCTCCGCCAGTAGTAGCGCCGCCGTCTTGACCCCTTGGCCGCCCCTCCCGTGCCACCTGATCTCGGTAATTCCTTTTGCCAATGTCTTCTCTACCAACGCATATTACCTCCGCAAAATCCGAGCCAACAAAAGCAAACGGTCCATTATATTATTGCCGGGCAACTCGTGTCAACAAACGCCGGCCTCCCAAACACACCCGATCACCCCATCCCCCTCCACGACAGCCACCTAGAGCTACCTTTCCCATATTGCCGGCCGATGAATCACTTGCCCCTCGATCTCTATTGGAATCGTCGGCCCCGCCACGGCCGCGGTCATGATCTCCGGGCCTCTTTCCGTCGCCACAATCGTCCCCTCGGACTTCGTACCCGCAATCGAGGGGTTCCACGCGAACGCCTGGTTTTCCAGGACCCTCCGCCTCGTGGACCGCGTAACTTTGAAGTCCCTTGTCGCGTATCCGGTCGCTCCGCCCTGATGATGCTGCTTCCATTCATCCGGATAGCCGTGCCTCGCGTACGCCTCCGTCGCTTTCTGGAAAAGCTGCCCCACGTCCGCACCCACCTCCGTTCCCAGGATAAACGTCGCGTCCACCTCGCATACCGCGCGATGCTTCCGCTCCAGCTCTTCCGGAACAGGCCCCAGGTGCACCAGCCTCGTCGCCGAACAGATAAGCCCTCCCTTTTTTCCGCACAGCACCAGCATGGCGCAACGTTCCACTTCCTTCTCCGTCGGAATCGGATGCCTGAACCGCGCTATCCGTTCGTCCGCGGCTACGAGCACCACCACCGGAATGATCCCAAAGCCGTAACACAGGTGACATATCTGCCCCGCTACCCGCAACTCCGTCATCCCCGCCCGCACCTGCGCACAGGCCCCCTCCAGCACCTCGCTAAGGTGCCGCCCCAGCCACTTGTATCTGACTATCTCGTCCGGGAAAAGCGAATACCTCAACTCCGCGAAGTCCGCGGGCAAGACGTCCGTTCCCGCAAATCCGTCATCCGACGCGACCCTCTCAGGCCTTATGAGCTTCGCCAAGTCCGCCGTCGCCGATGTCTCGTCGAACCACGGATGCTCGACCGGCTCGAATCGCCCTTCCGGCACTTCTTCCGCCAGCAGGCGAGGCATCTCGATGTTGTTGGCAAGTAGATGGTCGCGACCCGGCGTCACAAGCACCCGCGCCACACCCTTCTCAGAACCTGTCGAGACGTGATTCTGCCCCCCCGCCGTGTACCAGGCAAAGCTCGCCGTCGACCCCAGCAGAACCCCCTCCAGCCCCTTCTCCCTCATGTAGCCCAGCACGCGGTCCCTCTTCTGGGCGATTTCATCTGTGCGACTCATCAAGTAACCCCCTCTAGAATCCCCCAATCGTCCGGGCTTTTCCAGGCCGATGTCCGCTACTTGCCGCTCGTCGCGCTCGCGTAGTCCAACAGCCTGCTCAGCCGAGCCCTCATCCCGCTCCTCGGCACTATGCTGTCAATGAAACCGTGCTCGAGAAGGAACTCCGCCGTTTGAAAGCCCGGCGGCAGCTCCGTATGCAGCGTCTCCCTGATCACTCCTGCTCCGGTAAATCCTATCAGAGCTTTCGGTTCGGCCAGGATCAGGTCCCCCAGGAATGCAAAACTCGCCAACGTTCCGCCGGTGGTAGGATTCGTTAGAACCGAAATGTAAACCGGCCCCGCGTCACGCAGCCTCGCCACCGCCGCGGACGTCCTTGCCATCTGCGACAGGGACACCATCCCCTCGTGCATGCGGGCTCCGCCGCCGGCGCAGAAGAGTATCAGCGGCACTCGCCATTCCAGCGCTCTCTCCACCGAACGGACCACTTTCTCTCCAACCACTGCGCCCATGGATGCCATGATAAAGGAATGGTCCATCGCGCCTATAACCACGTCCCTCCCCTCAAGCTTGCCCTGCCCCGTCACTATGGCATCTTGTAAGCCGGTCTGCTTCCGCGCTTGTTCCAGCCGTTCCTGATACGGCATACGGTCTGCAAAGCCCAGCGGATCGCTCGTCACCAGACCGGCATCGAATTCCTCGAAAGACCCCTCATCCACCGTATACTCGATGTGCTTCCTTGCAGGTATCCTGAAGTGATAGCCGCATTCCGGGCATACGTTGAGCCGGCTCTCGACTTCCTTCTTGAACACCGTCGCCTGGCAGCCCTCGCACTTTATGAACAGCCCGTCGGGCAGCTCCTTCTTCTTACGTCTCCAGGCCAATACGCTCCCCCGTTGTTACCTTGGGTTCGGGATTTCGCACGCCTCCGACACCGGGCTTTCCGCGAGCACTTCCCATACCTTGCCGAGGTCGATGCCCTTAAGCAAACACCTGACCACCGCCCCCGCAATGGGCGGACAAACAAGCGCAAAAGAGTGCTTATAGTGTTTTTTCGACAGTTTCCTCAGCACCCGACCCAGGCGCTCGCCCGCTTGGGCTATGCTCTCCCCTCGTGGCGGGCACACGGACAGTGGCGAATTCATCCAACGATTGTAGGCCCGAGGGTGCCTCCGCCTTAGTTGACCCACAAGCATCCCCTGCCACAGCCCCAGGTTCACCTCGCGAACCCGCTTCAGCACCTTGACCGGTTTCGACAGTGTCCTCCCTATTATCTCGGCCGTCTGCCGAGACCCCCTATCACTGGTCGTGTACACCACGTGGAAGTCCGCGTCCCTCAGCATTTCAGCTTCGCTGCGAGCCTGCTCGATCCCCTTGGCGCATAAGGGCACGTCCAGGCACCCCTGCATGCGCTCGTCATCCGACCACTCAGTCTCCCCCGACTTTATAAGCACACACCGAGGCATTGCCGAGCCTCCGGCTTTCCGGGGTATCAGGCGCTTAAGCGGCGATCATCCTGGCCAAGTCCGCCACGCGGCAGGAATAACCCCACTCGTTGTCGTACCAACCCACAACCTTCACCAGGTTGCCGCCATTGATGCTCGTCAGCGACGAATCGAAAATGCACGAGTGCTCGTCCCCGATCACGTCGCTGGAAACCAACGGCTCGTCTGTGTAATCCATGATCCCCGCAAGCGGCCCCTCCGCGGCTTTCTTCATCGCCGCGTTCACCTCGTCGACCGTCACGCTCTTGCTCAGCAACGCCACGAGATCCGTCACCGAGCCATCAGCCACGGGCACCCTCATCGCTATCCCGTCCATCTTCCCGTCCAGCTCCGGTATCACCAGGCCAATCGCCTTCGCCGCCCCCGTAGTCGTCGGGATGATGTTTATGGCCGCCGCCCTCGCACGGCGAAGATCCTTGTGTATCTGGTCCGCCACGTTCTGGTCGTTCGTATAGGCGTGAATCGTCGTCATGAAAGCTCTTTCGATTCCGAAACTATCGTTCAACACCTTCGCCATCGGCGCCAAGCAGTTCGTTGTGCACGATGCGTTCGAGACGATCTTGTGCTCCGGCTTCAGAGCCTTGTCGTTGACCCCTATGACCACGGTCAAATCGAGAGCGTCTTTGGCCGGCGCGCTCAGGATCGCCTTCTTCGCCCCCGCCTTAAGGTGGCCCTCGATCTGGCTGCGTGACCGGAACACACCCGTCGACTCAATAGCTATCTCAACGCCCATCTCTTTCCACGGCAGCTCGGCAGGATCCTTCACCGACAGCGCCTTCACCTCTTTACCGTTCACCACTATGGCCCCGTCCTTCGCCTCCACCGTTCCCGGAAACGCCCTGAAGACCGAATCGTGTTTAAGCAACACCGCCAACGACTTCGCGTCGGCGAGGTCATTCACCGCCACCACTTCCAGCTCGTCCGTCCGTGCCATCGCCCGGAAAACGAGCCTGCCGATCCTTCCGAATCCATTTATTCCCACCTTCACGGCCATCTTTCTCTCCTTTCCAATTCACGGGTTTCGGGGGCTGTAGAGCGCCCCTAGACAGCTCTCGATAATTAGCATCCATCCTAATCCAGCCCCTCACAAAAGTCCAGCCAAAGCTCGGCCGCTCCCCCTTTTCCACCCTTAGAGGGCTTGATCAGACCTCCGGAACCCTCTGTAATGGTCTTATGAGAAACCTTTCCGACCCACTTACGCCTTCCACCAGGAAGTATGTCTCCTCCGCCTACATCGCAAGAACTTACGACTATTACTTCCGGGACAACGAACTCTTTCAATTCGACACGGCAGTGCTCGACGAAGTCATTCCCCCGGGCTCTCGAATCCTCGACCTCGGCTGCGGCACAGGTCGCCACACCGCACACTTCTCCTCCAAAGGGTGCTTCGCGGTCGGCGTGGACCTGTCGGAGCACATGCTCACGATATGTAGCGCCAAGCTCCGCCGCTCGGCGCTAAAAGGCTACCTCGTCAGGGCCGACATCTGCGACCTCGGATTCTTCCGCCCGGGAAGCTTCGACGCCGCTTTGTGCATGTTCAGCACCATCGGGCTGATAAAAGGTGAAAGAAACCGGGAACAATTCCTCATCGGCGCCAGAAGAACCCTCAGGCCGGCCGGCATCCTCGTCCTGCACACCCACAACTTCTATCACGGCTTCGCCGACCCCTCGGCCAAGCTCTTCCCTCTTACCTCAGCCCTCAGTGCCCTCCTGCAAAGGTCAGAGCTCGGCGACAAAAACCTAACCTATTACAGGGGCGTGCCGGACATGTACCTTCACGTCTTTCGCGACACCGAGGTCAAACGCCTGCTGAAACGAACAGGTTTCCGCGTTCAAGATATCTTCTACCTGAACGACCGCAGAAACGCCGCGCTTCGCCCTTCCCTGCCAAACCGGTTTCGCGCCAACGGGTTCATATTCGTCGCCCGAGCCGTCTGAGCAGCGAGCTATTCTCCCCCGCCTTCCTCTTTCAGTATCGCGTCCAGCCGATCCACCACCTCGCGCTGGATGCCCTTCTTATGGTCTTCCGGTATGCGATAGTGGAATTTCTCCTCCAGCAAGACCAGGGTCTCACCTGCCACCTTGTACACGAGCTCCTCTATCTTCATCTTTCTCACTCCTTGGACCTACCTGCACGTCTATCCGCGCGTTCAAAAGCCTGCCGAGATCATCCGACACGGCTCGCACTTCCGGTTCCGATATGCTCGGAACCGAAACGGTCACTTCCTCGTCAGCCCCTCGATCCTCCAGCACAAACACCTCTCCCCCCGCATCCCTCCCCTTCCGCACCAGCTTCAGCAGCCTTTTTCGAAGGAGAAGCAACGCCAGCACGTATCTGAACTGGTCTCTTCGCGCATCCGTCGACTTTGCCATCCGCCTGAACAGATCCAGCAACGCTTCGTTCGGTGGAAGTGGGTGCGGCTCGCTCTTCACGGGCACACAAGTGCGCCAGAACGAGAACGCCCGCTCGTCGCTTCCCTTCCAGCACTCGGTGCAGAAATCCGCCCTCTGCAACTCGTCCTCAGACTCATACAGCACCGAGTACAGGCTCTCCCCCTCCGTAAACTGCCTGCCGCAGCCCCGGCATTCCTTCCTGCCCGAAGCTATCTTCCAATCCTCTTCCATCAACTCCCCGCCTTGGCAACCAGCGCCGACACCAACTCCTCGCAGCCCACCACTATATCTTCCAAAGGCAGGTGCTCGGTCACCGTGCTGTCAAAAAGGATGTTCCCGTCACACGGGAACTCATCGTCCCCTCGCCACATCACTACTGTCACCGGTATTCTCGGAAACAGGTCCAGCACTGCGCTCACGTCTCCTGCGTCCCCTAGCACGCCTCCCAACGGCCTTGCCGCATCGATCAGTCTTTCCGGGTCGTCGCCGAACGCCCGCACAAGCCGCCCCAGCGTGCGGGCCTTGAACACAGGCTCGTACGTCCTGACCTCCGCTATCTGGCCGAACCCGATTACCGTTCCCGACGGCTTGATATTCTTCGCACCCGCCAAGTAGTGCAATATCAACAGCTCCCGCCTGTCCGATGCCGGCATCCCCATCCTGTCCCGGACCTGGCGCCGAGCAAGGTCGATAACATACTCCCCGTCGGCGAATCCCAGCCCAAGCCGCGTCGCCGTCAGCAGCTCCGCTCCGCTCGACCGCGCCAAAGCTGAAGCCGTCCGCTTGGTGAACTTCCGCCACGCGTTCCGTATCGCTACCTTGACGCCCTTCTCCCTTCCACCGGGGGATGTCGCGTCGTTCATGTCAGTAAGCCCGAAAGAATCGGCAATCCGTACCACTCGGATCAACCTTGATCGTCGCACGGCGACCGCACTTCGGACATGCGCCTTCGTATGCCGTACCGTCCCTGTTCAGGTACACGCGCTGATATACCCCGCAACATTCGAACATAATCCCCACGAACGGTCTCCTTTGGGCCTTGCTTTCGCTCATCCTGGCGAAACGTGCGAGCGCACCAGGGCAAGCGTCTCACAAGCGCGCTCGCCCGCCTGCTCCGTCAACCTCTTAATCTCTTCCCTGACATCTCCAGCCAGACAAGAATCATTCAAGTACCTCAGGTTTATCTCCACGTTCAAGAGCGCCGCCTTCAGCGCCGCTTCGAGCAGAATGGCCGAAACCCCCACGTCGCTTATCAGGTTGCGATTACCCTTCTCCGCCAGTTCCAGCAGTCTTCCCAGCAGCCCTCCGCACAACCTCATCGTCTCCAGCGGGGCCTCCATCGCGGTCTTCAGCGCCGCCTGGATTGCCTGCGCTCTCACCCCCTTCTCCTCTTCCGTCTCGCGAGGTAGTCCGTAAGCAGCCGAGACCTCCGAGTACGCCTCGCTATCAAGCCCCGCGAGCTCCAACAGCCTCTTTCTCGCCTCCTCCGCAGCATTGAGAATCCTCGAAACATCCCCCTCCACATCCCTGTATTTCTTCCTGCCCACGGTGAAATTGCACGCCATTGACGCCATCGAAGCCCCCAGCGCTCCCACCACGGCCGCCACGCTTCCGCCCCCCGGTATCGGCTCCCCGGATGCCGCGCGGCCCAAGTACCGCGACAGACTCTCATCCGCATACATGCGGAACCTCCGCTCTTCGGTTGTGAGTCAACGCGAGGGGATAATACCAGAACACAAAGCCATGGTCAACGCGCGCAGGCAAACCCCAGAATCGACACCACTAGGCAATAAATCCCGAAGTACTTCAGCTTCGAACGCTTAAGCGCCGAGACGAGCACGTAGATCGAAGGCAACCCTACCCCGAACGAGGCAACCGTACCAACCGCCAGCGGAACGGCGCCGAGCGCCCCCAATTCTTCTCGTGCAGTAATCACTTCGACCAGACCCGCCCCAGCTATCGCTGGTATCGCACACAGGAAAGCGATTCGTGCGGCGTTCGACCGCGAGAACCCAACCGCAACCGCCGCCACGACCGTGGCCCCCGACCTCGATATCCCCGGCAATACCGCCACCCCCTGCGCCACGCCCACCGCCAACGCAGCGTACAAAGGCAAGGCCGCCATCGTCATTCCCTTATCCCTCAGCCAATCGCTCCCCGTCAGGAACACCCCGTTCAAGAATAACAGTCCCACGGTGATCCAGAACATCCCGTCCGCCCCATCCGCCCTCAATCCCTCCATCCACCCTTTCAGCAGCAGGCCCGCCGCCGCAGTCGGCACCGTCGCTATTACAACGAACGCCAGCAGCCTACCTCCCTCGTCCTCGTAGAGCCGCCTTGCCCCTCCCCGCACAGCTCTCCCGCCAGACGTCACCAGTCGCGCGACATCCTTGCGGAAATAAACGAGCACCGCGGCAAGCGTGCCCAAGTGAACAGCCACATCGAACGGAAGCTCCCCCGACCCCGCGTGTGTATCCAGCAGCCTGTGCGCCAGCACGAGGTGCCCGCTCGAAGAGACGGGCATGAATTCCGTAAGACCCTGCAGAATCCCCAGCAGGAGCGCTTGCAGAGCAGTCATATCACCAAGCTGTTGTAGATCCGAACGTCGAAAGTCCCGCCCGCTGGGCTTGCTTCACTCAGTTCCCGGGGCGCGTGAATAACTCTTCCACGAGACCAGCCGACAACTTGCGCCTTCTTGTGCGCGCTCGACCTCGATCGTCGCATATACGTATTGCGACAGCTTCCGCCCCCCGCCCAAAGCCACCATGCCCTCGGACCTCACCATGAACTTCTCGTAACCCTCGCCCTCCGCTTGCACGTCCACGCGGTACGCCCCCGTCGGCGCAGGCCTCTCGGCGATCTTGAATACAACCCTTCCCTCCCCCAGCCGCGCTATGGCGTCAGCCACGCCCGCCTCCGCCAGCGCCTGCGCCTGCATCCGCCTGCCGTCCCTATCCACCAGTGTTAGCTCTTCCACCGACGGCCGCAGGAACAGCCCACCGAGCACCGCCAGCACCCCCGCAAGGCTCAGCGACGCCAAAAGCACAACTCCCGCTTGCCTGTACCTTATACGCCTCACGTTCCGTCCCTTCTCGCCCTTGTCGTCACCACTATCTCTCTCTCCGTGCTGATGCTTCTCACACCCGTGCTCCTGCTCAGCTTCAGCTTAACCCGAACCAGCTCCGGAAAGCTCGGGTCGATCATTGCCGAGAATTCTTCAACCTGCCCCCGCATCACGGTCTCCTCCCAGTGCTTGCTCCTAAGGAAGCTCCTCACCAGCCTGCCCTTGTTCAGCGAGTACACGATCGTGCCCCCTTCCGCATCGACTTCCAGCCGCTCGCCGCCCATCCCGACCCGCACAGCCTCAGCCGAAGCAAGGTCCGACCTCAACTGCGATGAGACCCAGCGGCCGTCCTCCAGCAGCCGAAGCGAAGCCATCTCGGTGAATGTCGCTCGCCGGGACGTTGCCTCCACGGAGGCAATTGCAGCCAACAGCACCCCTGCCGAGGCCATGAAGACCGTAAGCTCGGCAAGAGTCAATCCCTTTCTGCCTTTCCGCCTCATGAGCTCAACCGCCTTTCGGCAGAAAAGTCCAAAGTTCGTAGCAGCGCTCTCTCCCGCCCGAACTCCACGTCGCGGCCACCGAGACCTCCCACAGATTCTCGTACTCGGTCGTGTGAATCTCTCCTGCCGCACCCAATCTACCTTCCAGGCCCTTGATCCCGAAGCGCCTCCCATCCATCCGGCCGGCGGCATCCGGCGACAGCGCCCGCAACTCCTCCAGCTTATTCGCACACCCCTGCTGGGCGAGGGACAACTGCTTGGCCGCGAGAATGTGCGCCTGCTTTCTCGCCTGAATCCCAAAATAGCCCGCGACGGCGATGGCGAAGACCAGCGTCCCAGCCATCAGCTCCACCAGCATTATCCCTTTCGCCCGCCTAGCCTTCATGCCTGCTCCGTATGTCCCGCCAACGTCCTCGCTCGCTAAGCATTTGCCAGTCGCAGCACTTCGTCGAAGTTCGTCACACCTTCGACATTTTCGGTCGGGGACTTTCTCACGTTCGCCGCCCCCGCGACCCGCAGCACTTCCTCGAAGGTCGTTATCCCGTCCACCACGCGCTGCAACCCGTCCTCGAACACCGTCCGCATTCCTCTCCGTTTCGCCAACGCGGCCAGTTCCGGGGTCGAGGTCCCCCTGAGTATCTCCCTCCGCACGTCCTCCTCCACCGTGAGCAATTCCCCGATCACCGTCCTCCCCCGGTATCCCGTACCCTGACACGTGTTGCACCCGCGGCCGCGGTACGTGTGCACCTCCTCCAGCCTCAGCAGCCCCCTAATGAATTCCTCGTACGGTTCCTCAATCCTGCACGGCATCCGGCAGTCGGGGCATATCATCCGCACAAGCCGCTGCGCCACCACTCCCGTTACCGCCGACGCCACTATGAAAGGCCGCATCTCCATATTGAGCAGCCTCACTATTACCTCGGCGGTGTTGCCCGCATGGATCGTTGTAAGAACCAAATGCCCCGTAAGCGCCGCCTTCAGCGCCACCTCGCACGTTTCCTCGTCCCGTATCTCCCCGACCATTATCACCTCGGGGTCCTGCCGGAGCACCGCCCTCAAGCCCCTCGCAAAATCCAGCCCGTGCGTCCTGTTAACCTGCATCTGCGCAAACTCGCCCACCTCGTATTCCACCGGGTCTTCTATCGCCACGATGCTCGCAAAGTGTCCCAGCTCCTCTCGAACCTTCAGGAGGCACGAGTACAGCGTCGTCGTCTTGCCGGAGCCCGCCGGCCCCGTCAGAATCACCATGCCCTGAAGCCCCATCAGCAACGACATCAGCTCTTCAAGGACCTCCGGCGAGTACCCCAACTCCTCCAGCTCAAACGTCGACCGCACCGGGTCGAAGATCCTCACCACCATCTTCTCCCCCGCTACCGTCGGAATGATGGAGACCCGGAAATCCAGCGCCTTTCCTCGCCACTCGAACGGTATCCGCCCCTCCTGCACGATCTCTCGCTTATGCGAGTGGAGGTCGGCCATCACCTTTATCCGGGATATCACCTGCTCCTGGACCGCCCCGGGCAGGCATAGCACCTCGTGGAACATCCCATCTATTCGGTAGCGGACGCGAAGGCCCCGCGACGTGGGCTCGAAGTGAATGTCGCTCGAATTGAACTGGACCGACTTGGTCAGCAGGAAATCAACTACTTCGCTTATCCGATGGCTCTCGTTCGACAGCAGCGAACGAATCTCGCCCTCAATCCCCCTGAGCGGGATGGCAAGCACTCTCATATCCGTTTTCATATGATCCACCCGTTTTGCCGCCTACCCGGGAGTCGGGAACCATGCAAGCGGCAGGTACACAGACAGGAGAAGCGCAACCACAAGACAAGCAACCACGACGATGAAAGTCGGCGCGAGCACTTCCGCTATCCGGGCCGCGCTCACCTCAACGTCGTCCTCATATTCCTTAGCCATCTCCAGCAGCGCATGCTCCACCGTTCCCCGTTGCTCCGCCATCCTCAGCCGCCATGACATGCTCGGCGGGAATAGTCTCACCTCGTCCAGATGCGCCGTCATTCGCTCCCCGTTCTCCACTGACCCTTTCATCCCCTCCACCGCGCGCCGTATTGCGTTGTTTCCAGTCACTCCGGCAACAAGCGACAGCCCCTGCACCATCGAAACGCCGCTTCGGAGAAGCTCCCCCAACGTTCTGCAGAACCGCGCCAGCACCACCTTCTGAAACAGCCTGCCGAATACCGGAAGCCTGAAGACCATCTGGTCCATTCTCCTGCCCGACCGGCCCAGCATCTTCGCCACCACATACACGAATAGAACCGCCCCGGCGATCACCGGCAGGGAAACTCTCCACTCCCGCACCATGCCCGAAAACGCGAACACGAATCGCGTCACCCACGGCAAATCCGCGCCCGCCTCCTCGATCCTCGACAGCGCCAGTTGCTCCACCAGCAGCTTGAACCGTGGAACCACGAACACCAGGAAGAAGAACCCTCCCAGCACGCACAGCGAAGCGGTAAAAAGCGGATACGTAATCGCCGTCACCAGCCGCCTGCGCACGTTGCCCATCGCCTCCGAGTACGCCGCCAACTGCTCCAAAGCCGCGGCCAAGTTCCCCGTGCTCTCCCCCGCACGCAGCATCTCTATGTATAGCGGCGGGAACGAATGGGGGAACTTCGCCAGCGCCGCCGTCAGCGCCACCCCCTGCTCGAGGTCCCTTCTTACGCTCTCCACCACCTCGCGGAACACCGGGTCCCCGACCTCCCGCGCCAACGCCCTCATCCCCTTCGCGATCGGCAGGTCCAGCTTCAGCATCGAACCAAGTTGCCGGTTGAAGAACACCATCTGGTCCGGCTTCAGCGCGGCCCTGCTCCACCTCGGCGGATGGACCTTCTTAACCGGCTCTTCAAGCTCCAGCGGCTCCTCTGCAAGCTCATATGGACTTGCCGTAGGTTGTGTCTCTTCCGCGCTTACCTGCTGCCGCGTACTGCTGAGACCCTCTTTCAACTTCATCTCTTCACCTCAGGTGTCCTTGAAAACCTGCCCACTATGGTCCTATAATCCTAATCGTCCAAATCGAACTGAAGTCTTACACATTAGTGGGGGAAAAGTCCCATGCAGGGAGACTTCACTCGCCAATTCGACAAGAGAATCATGAAAAAGCCTCTCCCCGAGGACTCCGAGACCGAAGAGCAGCGGAGAGAGCGGCTCACCCGCGAGAAATTCGGCGCAGAAATGGCCAACATCATGGAGCGCCTGGAATACCGCGCCGCTTTCCTCGCCGAACGCTTCCCCAACATGATCCACGAGACAGAGGGCATCTCCGCCGCCGCATACCTCTTCGAGCCCTCCCAAGAGCACCCAAGAAAGGGCGTCCTGCGGTTCACCCTGCGCCCTACCGGCACCCTCGAGGCCCTCACCTTGAAGATGGAGATGCAAATCCCCCGCGTCTGCGAAAAGAAAAGCGATTACATCACCTTCCCGGTGGACAAGGTAGATATCGACAAAGCCAACGCCTTCATCGAGCAGTCCATCTTCGAGTTCGCCAGGCTCTATATGCAGTAGCAGCCCGTCCGCCCCACCGGAGCGTCCGAATGCATCTCTCAATCCGCGAAGCAACCGTGAGCGACTACCAGGGCCTCTGCGAGATATTCGAGGAGGTGGATTCCATCCACCGCCAAGCCCTTCCGGCAATCTATCGGAAGCCCACCGGCCCCGCCCGCTCTCGCGAATACATACAGGGACTCATCCAGGACGATGCCACTGCTCTCCTGGTCGCCGAGGGCGAGGGCAGTCTGCTCGGCGTCATCAAGGTGACGGTCACGGAAACGCCCGACATCCCCGTTTACGTCCC
>Ga0180432_10004061_pt1 | contig 20401 bp, 17 predicted proteins | sample SS_ome_10_FD_132414 | JGI IMG/M metagenome (GOLD analysis project Ga0180432, IMG submission 132414) | Hypersaline lake sediment archaeal communities from the Salton Sea, California, USA - SS_1_MS_2 metaG | ecosystem: Environmental > Aquatic > Non-marine Saline and Alkaline > Hypersaline >...
AATTCCAGAAGGTTTATCATTAAATTCTTTTGCGAAAAAGAAAAATATTAATAAAATATCAGAAACTAGAACAGTTTGTAATTTAATTAGATGTTTACACCTAAAATGTGATAATAAAATGGATTTAAAAAAATGCATATATTACGCAAATACTTTTGTTTTAAAACTAAGAGAACACAAAAAAAATTTTGACAAAGATTGGTTTGAAAAAGTTAGAGGATATAAATCAGGTCCAGATGGACAATGGTTAAATTATACAGAATTTAAATCAAAAAAATTTACAGAAGATAAAAGACAAATTGCTCTTAATATAGTATCAAATAAAAATTATGATGATTTGTTTAAGATTGAAATGTTTAAAATAATTAAAGATTTATATGAATCAACAGATAATAATAAAGTAAAAAATTTATGTCTAGAAATTATTTATGTTCTTAATAGAATAAATTTAAAATTATATGAATATGAAAATAAGTAATTATTTTTTAATTAATGTTCCTGTCATATGAAGACAAAGATGTGGTCCATAAAATATACCATCTAATATTTTATGTTTTTTATTTCTTGCAGATGTACAACCTTCTACTTCTCCTGTTATAAAATATATTATATTATCAACAACTTTATATAATAATGTATTTATCTTAAAAGGAAGTTTAAAATCACACTTAGTAAAAGTATCATTAATTATATCATACATTAAAATAATATCACATGTTTGAAATAAACTACTACCTTTTTTTACTATTGTTTTAAGTGTATTACTTTTTATTAATTTTCTATTTAAAAAAGATTCATCTCTATATGCACTTCCGCACAATATCGCTTTATTATCATATGTTATATTTCCACATGAAGACCATGCTGTTAAAGGATATGGATTATCAACAAGTCTTTCCCATTCGTCATTATTTATGTTATATTTCCAATTATCCAATATTGAAATATATCTTGATGTTTTATCACCATATTGCCATTTATTATTTGGATATAATCCCCCTAAAGCATATATATAATTTGTATGAATAAAACAACTAAAATAATATCTTGGAGTTCCAGGTAATGATTTTAGTTTTTTCCATTTGAATTTTTCTTTATCATCAAAGTTATTTAAATTTAAAGAATGTAAATTACTCCCACATGTATTTATTTCTACTGATAATTGTCCATATTTTGTATCAGCTATTCCACCTGAACATACATAAACTATCTTATCTTTTGTTGCAATTCCAAAATTAGCAAGTGGATCTGGAAGTTCCGGTAATTTTTCCCATATGTATTTTTTAGAATCATTATCATAATATAGCATATATCCATCTTTATATGAACGATAATTTTTCTTAGTAGGCCATCTTTTCATAGTTTTTAATATTTCTGGCCTTGTTGGAGAATAACTATAACCACCCCAGGCATATAATTTACTATCAACAACTACACCACGTATTCCCTGTCGTGCTCCCCCTGGAAAGTTTGGCAGATTATCCCACTCCTTTTTTTCTATATCATATACAAATCCCATTGTTGTAAAACCATCAAACTTACACTTAATCCCCTTTGTAGTTCTACTTGCTCCACATGATAATATTATTTTATTATCAAGTATGTTAAAAAGACAATCTTCACTTGCATATGGGGAATTTTGTTGAAGTTTCCATATTATATCATACATTTTAAAATATACAATATAGTTTATATTTTTTTCACACGCAAATACGTCCTGGGATATTTTTTTATATTATCTTCTAAAACAGATTTTATATTTTCATTTGAAATTCTGAATATACCACTCCCAAAACTACAAGGATTAATTGCAAATTCTAACTGTAATATAATACGATGACCTTCTATTACAGGTGTTCCTTTATGAAATCCTCTAGTATCTTCTATTACAACCGTTCCCTTTTCACCAGTAAAATAAACAGCTTTATCAGATGATATTCGAGAAAACATCGATTTATCTGACAATCGATTACTTCCAATATTTACAGGCCTTGATATATTGTGAGTTCCCTTCATAAAACAATGAGGTCCATTTTTCATATTGATATCCTTCAAATACACAAATATTTTAATCCATCTTTCGTGATCAAAATCTCGATGAAATTGCTGTGCGTTAATATTTAAATTATTATCTTTATTGATTGATACCCAACAATTTGTTTGAGTTAATATTGGAATTGAACCTAAATATTCTTGTAATAAATATAATAAATAAGAATCAGTTACTAATTTTTGAACAGGTTCTAATGATAACATATTACTCATATTTTTCACCCATATCGTATTTGTATTATATGCTTTGTTTTTAATGTTTTCTTCAGTTATTTTTGCTGTTTTTCTTTTTCTATCAACAAATGTTATGTTTTTCAATTTTTCTTGTATTTCATCACAAAGTTTTTTATCAATACTTCCTACTACATAACCATCTGTATTTAATTTATTTAAAATATTTTCAGAAGAACCATCAAACGAAAATAGTGATTTTTTTTTCTCATTATCAAACTCATAAGTTCCATAAATATCTTTAGTTACTCTCGACATTACTTTATTAAAATCAAAATTTGTTGCCATTGATAAACTTCTAATTGAAGAAACTGTGCCACGGCTATAAAAGGATCCATTTTCACGCTCTTTTTTTGAACGTAAATACTTATTAATATATCCAATTATTTTTTTCTTATTACCTTCACTAATACCAACAAAATATTTTTCATCCATTGTATATAATATTTATTAAATTAATTAAAAATAATATAACGAACAAAAATATACTTAAAAAATACTATTAAATATAAACATATTAAAAATGTCAGAAATTATTCCATACGGGCGACAAACGATTGAAAAAGAAGATATTGATGCGGTTGTATCTGTTTTAGTGGAAAACAAATATCTAACAACTGGTCCTCGTATCTCTGAATTTGAACAAAAAGTTGCCGAATTTTCAAATGCAAAATATGCAGTTGCTGTTAACAATGGAACATCTGCCTTACATTGTGCTGTTAATGCTTTGGGTATAACTAGCGGGGATGAAGTTATTGTAACATCTATAAGTTTTGTAGCATCATCTAACTGTGTTATTTATGAAGGAGCAACTCCAGTGTTTGCAGATATTGACCCAAGAACAATGAATATTGATCCTAATAAAATTGAAAACCTAATTACTTCAAATACAAAAGCAATTATTGTTGTTCATTTTGCCGGACAATTATGTGATATGGAAAAAATAAAATATATCGCCAATCAACACAACTTAAAAATTATAGAAGATGCTGCACATGCTATAGGAACAGTTGGTGTTGGTAAATATGGAGATCTCACAACATTTAGTTTTCACCCTGTGAAAAATATGACAACCGGTGAAGGCGGTATGATTATAACTAATGATGAGACTTATTATCAAAAAATGTTAACCTTTAGAAGTCATGGAATTTCTTCAAGCTACAAAGAAAGAGAAGTTAAAAAATCACATTCTTATGATATGGTTTCATTAGGTTATAATTTACGTATCACGGATTTACAGTGTGCACTTGGTCTTTCTCAGCTAAAAAGATTACCAATATGGGTTCAAATACGAAAAACATTAGCAAAGATTTATGACGATGCCTTTAAATCACACATAAATTTATTTGAACCTTTAAAACAGTTACAGGATAGCACTTATCATATTTATATTATTAAGCTTAAACTAGAAAATTTATCAGCAGATCGCGATACAATCTTTAAGGCTTTAAAAGATAATAATATCGGTGTAAATGTGCATTATATGCCAATTTATTTACACACATATTATAAATCATTAGGGATAAAAGGAAATTGTCCTAATGCAGAAAAAGTTTATACTCAAATTATAACATTGCCTATATATCCTACATTATCAGATGAAGATATAAGAAGAGTTATTGATACGGTTATCAGTGTTATCACTTCCTATAAAAATGATATATTTATTCCATAATAAATGAAGTTTTGATACTATCTACTTCTTTTGACATATTTACAAAATCAGAATCATCAATGTTATATTCTACTTTTTTTACACTTTCAATAATATTTTCCCACATGTCATAAAAGTTATATTTTTCTTTAATCTTCTTTTGTACCTTTTCAATATATGGAAATTGTTCCTTAACATTGTCCATATAATATAAAGACTTCTCTACATATTTTTCTGGGTCAACTTCACAAACAACTTCATCTGTATCAAATAAATCATAAACTCCTTTATTATCAACTACTCCAAACCTACCAGATGTAAACACTGTATAAAACCTATCTTGGATTCCTCTTTCTGCTACCCAGGAGGGTGCATGGATGATTGGACACAGTTTTGATTCACTTAAAATAACTTTTGTTTTTTCGTCAGAAATTTGTCCTTGTAGACCACTTCCCCATAGAGAAACAACCCTGTCTGTCAGCAAGGGCTCGATAAATTTATTCCATTGGTCGATATTTCCTCTTCCTACTTTTCCCCATTTGCTACCGACATATCCAACGTCATATTTAAAGTTATCTATTACTGGTTTGCAATCTTTTACTTCTTGTTGGTTATAAACGGTTGACCCCCAAGTAATCCAAAATATTCTATCTTTAAGTTTCTTGCAGATTCTATCTTTTTCAGGAAATGGTTCTGTAACTGTTTTACATCCAAAACCATAAATATTGAATCCTAAATCATATAGGTGTTCGACAGTTTTGTATAAAGGCCATGACCAATCCTTAAAATAAGTTTTGGGGTCATTTCCCCAGTTTACATCATTCATTCCTTTTCCTAAAGATGTTAGTTTTTGCAAGATAATATCATCTTTTGTAACACATTTAGATTTAATAAGTTCAACAGATGTAGGGTCATTCCAACAAATAAAGATGCGTCTTGTAGATCTATCATCCCATTTTACAAAATCACCAAATGACATCCATTTTACGTCATAATTAAGTGTCTTAAAAGCATCTTCGAATCTATTCCAGGGATACCAGTTTGTGTGTCTACTATTTCCCCGAACTCCCTTGTATCCTAATAAAACAACAGTAAACTTATTTGCATCAAAATTTAATTTGGTGTTATCCACTTTAACATCTTCTGTGATTTCTACTATTTTAGGTTCATCTTTAACTTCAACTTCTTCAACTTCAACTTCAACTTCAACTTCTTTAATTGTGTCTGGTGTTGGTTTTAGTGGTTGTTTATTATCATCTTCCTCAATAATTTTTAAGTCTACATTTTTAGGTTTTGATTTTACTAAAATTGCACATTGGTCTGTCAAGCTATCAACCTCATAGTTATTTTCCATCAAATAAGGAATCGCAAGTTTTCCTTTTCCAGAATATTCATTGTTTAGGACATTATTAATACATATGATACCATCATCACTCATTGTACTATTTTTAACACATTCAAGGTGCATATTCCAACAATTTTCATCTGTAATTTCTAATCCCAGATACTTATTGTAATTGTCTTTTCGTTCTTGGGAGTGAAAATTGTGGAAATAATCAAAACCATCTAGATATAGAAAATCTATCTTTTTATCATAATTTTTCAAGAATTCTTCTCCGGTTGATACAACTGCTTCAAAATCAGGATTAATTTCTTTCAATCGTTCCTTACTTGTCTTGATATTATCTTCATTCACATCGACTGTTACAAAATGAATATTATTCTTTTTACAGAAAGTTGCTAAGTGGAATGTGGAATCTTGCTCTGTAAGATTTCTAGTACACCCAACTTCTACCATTACTTTCTTTTCTGTTTCAAGCTTTTTTTCATTGATGTATCTTGCAAATGGTATTTTGTTCACTAAGTTTTTCTTAACAAAATCAACACCCTCAACACCTTCATTTTCCTTAATTGTAGGTAAAGACTCTTTTACTTCTTTCTTGGCAGGCTTAGGTGGAGGTTTTACATAATCAGCCTTAAATCCAAGTCGCCTATAAATTAGTTTCTGGTATTGTGCACCATACTTTTTCTTGAAATATTCTTCAATTTGTTTACTTGCATTAATTCTTCTTTCAGAAGCGCTCATATTCATTCTGTTCAACTTGTATCCAACATCTGTTTCTTTTCCTACCCGAATATTGTTATCAAGAATAATCTTCTTATTATCCTTGTATGAAAAGTAACCAGTTTCCATGTCAATACCCCATGCATATGTTAATGAAGAATCAAATCTACCAATCTTATTAAACCAACTGGCTCTGTAACAACTAAAAATGTTATCCACAAAATACACTTCTTGTTTTCCTTTTCCAGGAGTATTTAACATATTTTTCCAGTGAGTTGTTGAATCCTTCGTTAATGATGGATGTACTCCCACAACATTGTCATCATCTTTCATTGTTTTAACCATTTCTGCAATAATATCCTTTTCGTCCTCAATCATTTCAGTTGAAGTGATAACAAAACAATAAGCAAAATATTTTTCATTATTAATAATTTCAAGACTATCAGCATAATGTAATCCCATTAACCATCCATTTGTAGTTTGCACGTTTTTCTTTAATGTCAACATGGTATGTTCACTTTTTTCAACCAAGTCACTTCCGTTATCAACCAAAATAATATCATGGGGATGCTTTACTGTTTTCTTTAGATTATCTATAATTGCATCCGCTCGTTCTTTCATATTATAATTCACAATAACAATTGCAACCTTATTACTATTTTCCAGATCAGATTCTGCTTTTCTTCTATCTTCAAGTATTTGTTTCTTAAAGAAACCATAGTTTGCTTTAAAGCGATTTACTTGAATTTTTGGAATCACTCCCTTTGGCATAATTTTATTGTAAATCTGAACAGCAATTTCTCCTTTGTGAATATTATAAGCACATAGTGCCAATTCATCATAGAACATCCATTCGTGTACAGCTCTGCTAATAAATAAAATGTCCTTAGGGTATTCATTATTAACAGCTGTCATACCATAGCTAAATCCTAGATCTGCCATACCATTTAATCTGCAATATCGTACCAATTCATATAATGCCTCGAGACGAGTGGGGCGAAATAAATAAGCTTTCCAGAAATCATCTTTGAATTCATCAAAGCTATCACCTCTCATTTTTTTACAGTTTCCAATTTGAAATAAAGCATAATACACTTCTTCTGGCCACCCTCCTTTCTTTACTCTTTCCCTATACCATTTAATAGCATTGGTATATTGTTTTGTATCTTTATAAGATTGTGCTAAGTAGAACATGTAACGCTGATTATTGGGCTCATCTTTAACACCCTGGGACAATAATTCAATATCTCTTGTAAACTTGTCACTTCGAGAACCACCATCACATTTATGATAAATAGTAAAAGCATCAAGATTTTTAAAGTTTTTAACAGAACCACAACTTAAATATTCATGTGTTACACCAATATACTTCCAATCAAGACTTGATTTTACAAACAACATTTGTCTATAGTCCAAACCACCTTCATATTTAATTTGATATCCGTCTGCATTTAAGTTTTGCTTAAAATTTTTGTCTTTAATAATAAAAACAAAATCAGCATCTAGAAGTAAAGAATAATCCGATTTGTTTTTAGCAGCCTTAATGGCTAAACTCCTATTATGTCCAAAATTTTTCCATTTATGATTATGAAGCTCCCCTGGTATTTTTGCCTTCTTAAAATACTTTTTAATGATTTTAGGTGTACCATCAGTTGAACCAGTATCGCAGATAACCCAATAGTCAATATAATCTTTTACAGAGTCAAAACAACGAGTAATTACTTTTGACTCGTTTTTAACAATCATAACAAGCGTAATCGTTTTATCCTTGGGCTTAGACATTTTGTGTACTATACTAATTTTTTAATTAATAAAAAAAATATATAAACGCTTTAAGTGATACTATCAATAAATTCAATCCTCATCAGAGTCAGGGGAAGTGTTTACACACTCACACCCAAAAACTTCAAGTGTGTCTTCGGACAGTCTGTAAACCCAGCCCTTACAAGTAGGACATTGGATGGCATCTTCACTGGGGGGAAGATGATTTCCTTTTATGGGAGCGCCTAAAGCACATCCCATGCATGGAAAAGCATCTCCATAACATCCCCAGTGCCAGTAGCCACGAAACTTTCTGATCTTCTTCGTTTTGTCATTTTTCTGACCTGTCCAACCAGAAAGATATTCGTTTTTGGAACTCTGACTTCGGTTTTTTGCCTTTGTCATTCTTTTGTCTTTCCAAACCCTCTCCTTTTTTACAGGAGAAAGTTTGTATTTGACAGAGCGTTGTCCCTTTCGGGATTGCACTTTATTTGTCCGTTCGGTATAACCGATATTATCCATTTTATCCTAAGGTTATAAACATTTCTTGAAGTTCAGTTGTCAATTTTTTTGTACCGTTTAATCATAAATATTCTTCTTTAAAATATTATAAGATGAGTAAATCGAGTAAAGTAACTAAAGAATTATTTTGCGCCCCAGATATTAACTCTGATGGAATTACGTGCTATAGCAAAGAAGACCTTATTTTTCTAATTAAAGCATATAATAAAAAAAAGTCAAAAAATCATCATATAAAGATTGGTGATAAATCAAAAAAAAGGTTATGGTTAGATCTTAATAAAAAACTTAAACGAGATTGTAATAATGAATGGTGTTGGTTAGAACAAAAATTCGTCCCAGCACCATATGCAAGAAAACATCTTAAAGAAACATTTAAACCAAAAATGCCAGAAGAGTGGGAAGATAATCCATTCGAGTGGTTAACAACTGATGATATTAGAGATGTTATGAAGCAATATGAAAAAAAGTATCCAGATTTTTTGTTCATGGGGCCTGTTCCTGTTGATTGTCCAAGTGCCATAACATGTTCATTATCAGGTCTTGATGTTGGAATATTAATAAATAGACTAGGTAAGACTAAATTAGGTGTTATATTCAACTTAGATAAGCACGACGATCCAGGATCACATTGGGTTTCTACTTACTTTGATTTTAAGAAAGGTTTAATATTATATTTTGATTCTGTTGGATTGGCACCACCAAAAATGATATTAAATTTTCTTAACAAAATGAAAAAAAGCTGTGAAGATTATTATTTAAAAACATTTGATGTTGAAAAAGAAGTAGATATTTACGCAAATACAACTCGGTTTCAGTTTGGGGACTCGGAATGTGGGATATTTAGCATGTATTTTATAATCTCAAACTTAAGAGGTGATAATTTACACGAAATGAAAAAAGAAGAAATAAATGATATCATCATGAACCAATTACGAAAAAAATATTATAGACCTTCTGATTAAAAATTTTAAAAATCTTGATGCTTTTACTATTTATGACCCTATGGTCCGGCGTACCCGGTCATTGTGAACTTTTGTTTGTGTTGTTCCCACACAGTACTTCGAATCTCATAACGAAAATACCATCCTACGACTTGGGGGGACCTGAGCAGCCTAATCCCCAAGAAGGCGCTCCACAACCTAAGCCGGCCACCCAGGTCGAAACCTGAGCTTTTTGCTTAGCCGAGAGTTAGCGTCAATAAGTGCCGGTGAAACCCCCAGTTTGTCCACATAACTGTGTGCTATATGTGACATAACTAGGGATTGCGATTTTAATTTGAATATTTCTTAAATATTTTTTGTTCAATTTTTTTTTGATATTCTGAACGTTTACGAAAAAATATTATAAACCCCCTAATTAACTATAATATATGTCCAAGCAAAAAATAATGGAAGACTAAGTCTTTATTAAAATCTGAATTTACTTCATTTGGAATTCGGTTAACTCGTATTACTTTCATTTTAATATTTACACAATACGTTTGTAAGTATATAAACTATTAAGGCTCAAATGATTATGGTACTTTGCAATCATCGCCTGTTGAACTTTTAAAGAGGCTTTTCCCCTCCACCTTGAATGAATCTCATAACATCAAAGTATAAATGTTTAACACGCACTGGGTCTGAGCAATCCCGGTGCATGCGAGACCGGTAAACTCCGGTCATATTTTCCCATCCGCTGAACAATTATCACTAGATATTGTAATCCCTTAACTAACTGTTTTACGAGTTAATCAAGAAATAACAAGTCAAAAATACCAGTAATAACCGCCCAACGGGCCCAACATTTTATCTTATACTTCTCAATATGTTCCGTTTCAATTTTTTTTTTGATATCTTAGCCGATCATGGGAAAATAAATAGTATAGTTCATCCTATCTTTAAAAGTGATTGCGTCTAGCTTATACCCACTTTGTTTATACAACTTCAAAATCTTTTTCCCTGTTTTATTCAATTTCAACTCCCAATCTTCATTACCATAACAATCATGTTGCGTATCCTCTCTAACTTTACTTTTTAATTCGGCAACCATCGTATCCTTAGGATAGCAATATATTTTACGTTCTAATACCTTACCGTTGTTATCATATGTTATTGAAAGTATACCGCTTTTACGCTTATTACTCATATCTGGAAGCAGCTTTTTATAATAAGATTCGAGATGTTTATAGTTAAGAAATCTGAAATAAACCTTAAAATGACCACTGTTAACGTCCCATCCTAATCCTCCGAATATATTATTATTGTTTTGTATAATTTCACATTGTATATTTCTTTCATTTAAAACATCTTGGGCAAATTTATATGCTTTTCCAGGATTAATTACAGAACCATATGCGATTCTTGATGAATTTAAGTTTCCATTTATTATCCTATGACTATATGTAAAATAACTTAATCTTGTAATAAAAGGGTCTAAAATAGCATAAAACGGTCGTAATAATTCCCAATAAGACAATGAAATACAATTATTAATATATTTATTTTCGTTGTCTGTTAATTTTTCATGAAAAGGATAAACGTGGTCACAATGCCACTGATACACTTTTCTATTAAAATCAACAAATCGGTACGATGTTAATATAGTTAAAATAACTAAAATTAATACTAATAATAACAATAAGTAATATTTCATTTCGTGATTCTCTTACCGTTCTGTATAACTAAATTAGAAAAATAGATTTATTTATACAACACACATGAAAAATAATGTTGAAATGAAAAACCTTCGTTATGGAGCAACAATAAACCCAAACGGTTCTTTACGAAAAATCCATATTTTAGAGGATTTTGGAAGAAAAATTTCTTGCAAGAAGATGCATCTTCACAAACTTTTTAATGCAACTTATGTATATTCATATGATGAAATACCACGAGATGTTTATTTTTGTAGAGGTTGTGCCAAAAAATCTAAATTTAAACGGAGTATTATAAATAATTTTCAGTTCAAGATACCTCAAAAGAAACGGAAGATAACATCAGAAGATATTATGACCGATTCAAGTGATGATGAATATGTTCCTGTTAAACAAAAAAGGAGATTATACAAAAAAAAGATAACAGCTATTAAACCTGTTCAAAAACTTACTGATCCAATTAAATTACCGAAGAAAATGTCATCGGATGGATTTGTGTCAATATTCGAGAAATCCTGTTATTATTGCAATAAAATCCCGACAGATGGAATTTGTATTTTTGAATCACATATTTTTCATACATACAAATACAATTGTATTTTTAACTATGAAAAATTAAATCGGCAAAAGTTTGAAAACCCTGAAGATGGTAAAATTTACAAATATCCAAAAAGCAAAAACTTAACATTTATGGAATGGGCAGATGATTTTTCATTGGTCTAAAATTTTTATAGTTAACATAATTTTTTAAGTTTCTCCCACAACTTATTTTTTTTAACAGGACTCATTTTTGGTACATATTTATAAAATTCTTTTTTATTTCCATCCTTTAAAGCTTTTCTCATGTCCGTAGAATTTAGATTTTCATATCCTGGTAAAACTAATTCATGAAACTTAACCTTTTTTGTTTTAATAGTTTTAAATGAAGCAAATCTCTGATTATTTGCATTTTTTGCACTTTTAACTAAATAAAATTCGTCTCCTGGTTTAGCTAATCTACTTACAAACCCATATGCTGTTTGTGTAGGACTATTAAGTTTGCTTAATATTAATTTAACTCTTGATTGGTCTTTTTCAGGCAATGTTTGAATATATTCTTTCCATACTTCTTTACTTATTTCTCCAGTTATTTCATCACATGGTTCTCTTTCTTTTTTTGAAATAAAAATATAAACTATTCCAGGATAACCAGTTTTAGTTTTAGGTTTAGTCATTTTTAACATTTTTTTTACAAGATATAAATGCCCTTTATGAGGAGGTTTGAATGATCCAGCATAAATAGTTATTTTTTTAGGCATTTTATTGTATTTTTACTATCAGGGAATAAATAAAATAAGAAGTCAAAGGCATCACAGGTCACCATACTGCTTTCCAAAAGATGGTTGCAAGTCCACAAATACCTCCTTGAACCCCGCGGGTACAAAGTCGACATGTGGGTTGTTCACAATCAACAGCTTGTCGTCATCGACCGGGTCCAAAAGGTCAACAACCACAAAGTCACAAACCTCAACATCCCAATCGTCGCCAACAGTCAGCTGTTCATTCTCTTCGTCTTCGTCGTCAGACATGGGTAAGTGTCGGATGATTGACTTTTCAACCACCTTTTCCACCTTGCCCTCGTCGGATTCAGGGATGGTGGTAGGAGTGGCGAGACCAGTAAAACGCGATCTCTTCAGGTTTAACTCCTTCAAAGACGGCGCCTTGAAAGGTTTTACCATAACCTTAACCTCATCCTCGTCAGAGTCAGAATCGTTGTATACCAACTGGTCTTCCTCGATATCAAGGTCGGTGGGGCGGCTCACACTGTCAAAACGAAGTTTCATGGCTGATACTCTTTTTTCCAAATCAGCCTTAACACAGTCTAACACCATCGCATGGTCCATGGCTTCAGCGATTGTTCCTCGTTCTGCGATGAACCGCGTGATAGCAAAAGCGGTCTTGTACACCTTGGAAAACTTCGCCTTGAAGCTAAACATATAAGGCTTCTTTTTGCCAGGAACAAAAAAGATGTGATTTGTGAGAAGCTTTCGCGCACACGAAATCACCTTCATTTGCCCATCCTCCTTCTTCTCAAAGTCATCTGGCCCAGAAGAGACAAACGACTTCATTTTCCCTTGAATACCAAGCTTGTCAATCAACAACCAGCAGTCGGTGCAAAAATAGGCTTTGGGTAAAGCGCAAATCTGCTCACAGTTGAGGCAAGAGCAAATGTCTTGCGCCTCCTGGAGAGGATTTGGCACACCACGAACCTTTTTCAACGCCGCATTGCGGAGGTCGCCCTTTAGCGTAGCCGTGTGAACCGCGATAATAGCAGCGGTCACCAGCTTCTCCGCTAATGATTTGGACGACACCGCTTTCCGGTCGTCATTGTTATTTCTTTCCATAGGAAATATGAAGCTCATCTTCAAAAATATTCTATCATTATCCTTAAGCTAATACTATCAATTTTATGTTATCAGAACGTTAAACTATAATATCCCTCTAGAGTGGATCAATAAGTTCATGTCCAGCGCCAAACCGTCCCAGGTCAAGATCGTCGTAAGGATGTTGCCGAATATCGTCGTATGTATCCCAAATATCCCTATCAGTCAACAGCGGTGCGGTCTTTGCAGAAGTAGGAGAAAGGTCAAGGGTCAGCAATCCCATAATTTCATTATTTGGGGGCGTAAAACTCACTTGTTTTTTCTCCTCAACCACATCCTCAACAATCTCGACCGGTACCGTGTCATCTATCACATTCATTTTATCAATGAACTTGGTTAGTTTTTCGTCAATCGAGTCGGCAATTTCTCCTTGTTGAATAATAAACAATGCTATTGCGTTGCTTGTTTTGTACAACTTAGAAAGTTTCGCCTTAAAGCTAAACGTATGACCAGCCTTTCGGCCGCCATAAATGTTTAGTAATTGCCTACTAACACACGAAGCCAGTTTTTTCTGGTTGGCCTCTTTAGCCTCAAAATCATCTGGCCCAGTGCAGACATAAGGGCTCATCTTGTCCATCATTTTGTGAGAACGCAAATACCCCCAGCATTCTGGGCAAAAATATGCTTTGTACATTCTAACAATGGTAGAGCAGTTGATACAGGAATCGAGTTTCTGATACTTTTCTATTTCGCTAGGAATACCAGCAGTTTTCTTTAACTTACTTTCTCGCAACGCACTTGTGTGAATGGCAATAAACGTGGCAACGTTAAGCTTTGAATTGACCCACTCAGGATCGGGATTTCCCATTATTTCCTTCTTCGGTTGAAGAAAGTTCATATGGTGGTGTTTTATATAGATTTTTCATGATTATACATCAATTTTTTTTAATTTAACTATTAAATTGAATTATTTGATCTCATCAACGCTCATGGAAACGTTCCAAATTAGTTCAAGAGATAAATATTCTATTATTGTTCCTTCAAATTCACTATCTTCAATTTCTCTTAAGAAACAAAGAGAAACTTTAGCGTTCAGTTGTTTTATTTTTTTAATAACACTCTTTAGTTTTATAACAGTAATATCACCATTGATATCATAAACCTTCTCACCATTCTTTAAAAAATGGTAAAATGGATAGTGTTGAGTAATAATAACGTTTTTGACACCGTTTCCCGCATCGGATTTTAGCTTGATCCATTCCGGGAAGCTGTGTGCAAAATTATCAACTTCGTTTAAAACCTGCATCTTTGTCATTATATGTATAAGTTTATATAGTTTATTCAATTTTTAGTTTAATAATAATTACTTCTATATAGTTTAATAATAATTACTTCTATCTGGTAAATAAGGTTGATTTTTTCTTTCCCTGTGAACTTGATTTGCTAATCTTCTTTCATATCCTCTTATTTTTCGTAATGCAGCTTTATCTCTAGAATATGTAGGTGTGTACATTCTGCTCATATTAATCTGTCTTACTCTTTTATTAATGTTTCGAATATAATCATTTTGATTATTAATATATGCATTAAAATTACTTCTGTTTGGGTTCATGTTATTTTCATAATAGATTTTAGTAACACCATCGTCTGATTGTGAATAATACCCAGAATCATATCTGTTATAACCACCACTATAGCCTCCTCCATATCTTCCAGGGTATAATGCATATGGGCTTGATTCTCGCCAGGGTGAATATTGACTTCTTCTCATAAAATCTTCTCCACCATAAAGAGCTAAATATTTATTTCCAGCCATATTCCCACCTCTTTCTATTGAAATGGGAGCACCTTCTTGATTAATGATAACCCCCTTTGGTGCTTTTTTAACTTTATCTTCAATTGCAATTGCGCTTTGTTGATCTGCAATAGCTTGAGATGTTCCATAGCTGAAAGATGTATATAAGTTATAAAGAAGCATTACTATAAAAAATAATACAGCTAATGATAACATTACATAAAGAAAGTCCCAAAATGTACTACCACTGTTTTTATTGTGATTTGAGGGTTTGGGTCTAACAATTTTTCTAACCCTAACAGGTTTTTTGACTTTAACCGGTCGTTTTACTCTTACAACCCTTCTTGGTTTTTTCAAAACATTAACATTTGTACTATTATTTATTTGACGTTTAAGTTTTGCGAGATTTAAATTGATAGCACGGCTCATCTCTAATACTAATTCTATAATTTATCTTACATAATATTTACTACTTAAAAATATTAACAAGCATTGCAATCATAGTCATATTGGCAACATCTTGGGTCTCCTACTGGACAATTTGCCCCTGGATCAAGACATCTAAACCCACTTTGTCTATTTGAGCCATACCCTGAATAAACGCATCCAGCTGGACAAGAACTATGATAATATGGTCGATAAGGTCTGTTATACCAAGGCCTGTGCCACCATCTGCTCCACCAATTTGGTCCCCATCCTGTAGAACGATGCCATGGATATCCAAAGGATATAAATCCCTCTGATGTTGGAACGTAAACGTTATTTAAAACTAATAAAATTATAGCAACGACAATTAAAACGCAAAGTACGTACATGTTTATATAATACTATTTGAAAAATTTATTTTTTCCAAATATTATTCAAAACATTCAATTTAATAATAGTAATAACCTCTATTATATCCACCCCATGGCCAGTAAGTTCTCCACCAAGGATATCTTCTTCCATAACCCCAGTATCCACCATATCCCCCATAATAACGTCTCCACCAGGGATATCCCCAGCGTCTTCCCCAGCCTCTGCGTCTGAAACCTTCTTTCACAGAATTATCATACTGTTGGCACAATGTTGCAATTGCCAATAAGAATAATAATAATAAAATTCCTATTAATAAATAACTTCCTCCATTTTTACTTTTAGAATAACCTCTTTTTGGCATAATTGTATATAACTATTAAAAGATAATTATTAAACACTAGAAGTATCTTTATCATCTTCCCCATCGCTATCGGCTGTATTTTCATCTGCTTTTTCTTTAGAAACAAGAGGGTGCCTTGGTTGTCTAGCTTTATAAAATTCAGCAACACCATCAATTCCTTTACGGAGAATCTGTTGTGTAAGAAATACGGTTTGTGACATAGAAAATCCACTATGCCCAAAATCATCTACTCCTGGATGACCTGTCATTGCCATTCCAGTGTTAGATCCTAACCCAAAATAATCATCATCTCCTGTTCGAGCGATGAGTAATTTCATTAGGTCTTTGTTTCTCAAAGTATGATACAACATTGAACTAATTCCATCAAGACTGTAAATATAGAAATTTGTAAACCATGAATGATTTAGTTTATTTTCTATTTCCGTTTTAAGTTCGTCAAAGGAAAATTCCATAAGCGTTAAGATCGCAGTTCCCCCGTTTCCATGTTCTGTTTTTTTTGATTTCTGACATTATTACCTGTACTCTATATTGTAGTTTGCTTTATATAATTAATTAATTGTACCTGGGTCATATTTACCATTTGCGTTAATGGTGTGAATGCGAAACTCCATAAAATTTTCAATTCCATTAAAATTTATCAGATTTCCATCTATATCTTTAAATTGAATTGTTAACCTGTCTAAACGAGCAAGGGGTGGATTAAAATGCTTAATATAAGGAGGCACGCCTCCAACAGGAGACACCACAAAGTTTTTTGTGTTATGTGGAAATACCATTGGTACAACAGCAAAAGCTCTGTCAATTGGTGTAGAATTACTTCTAACATTTTCTAATTCAAGAATATCTAAAATAACAAAAGCATCTGAACTTAAATCAAACTTATTTGGGGCGGTATGACTTCCTTTTGCTAAACATACGTTATTAGTAGTACATGCAGCAGCTGGTGAAACTACCATTTCATCATGACTTGCTACTGATACAACTGTAAATATTTGATTACATTCTCCAACAAAAAAGGTATCTCCCGGAGAAAATTCTGTTAAAAATGAAGTTTTTGAATTTCCAATAACAGTAGTGCTACCAGATGTTAATCCAGCTTTACCACTTGCATATAAGAAGTTTTGCCGAGGAAACCCAATTACTTTACCAATTGAACGGGGTGGATATACTGCTCTGGTTCTATTATCATGTGGTTCTGAACATCCATAAAAATCTAGAGAAAAAATATGTTCTCCACCAGCAAGATTAGACTTTATTGTAAATTTGTTTGTAAGTCCATTAAGTATAACAGTATAAGTGCTATCGCCGGCTGCGTTTAATGCTGCTTGGATGTTATTAACTAATTCTGCTGGATTATAATCTCCAACTGGTATTTCAGCTACTAATTTTTCACATATTGATTCGCGAAAGTAAATAAGGTTATTTCGTCTTCCAATTAAATAAGCTGTATTTGGAATACATGCATTAAAAAGAGTTACAGATGTAACATTTTTGTAAATATCTTTCAACTTAATAACATAATTACAGGAATCTGGATATGTTGTAAAGTTTCTATCCTCACTACAAATAATTTCAATATCCGGTATCCTTCCATGTGTGACATTTGCTTTTGGAGGTTTAATAATATGCTGGTCATATGTTGGTGCAACTATTGTCATTGGTCGCTGCCCATTTAATGCCTCTGGATAGGGACTGTGGGTTACAATATTTTTTTCTTCTGTAAATTGACCTCTTCCATGTACAACTTGTCTTGCTTGTGTGTTCGGGTCAAATTGAGTTAACATCGGAGGAGGAGGACCTTGTCTCCCACTAGGAATAAGAGTACCGGCATTATATGACGTATATCTTTTGTGTGAATAATCTCGGCTAACTCTATCAGTCATTCTCTTTAACATATCATTATTCGGAAAAAACTTACAAAGAAAAATACACATAAGGAAATATACAAATAAAAATAAGGAAAGATGTCCGAACGAAAAAAATCAAATGGTTCTAATAAACGTCCAAAGCACTCTAAATTAGAAAAACAATTCTATTCAGAAAAAAATTTTAATCTTTTGGAAGGTGTTTTATTAGAAACAGTAAATAAAGAACAATTTACAAAAGACCACAAATCAATAATATTCCATAGTATGGAAAATGTTTATAAAGAAAATAATCCGCCAAAAAATTTACCAAAAGGTGAACGAAAAAAATGGCTATCATCATTAAATAAAAGTGTACTTGCATTAGTTGCATCACATGTTAATAATGCTCCTCCAAAAGTTTCTAATCAATCTCAACAACCTTCCATAAACCCACATCATTTACAAACTCAACAATCTTTCCAAACTCAACAATCTTTCCAACCAGCTCCAGAAATGTCACTAGGACAATCTTTATATGGAACTAATCAAAATACAAGTTCTCAATTTTCAATATTTCCAGGTGAAGATGGAACCAATGTTAAAACTGGAAAACCAAGAGAGCTAAAAACATTTTATGCTAGAGAATTTACACAACCTATAAATAATCCATCATTGCACCCAGTTCAACATCTTGATAATTTCCCAGCTCCCACAAGTGTAGACTCTTCTAAAAATTTTACAAATGTGATGTTTACTCAAAGAGAACAGGAAAGGTCTGGAGAAAATGCTGCCAGAAAACCAAAACCAATTGATTTTTCACTTCCGCAAAACACAAAAGATGATATTAATCCTGAAAATAAGTTCAAGGAATTAATGAGAAAAAGAGAAACAGATGATGATACTCTCCGAAATAAGTTACCAAAACCGAAAGAATCTAATATACCTCCAACTAAACAACATAAGTTTGACCCTATCCCAACTGATGATTCATTTTTTGTACAAAATAAAACTGAAAATGGCCCACAATACAATTCTCTTATGGATGGTTTAGATGAAAATCTTCTTAATGCAGAAGAAATCGTTGATATACCACAATCTCTTAAAAAACAAACTCCTGGTAATAATTATCCCCCTCCTCGCCCCCCACTGGTTCCTCAACCAACTAATCATCAACCAACTAATCATCGGCCAACAAGTACTTTTAATTCAAGAGAGATTCCAGAAGTTATTAATGAAAAGGTTGAAAAGGTTGAAAAGGAACCAAAAACTATTTATTTAACAATTTTATCAAAATATAGAAATACAAACACTCATCCTTCTCCAACTAACTTTTCTATACCACTTGTAAAAAGTGATGAAAAAAATATAGTTAAGATAGATGGCGAAATAATATTTAAGTATTCCGATAATAATAATACATTTGTTAATCTAGAAAATATAAATAACATTTTATCAGTTGAATGTCTTGACGTAGTTGTTCCAAAATGTAGTTCTGTATCAAGAGAGCCATATATATGGTTATGCGTAAACGAATGGGGCTCATCAAATATTGGAACAGGTGTCCCAGAAGGAGCTTTTGCTCGTCTTAAACAAATTCCTGGGAATAGTGATTTACCATTCATAACAATGAGAGCACATATATTAGAAAGGCAGCGTCCAGATACTGTTAATACACAGTTAACATTCCGTTTATTAACATCTGATGGAGAGCCATTTGAAATTAAAGACATGGTTGATGTAATAAACATAAAAAATAAGGATACAACAAATATTATTGAAGTTTCAAATAATCATAACATAAAAGAAAATGATATGTTATATGTTTATTCCTTATATACAAAAGAAGTAATTGGATTTTATCCTAATGTTTATGTACATGGTATAAAAGTTAGTGGTAAATCAGATAGTGCTACTCTATCATTAAGATTATTTATAGATACTGACCCTAATAATTCCAGTAATAAAATAGGAACATTTGCAGATGATTCAGATAAAAAAAGTATTATTGCATCTAAATATTTGTCAGTTGGAGATTTATTATTTTTAGAATATACAAAAAATGAAAAAATCACAGGTAAGTTTAAAATTATAGATATCAAGAATGATATAATAACCATTAAGTTTCCACAAAAAAGTAGAAAATTTACACCTAAAAAAATAACAAGAATTGGTTTTATTAAAAAGAAAAAAGAAGGTTATGTTTCACAAAGTAAGGAAGATATAAACTACAAAGGTGGTGTTTATGTAACCAAAGTTGATGGAAATAATATTTATGTTAGTGGTAATTATGAAATTGAAAACAACGAATATTTTTTAC
>Ga0180432_10004062_pt1 | contig 20399 bp, 11 predicted proteins | sample SS_ome_10_FD_132414 | JGI IMG/M metagenome (GOLD analysis project Ga0180432, IMG submission 132414) | Hypersaline lake sediment archaeal communities from the Salton Sea, California, USA - SS_1_MS_2 metaG | ecosystem: Environmental > Aquatic > Non-marine Saline and Alkaline > Hypersaline >...
GGGGAGATTGTCCACTAAATTCCAATTTGGAATTCTCCCCCAGACTTCAGGTAAGAGACTTCTTCGTTGTTGACAGAGCTGCGTAAGCGTAATATATCATCCGTTCTGGGGGATGATCTTTGGGAATCTTAAGGAGCGATCATGAAAACCTTGTGTATTGTGCTACCCGGCATCGTCCTGTTTTGTGCATGCGCAGTGAGAGCGGAGATTAGGCCTCCTCACACGTTGCTTTTTAGTCCTATCACGCCTGAATATTTGCAGGATACGGCCGGGCAGTGGAAGGCGACGGGCTTTGACGGATTCTTATTATACGGCATCATGCGTAACTGGTCCGATGATATTTGGGCAACCGATGGCGACGAAACGACTCGCGGCGAGGACGATCAGACCTTCAAGCGAATCAAAACCTGCAATGATGAATGTCGCAAGCGGGGAATCACGGAGAATTTTGTCAAAGTCGCCTTTTACAGTCACGTTCCTCTCTGGACCGATGATGCCGCATGGGCCAGGTGCACTCGAAATTTCTACGAGGCTGCTCGATTTGCCCGGATGACCGGCTGCCGGGGTGTCGCGCTCGATATTGAATATGTAGGCGAACAATACGATTTGGATTGGGGGGGCTATGATTATGAAGGATATACGCAGGCCGAGCTGCGCGAAGCTGCCGTCAGGCGGGGTCGGGATTTGGTGAAGGCTATGTTGGATGGCTATCCGGATATGGTGTACCTCACGTTGCCCGAGGGGATTCGCTACTACGGGCCGCTGGCGACCGATCTTTTTGTGGGTATGGTCCGGGGCATGGCCGAGGCGGATGCGCCCGGCGGGCTTCATCTTCTGACGGAACATTCTTATAAAATGGTCTCGACGCTGGGCCTGATTCATTACGTTCACGCTCTGGAGACGGAGATCTTCAACCATTTGGATAAGTCGTCGGCCCAGTACTGGAAAAAGACGTGTTCCATCGTTCTGGGGGGCTGGCCGCTGGGATATTATCGCGATATTTTAGACGAGGACGGAAACCGTTTAGGCTATAGCGGCCGGGTCGAAAAATTCGGGAACAAGATCGTCGGCTCGTATGCGGATAAGAGCCACAATTATTCGCCCGAGGATTTTCGCAATCAATATGCAGGGATGCTATTGAGCGGCAAAAAGTATTGCTGGATCTACGGTCACGGTGCTACATGGTGGCATTTCACGGAAGCGGACGTCGCCCGATATGGTAAGGTGAGCAACTCAACGTTACCGGTGGACAAGCAGTTGGATGCTTTCAAGAGCGTCCTGCAGGCCAAATGGATGTCTTCCGAGCGGATACAGGGACTGAGCGAGAAGGTCAGGCGGCATGAATCGGATGAGTTTGTGCAAATGCTGGGTTTTGTGGCGCGGTTTAAGGTGGCCGGCCCGTTCGGTGGTCAAGGGACCGATTGTTTCAATACTGTTTATCCCCCTGAACGCCGGATCGACGCGTTGGATTGGAAAACGGCTTCGGCCGATTCGACGGGATACCTGAACTTCCTGGATTATCTATCGCCGACGGACTGGGTCTGCGCCTATGCCTGTTGTAAGGTTCTTAGTCGAAACGCCCGTTCGGCACAGATTCGCTTAGGCACAAATGATACGGCGGCGCTCTGGTTTAATGGTGAGAAAATTCTCTCCAAGAATGTGGAACGTTCCGCCGCACCGGATAGCGATATACTGCCCATCCAGCTCCGAAAGGGCGAGAATACAATTCTCATCAAAGTCTGCAATACCGAGTTCAACTGGGGTCTGTATCTGCGCATCTCAGACCCCGACGGTATCGCCTTGAAAGATTTAATATTCCAGCCCTAATGAGGCCGAGTCAGTCGTTTAGGCCTCGAGTTCTATTCCTTTTTACCAGCGATGATCGAACACGATACTCACCAGATGAGCAACATCATCTGCGTTTAGCCGAACGTCGTATTCCAATGAAAGCGACGTGTTTTCAAATAGCTCCGTTTTAATTCCGGTGCCGAGCACCGCGCTGTCGCGAGACAATTCGGAATCGCTGACTTTGAACAGGACGCCGGGATTCGTGACGAACGCGGCATCCACGGAGGCTTGTATATCGTCGAACTCATGCACCCATCGGCCCCGCACTTCCCAGAGCAACTTTCTGCTATCGTATTCGCTTGATAGATCCTTGGATATCCTGGCGCCCACCGCGCTCTTGAAAGAATTAAACCGCTCGCTGCCGAAAGTCAAGGCGCTGGGGCCGCCCGTTTCGGAATAGCTGTCCAGGCGGAGGGACGACCATTGTGCGGCGATCAGCGGATTGATCTTCCAGCCACTTGGATATTCCCAACTCGTACCGGTTTCGATATATCCGGCTATATCGTAGCCGTCCAGATCGCCCTTCAGATGCTCGCCGGTTAGATTGATATAACGATCCGTTTCATACTCCATCCCGGCATAGGTCAGCATGGCCTGGGTGTACCAGGACCCCGGCGTCCACCGGCCGTAGAGACCGAGGTAAATGCCGTCCGTATCGGTCTTATTTCTGGATCCGTAATAGTCGATTTGCCCGCTGGAGTAGCCGGACGTAATACCTAATAACAGTTCATCTGTCACGTAATTATCGATGCCCACGCCGAAGCCGTAGGTATTGTATCGATATCCAAAGACGCCGCTCTCGGAGTCTCGGTCGCCGAAAAGGCCGTACTCTTTGATCCAGATGCCCCAGGGCGCATCACCCAGAACGCTTGTGCCGTTGCCCAGCGCAACGGACCGGCCTGAGGGACTCACATCCGTCGTGACATCCATGCCCGTCATCGGATCGGATCCCGCCATCGCCAGCAAGGGGCCGTTGCCCGGGCGGTTCGATCTGGCAAACGAGCCTCGCTGAAGTCCGCCCGAGACGGCGCCGATGTAATTGGAGGTCATTGAGGTCGTGATCGGACCCAGGGTGGGGCGGGTTTGACCGCAGAGTTCGTCAAAAGCTTGGCGGACCTGGTTGAAATTCGCCAGACCCTGTAGTGCCGCGGTACTGCTGTTGCCGCCCTGATTTGTCGCGATAAATTGCAGGGCTTCTCCGACGTTCCTTTGGTTTTCCGTACGCCAGATGTTCGGATCATTGAATGCCATCGCCGCGATGCGCAACCATACCGAGTTCGGATCGTAATCCAGCCCGGCATCCGCCACGGATTGGACCAGGGCCGTGTTCAGCACGTCGAAGGTGCCCTCCACGGAATTAGCGGCGATGATCTCGTATTCATGCGCCCCGACAATCGTGTCCACCGCAATCGCCTGAACGGTGCCGCCGTTAATGGTGACATCCCCGTTCACGTTGAGTTGGTCGCTCGTGTCATCGTTTGAAATTTCGACGGCGTACGTGCTGTTGGGTTCGAAGACCACGTTGCCGTTGACGGTCAGGGTTCCGATGGAGTTGCCGGGAGAGATTGTACCGGAATTAAGGAGTGTTGTCGGCGCCGACACATTTACGGTGCCGTCACCGCCCAGGAGGCCGGTATCCCATACGTAGAGTTCGTTGCCGACATCGACCAAACCGCCATCGGAGACTAAGACACTCCCGGGTCCCAGGTTGTCCGGACCCACGCCGCCGATGTGAAGGTTTTCGAGAACCTGGAATGATGAATTCTCGCCGGTGACTAAAACGTTGCCGGTGGGGTAGTCCTGGGGATCGACGCCGTTAACATCGGCTCCGCCCACCATGGCGTCCGTGGCGGTCACTCGGCCGCCGTTGGAGATGGTCAATTGGCCGTTTCCGCCGATACCGACGCCTAACGTGCCGTTCGATTCTCCATCGTCGTTAAGCTGCCAGAACGAGCCATTACCGTCAACCGTCGCCACGCCCGTGCCGCCCGGCTCGAAACCGATAATCCCGAGTAAGCCGTTCACGCCGCCCCCGTTCAAGACATTCAAGGTTCCTGTTCCGGAGGTACCTACTACGAGCGTATTCGCCTCTAACAACGATCCTCCGCCCGTCACGGTTGTCGTTCCGGTAGGATCAAAGCCCGGCGTGTTCGGATCAACTTCAGATCCGCCGAGTAAAAGTCCACCGATATTCACAAATCTTGAAGCGACCTGACCGCCCCCGCTGATCGTCAGCACTCCTTCCCCGTAGGTACCCACTGTGAGCACATCCGTTCCCAACAACGATCCTCCGCCCGTCACGGTTGTCGTCCCGGTAGGATTAAAGCCCGGCGTGTTCGAATCAACTTCAGATTCATTGAGTGGAAGTCCACCGATATCAACAAATCTTGAAGCGACCTGACCGCCCCCGCTGATCGTCAGCACTCCTTCCCCATAGGTACCCACAGACAATATGCGGTTGTTTTCCCAGAGAGAACCCGGGCCATCGACCGTGACCGTGCCAGAGCCCATCGGGACATAATTGGGATCGAAATCCGTCCAGATCACATCCGCCGGCATTCCGCCGAGGTACGCGTTTCTGCTGACGAGCCCACCGCCTTCTCTGACGCCCAGCGTGCCGTTGCCCCACGCGCCGACGACGAGATCGCTGTCATGATCCCAGAGAGAGCCGGAGCCGGTGACTTCAGCGATCCCGTTGACACCCGGTGCGGCGCCGATAAAGGCGGAGGTATCTGTAACCCGGCCACCGTTGTTGATCGAGAGGGTCCCATCACCTGAGAAGCCCACTTCAAGATGTGTCGTGTTCCAACGAGATCCTGCACCCGTGACTGTCGCCGTACCGGTGCCTGTATTCAGATTGGCGCCGGGGCCCAGATAATCTCCAATTTGAAGATGATGGGGATCATAGCCGCCGATGACGCCCTGGTAAGAATTCACAACGCCGCCGCCCGAGACCGTCAGCGTGCTGCCGGTGCCCTCCGACCCGACGGTCAGGGTGCCGCTGTCGAAATCCCCGTTGTTGCCGACATGAAGGAGGCCGTTTGGATTGTCAACGATCACCTGTCCACCGTTGGAAACGATGACTTCACCGTCTCCTTCGCCTTCAACGACATGCGGGTCAACACCGTTAATCCGCAGCGTCGATCCCGCTCCATCGACGTTGACCCGGCCCGTGCTGTCTTCCAGTTCGCCGACGATGGCGGCATCGGTTTGTACCTCGCCGCCGTCGAGGATATTCAAGGTTCCGTCGCCGCTGTAGCCGACATAAGTCGTCGAATTACCTAAGGGCGCGTTAATAAGTATGGAGTCATCACCGGTCACGGTGACCGTACCGGTGCCGTTGGGATCGCCCAGTTCGCCGGTCTCGATATCGAAATCACTGGTGTCGAATCCGCCAATGAATAACGTTTCTTCAATGATCGTCCGTCCGCCGTTAGAGATGGTCAGCGCCCCTGTGCCGAAGCCGCCGACAAACGTATTCTCGGAATTGATCCACGTCGTGCCGTCACCGTCCACCGTCGTCGTGCCGATGCTGTCCGGCATCACGCCAATTCCCGTCGAATCGCTGAGCACCGTTCCACCGTCATTGACATCCAGCGTGCCCTCGCCGAAAAATCCCACATAAAGACTCGTCGGCTCTGTGATCCGCAGCACGGAACCTTCGCCCGTCACCGTCACCGTCCCCGTACCGTCAGGATTGGGATTTTCCTGACCCCAGTTCGTTTCGGTGCCGAGTTGGTTCGGTTCGGCGCCGCCGATATACATGTCCGCGGCGTTCACTTGGCCTCCATCTGCAACCGTTAGGCGGCCTTCGCCCCAGGCTCCCACAATCAGTGTACCGTCCAGGTCTTCATCAAAGGGATCGTCCGCATCCCAGGTGGACCACATCGAACCGGTGCCGGTGACCGTGGCCGTTCCGGTACTGTTCGGCCCGAGGCCGACGATGCTCAGGTTGTTGCTTACCGTTGCGCCTGCCGAAACCTCTAATGTACCGGTGCCGCCGGCCCCGACGGTCAATATCTCGTTGACCCACGCCGAGCCGGTCCCGGTGACCGTGGCGGTGCCCGTCCCTTCGTCGTGCATGGTGGCTACTTCCGTGTCACCCTCATCCTCAAAAGAGACATAACCGCCGACGTAAGTTTCGACCGAGTTCACATCCGCGCCGTCCGAGACGGTCAGCGTGCCGGTCCCCACGGGGCCCACATATAGGGTGTCATCCCCCGTGACGGTAAGCGTCGAACCTTCGCCGGTCACTGTCACTGTGCCGACGCCGTTGACGTCTCCAAAATCGGCCAGCATGTTGGGATCCAGTTCCAGGTCGTTCGGGTCAAGACCGCCGATCAGCATCGTTTCGGTCGTCACTCCGCCTCCATTCGAGATTGTCAGGTTGCCTTCGCCCCAGGCGCCGACGATCACCTGGGCGGCCGACCATGCCGAGTTGGCGTCCTGTACCGTTACCGTGCCGACCGCATCGGGACTTAGTCCAAGGACTCCAAGCTCACTGCTGACCTCGCCGCCGTCGTTGACGTCCAGAGTGGCCTCGCCGAAATAGCCCACATAGAGAGAAAAGAAGTTCGCTACATCGAGGGACGAGCCCTCGCCGGTTACGGTTACCGTGCCCGTACCGTTGGGGATAAGGTTCGGATCGTAGTCCTCCTCCACAACATCGAACGGCATGCCGCCGATATACATATCAGGCGTAGTCACATGTCCGCCATTTGAAATGGTCAGATCACCCTGGCCCCAGGCTCCCACCACGAGATTCGTATTATTAATCCAACGAGAATCAGAACCGCTGACTTCCACGCCTCCAACGGCATCGGACATGACACCGATCATGCCCGTTTGGTCTGCAACCCTGCCGCCGTCAGCGATTTGAAGCGTTCCGTCACCGGAAAAGCCGACCATCAAGCTTTCTGTTTCCCAGCGCGATCCCGCGCCGGTGACGATGGCCGTGCCTGTGCCGTCGCCCAGGCTGGTATTGGGATCGAAGTATTCCGCCAGGGTTTCAAATTCCGGATCGGTACCTCCGATTATGCCCGAGTCGGAACGCACGAGGCCGCCGCCCGAAACTGTCAGGGTACTTCCGGCGCCCACCGACCCGACCGTTACTGAATTGGCGACATCAAGAAGGCTATTGGCATCATTAACAATTACCTGTCCCCCATTGGAGACGATCATATGTCCTTCACCCTCGGCTTGCACATCGTGAGCGTCAACCCCGTCGATTCGCAGGGTCGATCCTGTTCCATCTACATTGACGAGGCCGTTGCCGTCTTCCAACACGCCAACGATGACGGCGTCGGTCTGCACCTCGCCGCCGTCGAGGATATTCAAAGTCCCGTCGCCGTTATAGCCGACATACGTCGTATTGCCTCCACCTCCTGAAGGCGTGGCGCGAAGAAGCGAACCGTCGCCCGTTACGGTTACGGTGCCGGTTCCGTCGGGAATCGGATCTTCCTGGCCCCAGTTCGTTTCGGTGCCGAGCTCGTTCGGTTCGGCCCCGCCGATATACATTTCTACCGCGTTCACTTCGCCTCCGTCCGCGACCGTCAGGTGGCCTTCGCCCCAGGCTCCCACGAGCAGCGTACCGTCCAGGTCACTCTCGTAAGGATCATCCAAATCGGTTATGTTCCATGTCGAACGATTGCCGGTTACGGTGGTGGTACCGATGCTGTTGGGTCCGAGACCGATAATACCCAGGTTCGTAGTCACAGTTCCACCGGCCGAAATCCCCAACGTGCCGGTACCGCCGGCGCCGACGGTCAGAATCTCATCCTGCAGCGTGGATCCGGTTCCGGTGACCGTGACGGTACCCGGGCCTCCCTCGTGAATGGTCGCTACTTCTATCGGACCTTCATCGTTAAAAGTCGCATAACCCCCAATGAAGGTTTCGGTCGATTGAACATCCGCACCGTCAGAAATTGTCAGCGTTCCGGTGCCAACAGCGCCCACTTTAAGGGTATCGTCCCCCGTGACGGTGAGCGATGAACCTTCACCGGTGACCGTGACGGTGCCGACGCCGTTGACGTCTCCGAAATCGGCCAGCATTTCGGGATCGATCTCAATGTCGTCGGCGTCAAGGCCGCCGATCCAGACCGTCTCAGCCGTCACGCGGCCCCCATTCGAGATCGACAGGTCGCCCTCGCCCCACGCGCCGACGACGACTTCGGTGGCCTCCCAGGCTGAACCGGAACCGTCCACCGTCATCGTGCCGACCGCATCCGGCCCCGCCCCGATAATTCCCAGCGCGCTGGTGGCCTGTCCTCCGTCGTTGACGTCCAGTGTGCCGTCGCTGAAATAACCCACGTAGAGGCTCGTTGAATCAGTGACTTGAAGCGTTGATCCATCGCCGGTTACCGTTACCGTGCCCGTGCCGTCGGGAATATAATTGGGATCATAGTCCTCGTCGATCACATCGAACGGCATACCGCCAATAAAAACATCCGGCGCTGTGACCAGGGCGCCGTTTGAAATGGTCAGATCGCCTTCACCCCAGGCGCCCACGACGAGATTATCACTGAGTCCCCAGGCGGAGAATGGATTGCTCACATTTGCGGTTCCAATCCCGTTGGACGTCATACCAATGATACTCATCTGGTTTGTTACCGTACCGCCGTCCGTGATGCCAAGTGTTCCGTCACCGGAGAAACCCACCATAAGATTGGGTGTTTGCCATATGGATCCTAAACCGGTCACGGTGGTTATCCCTGTGCCTCCGCCCAGGTCCGCTTCCGGATTGAAATATTCCGCCAGGGTACCAAACATGGGATCGTGGCCTCCGATGATTCCCGAAGGGGATGTTACCGATCCGCCCGCTGTGACTGTGAGTGTGCCCAACTCCCATCCGCCTACCGTCACCGGTCCCAAAGGATTCCAGGTGTCCGGTGAGCCGATAAGTACGGGAGTGACATCACCGCTTGTGGTGACGGCCGCCCTTAAATTCTGTGGCAGCGGAGATAAGATGAGTGTTAAGATGAATACGGTGAGTTTGTAAAGAGAGATGTTTTTACGTTCCATAACATGTCCTCAAAAGGTGTTTGTCGACGGTGTTTTATGGACAGATTTTATGCGTTGATTCGGTGGACAGGGAATTTGATGTGTTACGACATTTTCATCACTGACCGGGTTTTCTCCTTGGGTTACAAAAACGTCTCCTGCACGACATGGGCGCACTTTACTTCGCGTAAAGTCACTCCCTATATATATTTCCTCCCTGATCTCGCGATTCTACGCAACAACGTTTATCTTGTTACCTGAAACGCTGTGATTATCCTCAGTGTGTATTATATATTATTTCAAAATCCAATGCAAGAGATTTCTGGTTTAACTCGGGAGAAATAATCGCAGTCGTAAAAACTATTAATGATTTCCTGCTCTTCGGGGGATCGATGTGATTTTCAAAGCCGCGATCATTGATTCTGCGAGCGACAATCTATGGCAGGGCAGCGCGAACATAGCTTTCAGCGTCACTGCTTGTTGTTCTTTTAGGAAACCGCTATCTCGCCGGATATGTGTCTACGGATTCACGTACGATCTTTCGGCCGGGCAGCTTCTCAATGAGCATGGAACTGTGTGATTGAGTGGGGGTGTATTGTTCGGACGCGACGGTGATCGAACCTTTGTTTACCGCAAGTGCCGCTTTCTGATCGCTGTTATTGATCTCCAGCGATGCAGATAGCGTTGGATCAAGCTGAGCGGCAACCGACCAGGGTCCCATGCGAATCGTTTGATCATCGAGTATATCGGATGAAGCAAAAGGACGCTTATCCTCTATGTCCAATATTTGTATGATAGTCAGATAACGCATCTCCTTGACTTTTCTTGTGGGCGAGACATTCACGTGCCATTGGTCGGAGTATTGGATGAGCTTTTCTCCGGAGGTTCTTTTTCGCCAGTTCAGGGCCGGCGGGTCGAAACGGTTGTGAACGTCGATCTTCAAGGGGATTGAGGCAAAGAAATCAACCTGGCTGCGAGCGCAGGAACCGGTTACGGCAAGGCGATTCTTCGCCGAACCGGTTGATATCTTATCCGGGCTGTGTAACAGCCAGGACCAATCGGCAGGGTGGTCGGCCTCGAGTTCGTCGTAGATGCCCACAATCGACGGTCTCAAAAACGCCATATGGCGACGAAAGCGAGTTAGCCCGGCGTCGTCGTAGGCATTTGAGGCATCGCCAAGGCAGTAGGTGATACGCTGACCATGCAGGTAGCGTGCGATCCAGCCGTATCCGTTTGGGGTTCCGGACGATTGCCCTTTGTTGTCGATCAGGACGGTGTTGTGGCCGCGCGAGTGCTTGTACCAACCGTTGAAGTGGTCATCGGCGTAGGCGATGTAATAGCCCGAGTTGGCAAACAGACGCCGACCGCCGAAAAGGATATTGAAGGCGTTTTGATCTGCGTGAGCGTGGTTAAACGATCCAAAAGGGCTGGAACGAAAGGCCAGCATTAGATTGTGGGCGGGATTTGCGAGGTCCGTGTGCATGACGGCCACGCCAACATCGTCAAACAGACGGGCCTGCGGCAAATCGAACGATCTGCGAGCCGGCGCCGGAGAGTTGTCTCCGGTTCGCAGTCGGTGCCATCTCAGAGAAGCGTCCGATTGAAGTGTTGTCTCAAGCGATTTGAGAGACTCTCGGACGTACCAGCCGGCATAAGGATCGTCGAATCGTTTGCCGAGAACGTCGGCGAAGGCCAGACGGGAGAGGGGGGCGAATTGACGTCTTTCGCACCCGTCGCCGAATCCGTCGGGTTCCGAGCCGGGCGGCCACGTATAGAGCATGTAATAGATCGTATTGAGATACCAGGGATGGGCGAAGAAATCGACGCCGGTGAGTTGTCCGAAAAACGTCGGGATTGAGACGAGAGTCGTGAAATTCGTGCCGAAATAGCTGTTTCCGTTCGCCCAGCCGCCGTCTTCACCGCCCAATAGCGGTACCCGGGCGAGCCAAAGCTCATAGACATAGGAAGCCCAAAGTTCGGCCTGTTCGATTTCGCCGAGGGTCGCGAAGGCGGCTTCCGTAAATTCGTGCAAAATATGTTGCCAGATATGGGCGGAGAAGATTCTGGTTTCGAGGTTATTTCGCCATTGGTCGAACATTCTGCCGGCGCGGAAGGCAATGGCCCGCTGGAGCTTGGATTTTTCCTGGGGCGTTAGCAGATCGAAGCACGAATCGTAGGGCAGGACCATCGACCGAAGGCACGTTCCATCAGCGAAATCGCTTACTTTCCGGTCGGTAACGCCTTCGGGATCGAATCCGGCTACATGGGTCGCGTAGCGGATCGCCTGTCGGCCGTATTTCCTCTCGCCTGTGATGAGATAGGCCTTCGATAAGCTTTCGGCCGCTGTGCGGAGCTGGTTTCCGAGCGCTTTGCTGGCCCATTTGGCGTAATTTCTTTGTTCGTAAGCGTTTGTCCCTTTTTGTTTCGGCAGAGCTGAACTTTCGGAAGGGGGCTGCCGGCCGATAAACCTGTCGGCGGCGGCGCGGATGGATTTGGCCTCTTGTGAGCTTTTCATGCGTTCCCGGAAAGCGGGTAGCTCTCGTGTTGTCATGAGGATTCGAGGATGGCTTGTCGGGCAGGCGGAGAGCATTTGATTCGGCGGGGGACTGAGATAGGTTCGAGCCGAGTCGGAGATGATGAAATGGTAGATTTTCGATGCGTCCTGGACTTCTCCGTTCTTTAATATCTCATAGGACCAATACCACGTACCGGATTCGAGCTTCGTATGTGGATTGAAGATGGCCCAGGGTAGTTGATCTGATTTTATCGTTGTTTCGTTAGCCAAATCCGGATTTTGTGATAAACGGACACGATATCGGATATCCTGACCTTTCACTATCGGCCATAGCAACGAAGGAGGATTCGTCGGGACTGTGGTGCCGTTTGGAGGTTGGATCGTTTGCCTTGTCGCCGGGTGGATAGCCTGGGGCATCGTTCGGGTTTCTGACAGGCCCGTTGTGTAGAAAAATATCGCGATGAGTAAGATGTGTGTTGAACGGGAAATCATGTGTCGTCCTCTTCTCGTTTGTGGATTGTTGTTGCTATAGCCCTGTGACTTTCAGATTATCCCACCACAAGTCCGTGTGCCAAGTCCGAAAGCCGATAATCCCCGACGTATGCTCGGGATTGGCGACGTCGTCGATCGTATCGAGGTAAACAGTCCCGTCCACGGCGTAGGCGATCCTATTGGCTATTCTCGTGATGGTAATGTGATAGGTTTTATGCTGTTTGCATTCGTAGGCGAAGTTTTCCTGCAACAGGTTGAAGCCGGGATCGTCTCGAAATCGAAAACGGGCCTTGTCGGGATTGCCATTGGCTAAGAAGGTAAAGACGTAGCCTTCTAACGTGTGATACTTGCCGTATTTTCCATCGGCTCGTTCATTCTTTGATTCGGATACCGGCTCGCCCGACGGATCGGAGAACAGAAAGAAGAAGTTAATATTGTTTTTGTCTTCTTCGGAGGCAAGGATATGGGCGTCGAATTCGACGCGAATGTCCCCGGTGAAAACCTTTTCCAGCCAGATCGTCGATGCGTCATAATCCTCACCATTATTGTCGAGATTGGCGTCGGCCCGAAGATGCCCATTTTCGATTCGGACGGCGTTACTTCCTTCGTGCCACCAGCCATCCGGGAGCGTCGGGAGGCCACCGTACGTGTTGAAATCTTCCTGGAATAACACTTTCTCAGCGGACACAGGAGACGGCGAGCGACAGGAGACAATCAATGCAAGAAGTATTCCTACAACGAATAAGAGATTGGTCTTGATTGAAGTAGCTCTCATATTCATGCGCTTTCGGTAAAGTGTATGTGCCGAATCGTGTCGAGGGCATCTCGCCCTCGAATCGCGGGCAAGATGCCCGCGATACGTTTCTGTGTTATGGTTTCGTTTCTGAATCGTTTCTTACACAGCGAAAACCGTAAATATCATATCCGAAACAGACATCGGCGTAGCCGGGATCTTCATTATAGCGATAGCCGGACCGGCAACTCTCGGCGCTGAATTTCCAGGCGCCGCCGCGTACGATTTTGGTCTCGCCGGTTTCGGGACCTCTGGGATCTTGCTTCGGACTTTCCGTGTAGTAGTCCACTTTATAGAAATCGTTGCACCATTCCCAGACGTTCCCGCTCATGTCGTAGAGTCCCCAGGGATTGGCGGTTTTTTCGCCGACCGGATGAGGTTTTCCGTCGGAATTTTTCTCATACCAGGCGTACTCTTTCAGTTTTGAGTCATCATTGCCGAAGAAGTAGGATGTTTTCGTGCCCGCCCGGCAGGCGTATTCCCATTCGGCTTCCGTTGGCAGGCGGTATCCGTTGGCGCTGAAATCACATGTCCAGGTCGTGACATCGTAGCACGGTTGAAGTCCCTCCGCCTCGGAACGGGCGTTGCAGAATCTAACGGCGTCGGACCAGCGGACCTGCTCGATGGGATTTTGGCCCCCTTTCCAGCGGGCGGGATTATCTTACATCCGTTTCTCGTATTCCTCTTGAGTCACTAAATGCGCATCGATATAGAATGAACTGACCGAGACCTCATGCGGCGGCGAGTCCACTTCGCTTTCCTCCCCCATGATAAACGAGCCGGCGGGAAGAAGGACCATCTTGGTTTCGGTTTCGGCTTGGGTCTCGTTCGAGGTTTCCTTCGGTTCTTTGCGTTCGCAGCTTTGAAGGAGGACTAAGGCTCCGAATAAAACAGATACGACGATAATAGGGTGTTTCTTCATTTTCGGTTCCTAAATTAGTAATTCGGCCATATTTCGTAGCCATCAGGATTTCTGAGACATTGCCGGCAACGTGCCCGGATTTGTTCGGCGATGTCCACGGCGTTCGGTTGGTCCACGCAGAGATACCCGGCTTCCTGGTAGAGTTTCCTTGTGAGTCTGTGACCCTGAGCGACGACGTCATCCTGGGCGCCGCCCATTCTCCTCCATTTTAGACTGAGGTCTTCATAAGCAGCTAAGTTTTTGGAATCTTTTTTCCGGGTTAGCGCCCTGGTCTGCCGGGCCAGATCGTTCATGTATGCGAGCGTCTTCATATTGTCCCTCGCCCGGTTGTAATCCTGAGTGATTTCCTGGGCGATGGAGGACATAGCGTCGAGATAGGATTTCAACTCGGGATTCGATTTCCTTCTCTGATTTAGAAACTTCAGCACGTCGCCGGCAAGATCCTGATACTCGTCGATTCTCGCCATATGCTGCGTGACGAAGAAGACCATATCGTCAACAATTTCATTGACATATTCTCTTTTCCGTACTTCTTCGCCCGCCTTGAAGACGGCTTGTATGGCTTCCGTGCCTCCACACGTGCACGCCCGGCGAACGCCCTCGGCGCCGCGCCGGTGATGGGTTCGCATGACACGCCCCGGCAGATCAAGGATCGCATCGCAGGTTGGACGGCCCAGCGTGTCTTTCAAAATATCGACGGGCGTTGAAACAGCAAGGGGAGTATTTTGCCTTTCCAGGCAATAGATAATCGATTCGTTTTTGGGCGGGATTTTCTTGCTCATGCGGAAGAACGTGTTTCCCTCGCTAAACCAGACGGGGTACGTGTATGAACCAAAGGCGCCGCGCCAGATTCTTTGTAGCCGGGATTCTCTAAATTTGTAGGTTGTTTTGACGCCCCCCTCAACCAATTGAGTGACCCATCTCGCGGGAAATGGCTTTTTCCAGTCGATCTGTTTATCCTTTTCCAAAAAAGACACCGTGAATTTCTCTTTGTGCCAGATGCCCGGCGCGCTCAATACGGCGAGGTAAATATTCTTGCTATCGTTGTCGAGGTCAACGGATTCGATCAGACGCGGCGTTCGCTGCTTACGACCTAAGGCCAGCGTCGTGTGTTGGTTTCCCTCCGGCCAGGTGACAACCAGCATACTATCCCGGCCCTCAAGCAATCCAACAAGGAGATTATCAGAAGGAACGTAAAGACGGTCCGTTGAAGTATATTCCTTAGGGTTGAAGATGAGATCGTCGCTGATGAAGCTGGGCACGATGCCGTATTCAATCGCGCTCAGGAGGCTGATTCCCTTCATGTTCTCGGCGGGTTTGATCTCGACAATCTCAGAGGGCCCGAAGGCGATGACGGCGGACATGCGTCCCTGGCCTCCATCACCGGAAAAAGTCACTTCCAGAGCGGCATCATCCCCTGTATTCTGCAATATCCTGCAACGCGTTATTTTGCCTGGCCGGCCTTTCAATTGAAGAGGGGTGAATTCTATAAGCTTATTGCCCGGATTGGTTTTTGAGCAGATGACAACTTTACCTTTTTGACATTGGAAGGCGGCCGTATAGTATGGATTTTCAATGATTGCGTCCCCTTGAAAGGCATATTCCCTGCCGTAATATCCCGGATCCGCCGAGATTGTTAGGGGATTCGCCTCGAGGTTTAAAAGGTCGGTCGGAACCCGCTTCCAGCGGTTTCTATGCCCGAAATCGACGGTTTGAGTCGATTGAGACATCGTATCCCAAATGTGTGTATTCGGCGCATTTTCTGTCGCCTGAGCGATCGAGGCCGCCAGCAAAACAATCAATCCCCTCTTCCATACCGGTAATATATTGCGACCACAACCTCGATCCAACGTCATAATTCATGTCCCTTTCAAACGGTTTTTCTGTTTTTCGCGTAATATTTGCACCCTCAGATGGTACAATAATATAGATGATACAATAATACGGATTGGACGTGAAAATGAAAAGAATGAACTTAAACAACTTGACTTGGATGTGCTTGACAACATTGATTGTGGTTCTTTTCTCGACGTGCATGATTCAGGCCGGCCAGACGACCTGGCGGCAGGAAGACGTCGATTGGCGTATGACCGGCGGCGACCGCATTAAGGCCATCCGGTATCCCGAACAGGCGAAGCCGCCGCTCTACGAAGAGCAGGGCGGAACGGTGCCGAACGTTCTACGTAAAGAGATGACACCTATAAGAACCTTTTCGGAGGATTCCTCGGTGGGTTTGCTGTCGAATCCGACGGTCATGGCCAATGTGATCGAGTCCCCTCCGGTTGACGGATTCATCCCCTATATCGCCGTTGCAACTACGGACAAGCGATCCGACGATTTCGATTGGGTAGCCGAGGCGCATATGTCCGTTGTGGGTAACTATTTAACCGATAGTCCGGCTACAGATTTTACCATCGGGCTTTTCGATACGGGAGCCAGTACGCACGTCATGAGCTATGAGGCCGCGAGCCGTATGGGTGTCTATGATGCCGGTTTACTGACGGACCATGTCACTGAGCTGATCGGTGCGACGAGCTCGGTCTATGCCTGGGTGAGTCATCCTTTGGCTGTTTTCATGGATGGACTGGGTGCCGTCGATCCGAACGGATGGACGGTGGACGATTCGAATATGGTCGGTCAGAGTAATGTCTCTATTCTCGTTGGTGATGAACCTTTTGAGGGCGAGTCGGGCCTGCCGACCGTTATGGGCTCGCCGATGAGTGTCAATTTTGTGACGACCATCGACAACAGTCGTCCGGTCACCGTGACGTACGACGGTAATGACTACACGGCCCCGGACATCCGTTTCTATGACCACGGCGATCCACGAATCCCCGGGTATGCGGACTCCATTCCTCTCGGCCTGATTCCTTCCGGCGCGGTTAATATTCAGTACATCATTGACTTGGAAGCGATCTTCGAGTTCGTTTTCGAGCCTGGAACGCCCTCGATCATTGTCGGGAACTCCGCTCAAAGCCTGTTCTTCGTCGATAGTGCAGACCTGCATGACGGCATCCGCAGTGCCATCGATAAAAAGCGTTTCATGCTGGATACCGGGGCCCAGATAACCGTGATTAGCTCCGGCGTCGGCTCCCGGCTCGGCTTGGACCCGGCGAATCCGGAGTTCGAGGTGGACATCGAAGATGCAACGGGGGCGGTGACGATCACGCCGGGCTTCTATATCGATACGCTCGAAATCCCGGCCCTCGGTCACTGGCTCACCTATACGAATGTCCCCGTCGTGCTTCTCGACGTCGCTTCGCCGGAAGGGGGGACGCTGGACGGAATTATCGGTATGAATCTCTTTGTGGATTTCAATCTTGTCCTGCGAGGCGGAGGGTTGCAGGGGCAAGATCCGCCGTCGTTGGAATATGAAATCATCCCGTCGGTCCTGACGGGCGACATCGCGCCGGCTGGGGGGGACGGCGTGGTCGATGTCCTGGACCTCGAAGCCCTGGCCGACGCATGGGGTTCCACGGCGGACTCGCCCAACTGGAATCCGGCGGCCGACATCGCCCCGCAGCCCGTTCCCGACGGCATCGTCAACTATCTCGATTTGGCCGCTATGATGGAAAATTGGCTCAAGGGCACAACCCTTTAGCACCGAAACCCATCAATACCGGCACACTCCGGCTTGCCTTCGTGGCCTGTTTGCCGCCTCCCGGCCTCCGGTCCCGGTCGCCCATTGCGGATCATTGGCTTTGTTGGGAGTAGCCGCCGCGCCGAGCAGAAGCTCATATTCCCTTTTTTCAAAAGCACTTAGCTCTTCCTCGCCTGCCGCGGATTGGCTTTGTTTTTCGCATTCCGTGTCGCGGGCGTCTCGCCCGCGCGTTACGCGGGCATCTTGCCCGCGATCATAGACCGCCTCCGCCTCAGCCGTCTCGGCCCGCTCCTGTTTTCGCGCATCCTTGAGTTTCCGAAACTCGCCCATCGTCTTAAACAAACTCGCCTCGAACCGCCTTTCGTACATCGACAGCCGCTCCAGCGCCCGATCACCCTCGAAGTCCCACTTGGCAATCAGACCCAGCGCCAGGTCGTCATAACAGCGCTTCGTATTTTTCGACAACCGGCACGGCTGCCCCGTGATCAGCGACTTGCTCAGAATTGCCTTTGATCTGCTGATCTCCGCCCTGATTTTCACGTCGATCACCTCATCCTGCATCTGCGCAGCGCGCCTGAGCCGCCACGTCAAACTAACGATCCGCTCGGCCAGAATCGCTTCCATCGCACCGACAGGAGCTAATTCGGTGAACATTTCCTCCCGTAAAGCATCGAAAGCCGCCTGATTTTCGCTGATAACCACGTCTTTACGCGCGAAAAGCCCATGTTTTGTTGCATTCTTCGCCACCGTTGCTTTGCCTTCCGCCGTCTTTGGCCCGGTCGATTTTTGCGCATTGCTTTGATTCGCCAGAATTTGTGCTTGTGTCGCCATGAGAAAACCCTCCAGAAATGACTATTGATTATTGATTAGTGATTAATGACTTTTGACTTTGTACTTTGTACTTATATTTATTGTTCAGGAATCGTCCATGATCTATGTTAATAGTTTAGTTTAGTAAATATCATACATTATGTCAAATAATAAACACAAAATACAAAGAAAAAGTCCATGACTTGCGCTTGTTGCCGGGGTCGATGGATACGATTCATCGCAGTACATATCTACGCACTTGAACAAACTCTTACGCGATATCTCGAATGCCCTCTCTTGTCATGTCGAGCCCATTCGGCTTCGCTCAGAGCCTGCCCTGAGGAACTCGAAGGGATAAACTCCGTCGAGACATCTGGCTTATGTGCGGGAGGGATATCCGTGTGTAAACTGGATTTTTCTCAAAAATTGTAAAATTATGTAAAAAAATGTAAATTTTTGTAAAATATTGACACGGATTTCACTGTTTTTGGCCACGAAGACACTGAGACACGAAAAGAATCTTTTTATGACTGGATTACAGGATCGACATGATGATTTGTAGGGTGGCGGCTTGCCCCACCATAATGTTGTGTAAATCCAGTAAATCCTGTTATCCCATTCGACTTCGCTCAGGGCAGGCTCTGTCTAAAAAAAAGGGCATATCAAGAAAAATACGTAGTTACCACAATAGACATCAAGCATTTCGATGTTAAAATAAACTCATTGTTGCGGTCGTACCCTGTTCTTTTGAGCCATGAGCAAAGGTTTTCTGGCGTGCTCGCTGTTTGTGAGACGCTGACGGGGGCGGAGTGTAGGACAGGGCGTTCGAAGTCCAATAGAAAGCCTTTGAACGACGAGAAGATTGGAGTATTATACGGAAACCATATATACATTGTTAGCCTAGAAGACCATATGGATGAACTAACAGATTACGATTTTATCTGGAATCGTGCTTGTAGTGTTGATCCGGTTCGGGATTGTCCAGGAGACCGAGCACTTGCCGATCTACTTCGGGCGCACGGATGTGCAATGAATGGAGGGGTTCTGCATACTGTTGAACGCCTTAGTCATGAAGAAATATCAAACGCAGAGTCAGGATATCGGTTTTATGGATTACATCCAATTGCTCATTTACTTTCTCGTGCGGAGATGATCTTTGAAGCAAACCAGAACCTTGAAGAACATGAGTCCCAGTTGGATAGAGAATATGTAAAGATAATCCCTGATGACTCATATCTCTATCAGTGCTTCCTAAAGCACATAGAGGCAAATCCACTAGATTATGCACCACTTCGAGAAAGAGACAAAGAGACTGAAAATTTGGGCTAACAATGGCATGCAGCCGGACCCTCGTACCTCGGGCCGCTGATGCCGGGCGTTAGCTTGCCATATAAACGGGGAATTTTCTGGGGTCAGAGCTTGATTAGTGATTAACGTCCCAGCACTATTTCTTCATCTTCCCTTCGATCGCTCTCCACGTTTTTCTATACCTGTCCATATTGGCCTGGACATATCGAACGGATCGGCTCACGCTTGAGATGCTGGTATATCCGAGCGCATCGGCAATCTCGGTGCAGGCATAGCCGTACCAACAGCGGCTTACAAACGCCGCCACCGCTCGCCCTCCGCTATCACATCGACGTCCCGGCCGCCACATTTCCGAATTTGATCCCGCCTGTCCTGATGTTATCTGGATGATCTCCTCTATTGCCGGACGCGCCCGGAGGTCATGGAGTTCACGAATCGCAGGATTGTCGGCTCGACGGCTCAGCCCATGACGGATTCGGTCAACAAACGCCTCCGAGCCTGAAATCAATCCTCCCTCAGCCTCTTCGAACGGATCCTCTGTCGGATGCTCCGTTCCCGCCTCACTGTGTCTCCTCCCATAGGGGCACAGCCGGTCTGTCCCTATCTGCCCTCGTTTATTTGTTGAATCCCTTGTGGTTCATGAATTCCCAAATGCGCCCCATCCAGGTATAGCTGCCCGTGCCCGGGGCGGCCTTCCTCTGGAAGCAGTGATTCCGTCCGACGAGCGTGTGGAGATCGGACTGGATCCCCATCCGGCGAAGCTGCTCCCAGCATTTCACCGAATTCATCGCCGCCCAACCGTCCGTATCGCCGTGGATGAACAGGATCGGACACGTCGCGAGGTCGAACGAGAACTCAGGGACGAGCCGCGCGTCGTCCTCGTTGCCGCCCTTCGCATTCGGGGCTTCCGCGCCGTCCGTGAGCGCGTAAGCGGGATAGATCGCGACCGCCCACTGCACGTTGCAGGGAAGCTTGTCAAGGTCGTCGATCGGCCAATAGGAACGGTGCCGCGAGCTGGTCGCCCCCATGAGCGTCAGGTGACCGCCGGCCGAGGAACCCATGATGCCGATGCGGTCGGGGTCGAGCCCCTTCGCCGCGGCCTGGCTGCGGA
>Ga0180432_10004063_pt1 | contig 20392 bp, 25 predicted proteins | sample SS_ome_10_FD_132414 | JGI IMG/M metagenome (GOLD analysis project Ga0180432, IMG submission 132414) | Hypersaline lake sediment archaeal communities from the Salton Sea, California, USA - SS_1_MS_2 metaG | ecosystem: Environmental > Aquatic > Non-marine Saline and Alkaline > Hypersaline >...
GTAGCCTCGCGCGACCGGGACGGCGGAGCGGGGCACGCGCCCGCTCGGGTTCTTGGTGTGAAGCAGCCGATGGGGTTCGAGGACCTGTTTCAACCTCATTATGGCTTGTTTGTCCCCATCGGCTGCAGTGCCCGGTTTCCCGGGCGTGAAGCATCGTGGGTGCCACCTTTCGGAAGAGCCACGATGACTCGGTTTCGGTGAGGGGCGACCGGAGCCGCCCCTCGGGGGATGGGCCCGGAGGGGGATGGCCCCGGGCCCGTCGTGTTCATGCCGCCTCCGCATCCGCCATCGCGACCGCCCGGCCGTCCCCGACGCGGTACACGCGGACCCCAGACGCCGGCGGCGCCTGCCGCGGCTCCACCTCACCGAGCACCGAGCAGATGAGCACCTGGTCGTAGTCCTCCTCGAGCCGCGCCAGCAGCCGCGTGACCGCCCTGCGGTTGCCCGGGTCCAGGAGACTCATCTCGTCGAGGCAGAGCCACCGCAGCGCCGACAGCTGCGCGAGGGCGTCCGCCAGCACCATCGACACACGCCATCCCTCCGAGCCGGAGAGCCGCATCGGGTGGCCCTGCCGCGTGACCTCGACCTCGAAGTCGTCGGTCAGCGTCACATCGAGGCCGTCGAGGAGCGGTGCCCACGACGCGAGCCGCTCGCGGATCGGCCCGAGGACGGGCGCCAGCAGCTCCGCGCGGACCCCCTCCGGGCGGCATCGGGTCTCCATGACCCGGAAGTCCTCGACCTCGCGGGCGAGCTTCTCGCGGCGCCGGACGGCGTTCTCCCACGCGGTCACGTCCTGGCGGTACTGGTCGACCTCCCGGACGATCGCCCGGCCGCGCTCGAGCTTCTCGCGGACTGCAGCGAGCGTGTCCTCGAGGTCGGTGATCTCGCCCTTGCCGACGGGCGGGACGGACATGCGCGCCTCGATCTCGCCGGCCTCCTTGCGGAGCGCGACAGCGCGGGCGTCCTCGGCCGCGAGCCGGTCGCGCTCGGACTTGAGGCTCTCGAGCTTGCCGACGATCCCGGCCTCGGCAGTTCGGTCCTCCTGGATCTTCGCGGCGAGCTCGGCCGCGGTCGTCTCGAGCCCGGTGATGTCCTCCCGGAGCGTCTCGATCGCCGCGGTCTGGACCTTGCCCTCGTGCTCGAGCCCGCAGATCGAGCAGACGTGCTTCGTCCCGGCGCCCCGCAGGCGCTTGATCTCCTCGCCGGCGGCCCGGGAGGCGTCCTCGATCTCGCGCTGCTGCTGCTCGAGCTTGGCGGTCGCCTCCCGGGCCTCGGTGAGCACCTTGCGGCCCGTGCCGATCCGGGCGACGACCGCGGCGTGCTCCCGCGCCGGGTCGCGCTCCTCGAGGCTCGCGATCTGCGCCCGGACCTCGGCGAGCCGCTCCTCGAGGCCGTCGGTGGACGCGGCGGTTCGACCCTCGAGCCGCCCGATCTCGCGCTCGATCTCGCGCTCCTTGTTCTCGAGGTCGGCGACGCGGCCGCGCATCTTGCGGAGCGTCTCGTCGTCGATCGCGGAGAGAGGAGTCGGCTTCGTGAGCGCGACCTCCCGATCCTGAGGCGGGACGATCATGAGGTCGGAGAGCTCGCGGCCGGCGGCCCGCTTGCGCTCGGCCGCTTCGCTCTCGGCCCTCTTCCAGTTGCCGCGGAGCGCGTGGTCGCGGATGGCGGGGTTGCGGAGCCCCCGGGCCTCGAGGTCCTCGGCAGTCACGGAGATCCCCGCGAGGCGGAAGACGAGGTCCTGCCGCTCGGCCGGCGTCATGCGGAGCGCGTGGCCGACATCCAGCAGCGCGGCCAGTGCGGCGCGGTCGCGGACCCAGCTGTCGAGGTCTGTCTGGTTCAGCTTCACGGCGCGGTCGTCCTCCATAACGGAGAGCGTCGTCGCGGTCCTGCGGATGGTGCGCTCGCCGAGGTCGAGCTCGACGGCCCAGGGCTTGCCCTTGCCGAGGTACTGGAGCTGCGCGGCGTCCTTGCGGGCGACGCCGGCGACGGTGCCGGTGAGCGCCACGCGGATGCCGTCGAGGATGCTCGACTTCCCGGCGCCGTTCGGGCCGACGAAGATGCTGATGCGCTCGGCCAGGTGGATCTCGAGGTCCTCGTAGCCGAGGAAGCGGGCGAGGTGGAGGCGGGTGACCTTCATCTCAGAACCCGAAGTCGTCGCCGAGAGTCGCCTGCTGCTCCTCGGTCCGCTGCGCGTGGACCGCGTCCGCGACCTGGTCGCCGGGCCCCGGCTCGTTCGCCGGCGCGTCCCCGGCCTTCTCCCGCTTGCGCTGGCACGCGAGGCACACGACCTGCCCCTCGGCCTCGTCGACGGGGAAGCGCTGCGCCCGCGGTCCGAGGGCCTTCTGGCAGTCGAAGCAGGCGTCGGGCGGACTGTTGTCCGGCTCGGCTTTCGGCTTCGACGCCGACCCGCGCGTCACCTCCCCGGTCTCCTGGTCGATCACCTCGACCTGGCCCTCGACGATGTCCTCGGGATCGCCCATCTCCGGCTGCGTCTCGATCGCACGCGCCATCTCGGCCGTGCGGGGCAAGCTCTTGCAGAGCCGGATGATCACCGTCTTGCGCGCCATCTCCGCCCAGTCCGTGACCCACGGCCCGGACCGCGCGCGCGCCTTCTCGCGGATCCGCTCGACCTCGGCCCGCGCCATGACCTCGATCACCGGCGGCGCGTCCCGCATGTGGGCGACCGCGTAGACGTGCGTGACGGCCTTCGGGTCGCCGCCGTGCCCCTTCCCGGGCCGGTGCAGGATGTCGTCCTCCGTCCCCCAGGAAAACGCGAACTCGTCGCCCTCGTAGACGCAGCGCGAGACGATCGACCGGACGTGCCCCGACCGCATCGCGAGCTCGCGCCAGCCCTGGTAGCCGATCTGGTACTGGCACTCCCCGCCGCGCGGGATCAGGTAGGCGTGCCCGAGCCCGTTGCCCGGCAGGAGCCCCGTGCTCGCCGCCTGGCAGAGCGCCCCGGCGATGCTCATCGGGTCGCAGCGCTGCAGGGCGTCGTTCGTGCGGATGACGTTGAGGGCGACGTTCGCGACGTGGCGGGCGTCGAGCCCCTTGACCGCGGTGTCCGCCACCCGGGCGAGAAACCGCTCGTTGTCGAGCGTCGCCTGGATGTTCGCGATCGCCTGGTTGCGCGGGACGATCTCCCCGCGGGCCGTCGTCGCCGGTGCGTTGCTCATGCTCCCCTCCTCGTCAGCTTGAAGACGCTGAACTCGTTTCTCTCGATGACCTTGGCGGCGACCGTGTACCGGCTCGCCTTGTACGAGACGCCGTTCGGGAGCACGCCCCCGGCGGCGGGCCCGATCGCGGCCTTGATCTTGTTCGTCAGCTCGCGCTTCTCGGCGTCGAGCGCCTTGCTCTCGGCCTTGACGACCTCGAGTCGCTCGTCCCAGGCGACCGCCTCCCCCGAGAGCGCGGCGAACTCCTCGACCTCCGTCTCCGGGTAGAGCGCGGTGATCGCGGCGGAGGCACTCTCGCTGTCGTCCGGCGGCGGCGGGTCCTCCTCGGCCACCCGGCGCATCATGTCGTCGCCGGCGCGCCGGATCTCGTCGATGACGGCCTCGTCCCGCGGCACCCAGCCCCACACGAGCCGGAAGGCCGGCGCCGCTGTGAGCGCCGCGATGATGCCCTGATCCGCCCCGGTCACGAGGCACTGGTGCTGGACCTGGCAGGCGTACTGCGGCGGGATGTCCCCCTCGCTCCACTTGCCGAGCGCGGCGGTCCCGACGGTCTTGATCTCGACCGGCTCCCCGTCGGGCGTGCGCCAGTCGGGCGTGGCGATGGCCCACGGGTGGGCGGTACTCTCGAGGAGGTCGCCCCACGGCACGAGGTCCATCTCGAGGCGCTCCGCCAGCATCTCGCCGATCGGGGCCTCGAGCGCGAGTCCGATCTGGATGTGCTCGAGGTCACCGATCTCGGGCCGCTCCACGGCGCCGATGAGCCGGGCGTAGAGCTCGAGGCGCGAGCACCAGGGCGATACCCCGAGGAGCGCGGCGGCATCTGAGGACCCGATCTTGCCGTGATGCTTGTCGATCCAGTCGGGGGCGGTACTGTGGCACAGGACGCGGTAGGTCACGGCGGTCCTCCCTCCTCAGTCGTCGTCGGGTGTGCGCGACAGGTCGGTGTGCTGTAGGATGGTGTCGCGGGCGATCTCGGGGTCGGCGAGCGGGGACGGCCGGCCCTCCCCGGCGAGGGCGGCGGCGATCACCTTGTTCCGCCAGTCTGGGCCGTACTGAGCAGCGGCCTGTTCCTCGGCGGTGGCGCATCCCCAGCGACACACCCTGAGCGCCGCCTCTAGCCGCTCGATGCGGCACTCTCGACACGGCTTCCCGCTCACCTTGTCCCGGTGGTCCGGGCAGAACGGCATCCCTTCGAGCCATCTCGTCTTGAGCGCGAGCTGCTTGCGCAGCCGGTCCGCCTCGTCGGCGGCGTCGATCAGGGCGAGGATCTCGTCGGTGTTGATGACACCGACGGTGCCACCCCACTCGATCCGCTCGCGCCATCGTGTCTCGGCGAGCATCTCGCGCAGCTCCTGCCGCCGCGCCGGCGTGAGCGCGCTCATCGGGACCACCGCGTCGTACTCACCCGGTACATGCCGCCACCGAGGTGCTTCGATGTGATCTCCCACAGGGTCCCGTGCGACATGATCTGACCTCCCGTGCTACGGAGCAGGTCGCGCAGCTCGCCACGGTCCACCACGTCGTGGCCGAGGCCTGGCATCGAGGCGAGAAAGTTGAGGAGTCGTGTCCGCTCAGCAGTGGTCATCGCGCCACCACCTGGATCACGCCGACCGTGGTCAGGACGATTCCGACCGCAATCGCGAGCGCGAATCCGGCGAGGATCCACCAGCCGATGCGCACGTCGCGGGACTGGCGCTCGGGGGAACGGCCCTGCCCGCCGAGGACCACCGGCACGTGCAGATCGTCGGCGAGGATACACTCGGCGTATCCGCACGAGTCGCAGGCGAGCGTCACGCCGTCGCTGGTCTTCATGGGCTCGCCGCAGTCCGGGCACGGGTCCGGATAGGCCCCAATGCCGGTAGGCCACGTCGGCTCCGCGAGCCCGAGGATCGGACGGTCCGCGCGACTGCCGCCGCGGGCGGTCACGACGCCACCACGCTCGCATAGGTCGCCGTCGTCGAAGACGTGACCCGCTTCCCGACACCGCGCAGCGCCCGGGACTTCGCCGCCTTCGGGGAGTCCGCCTTGACCTCCCACAACTCGACGATGTGCCGGACGACTTTGACTCGCATCTTCGGCTTCGCCTCCTTCGGCTCCGGCGGGAGGGCGGGACCGACCCGCTTCGGCTTCGGCGCGAACTGGACCGGACTGCCGGCGACCATCGCGGCGAGCATGGCGGTTGCGTGGCTGACCTTGTGCTTGCTCATGACGCCCTCCGCGCCCGGACCTTCGCGAGCGTCCGCCGGGCCACCTCGGCAACCACCCGCGGAGAGCCGATGCGCCCGTGCGTCAGCGCGTCCAGCCGGCGGCGGAGGTCCTCGTTCTCCTCGCGGAGCCGGGCGGCCTCCCGCTCGAGGTGGAGGAGGCGGTCGAGGTCGCTCACCGCCGCACCGGCCCGGCGGGCAGCAGCACCAGCGTGGACCCGACCACGCGCACGGTGGCGAGGTCGGCGAACGTCGGGCGGCGGGGCGGCTTCTCTGCTCGCATCTCATCCCCCAAGGAAAGCAGCGGGCCCACAGGCGCAGGGCGCGTTGTGGACGAGGTCCCGAGCCGGGAGGGCCCGCTGGGTGGTCACGCAGGGCTCCACGGAGGGAGCCGGTTCACGCGGAGCCTGTCGTTGTAGGTCTCCGTGAGCTGGTCAGCGACGGCGTTGCGGAGAAGCCCTCCGCGGACCTCCTGTAGCCGTCGGGCGTTTCCGATGAAGCCGATGGGACCGTTCGGGTAGGCCGCGAGTCGCTCGATGAGGCGGTTAAGGTCGACCTTGCCCTCGTGGCGCGCCACAAGGGCGCCTACTCCCTCCACGGCGGACGGGTGGAACGTGATGGGCTTCTTTCCGGTCGGAGGTTCCCATCCCATCCATGCGTCTTTCAGTACGAGCAGGGTTTCCTTGAGCGCCGTCGGCATGGGGCGCTTGAGCTTGAGCACGTCACCCGAGTACACGCGACGTAGCGCCGTCGCGCAGGCCACGCCGTTGCGAACCCTCTCCCGCGTGAGCCTCAGTCCGGCAGCCTTGACGACCCGACTGATGGCCGTCGCTTCTGGGAACTCGGCCAGCAGTTCCGCCTTGAACCGATCGAACGGGTGGACGGACCGTCCGCCGTTTCGCGCCCAGAAGATGGACGCCTCGTCCTTGATGGCGAGATTGCGGTAGAGCGCGACGGGGATCGACTCATCGTCCAGTCCGAGCAACTTGAGAACCTCGACCCGGTGCTGCCCGTCCATCGCCCAGAAGGACCCTTCATCGCGGACCGAAATCTCCACGATCCCGAACTTGTGCCAGTCGAACTCCTTGGCGGTCTTGCGGATCCACGCGTGAGATGTCGCCCGCTGGTACTCCGGCTTGGTCTGGATGTCCCCGATGCGGACGAGTTCCTCATCCCACGAGTAGAGGTCGATGAGGGAGAAGCGCCGCGGCGGATCTTCCTCGGGCGGAGATGCCGTTGCTGCCTTCGTGGTCATCTGGTACCCTTCACTTGCTTCGCGAGCTTCCGGAGTTGCGCGCCGAGCGCCTGGAAACGAGCGGCCAGCTCCTTGGCTCCCTGGATCTCACCGCCGTCCTTCATGGCACCGAGCTCGTGGAGGACGGCGGTGATCGTCTGCTCGATCATGTCGGCGGCCTTTTCCAGCCGCGGCCCGTAGTCCGACGGGCGCTTCGGGATGACGCGAGGGTTGCCGACGTTCCCCTCGATGTTCCTCTTGCCGTTCCCGTTGGCGGGCTTCTTCGCCCGTCCGTTCTTGGGCTTCTCGCCCTTCACGGCTACGCAGTAGGCCGGGTGAACCTTCCCGGTCCGCTCCATCTCCTCGACGACCGGCGCGAGGCTCGGGTCCTTCTCGGCGGCCTCGACGACCTTGTCGATATGGCCGAGGGTGAATGTGCTCGTGCCGACCGCCTTGGCCAGCAGGTCGCGGGTTTCACTGGCGTTCCCGGAGAATCTCCGGGAACCACGCTCCCCGGTCCGCTGCGCCTCCCGTCCGCGCTCCTGCCCCTCCCGCTGCCGGGCCTTCGCCTCCGCTTCCAGCTCCGGGCGGAGACGGTCCGCGAGCGCCTTCTTCTCCAGCGGCGAGAGATCCTTCCGGCAGGTGTTCTCATCGCCCTCCGCGCGGAGCCGGAGCGCGTCAGTCCAGTCCGCTGCGACCGTGACCTGAATCGACGTCTTGCCGAGAAGCCGGCACGCGGCGACTCGACGCTCGCCCGCCACGAGGCGCCCGTCCCGCATGACCACCGGAGGGTGCATCAGGCCGACGGCGCGGATGCTCTCCGAGAGCGGCTCCAGGTCGCCGAGGTCTTCCCGGATACGGTTCTCGATGTGGATTTCGTCGATCGGCCAGAGCGTGTAGGTGGCGCGCGTGGTTGTCACGCGGCGTCCTCCGACACCAGAGCCCCGCGCAGCAGCTCCTCGGCGTAGGACTCGATCGTGCGGCCGGCGAGTGCCGCCGTAGCCTTGAGGCGCGTGTGCAGGTCCGCGGGTATCCGCACGGTCTTGGTGCCGGGCGCCTCGGCCGGCTCGGTGGTTGGTGTCGTGCTCATGTGGGTACGATACGACATGATCGGAATCCGCGCAAGTGAGAAAATTGGAAAAAGGGATCGCTCCGCTTGCCGGGATTCCGAAAAAAGATTGGGCCCCCGCCCTCAGTAGAGCGGGGGCCCGGAGGAGAGAATCCGCGGGAGTGCCCGCGGGTCGAGGTCGCCTACGGAATCGGTGCCTTGTAGAAGTCCTTGAACGCCTCCTGCACGCTTGCCTGGATCTCGGATCGCACGTCCGTCGCGGTACTCAGTTGCCCGCTCGTGCTCCGGTCGATGGTCGCCGTGATCTCGGCGTGGAGCCCTGCCGGAAGCGATCCGGCGATGTCCTTGAGTGTCTGGAGCCACGCGAGCGTGATCTCCTTCGCCGCCACCGGATCGGCGGGCAGGGTCGGGCACGCGGGGAACAGGTGGATGCTCGCCTGCTCCCGCTTGAGCGTCACGCCCTCCTCGCCGTGGACTGTGGTGCCGCATCCCGCACAGAAGATCAGCGCCACCAGCAGCGCCAGGATCCCGCCGAACGCCAGCACGGCCCGAATCTCGTACCTCATGATCCTCCCTCCGTCAGCGCCTTGACGATCTTCGCGAGCAGGGGCGCCGTCCCGCTCTTGACGCTCGCGCTCTGCGCCAGCGCCTTGACGTCGGCGGCGTTCGCGCGCTCGATGCTCGTCACGAGATCCGCGACCACACGAGCGTACCGCGCCTGCCCGAACGCCTTGAGCACCGCGACGATCAGCGCGCCTGCGGCGGCGACCATCTCCCAGTGCTCCATCAGCCACTCCACGGATCACCTCCTCTCAGCCCAGCGCGACCTTGAGCAGCGTCGCGAGGGCGATCACGAGCAGGCCCCAGAGGCGGAGGTCCATGCTCGAGACTTTCCGTTCCACGCGGCTCACCCTTGCCTCCTGCGTGGCGATGCGCTCACGGCAGCGCGTTTCGCCGACGATGTTGTTTCGGCCGAGACGGAGCTCGAGGGACCGGATCCGCTCAGCGTGGTTGTCGAGCCTCGACTTGTTCTCGCCGCACGTTGCCATCTCGCTCCGTTGGTGCTCTTCGTCTCCATCGTGGCCCCCCGGCCTTCGTTTCGTTGCGGCTCCCGTCACGCAAGTGCGACCGTGAAGATCGTCCCGCCGATGTTGATCTGAATGGACTCGTTCCCGGAGTCGACCCTCACGCCGATCTGCTTCTGATCGCCCGTCTCGGTCACGTCGTTCAGGTCGCCTGGCGTGAAGTCAAGGCCGGCCAGGGTCTTTATCTCGGCCATGTCGAGCAGGCGGACGGATGAGGTTTGCTCGCCGACGTTGTCGTACCGACGCAGAGTTAAGTCCTCGTCCGCGGCCTCGAACGTCGCGCCGCTCGCGACCCCACCAGTGGCGAGCTCAGGGGTGCCGCAGCCGATCACGGCGCCGGGGCCGGCCAGGAAGGCAACCGGGGATGTCGAAACCGCGGCTGGCGCGAAGTCCTCGTCGACCGACTCGAGGCCAACCTCCGGAGGCAGGATGACCCAGCCGCCCGGAGCCGTGCCCGTCGGGCTCCGCCCTTCGCCGGGGCGGTACGTGTATTCCCATCCCGCCGGGTCCGGCGGATCTTCGAAGTACGGGCCGCCAGGCGTCCCTCCCTGCGCGCCGAACGCCTCGATGCGACCCGTGAGAGGCGTCAGGGTGCGGTACTCTCTGAGCGCGTCCGGAGACATCGACGCGGCGCCTCGGACATCACCGGCTCCGGCCTGGGCCCGCTGCGGCTTCGCGAGGGTCCCCGGGCCGGCGATGATGCCAGCGGAGTGGACATACCCCTCCTGGGCATGGGGGTCTTGCGCGAGGAGATCGTAGACGGTCGTTCCACCTCCGGTGGGAGTGCCGTTGGGCGGCGTGGGGACGGGAATTGACGGCGGTGGAGTGGTCGGCGGAGGTGTCTCGTCATCGATCGTCGGTGGGGTGGTCTCGAAGTAGCTTGTCGTCCACCAGCGCCAGAGCCCGGGACGGTCACCGCCGAGCCACCCATGCCGGCTATTCTGATCGTGTCCGAGGTGCACACGGATCGGGAAGTCGAGGTCCCCCCCGTCCTCGTAGATCGTCTCGAACTCGAGCGGAGCGTCTCGACTCCCATCGGCGTCCGTGAACAGCGAACTGATCGCCAGATGCCCAGACCGGATCGTCACGTCGTCGGCATCCTTGCCGATGATGTGCGAGCACTTGCTGTTCCCGGTGAGAAGCGGCCCGCCTCCCTGGACGCCCATGTGCCCATGGCCCATGACATCAGTCACCAGCCCGCCCTGAGCGTCCCTCCTCGGAGTCTTCCCGATGTTCCAGGAGATCGTGCTCTCGCCCTTCTTGCCGATTCCCTGCGGGTCGACCACGACGCGCATCATGGACTGCAGGTGCGCCTGACGGCTGCCGTCGAGCTCGCCGTCCTCATTCGGCTCCTCTACGATGGATCCGGCTCGGGGGTCACCGTAGAGCTGCGGCGAGACGAGACGCGGGTCGGTCGGGTGGAACTGAACGACCTGGCGGCTCTCCTCCGTGGTCTGGACCACGACGCCGGCCATGCCGCGAGGGAGGACCGGCCACTCCTGGGGCGGCTGCGACGCGACAGGGGAGAACCGTCCGTCCCCCTCCCAGTTCTCATCTCGGATCGGGACGAGGCTCTGCGCCGGACGGTCCTCCTCGTCGATGTCCCCGAGGTCGCTGATCCAGAATGCCGTCTGCGTGGGCGTCTTGGACTTTGGCCTGGGTTTCACTCCAGGGAGAAACCCAGGAAGGAACACGGGGAACGACTGTGGCAGGCCTACCCCGAAGAGCCCACCCGTGGCCTGCGGTGTGTCCGCCCAGAAACCCTGCGTCTGGATCCCCATGGGAGGTCCGAAGAACCCAAAGAACGGCTGATTCCCAGGAAGCCCTACGTCGGCTTGAACCCCTGCCCACCACGGCGCCCAGGCCTGCCCTCCGATCCCAACGTTGATTCCGCCTCCTGGAGCCCCGCCCTGATCAGGAGCGCCCCCCGCAAAGCCAGCTCCGGCCCAGATCGGGTTGCCGCCTCCGATCGCGGGAACTGCTCCACCACCTCCTCCCGCACCACCAGCTCCACCAGCACCCCCGCCAGCACCTCCGTTGCCTCCAGCCCCCCAGTTGGCGGCGGGCGTGATCGGTGTCGGGTATCCGATCCGCCCACCCGCGTAGTAGATCGGGCCAAGCCCCCCGCCGGTCGGAGTCGTCCCGTCCGGGTTCGGAGTGATCTCCGGAATGACCGCTGGACCGTCCGTCGGCGTCTGCGTGCTCGGGGTCACGGCTCCGCTCGGGCCACCGCTCCCACCCTGCGTATTCACGAGCGCAGGGTAGACCCACGACCACGCGCCGGTGGCTCGCCCCGAGGTCTCTCCCGTGATGCCCGCCGCACCACTGGATGGCCAGTGGAACGCCCCGATCACGTCTCCGACCGCGCCCTCGTCCCACACGTAATGCCCGAGCTCGCCCTCCCCGATCTCGTGATCGAGTATCCGGCAGCCCCACACCGAGGCGCGCATGTCGAGGCTGTATCGCTGGCCGTAGTCGTGGTGCTGGAACGGCAGGAACCCGAGCCGTCCGAGGCCGCCGCGGGAGTCGTTGACGAACATCAGCCTCTCTCCGGGCTCGCGAGCTTCAGCAGCGTCGCGCGGGTGCCGTTGTCCATGAGCGCGAAGAGACTCACGGGCGCGGTCTCACCCTGGGGCAGCGTGACCAGCGTGAACGTCTCGCCGTTGACGGTCAGCTCGTGCGACACTTCCTGGATCCATCCGTCGAGGCCGATGTTCGGGGCAAGGTCGAACGTCGCCGCTCCCTCGAGGCGGTCGGCCATGGATCCGTAGACGCGAGCCGCTGCTGCGATCGCGACAGACCGGAGAGATGCGCCGCCGATCTCTGGTCCTGACGCACCCTCCAGATTGAGGACCAGATCCGAGAGATCGGGCTTCGGCCCGGGACGGACCCCGAACGCGGTCTCGATGACCTCGGACTGGTTGTCGAGCCAGGGGATCCTGGCCGTCTCGATGGATGGGGCAATCCGGATCTCCATCGGGGGGCCGAGGCAGTCACGGTCGCTGATCCCGGCCCGGTTCCCTGGAGGCAAGATCGCCGCCACCTCGTCGGGTCGAATCTCGACGCCGAAGAGCTGGTCGTTCGTGTTCGGGCTCCCGGCGATTGCGGTCAGGATCACAGCCGCCTTGTGCGACCCCGTGAGCTTGGGCCTCTTGGATCCTCGTGCGATCGCGTTGAACGCGACGGATTCCCCGAAGCGAGCGCGCTTCAGGTCGGCGTGCGGGTGGTCCTTCGGATACCCGTCGGCGCCAAGCGTGCTTCCCTGGAGCTCGATCATCGACGGGAACGCCTGCGTGTGCACTCCGAACGCGTCTCCGAGGAAGTCGAGCCTGATCACTCCCTCGTCCCCGTCCACGATCGAGACCCGACAAGGAGCAGGCGCGTCCCGCCGGCCGATCACCCCGTTGACCGGGTATCGCCTGATATTCGTGGCGTAGTTGAGGCCAACTCCAGCCGCGAAGTCCGCCCAGAGAGACCGGTTCGAGGACAGGTAGGCGAAGTTCGTGTAAGCCACGGCCGGACCGCGCGTCCCCGTCTCGACATCGAGAAGCGCCACGCGGTACGCCCTCAAGGATCGGATCCGGTCCATCCACTGACGGCGGATGCGGAACGTCTGGCGGTAGTGCTGCTGGATCGCGCCGATCCGGCCCGCCCAGTCCGCGTACTCGTCCGGCGGGACGAGCATCCCGGCCAGCCGGACGCCGGACCACAGGTCGATGAACGGAACCATCGCTTCCTGGATCTTCGGGAGGTCGAGCGCCCCGAGGATCGGGACATCCCCCCAGGCGTTGAGCGCCTGGACGAACGTGATCCATGTCCCCTGCGCGACAGTCTTCCCGGAGGAGAGCTCCAGTTCGAAGTCAGAGACCGGAAGGACGTTGTCCATGACGCGTTCACCGGCGGGTAGGCCCGCCGTGCTCGTCTTGCTCGCCGTCTCCTCGAAGTCGAACCGGAGCTCGTGCTCTCGGGTGAACAGAACCGTGATCTTGCTCGGGCGGAGGAAACGCCTGGACACCATCCGGAGGTGTCCGCCATCCTCGATCTCGTCCGGGATGCGCCCGGCGAGTTCGGCCTCGCGTCCAGAGAGACGGCTGTAGAGCCGCGCTTCTCCGTCGAGCCCGACCGTGATCGCGGCGCCGACCAGGAAGTCGAGCACCCGCCGGACGGCTCCGTCTCCACTGTCGTCGATCTTGAGATCCTCGATCGGGATCTCGTCAAATCCGCTCGTGTCCGGGACGGATCGTCCGGACGGAAGGACATGCGCGAGGACGTCCCGGAGCACCTCGCCTGCGAGCCACTTCCGCTGGCCGTCATCGGGCGGGTACAGGCTCCACGGCGCGAAGGTCACATCGTCCGGGACCGGCTGAATTTCGAGCGTCTGCGGGTCCTTGAGCCGACGCACGCCGATGAGTCTCCGGATGTTGTACCCTCGCCGGATGTACCGGTAGCGCCACCACCACCGCTGGTCGGTCACCATGACGGTGCGGATTGCCGGATTCCCGGAGGACACCTCCGAAAGCACGGACAGTCGGTGAACCGAGAAGGACTCCCTGGGCCCGGTGACGTTGAGCATAACCTCGGGTGCGCCGAGCACGCCCTCGGCGTCGTCCGGAGTCATGTCGAACTGAGCCGTCACCGGCTCGACCCCGGGGCGCAGGGGCCACCGAACGGGGCCGCTGTCGAGGCACGGGAGTCCGTTGAGTGTCGCCCTCGTCATCCGGTCACGGCGCCGGCGGGGCGCCCCCCATGAGTCACGGCGTTTCCGCCGGACGACTGGCGCGGCTTGTAGAGCTCGCGGGTCACCGAGGCGTGGATCTCGGTGGTCTCCAGCGTCTCCCCGTCAAGGCCCCGGACCTTCGGCACGGATCGGGACGTGCGGGTGACCTCGGCCCAGGTGGTTCCCCCGGTGTCCCCAGGACGAAGAACGGGCGCGTTCGCGTTCGCAGCGTCCGCTGCGTCGAAACCCATGGCTGCCGCATAGCCGGGTCCTTTCACGCCAGGAATGACGAGACGCAGCGTCACGGTCCTGCGGAGCCGCGTGGGCCTCTGGTATTTGTACTTCTCCAGGGGGTTTCCGGACCATACCCCGACGAGCGTCTCTCCGCTCTCCTGCGTGTCCTCGATCGAGACCTCACGCTCGAGCGGCGCGGCGTCGCCACCGGCCTGGACGTGGAACGTCAGGACGGCCGAGATCCGGTTGTCGTCGTATTGCGGCTCGACCTGCTCGTCGACGAGTGCCTTCTTGCCCTCGACCAGAGATTCGACCTGCTGGAGGATCCACGGCTTGATCGTGGAGTCGTACTTCCCCACCAGGTCCGTGGTCTGGTCGCTCCGGATCCAGGCATCGTAATTCGCAACGACCTCGACGAGTCGATTCGTGGGCTGTGCCGTTGAAGTGCCAGCACTCCCTCCTGGAGCGGGGCCTCCGGCGTCCCCTCCGTATGTGTTCAGCGTGTCTCCAGGCGCCATCCTTCGACGCTGGATCCGCAGATCCTGCCGGACGATCGCGGCGTCATCCGTCGATCCGGCCCCCTGGCCGAACACGACCTCCTCGTACACGCGACGCCAGCGGCACTGCTTGTCCTGGGCGTCCGCCTCGACGAGCGGCTCCTCGACGAGCTCGTAGGTGCCCCCGAATCCCGAGAGAATGTCATCGCAGTACGAGTCCGCGTTGGCCTCGTAAACGTCGCGGGCGTCGGCGCTCCCGAGGGCCGTGTAGAGCCCGGCGAAGGTCACCGTGCGGCGGCGGCTCGGGGAGTAGGAGAGATCGACCGTGGACTCGCGCAGTCCGCTCGAGACTTCCTCGCCGGTATCAGCCGGCATGTCGAAGTCGATCCGGACGCGGTATGAACGGCTCCGTGCAGTGTCCTTCTTCCCTCCGGACTTCGAGATCGAGGGGCGCGCGTTGAATCCAGTCGATGTCTCGTGCGAGAGGTCAACGACGATCGAGTTGTGAATGGTGACGCGAAGGCGACCATTCGGCTTTCGGAACTCGTCCTCGACCGCCTTGACGAGGGCCACGAACTCAGGATGGCTCGACGCGGTGACGACAAAGTCGAACTCGACGAATGAGCGCTCGTATCCGATCTCGGACCGGTAATAGCCGTCGAGCCGGTAGGACTGGGATCCCCCGCCGATGATGACTCCGCCGTAGTGGACGGCCAGTTCTCGCGTCAGCATCGGTCACTCCTGGGTCTTGATGAGGTCGGCCAGCGCGGTGCCGAAGCCCTCGCCCACGGCCTTTCTTCGGATCTGACGCTCCGCCCACCGGCCCATGCCCTGCGCCTTGCGGATCTCGTACCGGCCCTCGATGATCTTCAGGAGTTGCTCCGCGACATCCGTCTGCTTCCAGAGGAACGCGACCTTCGCGAGCTCCGCGGCATCGGTCACTCCTCCGAACGCCGCGAAGAGCGTGGACTCGAGCTTGGCGATCCGCTCGGCCCCGTCGTTGACCTGGTCGACGAGAAGGCCCACGAAGCCGTTCACGATGTCACGTATCGTCGATGGGAGGCCGGACACGACGCGCTCGGTGACGACGCGCGTCATCTCCGCGATTCCGGGTCCGTACTCCGCCATGAGGACGGCTGCTCCGGCGAACGGAACGGCCGCGAGGACGCCTCGTGCGGTCGGGATCCTCGGCGCGAACTTGCGGCGTCCTCGAGCCTTCGTCTTCTCCTGGCGCTCCTCGCGCTCCTTGACCTGCCGGGTCCGGCTCTCGTCCCGGCCGATGCGCCTCTGCTGCTCGTCCTGCTTGTCCAGCGTCGCACGGGCGTCCGTCGTGTCGATCTTGACCTTGACGACCGCGTCTCCGATGGGGGTCGACATCAGGACACCTCCACCGTCACCGTGCGCGCATCGGAGGTGCCGTCGGCGTAGACCGTGAACAGGGCGTAGCTGAAGGTCCCGGACCCCGGGGTGTCGTCGACAGTCGTCGCGAGATCGCCCGAAAGCGTGATCCCTGTCCCGTCAGCCACCGTCGCCGGAGCTGTTGCTCCGGACGCGCGGCGCAGAACGCAGGATGCGATGTCGTACCGGGCCGTCGGCAACGACCACGTCAGGGTGACCGTCCCGCCGGACACCGAGGCCTCGAGGAAGCCGGCGGCCTCGTACGTGCGGGTGGACGTTCCGATGAGGTCGAAGAGGTAGTCCCTCCAGACGATGTAGTTCACGCCCTCGACAGTGGCCGACGGCATCGAGCGGAGCCGGCAGAGGATGCTCAGGCCCTCGAGCTCGTCCACGACGGCCAGCTCGTCGAGCACCCGTTCCTCGATCTCGAGGAGGCCGCGGCCTTGGGCGGAGTTCGCCTGGCGGCCCGCCCCCATCAGGGCGTGCTCTCCGACGGCGTCCCCCGCCACCATCTGCGCGATCGTGATCGCGAGTTCCTGGTGGATGAGGTCGGGCTCCTGGTCGTGCTCGGGGTCGGCCTGCGCACCCATCGGCCGCATGAGCACGATCGGGGGCCGCATCGAGTCGAAGACCTGCGGCGCCGGAGAAACAGAGACCACGACGCTTCCGGTGGCAAAGACCTTGGCCGCGCTCCCCGGCCAGGTCGCGGCCTGAAGGATGCTCTGGACCTGCCTGAAGCCCTGCCACGCGTTCACGGGGCCACCGCCTCGTGTAGCGCCTGATCGACGTCGTCTCCGTCGACCAAGCTCTCCTGTGCGTCGATGAGGGCCTGGCGCTCGTCCTCGGACATCCCCGCCCACTCCGTAAGCGTCACCGATCCTCCGGCGCGGACGAACCGATCTGCGGCGCGCCGGACGAGATCCGGCAGCGAGGGGTCGTCGGAGGTAATCCCGAGGCACGAGGACAGGAAGCCGAGCCTCATAGCGTGATGTCCCCTCTCCGGCCGATCGACACCACCCGGCCCGAGTCGTCGGGGAGCCCGTGCCAGACCATGCCGAGGTCGAGCTCGGCGTTCAAGGAGAGGCGAAGACGGTGGGTCTGCTCGATTGCCGGTACGGCGTTGTGGAGGACGACGCACGGCTGCCGGTCGATCGCGCGGGGCATGACTGCGATCGTGACCCCGTAGGACTCTCCGAGGGCTCGGCCCGGCCGGACTGTGTCCTCGTCGTCTGCGGCCGGCTGGTAGGACCAGAGTCTGTCTCCGCTCGCACCCGCCTCGCTGTGAGGGAGAGCCGCCGCAAGCGCCGATGCGTCCCAGGCCCGCAGGACGACCGAGATCCGAGCCTCGTCTGGCCCCTGGAGAATCTCGACGGCCTGGCCGCCCCACTCCTCGGCTGTGATGGCCTGAGCATCCGCGCCACAGAAGACCACGATGTCCCGTGTCGGCTCGAGAAGCGTCCCGCCGAATGGGCTGGCGCCGGTCAGCGACGTGGGGGAGAGGACGAGCGCCCCCTTGATCCTGGCGATGGACCCTACGCCTGCCACGGCTTCCCCGTGAGGTTGTGCTCCACCGTCCGAACGATCTTCGGCTTTGTCTCATCGGTAACGCCTATGAACGGCCGCTTCGCCACCTCGGTCTCAAGCATCGGGAGCGTGAAGAGGAACCCCAGGCGAGGCCTGAGATCCGGACGGCGCTTGAGGAGCCTCGAGAGTCCTTGCTTCGCCTGGGCCGTGACGGGCTGCTTGGATTGCCCTCCGGTCTGATGCTTGTCCGCGTAGGGCACGTCAGAGCGAAGCGTGATCGCGAAGTCGCCGAAGGTGACCGCGGCAGCCCCCCGGAGCCGGTTCAGCATCTCGCCGGTGTCCCGGAGCGCCGGGCGGTTCTCGAAGCGGCGCTTGGGAGGATTCATCCCTCGATTGAGATCAGAGAGGATCCCGGCCACGTTCGCGAATGGCGGCCCCTGCTGGTTCGGGTAGCGAGGCGGCCAGACATCCGTGCCGAATCGCTGGTCCCTGAAGGCGCGCTGGGAGGCCGCCTGGAGAAGCGCCGCAATCTGCTTCGTCGTCTTGAGCCAGACGGCGCTCCCGCCGTCCCGCATCATGCGCAGGAGCGCCTCGAGGTCGCGCTCGGGGTCCTCCCCGCCCAGGATCACAGTGGCCGTCACTGTGGCGCCCCAGGGATGATCCCCCCGAAGACCTCGTCGTCGAAAGCCGGGCGATGAGTCACGTCGGGATTCGGCACGGACGGCTCGTACGGGCTATCGCTCGTCGGCAGGATCCGGTCCCTGGCCGTGACCTGTCCCAGGGACTTCAGACGACGGTAGTAGGCCATCTCGCGGTCCTCGGCCTTCGCGTGGCCCGTCCGCTCCATGAGCTTGGCGATGACGCCCTCGCACGCCACGGTCACGTGAAGCGCGTTGCTCGCGTCGAACTCGACCCCGACGTGGATCTCGAAGTCTGCCTCGACGTCCGTCGCGGCGAGCCCGAGGGTCGTCGTGTTGATCGTCGTCGTCGTCGTGTCCCCAGGGTTCGTGAGGTTCACGAGGAACTGAGCCCCGTATCGGGTCTGGACCTCGGTCGCGAGCGTCATGGGTCACCTCGTCACGGGGTCGGAGTGGGTGTCGGCGTCGGGGTGATCGTGCCCGGGTCCGCCCATGTCGGTGACGCGTCGTGCGGGAGGTAGCGTCGGTACGCCCGCATGAGCCACCGCTGGATGATCGCCCCCGTCTCCGTGTCCTCCCACGTGAACTTGTCCCCGCGCAGGAAGGGCGTACCGCTTCCTACGATCGAGTACCAGGCCCCGTCGAAGTTCGCCATGGGGTAGAAGACGATGTCGTCGATGAGCACGTAGCCGGTGGACTGGCCGGAGAGCTGGATTCCGATCGTCGGATCCTCCTGGTTCCAGTTCTCGAACCAGCAGTCCTCGTCGAGCGCGATCCGGAGGATGTTCCACCCGGCCCCCGCTGCCGAGAGATCCGCGACCTGCGCGGTGACTCCACCGAGATGAAGCGTCAGTCCTCCATCGCAACTCCCGGTCTGGGAGTCGTACGCGATCTGCAGGTAGACGGGGATGTTCGGATTGAACGTCAGGCGCCGGACGTTGAAGTTCTGCGACAGCGTGTCGTTCCCGACGATCTTCAGGCTGTACGGCGTGACGCTCGACCCGAAGGGGTTGCGGTAGTACGCCGTGTTGAGGTCGAAGTTCGAGAGGGCGCTGGTCGGCGTCCACCCGGGGATGGACGTGAGCGATCCGACGGAACCGTCGATGTGATCGAATGACGGGTTCTGGATGAGCTTCTGGGAGTCGCGGGCCGAGAAGGCCTTGAGCGTCCCCTGGAGTCCGCTGCCGGCTATCTGGATGCGGTCCCGGAGTTCGGTTTCCCCACGGATGAGGAAGAGTTCTTCGTGCTCGGAGGCTCCGGAGTGCTCGTCGGAGATGCACTCGCACGTCTTTCCGTCCGCCGTCTGGTTCTCGATGTCCTGGCCGTTCGCGTCCGTCGTCAGACGGTTCACCGTGCCGGTACCGGTGTTCCCTCCGTCCGCGGCGGGGCTCCCGAACGTGAACGCCCGGGTCTCCACCGTCAGGCTCTCGTCCGTGAATCTCTCGAAGAGCCTCGTCAGGATTGCCTGGGGGTCCGTGTCCGGGATCCCCATGAACTGCCCGTAGGTCCGGAGAAGCGGAGTCAGTACGGTGACGGCCTGGTCGATGAGCCCCGCGTACCCCGTCCGGACCGACTGCCACGCGGCGAGCAGTTCGGGGGAGTAATCCCCCTCGGCCGCGGCGACGAGGTCGCCCTCCATCTGGAGGAGGTTCGGCGAGGAGACGTGCCCGAAGAGACGCATCTCCTCGAAGATCTTGCAGGCCTTGCCGATCTGGCCCTGGATGTCCGCTTCGGTCGGGGATGCCATCAGGTCACCTCTTCAGGAGCGGGGGGTAGGCCGGCGGATACGTGCGGTCGACGAGCGTCGGGCTCTCGATCTCGACCATGTAGACGTACGTCGCCACGGGCTCATCCCCGGCCACCGGCCGGAAGTCCCGGTAGCGGCTCCCGTCCATCGAGCGGAGCGTCTTCTGGGTGCCCGCCGAGCGGATCACCTTCTTCGCGACGCCTTCGAGTACGGCCTCCTTCTGGACGTCCGTCAGATGATGGACGCGGCCGGAGACCTGCATTGGAGCCGAGAGAATGGTTCGCGTCGGATCACCCTCTCGGGGGACCTGGGACTGCTCCCACTTGCTGAAGTCGATCCCGCCGAACGAGATGGATCCGAACGGACAGTCCGGAAGGAGTCCGCAGAGGTAGTACGACCGCTCCTCGGGCTCCGGGAAGCTCACCTTCTTGGGGGTGATCGACAGTGGCTTCGGGGCGTTCGGTGTCTTGCGCTTCTTGCGCCCCTTCGTCCCGGTCGCGGCAGCGGGCGCTGCGCCCTCGGCCTCTGAACCGGATTCCTGCTCTCCCGCGGCGTCGAATCCGAAGACGTCGTCGCTCATCGAAGAACTCCTCGAATGCGCCGCGGGTCCGGGGCGACCGAGTGGGCCGCCCCGGGTGCTCTCGCGGCTAGTTGTTCACCTTCACCATCTGGTACGGCACGGTGGCGCCGTAGCCGAAGCGCGCGTCCCACTGGATGTAGTTCTTGCGCTCGGATCGGCACTCGTCGGAGTTCTGCGGGGTGGCGATCACCTCGCGGAGCGCCTGGCGAGACTGCTGGTAGATGGGCTTGTGCGGCGCGGCGCCGAAGACGACGAACCAGTCGTTGTCCCCGATGCGCTGCGTCGGCCA
>Ga0180432_10004064_pt1 | contig 20384 bp, 20 predicted proteins | sample SS_ome_10_FD_132414 | JGI IMG/M metagenome (GOLD analysis project Ga0180432, IMG submission 132414) | Hypersaline lake sediment archaeal communities from the Salton Sea, California, USA - SS_1_MS_2 metaG | ecosystem: Environmental > Aquatic > Non-marine Saline and Alkaline > Hypersaline >...
ATGCGGGTGGAAGCGCCTGCAGCAAGAAGCAGCCCGGCTATCTTCGCGCCAACCCGGCCCATACCTGTCATATACCACACGTCTCCACAGGAATACCCTCTCCATAAACGCTTCCGTTTTGGGTAGGGATTTGTTATCGTGCTCCCATCTCAAAGCCCGCATCAAAGACCTTGAAATTGCTTTCTTTAAATCGGGACGGCGTGACTTGATTGATCGCATCCCTTAATTGTTTATGGGTCACCAGGTCTTTCTCAAAGGCAGAAAAAAAACCCAGTAAGGCCAGATTCGAAGACATGGGTGTTCCCAGTTCCGTTGCGATTTTCTCAGCCATTATGGCCCTGTAAACAATTTCCATTTTCTCAAGATAACGGTTGACCTCTTGCCTAACAAAGGACTGGGGTGATGCATTTACATACAGCTTACCCCCTTTTGCAAGAAAGGGGATATTGCGATATGCCTCATTTTCTTCAAGGGCCAGCAGGAAATGGGCTGTACCGGTCCTTACCAGACTCCCCTCAACTTCTCCGAATCTGAGGTGTGAAATGACAGATCCGCCCCTTTGGGCCATCCCATGGGTTTCTGCCCCCATGGTCTTTAGGCCTTTGTTCAAGGCAGCCTGAGCCATCACCTTTGTCATAAAAAGGATCCCCTGGCCACCCAATCCGCTTAGAACAATATTCACAATCTGCATAAATGGTGTTTATCCCCCGAAAATCAAGCCTCCACAATGGCCCCCTTGGGGCAAACCTGTAAACAAACCCCACAGTGAACACATAACGCCTGATTGATGTTTGTCCGTCCCAGTTCAACATCATGATACAAGGCCGGGCATTCAAACCGCTCGAGGCAAAAGTTACACTCTGTGCAGTCGTCTGTAACCCTCACACTTTTTATTTCAGTAATGGCTTCCCTTGGGTAAGCGATAACACAAGGATGACGGGCGATTATCACGGCAATGCCCCCTGTCGGTTCATTTATATACTTATTCGCTTTTTTTAACAATCCGGTCATGACCTTCACATCATAGGGGTCAACCACTTCAATAAAATCAACACCACAGCCAGCCACGACCCGTTCAAGGGATATGGCCTTGCCCTTGCTCCCGTCTGCCCGTATGCCCAGACCAGGGGTAGGCTGCATCCCCGTCATGGCTGTGATCTCGTTGTCCAGGATGACCAGGATAAAGCGTGCATCATTGTAGACAGCATTCAACAGCCCTGCCGTTCCGGAGTGAAAAAAGGTGGAATCTCCGATAGTCGCCACAATGGGCTGTGTTACCTGGTCCTGATCAAAAGCGTGATAAAAACCCGACGCCATGGTGATCGCAGCGCCCATATCGAGACAGGTGTCCACACCCCCTAAATTGAGGCCCAACGTGTAACACCCTATATCAGAAGTGAATATGGCCTTTGGCCTGGCCTTACGGATAGCAAAGAAGGAAGCCCTATGTGGGCAACCCGCGCAAAGGGTCGGCCTACGCACCGGCAGATCCAGGCTGGCCACTAGATCCAGTACCTCCTGATTCCTGCCACCCCTGAAATGGGGTAAATCAAGATCCTTAAGCGCTTTATTAACCAAACTGTAGACAACTCCAGGCACTAACTCCCCTTCAGAAGGCACATGTCCCGAAAGTCGGCCCAGAACCTTTTTCCGGTCCCTGAGAAAGTACTCCATTACGGTATCCGTCTCTTCAAGAACGAGTACTTTTTCACATGCAGACATAAAACTGTCGGCAAGCGATTCCGGAAACGGATAGGGAGCGCCAATCTTGAGGACAGGGATATCCTTGCGGTTTTCTTCTGTCAGGATATCCCTCACAACGGCGTACGGAACGCCACCGGCAATAATCCCAAGTGAATATTTTTCCCCAGGCGCCAGGTCATGAAAGTTGTGGGCTGCCAGGTCTTCAAACCTGTGTGCAATCCTTCTTAATTTTTCATTTAATTCCCCATGCAGAATAAAACGGAATCGAGGTGTAGCCGCCCACCTGCCCGGATCCTTTTCAAAAGAGGCTTTCCCTGCATTGTTCTTAAGGGGCCCCCATGAAAGCGCCTGTCGCGCATGACAAACCCGTATGGCGGGTCTTAATATGACGGGAATTCTGAATTCTTCGGAAAGTTCCATGGCCAAACGGGCCATTTCTCGCGCTTCCTTCGGATTGGAGGGGTCCAACACAGGGACCTTGGCAAGTCTCGCCATGAGTCGAGTATCTTGCTCCGTCTGGGAGGAATGGGGACCCGGATCATCACAGGAAACGATCACAAGCCCACCGACCGTGCCCAAATACGCCGCACTCATCAGTGAATCGGCGGCCACATTCAGCCCCACTTGTTTCATAAAGCAGGCGGCCCGCTTCCCGGCGATCGCCGCAGCAAATGCATTGTCCAGGGCCACTTTTTCGTTCGTGGACCATTCTATATAGGTGTTGAGACCTTCCGACTTAACCAGACGAACCACCTCTGGAAGGATCTCTGAACTTGGCGTGCCAGGATAGGAGGTCACCATCTGGCAACCCGCCTCCACCAGCCCTAAGGCCACAGCCCCGTTTCCTAAAAATATATCTTTTCGCTTCATCATTCTTCTTTTGTGCCCTTCTTTGCCTGTTCGATTAATTCCAACAGCGAGAGCATCTTGGTGGTTCCCGACCTTTTGAATGCCTTATCCCATTCTTCAGGTGTCAGTTCCTTTCTAAAATATTCTTCCACAAGAAAATGATCATACCAGCAGTCCAGTGTCTTGAAACAGGGAAGTCCGCGATTTTCTGAACGGCAGTATGAAAACGAGATCTGATGGCCCAATCGGGGACAACGAATCTCATAATCATCCCCCGGTGGCATGTTCTGTCTTTTCATCATAAAACCATTAACTTGCTGGAAATATTGTCGAACGGTTAAAGCCCCCGCTCCCCTCCTGCCTCCACTGTCCTAAAAGATACACGCCAATGGAAGGAGAAGGGGTTTGCGGACAGGCTCCAGTTTTTAGTCCAGAATCATCTATGACTGCTTATATCACAGTTCAACCCGTGAACTGCCGGGGTTTTGGGAGTGGCTCTATTTCCTTTAAAGCCCTCTGGATTTCTTCCTCTGCCAAGGCGTGATCCGCGAGCTTGCCGGAAAGATAGGCATCGTAAGCGGCCATATCCACCAGGCCATGACCGCTCCAGTTAAAGAGAATCACCTTTTCTTTCCCTTCCTCTTTGGCCTTAAGGGCTTCCTGAATGACGACCGCGATCGCATGATCCGTTTCTGGCGCACTGATAAATCCTTCGGTCCTGGCAAAGGTGATGCCGGCCTGAAAGGTTTCAAGCTGATGAACGGCCACGGGTCTAATCAGGTTGTCAAGAATAAGCTGGCTGATCAGGGGCGCCATGCCGTGATATCTAAGTCCCCCAGCATGGATTGGCTCAGGCACAAACCCATGGCCCAGGGTGTGCATGGGGAGAAGGGGTGTCAGTTGACCGGTATCCCCAAAATCATAGGCAAACGGCCCCCGGGTCATGGTGGGGCAGGAAGTGGGTTCTACCCCAATGATATCGATATCCTTGCCATGGATTTTATCCCGCACAAATGGAAAACAATGTCCTGCGAAATTGCTGCCCCCACCAGCACACCCAATCACCACGTCCGGATAGTCGCCGGCAATGGCCATTTGCTTCTGGGTTTCAAGGCCATTAACGGTCTGGTGAAGCATGACGTGGTTCAACACACTTCCCAGGGCATACTTGGCGTTTTCGTCCATGACCGCTGCCTCTACAGCCTCACTGATGGCCATCCCAAGACTTCCGGGTGAATCCGGATCCTGATCCAGGATTTTCTGCCCCGCCTTGGTGAGGGTGCTCGGACTCGCCACACATGTGGCACCCCAGGTCTCCATCATCATGCGGCGATAGGGCTTATGATTATAACTAATTTTCACCATCCAGACATCGCACTGAAGGCCAAACAGGGCACAGCACATGGCCAGGGCGCTTCCCCACTGACCCGCGCCGGTCTCCGTGGTGATCCGCTTGGTCCCGGAAATCTTGTTATAATAGGCCTGCGCCAGGGCGGTGTTTGGTTTGTGGCTGCCTGCCGGGCTCACGCCTTCGTTCTTAAAGTATATCTTGGCAGGCGTTTCCAGGTATTTCTCAAGCTGGTAGGCCCTGCAAAGGGGCGTGGGGCGCCAGTAGAGGTATTTCTCAAGAACCTCCTCGGGGATATCAATCCACCTTTCCTGGCTCACCTCCTGCTCTATGAGCGGCATGGGAAAGATAGGGGCCAGATCATCCGGGCCTACAGGCTCCCCGGTCCCTGGGTGAAGCGGCGGCTCCATCGGTGTTGGCATATCCGCTGCAATGTTATACCATTGGCGCGGCAATTCCGACTCGGGTAGAAAAATTTTTTTGACCTCCATAGCTCCTCCTTCTCTTGAGTTTGAGTTGTTATTTCCGTCTGCAGCAGCCGATGCCGCAGACCGCCTTTGACCTGTTTGTAATCAAAAATTTTGTTTAGACCGCTGCTCCTCCTGTACCAAATGATTTGCGACAGTAACTTTTTCAGTCGGTGAAGTCAAACCCTATCTGCAGTGGCACCCGGTAAAAAATATTTGCCTGGGTTTCTCTTTTTTTCCCCATATGATAGACAAATCCTGCGGTTCGATCGTCTTTATAAAATAAAAGACCGGAAAGAATATTAACATCCACAAACCCTGGTATTGTTCTGGCAAACACACTGCCTTGTGCTATTTCTGCATGCATGGATGTTGTTTCTAATTGCTAAAGACCGGTCTTTTCCTTATTATCCTCTCTAAAAAAATATACCCCTATGTCACATTGAACCTACACAACTTCCCATGGACAATCAAAAACAGGCCTATATATACGGACTGTCAACAGTATTATTGTGGTCCACTGTGGCCTCAGCGTTCAAGCTCTCGCTCAGATACTTAGATTATATTCAACTTCTTCTTTATTCCACCCTTGTCTCCATTTTCATACTCAGTCTCATACTCGCACTTCAGAGAAAAACCCGACTCCTGTTTTCGTATTCTGGATCCCAGTATTTGCGGTCACTGGCCCTGGGGGTTCTAAATCCTTTCCTCTATTACTCCGTTCTTTTTAAGGCATACGACCTGCTACCCGCCCAGGAGGCCCAACCCCTTAATTACACCTGGGCCGTTACACTGGCGCTTTTGTCCATACCACTTTTAAAACAAAAAATCGGCATTAAGGATATCTTTTCCGTCTTTGTGAGCTATTCCGGAGTCGTGGTGATCTCGACCCACGGCGATATCTTCAGTTTTCGTTTTTCCAATCCTCTGGGTGTCGCCTTAGCCCTGGGTAGCACTATAATCTGGGCTTTATACTGGATTTACAATACCAAGGACGACCGCGATCCCGTGGCAGGCCTGCTCCTCAATTTCCTTTTTGGCCTGCCCTGGGTTTTAACCACCTGTCTGCTTTTCTCGACCGTCCGGGTGTCCAATCCCTTGGGTTTAGTCGGGGCAGCATATGTGGGCGTTTTCGAGATGGGTATCACTTTCGTGCTCTGGCTTTCTGCGTTAAAACTATCTGAAAATACGGCTAAAGTCGGCAATTTAATCTTCTTGTCGCCGTTTCTGTCATTGGTATTCATTCATTTTTTCGTGGGTGAGGTCATCCTACCGTCGACCCTTACCGGTCTGGCGCTCATCGTTGCAGGTCTACTTATCCAGCGGCTCAAAGGGAGACCAATTTAACGCTGCATGAAATTTGAGAAAAAAGGATATAGATTGGGTTAGTCCCACAACCGCGGGATTGACCATTGTCAAGGGCAACCGCCCATTAAACAACCGCTGAGTGTTTGAAAAATGATCATTCAAAAATAAGTAGCGGAAAGGCACACGGATATGTTATTTTCAGATTATATAATAGATCAATATAAGCCGGCGCCATAAAAAAATTGTAACCGGGAATTGCGGAAGTTTTCATTACAATACCATCCGGTTAATCCTTGGGGAGGGACAAAAATGGCAGGAAAAAGGATTGATGACACCACAAGACAAAAGATCAAAGAAGCTCATGCACGTGGTCTTTCCATGAGAGCAATCGCCAGGGAATTTGGGATAGGCTCTTCAAGCGTCGACAGAATCGTTAAAGAAGAAGGCCCTCAAAATGGACAGAGAGATAAAACTGAAAAGATGGGCAAAACAGAGAGGCAACTAAAAATTGAGGCCTTGGAAAAACGAATTGATGAACTTGAAAAAAAAATCCTTGGTTTGAAGGCTAAACAAAAGTCTTAAAGAAAACCTAAGGACCAATGGCATTTGGTTACATAATGTTAGAGGCACAGGTTAATGCAACTTATCAGTGATTGGTTTAAACGTCACTTCTCTGACCCTCAGGTCGTCATCCTGACAGTCCTGCTTATCACCGGAGCCGTCGTACTTCTTCTGCTGGGACACATGCTTGCTCCGGTCCTTGCGGGTGTTGTGATTGCATACTTGCTGGAAGGGCTGGTAAACATACTGGAGAGACGACGGCTCCCCCGTCTAATCGCAGTGCTGGTCGTTTTTCTCTGCTTTGTGTTTTTTTTGCTTTTCTTGCTACTGGGGTTGTTCCCCCTTTTGTGGCAGCAGGTTGTGGAGTTATTTCAAGAACTGCCATCAAAGATCTCCTGGGTGCAACGAGAGCTTTTACGTTTACCTGAACGATATCCAGATTTTATATCCAAACAACAGGTGATAGACATTATCAGTGTTTTGCGCTCTGAACTCACTCACCTGGGACAACAGGTCGTATCTTTTTCGGTGGCCTCTGTTAGAGGTGTTATCTGGACGCTGGTCTATATCTTTCTCATCCCTCTATTGGTTTTCTTTTTTCTTAAGGACAAAGACCGCTTATTACAGTGGGTAAAACACTTTTTGCCTGAAAACAGAAGGTTGGCAAGCGAGGTGTGGCGCGAAGTCGACCAGCAAATTGGCAACTATATCCGAGGTAAATTCTGGGAAATATTAATCGTATGGGCCGCAAGCTATCTGACCTTCGCTATTTTTGGCTTGAAATACGCCATGCTGATAAGCCTGTTCGTGGGGCTTTCAGTCCTGGTGCCATACATAGGCGCCACTGTAATGGTCCTACCGGTAGCTTGGATTGCCTATTTTCAGTGGGGATGGAGTTCACCATTAGCCTATGTAGTGATGGCCTATATTGTCATTCAAATCTTAGATGGAAACTTGCTGGTCACCCTATTGTTCTCTGAAGTAGTTAATCTCCATCCCGTTGCGATCGTTGCAGCAGTGCTCGTTTTCGGGGGTCTGTGGGGATTCTGGGGTGTTTTTTTCGCCATTCCCTTAGCCACCCTTGTTCAGGCCGTCCTGAAGGCATGGACCCAGCATCGCAGGAAAAAAACGGGAGCGCCTTCTGTACCCGATACCTCGGATGTAGCGCCTTAACGATGAACAGCGATCAGATATCAGATAAAAGTCTCTCTTTTCAGTATAAGGCTATGCCCTCTTGTCATTGAGATTCCATAGGAATCCATCCACTCGGTTTTCAGGGCGTATAAAGCACCGCCAGACAGCGCGTTGGCTCATTTGAGATACTTTTTAGCTTATGTGGGACGACAGAGTTAAAATGGATAGACTCCCCTGATTTAAGATGGTGCGTTTTATTGCCCAGTGTGAGCCGGAGATCCCCCTCCATGACAAAAATGAACTCCTCACCCGCATGCGTGTAAGCTACGGGCTTGTGGGCCTGCTTTGGCTCAATAGTAACCATGAACGCATGGATGTGATCGTTTTCCGTAACAGGGCCGAGGGTCCTATAGGAGTAGTTGCGCGTGCGCTTGACAAAGGCCTGGGAACGTAAATTTCGAACCATCGTTTTATCTTCCTTGCGGAAAAATGTCCCCGTATCCACTTTCAGGGCGCCGGCCAATCTTAACAAAAAACCCACAGGGGGGGTAATTTCATCGTTTTCAACTTTCTCTATAAACTCTTGGGTTTCGCCAGTGGCCTTGGCTAAGTCCTCCTGGGAATAATTCTGATATCCACGCATCTTGCGGACGCTCGCGCCAAAGCCATTGCCGCTGTCAGGCGTAATGTCTCCCTGTTTAACATCTGCCATCTTACGCAATGCTTCCTGTTTGATCCTAGAAATGAGCAGTGGCAGAAAAGTCTTTGCATCCCCCACAATACCAAGATTGGCAACTTGAAAAATAGGGGATTTCTTATCCTGGTTAATTGCGATAATGGTCTTAGCCTCCATGATTCCGGCCGTGTATTGGGCTGCCCCCGAGGTACCGACAGAAATGAGCAGATTGGGTCGGACCGTCTTTCCTGTCTGTCCGATCAGTCGTTCCTCCCCCACCCAGTGCTGGAATACCGGGGGTCGGGTTGCGCCCACCTCGCCTCCCAAAACTGCGGCAAGATCACGCACCAGACTGAAATTATCATGACTGTGAAGACCCGCCCCGCCCACCACCACCACATCGGCATCTTCAAGTTGTTGTCGTTTATCAGGCTCTGCCGAGCGCTTCAGGAGATTGATCCTTTCGGGCCTATCAACGTGATCTACCCGGATCCACTTTACGTCACCAGGCTCGCCCTTAATGTCAACCGCTTGAAAAGCATTGGGCTGTAGGGTTGCAAATCCAGTTTTATATCCATCGGAGAAGGTGATATCGGCCATGTTATCACCATTGTGCGAGTGGCATTTTGCCACCACCCTCTCTCCCTCGACCCTGAGATCCATGCACTGGGAGATGAGACCCGCGTTGCTGATTCTGGCAGACCGGGCTGCCAAATCACGACCAAAGTCCGTAACCGGAAACAATACAAGTTTTGGACCACACCTTAGAACAGCGTTGGCCAAAACCGATGCATACGTATCAGCCCTAGGGTTGACCAGATTTTCATTGTCAAAAATGTAAACATCGTCCGCTCCGTGGGCGATACACTCTTCGGCAGCGGAGGAAACTGAAAGAGAGGCCCTCAACTCACGGGTACGATTTCGCTGAACGTCGTTTGAAGCTCCCATGAGCACAACGGCGGCCGTTCCCGACATTGATCCGGCCAGCTGCCGGGCCTTTGCCAACACATTGAGGCAAAACCCAAAAAGCCTTTTATTCCTTAAATCGCCCCAGACCCAGATCTCAGCTCCTGCATTATTTCCCATAAATATCATCCCAACCCGCTAAGCAGTTGCCTCAGCTTAGGTATTATGTATTATATAACTTTTTAATTTATTAAATCACACCTGATGCTGACAGTCGGTCTATCAGTGCCTCGACCTGCTCCACGGCCGAACCAGACAAGAATTCGCATTTTCCGGCATTTTCCACTCGTGACAAAGCAAGTACTTGGGTGGCAGAACCCCCTTCTCCGATACGATCCGCCGATATATCAAGGTCCGCCAAATTCCAGTGTTTCACCTGTCTTTCCTCAAAAGCCAATTCGATCCCTAAAAGTCCTACGTCTCTCGGCCGGTTTGCACTCGAATGTACGGCAAGGCCTGCTGGGAAAAAAACTTCGAAACATTCCAGAAAGCCGTCAGCACTACGCTCAACAATAAGACCGTCGTCCTTCGGCTCAACGGAATGGACCCCTGTGACCATCGGCAAATCCAGGAGAACCGCCGTCTGCGGCCCGACCTGGCCGGTATCGCTATCAGCGGCCCTGATACCAAAAATAACAAGATCGAATGGAGCGAGCTTTTTTATTGCGGCAGCAAGAGCATTGGAGGTTGCCAAAGTATCCGCCCCGGCAAGTGCAGGGTCACAAAGCAAAACGCCACGGTCAACACCCATGGCCATGGCCTCATTCAGGGCAAAAGAACACGGCTCAGGTCCCATGGAAAGAGCCGTTATGGTTCCGCTAAGCTCTTTCTTTATGCGCAAGGCCACTTCCAGGGCCGGTCGATCATAAGGGTTAAGCTCACGCGAATCGGATGAACAAACGACCCGGTCATATAGCCCATTCGCGATGATTGATTTGATACATACGATGATATGAAACCCCATAACGTTTTCTCCATTTCATAAGAAGCCTAAAGACACATAATTAATGATAACGCGATAGAATCACAAAACAATTATTTAGTGGCCCCTCTAATCTCCCAATACCCCCTTTGCAATGACCAACCGGTGAATCTCTGAGGTTCCTTCATAGATCCTCGTCACCCTTGCATCCCGGTAATATCGCTCAACAGGATAGGATTTGGAGTAGCCATACCCGCCATGGATCTGGACGGCTAAGTCGGTAACCTCACTGGACGTCTCAGAAGCGAAAAGCTTGGCCATAGCCGATGCCTGAGAGAAAGATTTGCCCTGGTCCCGCAGCACAGCGGATCGGTACACCATCAGTCTGGCCGCGTCCACCTTTGTAGCCATGTCCGCGACCATCATCCCTATGGCCTGGTGTTTCGAAATGGAAACACCAAACTGATAGCGCTGCCTTGAGTAACGTACCGCCTCCTCAAAGGCGGCATGGGCAATCCCCACCGCTTGGGCCGCGATGCCGATTCTCCCGGTGTCCAGCGCCTCAAGCCCGATGCGCAAACCCATCCCCTCCTTGCCCAACAGGTTGTCTAAGGGCACTCGGCAGTCATAAAGCCTGATAGAGCTGACTGGATTGGATCGAACGCCACAAAGGTCTTCGAGATCACCAACCACAAATCCAGGGGTACCCCGCTCAACAATAATAACACTGAGTCCCTTACGACCCGCATTGGCCTCGGTGCGTGTAAAAACCAAGCAGACATCAGCAATCCCCCCATTGGTGACGAAAACCTTGTTTGCGTTAACGAAGTAATGCTTGTCTGTGCGAATGGCTGAGGATTCGATTCCGGCTGCATCAGATCCGACATTGGGCTCGGTGAGGCAAAAGGCCCCGATTTTTTCACCCTTCGCAAGTGGTGGCACCCATTTTTGTATTTGCTCATCCGAACCGAATGCCAAAAGTGGATAAACAGCCACACTATTGTGAACGGTTACGCATAGGCCAAGACCCGCACACGCCCTTGAGATCTCCTCAATAACAATGATATAGCCCACCGTATCTAAACCCGCACCTCCCAGGGTCTGTGGGACTTGGATTCCAAAGTAACCCAGTTTACCCATCTTCTCGACCACCTCCCAAGGGAAGGTAGCCTCCTGGTCAATCTCCTTTGCGATAGGCTGAACCTCTCTCTGGCAAAAGGTGCGTACCGACCGCCGTATCGTACGATGTTTTTCCGAAAGAAAAGTATCCATATTGATGAACTGCCTCACACAGCGTTCTCATCAAAAAAAATCCGCTATCAGGTAAACCTGATAACGGATTTTGTGTTTTAACTCTATAGTCTTATTACATTATCAGGCCAGTTATTTTTTTTCTAATGCCAACACGGCTAAGCAACGGGAACAGAATTATCCCCGTTGCCCTGATAATTATTGTAATATTCTGATAAGTGACGTTTATTCTCATCTTGAACCTTAACAAACTAAAAGATATAGACTTTATTAAACTATTAAAAATGTTATTGTCAATCTTTTTTTTCCCCAAGAATATTTTTAAGACAACTTTACCGGTGTAAGGATAACGAATAATAAGAGTTTGACCTTTTTTATTTTTTTTTGCAGTATAAAAATAAACGTCAATGGCATTGACGTTGGGGTAAAACAAGCCTGACCCTTGACGGTTTGGCTGTTGTGCAAATAAATAGACGGCTCTTTCTTCGGGACAGGCACAACCATCGCATGAAACGGCCGTCTTTCATCGGTTTTCTCATAGGCAAAGGAGGCCCCTAAGTTAAATCAATAATAGGGAAAAAGGTGAGCACCCCGACTTCTATTTTTCATAAGATCGACATGTACAATGACGCGGAGGCCGTCCGTAGGTTAGGCCTCTATCCGTACTTTCGTGAGATCGAGTCGGGTCAGGACACCGAGGTGATCATTCGGGGAAAGAAAGTCCTGATGCTGGGCTCAAATAGTTACCTCGGACTCACAAATGACCCTCGGGTAAAAAAAGCGGCAATTGAGGCCATAGAAAAATACGGGACCGGATGTGCAGGTTCAAGATTTTTAAACGGCAGTCTCGATATCCATACCGCCTTAGAAGACAGGTTGGCCGAATTCGTGGGCAAGGAAGCTGCCATTATATTTTCAACAGGTTTTATGGCTAATCTGGGCTTTATTTCGGCGGTTGTTCAAAGAGGGGACTACATATTGGCCGACCGTCTTGACCATGCAAGTATTATTGACGGCGCCAATCTCTCGTTTGGCCGATTGAAGCGCTTTGAACATAATGACCCCTCAAGCCTCGAAACGGCACTTAAGTCTATCCCTCTTGAAGCCGGTAAATTGATCGTCATTGATGGGATATTTAGCATGGACGGTGATATCGCCGACCTGCCCCGTATTGTTCCCCTGGCGGAAGAGTATAACACAGCCATTATGGTAGATGATGCTCATTCCTTAGGCGTCATCGGGCCAAAGGGGGAAGGCACTGCCGCACACTTTGGTCTTCAGGACAGGATCCACGCCATAATGGGGACGTTCAGTAAATCACTGGCCACAGTCGGCGGTTTCATTGCCGGCAATGCAAAGCTTGTTGACTTTCTCAGGCATAACTCGCGCGCCCTTATGTTCAGTGCAAGTTTGCCACCTGCATCAGTAGCGGCTGTGATGAAATCTCTGGATATTATTGAACAGGAACCTGAACGGCGGGAAGCCCTCTGGGAAAACACCAGAGCCATGTCAACAGGGCTTTTGGATCTACACTATGATATCGGCTCCTCAAACACACCGGTGATACCCATTCTTATCGGCGGAATGGAAAAAACCTTCAAGATGTGTATACGTCTTCAGGAAGAGGGTGTGTTCGTGAATCCTGTTGTCCCTCCCGCTGTACCCCAAAATAAGGCCCTCTTAAGAATCAGTCTTATGGCTACCCACACACGGCAGCAGATAGATATAGCCCTTTCTTGCCTCAAGAAGGTGGGGCGGGAGATGAACGTGATCTGAGAGGCCGTTCTATGAATACCTGCAACACGGTTCCTGTTTTCGGCAAACAGTTGCTAAATGAGTTTCTTCGCTTTCCATGGAAAATTTACAAGGATGACCCCAACTGGGTCCCCCCCCTTCTTTTCCAGCAAAAGGGGATGTTTGACAAAAAACGCTTTCCCTTTCATTTTCATTCAACGGTCCAGCCATTTCTGTGTATGGATTCGGCAGGGCAAACAGTGGGAAGGATTTGCGCTGTATACAATAAAAGACACCTAAAGTTTCATAAGGACGGCAGGGGGTTCTTTGGGTTTTTCGAGTCCTTTGAGGATTTAAATATTGCAGGTGCGCTTTTCGAGGCCGCCTCGAAATGGCTGAAGGAAAGAGGATGCACCCATATCAGGGGACCCGCTAATTTTTCTACTAATGAGGAATGCGGTCTTTTAGTGGATGGCTTTAATTCTCCACCTGTTTTCATGATGACCTATAACCCCCGCCACTACATCGACCTGTTGGAAAACACAGGGTTTTCCAAGGTAATGGATCTTTATGCTTACTTAGGTACCATGGATCGCTTTCCCACTCGTTACGAGCGGGCTTCAAAGCGTCTTAAACGCCGGTATGATGCCACCGTAAGGCCCCTGAACTTTAAACGGATTAAGGAAGAACTGGAACTGACCTTTTCCATTTACAACTCTTCCTGGGAGAATAACTGGGGGTTTATTCCCATGACGAGGGATGAATTTTTACACATTGCAAAAGATTTTACAAAGATAGCCGATCCTTCCCTCATTTTGATTCTTACAGTGAGCGGAACACCTGTTGGCTTTTCCATTGCGCTACCGGACCTGAACGTGGCCTTCATGCAAATGAACGGCAGACTGTTGCCCTTAGGGATTTTCAAGTTCTTTTACTACAAAAGGAAAATCAAGCGCCTTAGAATCCCGGCAATGGGTATCATAAAGGAATATCGTGGGCTCGGTCTGGATTCGCTCCTCTACCTCGAAACAGCTCTGAAGGCAATGGAGAATGGTTACAATTCGGGAGAGTTTTCCTGGGTACTTGAGACCAATACCCGTATGAACATCAGTTCCGAAAGGATGGGGGCAAAAAGATATAAAACATACCGTTTTTACGAGAGGGAGATTTGAAAGTTCTTGTTACGGGCGCCACTGGCTTTATCGGCTGGCATTGCGCCAGTCTTTTGAGGGACAGAGGCCTTGACGTCTTTGCACTGCTGAGGCCCCCAAGCGATGAAACAGGTCTTCCACAAGGCGTTACCGGTATCAGAGGCGATTTTTTGTCCGTTCAATCACTTGAGGGGGTGGTCCATGGAATAGATGCGGTGGTCCATTGCGCCGGGGTTGTAAGAGCGGTTTCACTTCCTGCCTATTGGAAGGCAAACGTCGTTTCCACTGAAAACCTGTGCCTGGCCTGCAGGGATCAGAAGGTAGACAGGTTTATATTCATAAGCAGCCTCACCGCTGGTGGACCCTCCAGTCGAGACAAGCCGCGTGATGAAACCGATGTGGATTTTCCCCTTACCCATTACGGTATAAGCAAAAATCAAGCGGAATCTATTGTGAAGGGGCTGATTCGCGATGTCACAGTTTTTCGCCTCTGCGCAGTTTACGGTCCGAGGGAGAGAGATATCCTTCGTGTGTTTAAACTCGTCGCGGAAAAGGGGGTTGACATAAGACCAAGAGGAGACTCCCCGCTTCTGTCATTCATAGATGGCAGGGAGGTTGCAAAGGCCGTCCTTTCCGCCTTAGCGTCTGACGCTACAAAGAAAAAAACCTACTACATAAGCGACGGTAATATCTATGTGTGGGATGATTTTCTCACCTGCGTGGAAAAAGCCGTTGGAAGAACGGCAAAAAGAATTTTTATCCCCATGTGGATGGCTGAGATATACGCCATATTAGCAGACGGCATCTCAAAAATCACACGAAACCCTCCCCTTATTAATCGCGAAAGGATCCTGCTACTCCGACAGAAAGCCTGGACGTGTTCACCCGCTCGGTTCTTTGACGATACTGGCTTCCAGCCGGATAACGACCTCAAAAAAGGGGTTCTCAAGACAGCCGAATGGTACAGAGAAAAAGGTTGGCTAAAATAGAAAAGCTGAGATCGCTTACTGCCATTGATTTTATTTTTGTGGCCTACCTTCTCGGTGTTATTCTCATTATGCTTTTATTAGGATGGGGACACGAATATTTCAATCAGGTTATCATAACTCATATCACATTTACGGCCGTCATACTTGTCTTCGCCTATTATACAGGCCCCGGCTCAAGCTCTGTAATAAAGTTTATTCGGGCGTGGTATCCAATCCTGCTCCTAATCTATCTGTACTCGGAATCAGGATTGATTAACAACGTCCTAATAAATGCTCCCCTTGACCCGATATACATTGCGCTGGACAAATTCATATTCCGCTGTGAGCCAGCCATGATATTGCCGGTCAAATTCAACAACCGTTTCTTGATAGAGTTTTTCCACTTCTCCTATTTTACATATTACCTCTATCTTCCTGTTATCGGCGGAATACTCTATTTTAAAGATAAACCGTTTTTCGATGAATTTTTATTCGCCATATCATTAACGTTGCTTTCTTGCTATCTGCTGTTTATCTTTTTTCCGGCAACTGGTCCAGTTCCTCTGCGCCGAGGCTTATATGACGGCTTCTTCACCTCACTCATGGACCTTATTTATTATCTTGACACGCCAGGCGGGGCGTTCCCCAGCTCACACGTCGCTGTAGCCGTCGTCTGTATGGTTATGTTGCGGCGAAACCAACGGGTGCTCGGTCTGATACTTATTCCGTTCGTTGCAAGCCTTATTATAGCAACAATCTACTGCCGGTACCATTACGCCGTCGATGCCGTAGCGGGTATTATCTATGGGGCACTGATGATACGGTTTTGTGATTTTCTCTACAAACGAATGGCTTCATATTTCTTAGGGGGGTCTCCCGCAATTTTCCGCTGTCCTACGAACAAGACTTTTTTCCCTTGACACATTGAACCCTTTCATTCTACACACCGTCACAAAAAAAGAGAGACTATCCATTAAAACTGCACACCGGAAGAAAGTATTATGCCATCATGGATCCAGCCATTTTTGAGACTTTTTTTTACGATCATTATCAGCACTTCCCTTTTGGTTCCTGTGCCGTGTTTGTCCAAGGAGCCTGAGATAGCGCCTCTTTTCAGGATTGAGCGCAGCAAAAACGCCAATATAGTTCAGTATGATGCTCAATTGACACCGGAAGGTAACCTCAAACCAGAAAAACCGGTCATCGTCTATTGGATTCTGCATGCAAATAGGGGAGAAAAAGAAGAACTCAACTGGATTGAAAAAAAGATGGCCTACGGGTTTAGTATGGAATATGTCCCAAAAGGTGACTTTTGGATAATGGACCTGGTAGCGGACATCCAGCGGAAGATAAAGGTCCATAATGCACACGGAAGATATCGGGCAGAAACCTTGATCGACGGTCATCCGGCATTTATAGACGCGATCTACATCCAATCCATTGAGGATACCATACGCCCCAAAGTCAAGTATATAGAGTTTTTCGGGAAAGCCGTTAATACCGGCCGTAGCTTATATGAAAAGTTCATTCCGTCATAAATGACAAGCCAATGTCAACATGTCCTCTTCTGCCCCATATCTGCGTCAGACTCAGACGGTGACCCTTGAAATACGCCATGTATTCCTATAGTTAAACCCGACATCCCGGGATCGTCTTCCTTGATCTTAAATCCCACGGTAAGCGGGGAACACCTTGAAACTGCCTTGGGCTTCTATTGTTTTTTTAAAACCAGTACCTCGACTTTACCTTCGAGGGCCTTTTTAAAGGCTATGGCATCCTGCTCATCCCCGATAATGGACCCGTAATGCATAGGTATGGCCAGTTTTGGATTAATGGCCAAGGCTGCTTGGACCGCCTGATCAGCTGTCATGACGTAGGTGCCTGAGACGGGCAGAAAAGCGATATCCGCGTTCAGATCTTTCATCTCCGGGATGAAATCAGTATCTCCGGCATGATATAGGCTGATCCCTTCAATATGAATGATAAAGCCCAACCCGTTACTTGACCTGGGGTGAAAGTCCTTATCTGTATTGTAGGCACGAACGGCCTGAATCTCGATATCAGCTACATTAAGGAACTCTCCAGGCTGTAAAACCCTCACATCACCCGAGAGCTTTTTGGAAGACGCTGTCTCTGTGACGATAACTGTTTGAGAATTTTGGATTTTTTCCACGTCCTCTGGTGAGCAATGATCAAAATGATCGTGGGTGATGAGGATCAAATCAGCCCTTGGGCCATCTTCAATCTGAAAGGGATCGAAATAAATCGTCTTTTCTGTATCAATTCGAAACCCGTCATGGCCGAGCCAGCTTATTTTTTTTGAAAAACCCTCTATTGTCATTTTTACCCCCTCCTGGTTCTTGGCTGTTCATCCGAAAAGCCCATAAAACTTATTCCCTATTTTAAAACAAATGATATCAGTTAGTTATATAACAAGCCGGCCCAAGGGCATAGATTTTCGGTTTTTTATTGTATGGAATCAGACTTATAAAGGCTCCAGTATAATTTTGTGATCCACCAGAGAAAGGGTCTTTACCTTTGCCCCCACTATCTCCTCTTCTCCGAACATACTGACAAGCTTGACATGGTTATTCATAGTCTCCAAAATATCAACACTCTCAAGGAGGAGTTCTTCCTTGCCATCTTTCAAAATATACGCTGTTGATTCACACATCTTCATTCATCTCCCTTATGATATCGATGACCTGATTTACAAGATGTGGCAAGGGCTCTCCAGAGACACCCACAAGTCTGATATTTTCCTGTGTCAGAGGAATTAAAATTTTTGTAGCCTCACTCGAACAGACTGCTGACGCCATTGTTGGTGTCACTTCCCCCATCATTGCGTTTGCCATTAAAATAGCCAGGGGACCAATGATGACATCTACATGATGACTGGTCTGCACTATGGCATTCTCCCCTGTACCCCCCTTGTTGGCACCGGCCTTCATCATTCTCGAGGTCGCGATGGAATTCGTTCCCAGTGCCAAGATCATCAAATCGTTACCCACTGATGCCCTGAGCCCCTTGATAATCGTGCCTCCAATTCCACCCCCCTGTCCATCCATTACCATCAACTTCACAGCATTATCCTAATCATTCCAAAAAATTTTATTGCATACCTCCAAAGATCGGAATACGTTAACACCTGAATCTTGCACCACCTATCGTAGCGAGTCGCACAACGCCTTGTATTCAAAGCGAAGTTGGAGCGATCTTGGCCCGCAGGCATATGATCTATAGGGTGAGGATCAAAATCACGAAACGCGCTTTAGAGGCCATGCGCTTCAAGCCTTAGTCGATAGCTGGTGCGATTTGCAGGTCATAATTCTTCATGAAAAAACAACCACCGAGAGAATTATAGTTGACATATCAATGCATTATGTTTCTGGTGATCGCTTACCTTTTGGGCGCTATTCCGTTTGGAAGACTCATCGCCAGACGAGTGGCCCACATCGACATCACACTGCGGGGCAGCGGAAACATCGGGGCGACCAATGTTGCAAGGGAACTCGGCATCGCCTGGGGTTTCGTCACCTTAATGCTTGATATGCTTAAAGGGTTTTTACCCGTATTTCTCTATGCCCACTATTTTTTACCAGCGGGAATTGAATTTGAAACATGCCTTTCTGCCATAGGCATCTCCGCTCTTTTGGGCCACCAATTTTCCATCTTTATGGGCTTCCGTGGAGGCAAAGGCGTTGCCACGGCCATTGGCATTTATCTCGCAATCTCTCCCATAGCCTGTCTAATCGCTGTCATCCTTTTTATCCTAACAGTCTATACGTGGGATTTCGTCTCCCTGGGATCCATGCTTGCGGCAATTCTCATGCCTGCCTTATTGGCTTTTTTTGGCACATCACAACCACTTGTGGCAAGCTCAATTATCGTTGCCGCCCTTATCTGTTTCACCCACAAGGACAACATTAAGAGGCTGTTCAAAGGCAAAGAACGGAAATGGAGGGGTAAGACAGATCAACCAAATAGATCCAGAAGCCGTTCTAACTCCTCGTCCGAGTAAAAGTAAACCACAATACGACCTTCTTTCCCCTTCTTCTTGATTTCCACCTTTGTACCGAGCGATAGTTTAAGTTTATCTGCCAGTGATTGAATAAAATAATCCCTTTCGGGTGCCTTGTTTTTTGAATACCCTGTCCTCCTCCTTTTTTTTGCCAGCGCTTCGGTCTGCCGCACCGAAAGGCCATTTTTTATGACCGCATCCCTGAGACCCTTTTGCGCTTCAAGGTCCTCGATCCCTACCAGTACACGTGCATGGCCCATGCTCAACCGGCCGTCTATCAGGTCTTTTTGGATAGAGAGGGGCAGGTTGAGGAGCCTTAAAAGGTTTGTGATCGAAGACCTGTCCTTCCCCAGCCTTTTAGCCAGAGAATCCTGGGTAATTCTCGCCTCCTCGAGGAGCCGCTTATAGGCCAGGGCTTCTTCAACCGCATTCAGATCCTTTCTATGAATATTCTCAATTAAAGCCAACTCCAACGACTCGTATGCGGTTACCTCGCGCACCACAACGGGGACGCGCTCAAGTCCTGCCTTTTGTGCTGCTCGCCACCTCCGTTCCCCTGCAATAAGCTGATATCCGGTATCAGTTCTGCTAACCAATAATGGGGTCACAATGCCCTGTTCACGAACAGAATTAACCATGTCTTCCAAATCGGATTCAGTTATATCCTGTCTGGGTTGGTAAGGATTTGCTTCTATTGCGTCAACCGGACACATGAAAAACTGTTCTTCCCCGTCTTCCAGCCTATCAGCTTCAGGAATCAGCGCCGACAACCCTTTTCCAAGGGCCTTTCTTTTTGTCATTTATTTTATCCCTTTTTCAACTAATTCCCTGGCCAACGCCAGGTATTGCTGAGCACCCTTACACCCGATATCATAAAGAAGAACGGGCTTTCCATGGCTCGGTGCCTCACTTAATCGAACATTGCGCGGAATTACTGTTTTAAAAACACTTGTCTTGAAGTGTGCCCGAATCTCATCTGCTACCTGTTTTGAAAGGCTGTTGCGTTTATCATACATTGTCAGCAGAATCCCGGCCAGCCTGAGGGTTGGATTCAATTTCCGTTTAACAGCTTTAAGCGTATTTAATAGCTGAGATAAACCCTCTAAAGCATAATATTCACATTGGAGGGGAACCATAACCAGATCCGCGGCTGCCAGTGCATTCACGGTCAAAAAACCCAAGGAAGGGGGACAATCCAAAAAAATATAGTCGTAATTTTCCCTAAGCTTTGCAAGTCCTTTTCGGAGACGAAATTCCTTATTCTCTACGGAGACCATCTCAACTTCAGCACCGATCAAGTTTTTGGTGGCACCTATTAACTGCA
>Ga0180432_10004066_pt1 | contig 20354 bp, 26 predicted proteins | sample SS_ome_10_FD_132414 | JGI IMG/M metagenome (GOLD analysis project Ga0180432, IMG submission 132414) | Hypersaline lake sediment archaeal communities from the Salton Sea, California, USA - SS_1_MS_2 metaG | ecosystem: Environmental > Aquatic > Non-marine Saline and Alkaline > Hypersaline >...
GAAATGAATGAAATTAAATAAGTCTTTTTCTTTTTCATTGCTACTCAGGCGCTCGAGTGTATTCTCGGCGCCTGATTTATTTTCACGGGAAGGTCAGCTTATTACCACTCCCGTTAGTACTAGAATTGCTTATGGTGAGAAAGGAGGATGGTCTTCTTGTGTTTCATTATAGTCTATAGGAGCGTACATTGAAAGTTTAACCTTTCTTCCGTTCCAGATTTCTCCGTTTTTGATTTCATCTATTCCTTGTTGTCTTGATTTTTTTACAACCAACGCATCAAGTCTTTGTACAGAAATAGAAGGAATAAGAATGTTAGGAATGACAATACCACGAAAGGTAATTGTCTTAACATTCTCCTCTCTTTCTCTCTTAGCCTTTCTTGTCTTTTTTTTCTTCTGTCTAACAAGTGTTTTTTTTGCTTTATTTTTTTCATAAATACCTTCTGGTGGCAACCATGCGCTAGCTTTAGCATAAAATCCACACAACATACAGAAAAAAACGCCACACTTTATACTACTTCTCGCACTTATATTTAGCATTTACATACACCTTTACAATAAATGCGGTTAACAAGAAAACACCACTAAACACTTTATTACTACACAGCATCTTCTTTTTTATTGTCTTTTTGAATCTTTTCCAAAATTGCTCTTATCATCCATTTAGTCATCGTACAGTTTCTATTAACGGTCATTAATTTCATAGTTTTGAAAACTTCATCAGGCATATCAATAGTTACTCTCATTCTGCCTTTGTAGGGGCTTTTTGCCATTTTTTCTCCTAAAACATTAAAACTTACTCCAGCAGTATAATATCATGATATACGTATAAACATCAAGAAAAAGTAGACATGTTTGTTTCTCTCTATGGTTATCTCTATACAGGTATAATTTATTATTAATAAAGGAGTATAGAATGGCTCTAGAAAGACAAAGAAAAAATTTCGCATATGGGATAGGAAACCCGCTATCACAGCTGGTTCCAGAGCCTATTATTGCAAACAGAGCTCCAACAACTTCAGATAAAGCTGAACTTGGATCTACTTGGGTTTATAAAGCAACCAACCAATCTTGGGTTCTTGCAAGTATCGTAGCTAACTCTGCTACATGGACTCCACTTACAGTTAATGCAGGCGCAACAATTACAACTGGAAACCTTACTGTCGTAGCAGGAAATATTATTGCTACCGCAGGGGACATAACTGCAACCGCCGGAGATATTACCGCCACTGCTGGTGATATTGTTGCAACTGCCGGAGCAATTACAGCAACTGCAGGTGATATAACAGCTACAGCAGGGGCTCTTGTTGCTGGTACAACTGTTACAGCTGGAACTGGGGTTACAGCTACTACCGGTGGCGTGACAGCAGCAGCAGGTGACATTACAGCTACTCTTGGAGATCTTATTTCGTCAGCAGGAGCTGTAGATGCGGCTACAACTGTTACAGCAGGAACGGGCGTTACTGCAACTACTGGAGACGTAACAGCAACTTTTGGTGATGTTGTTTCTACTGCAGGTGATGTGTTTGCAGAAGTAGATGTAACTGCAAATACCGGTACAGTTCGCGGTGTTCAAATTAATGCTACAGGCGACATTACTGTAGGTACTGCATCAGAGGTAGGTATTACAAACGTTGTAGATACAACTCTGTCTACTGGTGCTGGCGTTGTTCTCATGAAGACAGCCAACCCTAGAGATTCTTCGGGCTGGCTTAAGATTTATGTCGGAACTGACGTGAGATATATTCCTTATTGGACCACAATTAACCCATAGTCCTTTGGTCTTGCTGGCCGCTATTGTTTTTACTTTTTTGCGGTAGCGGTCAGCGAAAGAAATGTTAGGATTAATTTGATAAAAAAAGTTCAACGTTTAACACGAGGATTTGTTATGGACCAAAGAGCAACTATCAACTTAGAAGTGAAAAAAGGCGAAAGAACATTTGTTTTCAGTATGCCAATCGGCTCACCATTTGGTGAAGCTTATGATGCAGCATTTGAAGTACTTGCTGAGATACAAAAGATGTCTCAAAAAGCTGTAGACAATGCTAAGCAGACAGAAGAAAAAAAAGAAGAAGAAGCAACAGAAAAGGATAGCTAGTTTTTCCCGACGTCCATTTCATATTTAAAGGAGTAATTAATGAGTATCTCAAAATTTAAAGCTGAAACACTTAGGACACTTGCTCATGGAAGTGTTGCGGCTGGGTATGCTGCTGTTGGTGGTGCCTTTACGCATCCAATTAGCAAGCTCCACATAGTAAATGATTTGGACGTCGGGGTTTATTTCTCTGATGACGGAACAAACAATAAAATTTATATAGCAAATGGAATGGACCTTTTGCTTGATATAACTATTGAGAACGACAACCCTGACTACCTCGCAAAAGGAACAGTTTTTTATGTAAAACAAGGCCCTGAAGGTGCTGCATCTTCTGGATTAGTTACAATAGCAGCATTTTATGGCGAAAATAAATAAAGGGGGTATTAATGAGCAGATCACGAAGATTACGAGCAGAAACAATGCGAACAAAGGCTTTTGGGGCCGTTGGCGCTGGATATACGGCTATTGGAACAGCGTTTGCAAATCCTGTAAGTAAGATGTATTTAACAAATTTAACGGATGCAAACCTTACATTTTCACATGATGGTGTTAATGATCATTTTGTTTTGCCAAAAGAAGGTCTTCTTGTTTATGACATTAGTTATGATTCATCTGAGACAACATATTTTTCGCAGGGTGAATCTCTTTACGTAAAACAGTTAGCTGTTCCATCTGTAGGGTCTGTCTATCTTACTGTTTATTACATAGAAGATTAGGAGATCCAAATGAGTTATGTTTCGTATTTTCATAGTGGCGTTACAGGGCCGCTCGATACACTTACAGGTAATGTCGGTGGTGTCGTCAGTCCTGATGGTGCTGCAAATATAAATATTCTTGGTACTGGAGGAGTTACTGTAACAGGTACGCCTGTTACAAACACACTTACTATATCTGTAGCTGGTCTAACTGTTCCTGAAGGTGGAACGGGCCTTACTACAATTACAGATCATTCTCTTCTTGTTGGTTCTGGTGTTGCAGCTCTTACTGAGCTTGGAGTTGCTACTGATGGACAATTAGTAATTGGATCTACAGGTGCTGATCCTGTTCTTGCCACATTGTCATCTATTGGTGGAACAATTGGCATTACAAATGCCGCTGGATCAATTAGCTTAGATGTTATTCCAGGGTCCGCTGTTATATCACAGCTTGATGGTGATACCGGAACAGCAGTTCCAACACTTGGAGTAGTAGATGTTCTTGGTGGAGTAAATATAACAACAGCTGGTGCGCTTTCTGCTATAACGGTTAGCCTTCATACTATTATTGACCAAATGGATGGAGTTGATTTTGCTAACAATGGAAGACTTGCCACAGATACTGGAGCTGGTGATAACTTCTATATACAGGCATATGATGTTGATGGGACTTCCTACACGACGTTTGCAACGCTTACTGCAAATAACACTCCTACCATGGATTTAAGTGATGATGTTACAAAATCTGGTGGATACATTTATCGTGCTGGTGGTACTGATGTTCCTGTTTCTGATGGTGGTACTGGCTTATCAACTCTCACAGACCATGGAATTTTGCTTGGATCTGGTGCTGCTGCAATAACGCCGCTTGGTGTAGCTTCTGATGGACAGATTCCAATTGGTTCAACTGGCGCAGACCCAGTTCTTGCAAATATAACTTCATCTGGCGCAACAATAGCAATTACAAATGGAGCTGGAACAATAAACTTAGAAGCTGGTGGCTCTGTAATGACTGGGCTAGATGCAGACAGTGGATCTGCGGTTCCAACTGCTGGAATAATTGATATTGAAGGTGGAGACAATATCACAACATCGGCAATTGGGACAAATGTTCTTACTGTTGATCTTGATGCAGCTATATCTGGAACTTCATCGTTAACTATGGCAACAGGTGGTTCTATAAGAACTAATACTGGTGCAGGAAATACTGTTTTATTCCAAGCTTATGACGTTGATGGAGCTGTCTACTCAACTTTCGCAACAATGACTGCAGCTAATGATCCTTCGATGAACTTAGCTGATAATGTTACGAAGGGGGGCGGTTATATTTATCGAGCAGGTGGTACCGATGTTCCTGTCACAGATGGAGGTACTGGTGTTTCTACTCTTACTGATCACGGCGTTGTTGTGGGTTCTGGTACATCGCCGGTAACATCATTGGCAGCAGCGACAGACGGACAGTTGATTATTGGTTCAACAGGTGCAGATCCGGCAGTAGCAGCACTGTCATCATCAAGAGATCTTCTTGTTACAAATGGTGCTGGAACAATAGATCTTACTCTTACAGAAAATACTCACGATACAGCTATCCATGGATGGGATGGTTCCATTATTGAGACCATTGATGTTGATGTTACATCTAATGGAACAGTTATTACTCTTTCTGTTGAACAAAGTGGTGGTGGAGATCTTACAGTTGTATTCTCTACAGACTTCTATGATTGGGATACGACTCCAGCAGACACAGTAACATTGACGGCTGGTTCTGATACAAGTCCTCAAATAAACTATGTTTACTTTTTAGAATCCTCAAAAACACTGACGGCAAGTACTGCTAGTTTTCCGGCTGGCGTTGAATACGCGCCAATAGCAACTGTGTTGTGCCAAAGCGCTGCTTCGTTGCAGACAGACGGTGCATATAAGGTTCATGTCTGGACAGATCATATTTCATCTTCAACAAACAATGGACATATAGGCCATTTGAATGCGTGGATTAGAAATCAAAACGCTACTTGGATTTCAGGTGTTGGTCAAACATTGACGATTACTCCAAATGGTGGTGCTCCTGACAATGTGATATTTACTACTGCAGCTGGAGTTGCATTGCAGTTGCATGATCACACATTCCCAGCGTTTAGTGGAACTCCAGATTTATATACGGTTAACGATTCTGCTACTCCATATAATAAAATAACCGATTTAAACGCGTTGCTTACTGATTCAACCGGCGCTTCAATGTCGGCAAAATACTTCAGCTTAGTTATCTGGGGAGTTGTAAGTGAGGACACTGGTGACTGCAAGTTAATGGTTAACCTTCCTGGTGGGTCATACAATACCCAGTCAGGCGTTGAACTTGATGCATCAAGATACGCAGATTACTCAATACCATCTGATTTTAAAGGTACTGGATTTTTAATATCAGAACTTAAGCTTAGACATCAGACAGCTGCAAGTGGTACATGGACTTCTATTGATGAAGTAGATCTCCGTGGATTGTTTCCAAGCTTGGCTGCAGGCGGTGGAACATCATTCCCAACAGAATTTGCAGATAATACGTTTAGAATATTTGACGAAGGTGATGATACTAAAGAGCTAGCATTTCAGGTTTCTGGCATTACAACCTCAACTACACGAACAATAACCATGGATGATAGAGATATCGATATGGATGCTGTTCCAGACACATTTGCTACTGATGGTGCTTCAGCTACTCCGGCAGCTGGATCGGTAACCATTGCTGGTGGTACAAATATAGCTACTTCAGGAGCTGGTTCTACAGTAACAGTAGCGTTTGACGGAACATTGCCTGTTGCTAGTGGCGGTACAGGGGCAACAACGCTTACTGACCATGGCGCTCTAATTGGATCTGGAACTGGTGCAATTACAGCAGCATCTGTCGGTACCAACGGACAGGTATTCCTTGGTGCGACTGGCGCAGATCCTGCATTTGCAACACTAACATCTAATAATTCGACAATATCGTTTACAGCTGGAGCCAACTCTCTTGCTATTGATACAGCAGGAACAGTATGCGTTGCTGTTGATGGAGATTCTGGCACAGCAGTCCCAAGCGCTGGATCACTTATTATTGCAGGAGGAACTAACGTAACAACATCTGCAACAGGTCAGACAGTTACCATTAACGCATCTGCCAGTGGAGGTGGAATCTCATGGAATGAGGTGACCGGAACAAGTCAAAGTATGTCTGTAGACAACGGATATATAACAAATAATGCTGGGCTTGTTACAGCAACATTGCCTTCTACAGCTTCGGTTGGAGAGATTGTTCGTGTAATAGGTCTTGGTGCCGGTGGTTGGAAGATTGCGCAAAATGCTTCTCAATATATTCGTTGGGATGAAAGCAGCGTTACAACAACAGGAACAAGTGGCTACTTAGAGTCTACAGATGATCATGATGCGGTTGAGTTGATTTGCACCGTAACCAACAATGGTTGGTCAGTTTTGAGTAGTAAAGGAAACATAACCATTGTGTAGGGAGCAAGTATGGCAACTAAAAATGCGATAAGTAACAAATCCCAGGATCTCACTGTAGATCCTGGGGCTTCTGGTGATTCATATATTCAATTCAATATTAACACAACCGGTGAATTTAGGATTGGCGTTGATGATGACGATAGCGACGCATTTAAAGTTTCACAGGGTTCTGCGCTTGGATCTAATGATGCATTAAGAGTGTCAGCTGGAGGTGAGATTACTCACTCTTTGCAGCCAGCATTTCTTGCAACAGGATCAACGCAGTCAAATGTTACAGGAGACGCAACAGCATATACGGTAACATTTTCTTCGGCAGAACATTTTGACCAAAACAATGACTTTGATGGGACAAGCACATTTACTGCGCCAGTTACAGGTATATATCAATTTAATTGTGAGCTTGTGCTTGATGATCTAACGTCATCTCATACCGTAAATACTATCAACTTATCAACTTCTAATAGAGACTATGTTGTTGGATACTTTAGTCCAGGAGCAGTTAAGGATGTTGGCGACAGATCTCCATCTGGTTTCTCTCTTTTGGTTGATATGGATTCTGCAGATACTGCAGTTGTAAAGCTAACAGTGTCTAATGGAACAAAGGTTGTTGATATAGTTTCGTCTTGGTTTAATGGGTATCTTGCATGTTAGGAGGAGTGTGTGGCAAAAAAAAATGCAATCAATAATAAAACCCAGGATCTCACTGTAGATCCAGGTGCATCAGGTGATTCTTTTGTTCAGTTTGATATTAATGGAACCGGTGAATTTAGAATAGGTGTTGACGATGACGATGGAGATTCGTTTAAAGTTTCACAGGGTTCTGCGCTTGGATCTAATGATGCTATGGTTATTTCTGCTGATGGAGAAATAACCCGTCCTTTGCAGCCAGCATTTTTGATAGCTGACGCAGGAGTTACTAATGTTACTGGTGATAGCACCAACTACACCGTTAACTGGAGTACTGGTACAGAACATTTTGACCAAAACAATGACTTTGATGGGACAAGCACATTTACTGCCCCAGTGACAGGCAAATATATGTTCACAAGCAGCTTATTTTTGAAAGATTTTACGTCGTCACATACATCTCTCTATATAACATTATCTACATCAAACAGAGATTATGTAGTTGGGTATATTAATGGATATCTAGGTTCAACTGGTACGGGTGGAAATCAATATACTCCAGGTTTTTCTTTTATAGTTGATATGGATGCCTCAGATACTGCTGTTTTGAAAATAGCGGTAGATAATGGAACGAAGATTATTGATTTTAATGGCTTTAATAGAAATGACTTTTTTAGTGGTTTTTTAGCATGCTAAGGGGTATATAATGGCAACAAAAAACTCAATTAACAATAAAACTGGAAGTCTTTCTATAGATCCTGGATCATCCGGTGATTCATACGTTCAATTCAACATAAATACAACTGGAGAGTTTCGTATAGGTGTAGATGATACAGATTCTGATGCATTTAAATTCTCGCAAGGATCTGCGTTAGGATCTAATGATTTTCTGACAATATCAGCTGCTGGTGAAGTTTTAAATCCATTAACGCCTGCTTTTGGAATGCAGGGCGCTGATGCATCAAACGTTACTGGTGACTCTGGAACATTTTATACGATTACAACTGGAACAGAATATTTTGATCAGAACAGCGACTTCGATGGAACGAGTACTTTTACGGCTCCTATAACAGGCAAATATTACTTCAACATATGTATTACATGTGATGGAATTACCTCTGCTCAAATATATGGACAGTCTCGTTTGACAACATCAAATAGAATTTATGCTTGTGATATCAAAAACTCAGGGGCAATGAGGGATGCAAACAACGCTTTTACTCATAGATTTAGTGTGATCGCAGATATGGACGCAGCAGATACGGCCTATATGCAAATTTATGTTTATAGCATTGCTGGTTCTAATGTAGTTGATGTTGTTGGTTCTGGAACATTTTTTAGTGGATATCTTGTAGGTTAAAAGGAGTAGTATGGGAATAAAGCGATCAAACCGAGGAGGATCGAGTCCTCTAGCGTATGTTGGTGTGAGTCCAGTGTCTACCCCGGCATTTTTCGAGGTTGATCGTGCTCCCACAACGAGAGATTACGCTGGATATTTTCTTGGAGATGTTTGGCTAGATAGGCCTACTAATGATGTGTGGATTCTTGTTTCTCTTGAAAAAAATATTGTAACTGGGGCAAAAGAAGCAACATGGGTTGAATTTGGAAGTGGAACATCAATAGTAAGAAGGTTTATTACTGATGCTGGAACTGTTATTCCTGCTGCAGGTGGAATTAATGTTCTCGGTTTCCAGGGATTTAATACATCAGGATCAGGAAATACCGTAACAGTTCAAATGGATAGTGCTGCACTTGATGGTCAGTTATGGATTGGTGGTGGAATTGCTCCAACAGTTGGATACATTACATCAACTGGCGGAACGCTTGCAATAACAAATGGCCCTAATTCAATTCAAATAGATTCTGTTCCCGGTGGAGATCTTGAGAGATTAGATTCTGACTTTGGAACTGCTACTCCTCTTGCTGGAACAATCACAATTGCTGGAACAACAAATATAAATACATCTGGAGCTGGAGCAGTTGTTACTGTTTCTCTTAAAAATGATATAACATTGGCTACAGGGCTTACTCTTTCAGCACTTGCTGATGGTGTTATGCAAGTTAACGGTGCTGGACTTGTTACCTCAACAAAGGGAACAGATGGACAGTTACTTATTGATTCGACAGCTGGCGCTCCTGTATGGGGGAATATTACTTCTTCAGGTGCTACTGTATCTATTAACAATGTAGCGAGCAATATAGAAATAGAGGTTGCTGCAACAGGTACTTTGCAAACGCTAGGCTCTGATTCTGGTGCTTGCGCAACTATAACAGGGTCGGTCAATGTTCTCGGATCAACAAATATCAATACTGCCGGCGCTGGTTCTACTACGACAGTTAATCTCGATAATAGTATTAATTTGGCCGGAGGATTAACGCTTTCTGCTTTAACTGAAGGTGTTTTGGAAAACTCTGGTGCTGGTGTAGTTAGCTCTAGTTATGGAACAAATGGACAGCTTTTAATTGGATCAACAGCTGGAGTTCCGGCATGGGCAAATATAACATCTACTTCGCTTTCTATTACAGAGGGCGCAGGAACGTTAAATATAGAGAACAATGCGTCTGCTTCACCATGTCCTCCGTTTTCGTACGTTCTTGAAACAGACAGCGGATCTGGGACACTTGGCGGTGGGTCTTATTTTTACCTTGGAGATGACGTTGTTCTTACACAAATTTTTGATGATGGCAGCAATTTTTATCCTGGTGATGGAGCTGGAGCACATGCTTATTTTCAGGCACCAGTCACGGGAAAATATTTAATAAACTTTAATGTATCGCTTGAGACAAGTGCAACTGTTGGAACATTAGTTCCAAATATTTTCCTAGAAATGGAAACTCCTACACGAAGTTTCTTTCACGGACATAACGCCTCTGTTCCTAATGAAGCGTTAAACTATGGAAGACGATTTTCATCGGTATGTTCGTTGACGGCTGCTGACAAAGTTTATTTTAAGGTTCTAGCAAACACTGGTGTTACAGCGAATATAGTTGGAACTGCCTCTTCGGTTCCGGTAACGTGGATTAGTGGCTTTTTAATAGAAACATAGGGGATAGTGATGGCGACAAGATTTAATAAAAATGGTCTGAATCCTCTTGGGTATGGTGGTGTGAGCTCGGTTGCTCCTCCTCCGTTTTTAGTTGTTGATAGAGCCCCACGAAACACGGATATTCTTGGACCAATCGATTATGAACAGAATGTTGGAACTTTATGGCTCGATTCATCGACAGATGATGTATGGATTCTAGCTGCAAAACTTGCAGGAACACCTACATGGGTTCGATTTACAGAGGTTTTTGACAATGTCCTTCAAATAGATACAGACTCAGGAACTGCATATCCAAATGCAGCTGGAGAAATTAGTTCACCAGGTGGAGCTGAGACGACTACAAGTGGTGTTGGTAATAACTTTTCTATAACTCTTGATAACGGAACAGCTGGACAACTTCTTATTGCTGCAACTGGTGGCGACACACAGTGGGCAACGATTGCTTCAACCGCAACTGTTACAGTAACTACTGGTGCAAATACGATTAACCTTGAGTCAACAGTAGCAAAAGCTTTCGATACAATCACGGGTGATTCAGGTACAGCGACTCCTGTTGCTGGAACTATAGTTGTCGCAGGCGGAACAAACATAGATACTGGCGCAGTAGCAGATATTTTGGCTGTATATCTTGATGATAATCCTGACATTTCAGGAACATTAACACTTTCATTGTTGGCGTCTGCTGGTGTATTGCTTACAGATGTAAACGGATTATTCAGCACAAGCACAGGAACAGATGGCCAGGTTCTTATATCTGGTGGAACTGGTCCAACATGGGCAAATCTTATATCAAGTGATGCTTCTGTGACCATTACCAATGGTGCGAATACAATTAATTTGGAAACAGCAAGTGTTCCTGGACTGAGTACTTTAACTGCTGATGATGCAAATACAGCGACTCCTGTTCTTGGAAGAATAGATATTCTTGGTGATGGAACAAATATACATACGTCTGCAGGTGGAGACACTTTACTTGTAACCCTTGATGATACGCCAGATATAACTGGAACATTAACACTATCTCCATTAACAACAGCAGGAGTTTTAGGAACAAATGGATCTGGTGTTGTTACATCATCAAAAGGAACAGACGGACAAGTTTTAATAGGCGGCGGAACTGCTCCTGTATGGGCTAATATTACAGGTGGAACAAATGTAACAGTTGTTAATGGAGCTAATACTATATCTATAGATTCTTCTGTTGGTTCTCCTTCTGGATCAGCATCGTTTATGGCATATCAGCCATCAAACTGGTTAATTCCATCAAACATAAATAGATATCTTGGTGCTGGCACTGTGTTAACAGAGGCCTTTGATACAGGTTCAAACTTTTATATTGGCGATGGAGCTGGAACTCCAGCAGAATTTACGGCTCCTGTTGATGGTACATACTTTTTTCAGTGTAATCTTATGACGCATGCTGTATATGTTCCACCAATACCTACTCCTCCGCCACCACTAAGGAAAGATCCTACAGTAACAATTACATTCGAGACGACTGATCATGATTTTACGTATTATGAAGAAAATTTATTGGATGTAAACAATGTATCTGGGGCATATTCATCTGTTACAACACACTTGTCTTCTGGTGACACTGTAAAGTTTCATTTCTTGGTTGATTTTAGTGTTACTGATTATGAACATTATTTAACTGGTAATGCGACAGATGCGTATACATATGTTGCGGGTTATTTAGTTTCAGCAGATTAAAAGGGAGAATATGAGCAGAAGAGAAAATAGATTAATTCCGGGGAAGTCTCCCCTTTCATATGGCGGCATTAGATCTGAGTCTTCCATACTCATATTTTCGAATAACCGCGCTCCAACAGTTAATGACGACAAGTTCCTTATTGGAACAATGTGGATAAACACACTTGAAGATGACACATATATTCTTGTTGATTTGGAAAGAGGAATAGCTACGTGGCTCCTTTTGGCTTCTCCAACAGCAGCGCCAATAGAATTTACATGTGATGTAGGTAGCGCAGTAGCATCAGCTGGAGTTTTAAACTTTGTTGGCGATGCAAATATGCTTGTTACTGGTGCAGGAAATGTAATGACGGTCGGCCTTGGACAAGGGTTTGACGGTCAAACGTTTATCGGATCTGATGCTGGTGATATGGCACTTGCATATATCACAGAAGGAACAGGAATCACGATTACTAATGGAGCTAATTCTATAAGCATTGAAGATAATGGAGGTGGTGGTGTTATCGATCTTGATACTGATTCTGGGCTGGCCTCTCCTGTTGCTGACAACATTCAAATTGCTGGAGGAACAAATATAACGACGGTTGGCGCTGGAGATACTCTTACAATAAATCTTGATAATAATGTCACAATAGCTGGAACATTTACTATCTCTCCATTTGGTGTCGGAGTACTTCAAACGGATCCTGGTGGTGTAGTTTCATCTGACGAAGATTTTAACGGCACTTTAATGATAGGTGATACAGCTGGTTCTCCTGCATGGGGAGAGATCACATCTCCAACAGGAACGCTTTCTGTTACTTATCCAGCTCCTAATACTATTGATATAAAAAATGCTGGTGCTACCGGAATTACATCGTTTGTGACGGACTCTGGAACAGCTAACCAGGCAGCTGGGAACATAAATGTTTATGGTGGAACAAATATTTCTACTACGGCAGCTGGTAATCATATAGACGTTGAGCTTGATGCTAACGTAACGCTATCAGGAACATTAACATTGCCTTGGACTAACGGTGTTTTGTATACAGACTCAGCAGGCGTTGTTGGATCAAGCAATGGTGCTAACGGTGAAGTATTAATTGGTGGATTTGTTGCTCCTGTTTGGGATGAAATAACATCATCAACGCTCACGATTACAAAGGGTGCGAACACTATTGATATTGCAGATCCTGGAGATTATCCAGCGGGATCTCTGTTTAATGTAACAACAGCAGATAGCAAATATCCAGGCACGCCAACAACAAGAAACACTTTACTAAATGCTACATGGCAAGATATAGGGCCAGATGGAACTATATACCCTTCTGCAAGTTATGATATTTTGTTTGATGCTGGTCCAAACTGGACATACTGGAATGATTTTGTTGCGCCATTTTTTGTCGCTCCCATAGATGGGAAATATTTCTTCCAATTTCAAGTACAAGTTGATGGTTTTTATCCTCCTGCACTTGTCACAACGACAATTGAACGGCTTCTTTCTTTAAGAATAACAACTACAAGTAGAACTTATTATTCAACAGAAAAAACTTACACTGAGCTTAGCACTGGTGGATCAGTAGGAGATCAAGATGCAATGTGTGTTGACTGTATAGCAGATATGACTGCAGGAGATACGGCACACTTTGGGGTTTATATAGATTTTACTGGAAGTAGCAGGATGCCTAGCAGTATAAGGCTAAATGATTATGGGGTATCGTACATAAGTGGTTACGTAATAATTTAATAAAAGGAATGATATGAAAATATCAGTAGATGACAAAGAAGTTTTTGTTCTGTCAGAAACACAAAAAAATGTTCTTAAGAACGAAATCCCATCAGCGAAATTAGATGAAGATCTTAAAAGGCGCCTTCACTGGGTTCTTGATCACAAATACCAACGTGCGTTTGTGAAGATGAAGAAAGAATGGGATAAAAAACTAGAATTAAATGGTGTTGAATCAATTCCTGTTGACAAGGATGCGTATGCACAGCTAGTATTCAGTCAACCGAACTATAAAGATAGAGATGCTAGAGACAAAGATGATCCTACTCTTGTAGTTTCTAAATAGGCTTCATACTACTCTGGCCCCCTATTGACCGGGAAAGCTAACCCCTCTCCCGGTCAGGGGCGTGGACTCTAGGAGTCTAATCGTCCACGTAGCAGTCAATTTTAATTTTTATTTAGAGTCTTTAATTTTTCTCATTACTCCATCGAACATCTTTTTTGGGATATAAGATACATGATCAATTTTGAACACAGATAGAAGATTATTAATCATATCTTGATCTCCGTCAATCATATTTAAAAGCTTTGTTGTTTGTGTATCTGTAAGAGTTTCTTCATAGTTTTTTCTTGTGTGTTCACCATCATCGTCTGTAGTATCTCCAGAGATTGTAATTCCAAGCAAAGTCATTGCTCCATATCTACGTTGATAGCTTAGGGTTGATCCGAAACTTTGTTGATCGTTTTTAGGAGGAAGTAGTTTAGCAACGGATTGTATCCATTGTCCACTGCTGTGAAGTAGTCTGGATTTGAGAAGAACACTATCTGTTTTTGGACATATTTCGGTGTATTGATAGAAAGATAATCCGTTTTGAGAAAGAGCATCTCTTACACCGTTAAGAACAGCGTTTAGGTCTGCATACTGAGATTTAAAGAATGGGTTTTCGCGGTTATAGCCAACATTTTTATAAATAGATTGCGCTTTTGCGAATGCAGGCGCTAGCTCTGCAATAGATTCTGACTGGTGAGGATCTTTTTGACTAGCTATCATTTCTTCTATCATTACTTTTATCTCTTCGATTTGGTTAGGTTCCATTATTGTCCTCTTACTTCTGGTCCATAAAGTTCTATCAAACTCTCAAAGAGAGGCCCCAAATTTGGATGCTGATCAAAGATAACATCTTTCACGAGCTCTAGGTCTATTGCTATTTTAGCCATGCCTTTATAGATGTTTTGAAGGAGTTCTTTTTTGCCTCGTTTGTTTTGTATTTGTTTAGCTATTTTTCCAAGTCTCGTGAACTGCTCTAACTTATTGTTGATTATTGCTTCTATGTTAGCCATTGCAAGTCTCTCTTCTTTTAGTTTTGCTGGTTTTGATCTGTATTTTTATAAAGTGGACAGTTTTTATAATCACAGTTACAAAGGCATTCTTCGTCTTTTTCACCAAAAAGTGCACCAAGAAGTGCTAGTACGCCAATAATTGCAAAAAAACCCATAAACATTCCTTTATTTTTCAATACTGCTACTACTTCTATACTATCAACTATGTCGATAATGTCAAGTGGGTTGATAATACTTGTGAATAATGTATTCTGATAGTATGAAAACATTTTATTTCAGCTGAGAGATTGCTGTATTTATAGGAGAAATTGATGAGTATAGTAAAAAACATGTTGCAAATTAGTAATGATGATCTGAGAGAAAAGATTGTTGAGTACATGATTGTAAATGACATGAGTCCTGAAACGTTCGCTAAGCATTGTGGGCTTGGTGCAGGAAAAACCATAAAGAGATTTATAGAGGGTGATGGTGAGATGATCTTTATGACTCGTGTAAAAATTATCAATGGATTAGGAAAATAACCCATGTTATCGAGTACGGTATTTAATTATTTTTAGTAATTTATAAGACTAAAAATCCTTATTTGTAAGCAACCGTACTCGATGCATTAATGAAAGAATATATTAAAAAAGAAATTAATATACCCGATTATCTCTATAGATGGTTGGTTGAGCTTTGTGAGTTATCCGGTAAAGACATGGACTATGTCATTGATTTTGTTTTAAGGAATGGTATTTCTGCTTTTGAGAAAAAGGTTTTAAAAAAATAATATATTAAGCAAACCGTATATTAATAGGGTTTTAAGAAAATGTTATATCCGAAAATAAATACGTTATGGAAAAGAGACGAGTACAATAAGTTCAAAATAATTGATGGATCTATGTCTTGTCCTGAGTTTGATTCTATTAAGGAGTGGCATGTTACAGAAAAGATAGATGGAACAAATATAAGAGCTTATTTTGACTTGGATAAAAAAACTACGAGCTTTAAGGGTAGAAAGGAAGAAACAATCATTCCTCACTTTTTAGAATATGCTCTTGCCAATCAATTACATATGCATCTTTACAGTAGTTTTCTTAAAAGCTATAAGCAAGTTGTGTTGTATGGAGAAGGATACGGAAATAAAATACAGGCAGCAGGTAAAAAATATAGAACCGATGTTGGATTTATATTGTTTGATGCTCTTGTTGATGGAAAATGGCTAGATAGAGAAGAGCTTGAGGAGTTGGCGAGCCAGCTTAATATAAAAATTGTTCCTACGCTTGGAATTATGACAACGAATGAAATAATAGATTTAGTTAAAAGCAATTTTAATAGCACTATATCTGAGGTTGAACAAATAGCTGAAGGTGTTGTTGCTAGAAGCAATCCTATTTCACTTTTCTCTGATGGATCGCCAATAATGTGGAAGCTTAAAACAAGAGATTATAAATAAAATACTTGAAATAGAAACCCACCAGAGCTAAGCTGATGGGCGTATAAAAGCAAATTGAAATATAGCCTAAAAAAACAAAAAAGGCCCTATAGTTTTAGACGATCATAGGCCTTTCCGTTTTATAATGGCGTAACAATTACAAGAGAGAGTAAAAAAATCACCATTACAAGATCAAATTTAACCCCTAAAACCCCGGAAGTAAAGGAAAACTTAAAGAAAGTTTCAGTAGTTTCTTTGGGTTTACCTAAGCACTTACAGGATTTCATTAATGGTCTCACTGATTTACAGAGGCGTATACTTCGTGAGTTTTTCTACTGGGCAACTAGATCTACGGTTGCATATACAGAAGATGGCTTTGTTGGGTTTGAAACTACGTATCGCTGGATAGCTGAGAATGTTAAATGTCACTTTAAGACAGTGCAGAAGCTTGTTGAGAAGTTGAGGGGTGCTGGACTCCTAGAAACAAAGGTTTCAGTCAAGAGCCCCAACGTTTATAGGTTCATTCAGTTCTTAAAAAAGAAGTGGGTTCGCAACCGATTATATCAACTCTTAACACCAGTATTTTTCGTTTCTAAATTACTTCTCATGAGCACCACTAAGACAACAGATCGGGAAGAGTATCCGCATATTAAGAAAAAGGAAAAGAAATATATAAATAAATATAAGAAAATATGTGAAAAAAGGAGTAGCGCAGTGAAGCCAAAAAAACCTCACGATGAAATAGGGAATTTCCAGAGGCCATACCAACAAACAAGGGCAGACGTTCTTGAGAAGAAGAATTTAAAGCGTCCAGAGTATAAGCCTGTGTCACAGCTTAAGATGCAGCAACCAAAAAAAGAAGATCTTACCATTTGGGAGAAATTCTTTAATTACTACACAAACGCAGCACCAGCATTCAAAAAAATGAACCCGTACAGAAAAGAATTCGACAAGGCCGTAGATGACATGATAAAAGACAGTAATGTAGATAGAACAGCTTTGATTAAAAGAATATACGAAGTTTATCTTTCAAAACATGGGAAACGTAATGAAGACGTACATCCTACACGGCAAACCAATAGCACTCAAAAGAGCACGAATAACTAAATTTGGGTCATACGATCCACAAAGAAAAGAAAAAGGCGAACACAGAGCACTCTTATACAATCAACGCGGTAACATAATGCCAATCTCAGAAGGCCCTCTTGAACTCGTAGTCACCTTTTTTATGCCTATTCCTAAATCAACACCCAAAAAGAAAAAGCTACAAGATACTTTCCACTTCAAGAGACCAGATATAGATAATCTGATAAAGTACATATTAGACGTAAGCCAAGGCGTCATCATAACAGACGACTCTCTCATCAGCACCATCATCGCCGACAAGGTTTACGACAAAGAACCTAGGACTGAATTCACCATACACAAGGTAGAATAATGAAAGCAAAAAAAGACCTATCAAACAACCATACCATTGACACAAAGAACGAGAATAGAAAAACGTGGGTTCACTTTGATGATTATTTGAATGTCAATAGTGGACGTCATCAACCAATATCTGAAGGCGGCTTAGACATGATGGGAGAAGAGCTTCTCAAGTGGGCTAGCACTGATGATGCTTTAGTACTTGAAGACTTCTTTCTTGATAGAGGCATACCGGAAATGACCTATCGCCAATGGAAGAAGCGTAACGCTCTGTTCGGTTTAAGGTATGAAACTGCAAAAGCAAAATTGGGTTCTCGCAGAGAAAAGGGAGGCCTAAAGCGTTCGTATTCTGAGCGTATAGTTCTTACGTCTATGCCTAAATTTGACCACTCCTGGACAGAGTTAGAAGAGTGGAGATCAGGTCTGCGTACAGTTGAGCAAGCAGCAGGTAAAGCTGACGTTAAAGTTGTGATGGAGAAGTTCCCTTCGACCGATGTTGTTCCGGAGAAGAAGAATGAAAATAAAAAAGCTGAAGAATCTGAGGTTAAGTAGAGAGTCTGTAGAACAATTCAATATTATTGTAGAACGCAATAACCCTTCTATTATTCGTGTTGGCAGGTGGGACGTACCACAAGAAAAGCTGTACAGAGTAGCTGGTGATATATGTGCCTTTTTTAGGTACTTTACTAATACTCAGGAGCTTATCGAGTTTCTTGCCAAATCAAGGAAAATAGTTCACGCTCAGGACACACCCAAGGATGAATCGCGATGTCTTAAGATCTTCTTGAAAAGGGTTGAGAGAGTTGCTGATTTCTACCACTTTCACGAAGATAGAGGTGGTCCCGTTCGTGACCGAAGAGTTGATACAATACGAGCACTGTTGCATGACACAAAAACAATTATTGAATTTCTAAGACGAAGGATTGATGATGGTACTCCCAATCGAACTAGCAATACTATTCACCATAATGATCGGAAATGCGAAAATTTTACTTTTGCAGAGCGCTAAAGAAGAGATCAAAGAGAAGATGCAAAACGTATATGTTCTTAAAGAAGGTTCAGACGCGAAGAGCCTAAAGGTGAAGAAGAACAAGGATGGATCGATTACCATTAAAAGCAAAGATGAAGTTCTCTTTGTTGCTAAGAATGGGAAAGACGGTTTATCTGTCCGAGGAAACGTTGGAATCTCTGTGAATAATAGTTCTGTTAATGGTAAGAAGAACTGTAAAGTAACTATTGGTGGAAAAGGCATTCACATTAACAATAGCAATACAAACAGGTAATCATGATACTCAAGCTTCTCAGGCCTGTATTCCTGTGTTTAGGCATAGTACTTCCCGGAACCAATCCTCCTGTTCCAGAAGATATAGCGCTACGCTTAGGGTCCTGCTCTGAGAGGCTTGAGCAAATAATAGAAGAGCAGTTTGGGGAAGGCTTCTTAGAAGATCTAGCTAATGGAGAGATTGAGATTGTAGACGATTAAACTTGGAGCGTAATGAAAGTAGTTAAGCTTGATCGATTTAAACCACGTCCATATCAACTACCAATCATTGATGCTCTTGAAAACAAGGGCTACAAAAGAATCATGGCCATACTTCCAAGAAGGGCAGGAAAAGATATAACCGCCTTCAACGTTATGATTCGTTCAGCTCTACGTAAAATTGGTGTCTATTACTATATATTTCCGACCTATGCTCAAGCTAAGAAAGCTCTATGGGATTCGATAACAAATGATGGGATTAAATTTCTGGACTTTATGCCTCCTGATATCGTTGCTGGTAAGAATTCTCAGGAGATGAAGATAACGTTAATAAACGACTCGATTATACAATTTGTCGGGAGCACTGACTACGATCGACTTATGGGTACTAACCCTTGTGGTTGTATCTTTTCAGAGTATGCATTACAAGATCCTAGAGCTTATCAGTATATTAGGCCTATATTGACAGCCAATGGTGGTTGGGCACTCTTTATAAGCACGCCTAGGGGAAAGAATGCGCTTTACGACTTGTACCGTATTGCTTGCAATTCTGATGACTGGTTTGCATATAAGCTTACTCTTGATGACACACGCCATATCCCTCTTTCTGAAATTGATAAAGAACGAGAAGAAGGAATAATGTCGGAGGATCTCATTCAGCAGGAGTACTACACCTCGTTTGATCTTGGTGTTGAGGGTGGATACTATACAAAAATTATAGATAAGATTAGAACTGAAGGGCATTTACAGGATATTCCTCACGAAATTGGCTATAAAGTACATACTGCTTGGGATCTTGGCGTTCGTGACTCTACTTGTATAATTTTCTTTCAACAAATTGGACAAACTATACGCGTAATAGACTACTATGAGAACTCGAAACTCGGTTTAGAACATTACGTTTCAGTTCTTAACAGTAAGGATTATGTGTATGGTACCCATGTGGCCCCTCATGATATACGTGTTCGTGAATTCGGTTCGGGCATTACTCGTCTCGAAAAGGCGAGGCAACTCGGCATCACGTTCACGATAGCTGATAACATGTCAATTCAAGATGGAATAGAGGCTGTTCGCACAACACTGCCAAAGATGTGGTTTGATAGAGCAAAATGCGAGCAGCTTATTAAAGCTCTTGAGAACTACAGACAAGAGTACGATTCAAAAAGAAAGATCTATAAACAGCGTCCACTCCATGATTGGTCATCTCACGCAGCTGACTGTATTCGCTATTTGTCAATCTCATTACCGAAGATGTCAGATGGTGTTTCAGCTGAAGATCTTGAGAGACGATATAGAGAAGCGATGTACGGAGAA
>Ga0180432_10004067_pt1 | contig 20353 bp, 33 predicted proteins | sample SS_ome_10_FD_132414 | JGI IMG/M metagenome (GOLD analysis project Ga0180432, IMG submission 132414) | Hypersaline lake sediment archaeal communities from the Salton Sea, California, USA - SS_1_MS_2 metaG | ecosystem: Environmental > Aquatic > Non-marine Saline and Alkaline > Hypersaline >...
GAGGGCGACCTGTCCGACATGTGGGGCGACCTGACCGGCGTGTGGGGCGACCTGTCCGGCGTGGAGGGCGACCTGACCGGCATGCGGGGCGACCTGTCCGGCATGTGGGGCGACGTGTCCGGCGTGTGGGGCGACCTGAGCGGCGTGCGGGGCAACCTGAGCGGCGTGCGGGGCAACCTGAGCGGCGTGCGGGGCAACCTGAGCGGCGTGGAGGGCAACGTTGATGAGTGTGAAATTTCCGGTGAAGAGCGTGCGCGCGGAGTCGATATCAAGGAGTTGATCGGGGAAGACGATGCCAACGAAAATTAAACGCGTCGATGAGAGGAGAACGGCTATGGAAGAAGCAAAAATTATCAAGGTTGAAGTCAACAACCTGATGGCGATCCGGTTCGCCGAGGTGGAGTTCGACGAGGACTGCGGCCTGGTGGTGCTCGGCGGAAGGAACGGATCCGGCAAGTCGTCACTCTTGCAGGCGCTTCAATTCGCGTTCAACGGCAAGAAGCCGGTTGACAAGGACGTGCTGCGGTACGGCGCCGATCGGGGATACGTGAAGGTCACTCTCGGCGGCCTGGAGTTCCAGATCCGGCGCTCCATCAACGACAAGGGCAACGAGACCCTGACCGTGAAGGGCGGCGACGGCAAGGCAATCAAGGCGCCTCAGACGGTGCTGAACGAACTCATGGGCGCAGTAGGCATCGATCCGAGCGTCATCTGGAATATGAACAACGTCGAGATCTCCAAGACGCTCCGCGACGCCATGGGGCTTGATTTCGGGGATATCGACGAGGCCGAGAAGGAGGCGTTCGACGAGCGCTCCGGTGTGAACCGTTTACTGAAGGAGACGGCGACGCTCCTGGGTTCGTCGTCGGTCTTCGACGGCGTTCCCGAGGAGAAGCTTTCCGTTGCGGATCTCCTCCGGGAATACAAGGACGCCGAGGCGAAGAACAAGGAGCGCGCGGACGTCGCCAAAGATACACACTACAACACCACGAGGTGTGTAGAAATTGAGCGTGAGATCGAGACCCTGAAAATCCGGATCGAGGCTCTCACCGAAGAACACGCAGACAGGCTGAAGCACAACGTAAAACTGCAAAGGGTTCTCGACGAGACCGAGGACATTGACCTGGGTGCGATCCAAACTCGGATGGGAGAGGTGGAGGCCACGAACGAGAAGATCGAGGCCAACAAGACGGCCGCTGTGTATCGCGAGAAACTCGACGGGTACAAGGCCGACGAGCGCCGGCTGACGGCCAAGATCGAGCAGTTTCGCCAGGATCGGAGCGACCGCATCGCTGCGGCGGAATTCCCGCTTGAAGGCGTCGAGTTCGACCACGACGGGACGATGCTACTGGACGGCAAGCCGTGGCGCGCCCGTAGCGACGGCGAGCGCCTATTGGATGCGTTCGAGATCTCAGCGGCCCTTTCACCAGGATTGAAGGCCGTCGTCATGAGACAGGGGTCCATGTTCGACGACGAGGCGAAACAGATTGTCGCCAAGATCGCCAAGGAACGCGGCTACCTCGTCCTGATGGAGGTGGTCGGCGACTCCGGCGAGGTTTCCATCCACATGGACGACGGCCAGGTCGAGGATCGCCGTTAGTTTGAAAAAAAATATGATGATCTACACTGGAAATGCAGATGGAAAATCTCTCGACAAAGTCGAGGAATATGACCTTGGTATCAATGATTGCCAGTTCGCCAACATGGAAACCTCGCAAATCGTATCATCGCGTACGTTGTGCATTGGACAATGGTGCATTTCAGTGTTGGCGCAGGGGCTTTCCTTTTATGTCAGATGTATTTCGCGAAACGCTGAAAACAGCATATAATATTGGTTTGTCGTTGGATTTTATTGTCTGTCCAGACATTCTGCGGAACGGATGGGTGCTGATTCCGTGGACAGCACAAATATCGTCCGAAACAATTCTTGGTCAATTATTGATGATTGGAGAAATCCAAAACAGTCAGTGTTGGAATATCAAATGGATCTCTAGGGGCACCTTCATTGGGTTGCTTCAGAAAAATATTGACAGGCGCGCCGCCAGGACGATATGCTTTGAAAGTTGCATCGCACCATAGCAATCTTGAAAATTTGGCCCTTTCGAGAAGTCGCTGATTCTCCCCTTCCCTTGGTGCGGTGCAAGTTGAGGATCGGCGGCTTCTTGAAGTGACCAAACTACACCAAGGAGGCGAACATGCACCGACAACGATTCAAACAACCGCATGCGACACATAAATATACAGAGCGCGGTTGCAATAAAACACATTGTCACACAAAAGAACACACTGGGGAGGTGGGACAATGTCTGACATTGTAAAATTTGATTTTCACGGCGATGAACTCGATTGCGTGAAGGAGGGGGATGCCCTTTGGGTTTCCGTCCGCCGGATGTGCGAGCCGCTCGGTATTGCAGACAGACCGCAACGGGAAAAATTGCAAAACAAGTCTTGGGCACGTGGGACGCTAATCGTCTCACCAGACGCAAGGGGACATAATCAAAGACAATTTTTCCTCCACGTTGACAGCGTTCCGATGTGGCTGGCTACGATTGATGAAGGCCGCGTTGCCGAAAAAGTGCGCCCGAAGCTGGTCAAGTTCCAACTCGAAGCGGCCCAGGCGCTCCGTGACCACTTCCTTAGACCGCGCATCCCAACCAACTTCGCCGACGCCCTACAGCTTGCGGCGGACACCGAGCGCGAGAAGCAAGCGGCCCTGAAGCAGATCGAGGCCGACCGGCCGAAAGTTGAGTACGCGATGGCCGTCAAGCACTCCCAGGACAGTTGCCTCGTTGGAGATTTTGCAAAAGTGCTGTTCAACACCGGCGAGAGGATCGGCCGAAATCGACTATTCAAGTTTCTGCGGGACGAGCGTATCTTCACAGGGCGACTACCAAATCAGGAATACATTGAACGAGGTTATTTCATTGTGGTTGAGAGCACCTACGAGGCGAAGGGTAAGATCCGGACGGCGCGCACGGCGAAGATTACCGGCAAGGGGAAGGTGTGGCTGGAGAAGCGGTTTAGAAACAGCAGGGGCTACGACCCCGTCGCCGCCGATTAAAAGGATTCAAGAGGTTTGGTCAATGGCAGCAAGCAAGAAAGACGCGTACTGGTTTCCACACGACGCAGGGGCGAGCCATGATCCAAGGATGCTCCGTCTTCGTCGCAAGTTCGGGATCGGTGGCTACGGGGCGTATTTTTTTTTCATAGAGCGGCTCCGCGAGGCATCCCCGGAATACAAAATAGAGCTGAGTTCTGTCGACGATATTGCCTATGACGGACAGTTTGATGTCGAGATTTTCAATGAATGCATGGCTATCGGACTATTTGAAAGCGATGGTGATTTTTTCTGGAGCGCCGCCCTTGTGGAAAGGATGGAACATTATGATAACATTAGGAAAAAGCGCGCCGCCTCGGGTGCTGTTGGTGGACGAGTAAAAGCGAAAACAAAGCGTGGGCGTGGCAAAAGCAAAACAAATGCTGAGCAAATGAAAATCAAAGGTCTAGCAAATTCTAGCCAGGACAGGACAGGACAGGACAGGAGAGATGAAACACCCAAGTGTGTTGATTCAAGTTTGAAAATCAATGGTGAAAATGAAATAGACAATATTCTTGACAACGAAATGGAAGAACCAAACGGACAAGTTGTTGAATATGAAAAAGATAGCGGCGCCTCCCGGCTTGTTCCGCTCCTTCGGGAGCTTTGGAGTGGCCTCGGCGCGGAGGTCGCTGAACAGCTCTACATGAAAATTCGGGTGGCGTATTCCGAGCTCTCGCTTGACAGGCTGGAAGAGATAATCAGGAAGGCGTGGGTGAAGTGGCCGGTCGATCAATCGATACATGAAAGCGGCCGGCTGGGGGCGTGGCTCGTGAACGAGATTGACTTCACACTGCGCGGCGACAAGAGGGAGGCCGAGCACCAGGCCATGGTCGCGGCTCGGCAAGCCGAGCGCGCTGGGACGGCGGCGGCGAAGCCGGACCCCCGGGTTTCCCTTGAACGCCTCGCGGCCGATCTTCAGAAGGGCCGGGGTGGGGGCGGCGCGGTGCATCTCCAGATGGATCGCGTTCAGCGGCTCATCGCGGAGGCCGTCGAGGACGGCATCGCATTACCAGCCATCGTCCTCCGGTGGCTGGACAAGGGGGGCGAGACCGGCGCTTTTGAGCTCGCGGAAAACAAAAAATTGTTATCCTATCACCGGAATTCGGGGACACCCATGGAGTTGATCGCGGCGCCCCCGCCGCCGATGACGAGGGAGGAGGTCGAGGAACAAGTTCGGATCGCAAAGGAAAAGCTCAACACCAAGGAGGCCCAGAAAGCCTCAGAATCGCCCACAACGCCCGGAATGGATGCCGCGCCCGAAGGGGCGCCCGACATGAGCCCGGACGATATGCGCGTGCTTGAGGCGGCCAGGCTGCGAAGTTTGGCGCGGACCGGGGAGACACCAACGAATGCACCGGCGTCGGTCGCGGACATGATCGGCCCGGCGCTGGGTGTGAAAGGAGACGATAAGTGATGGAATTACAACAATTTTTGGACGCTGCGAGGGAGCACATCCACCCGGACATCAAAATCCGATACAAAGAGGAAGAGGGCTGGTGGAGGAAGCTTCTGCCGAAGACGTACAAGGATTCATGGACCACGATGGGCACGGACATCTGGGCGCCGACCCGGGATCGCGTGGAAGATCCCCTCTGGATCACGTCGACCGTGGCCGTCTTTCTCCACGAGTGCGGCCATGTCGAGGACCGGCATCAAGGCGCGGTCGGATTCTACGGCAGGTACACCGCGCCGCAGATCATGTCGGCGCTCCTGGCCGCGATCGTAATTGCGGCCGAGTTCGTGTTCGGCTTTCCGTTCCACTGGGCGATTCCTCTTTCCATCGTCTTCGTGTTTCCCCTTCTCCCGTGGCCGTCGCCGCTGCGCGTGGGCTTGGAACAAAATCCATACGCGATCGGGACATGGATCAGAATCCGGCAATATCTGAACATGAACGACGCGACGCTCCGGGCCGAGGCCGAGGCATCGCTGAGTAAAGCCCTTCGGGGGTGGCTGTACTACAAGATGGTCTGGCGCAAGAAGACCGCCGATCGATTGGCGCGCGAGATCTTCAACGAGGCCGTGAAGTGGTGCATGGAGGAGGCAATCGGCGCGACGCCGCAGCCTTTCCGCAACGCACAATTCAACAACACCGTGGTGGAGTTACTCGACAAGCCGCGCCGAAGGATATGGAGGCCCGCTGAATGATTGACATTGAAATAGTCGTAATGCTTCACCTTCTCGTGGCCGGGTTCATAATTCCGGCGTTCGAGTCCCACACGCGGAAAAGTGGGATACACTTCCACCCCTTCCTCGTCTTCATCGCCGGGATGCTCTGGCCGGTGTTCATCGTTGGCGCGGTCGTTTCCCATATAAAAAGCAGCTAAGAGCACGCATCGCCTGTTGAATTCTACGGCGGCGCGCAGGATGATAGCGAATGCATAACAAAAAGCTTGCGTGCGCGGCGGCGGCGTGCTATTTTTCCCAGGAATGAAAGGGGAATGGCATGCCAACGAAAATCGATTATGTCAATGAAACCTGGCAACCCAGAGCGGACCGGAACTTTGAGCAATTTGGTTAACAAGGAGAGATCAAAATGAGTAAATGCCAACACCCAGGTTGCAATTTTACAATGTCTAGCGGTGAGTACTGTCATCGGCACTTGCCTGTGTTGTGTCCGCTCTGCAACAAACCAATAGATTTGATGGACAAAAATAACGAGCACGGCCCATGCAAGTGCGTGATCGGAATGGACGCATACAGAGCGTTGGAAACGCAGATAGAATCATTCCGCAATGGGGCGAAAGTCTATGAGGCAAAGATCGCTGAGTTGCAGGAGAAGTTGAAAAAATATGAGTAATCTATACTACATACACGCAAATATCAGTGGAACGGCAATGTGGCATATCGTCTACGATAAAAGCCCTGGTATGTATTTTGTTCAGGAAGATTTCGAGGAAGACGAATACGACATTAAGGCTTATCTGGAAGATTTCCCGGACAATCGCGTCGTGGAAATACCTGAAATAGAAGAACTTCTAGGCTTACTTCAGTTGCGTCTGATTGAGGGGTTGCCACCGAACAAGGAACAGAAAGACAGAGAATTAAGCCTCTTGGCAGAAATTGAACAGTGGAAGGATGCAACGGGCCTAATGGATTCAAGTGGCGATCCCGATGGAGTTACACCAGATGACTTGCGCAACGAGATTGATCAATTGCGACAATCCCAAGAGAAAAATTGGGGCATTGCCGACGAGGCGTTATGCGCTGAATATGAGAAAAAGATACAATATGAGAGAGCCGCATGTGTTCGATTTTTGAGGGAATGCGCAAAGGCGGACAGGGACTATGCGTCACGATTATTGGCCGACACAATGCAGTCTAAACCGCAGGCTGACAGGTATGAACGAGAAGCGGCAAAACTAGAGGCTGTGGCTGAAAAAATTGAATTAGGGCAGCACTGGAAGTGATCTCAGTTGTGTTAACCCGGTGGGAGTTGGTTAACAGCCGAGAGATGGTTTACAACGGAGGCAATGAAAACGAGGTGTTACGAGACAATACAGAGAGTGGTTGCGACCGCGAATCTGCGAACCCTGTCACGGGAGTAAGAAATCAAAGTGGTGCAAGAGGTGTGTTATGGCGAGTAAAACCGAACAGAAATTGGCCGACGCGCGCGATGAACTCACGGAAAAAGAGTTATTCGATGATCTCCTCATCAAGGTGTCTGATCAGTCCATGCGTATCGTGCAATTAGAAAACGAACTTGCAGAGTATGAAGATCGACCGGAGGCATTTGAGCGTCTGAGAAAATTATTGCGAACAGAGCGGCGCATAAGAAAAGAAGGCTCAAGGATTATATCAACGATAGCAGAGGAGCGAGATAAACTACAGGTCGATGTTGCCGAGAGAGCTGCGGAAATAGAGCGATTGAAGGCGCAGCAATGCGCCCATGCAGGATTACCCCACGACGAACCTTGCGCTATGGTGCGCGGGCTGAATGCCGAGGCAGAGCGGATGAAAAATATCATAGTTGCGTTGAAGGAGTGGGCTGAAGAGTGCTACCTATCTCCGGGTAATCCACTCTATCTACATACCGGGATGCGAGGGAAGATTCGCGGCATTATCGACGGTAGCGAGGCGCGTGATCATGGCTGACTTTGAACTGACTTCTCCCCTTCCAGACGCGAAGGGGCAAGCCGACGCGGATCACTACCCGACGCCACCGCTGTTGGCGCAGCGCGGCGTGGAGCTTGCAGTTGAATTGTACGGCGACAAGCCGGGTGTCATTGTCGAACCTGGATGCTCGGAGTGCGCCCCGTTCGCCTCTGCTGGCAAGCGCATGGGAATTGAATCATACGGACTTGAGATAAGGGAAGGGGAACGTACCGACATTGTTACATTCGGCGTAGATTATCTGGAAGCAAGCCTGGCTCGGTACAGAGCGGAATGTGCTGATATTATCATCACGAACCCGCCGTTTTCCCTGGCGGTTGAGTTCATAGAAACCGCGCTTTATGATGTTTCGGATAGCGGCCTTGTTATGATGCTCCTACAGACGGGCATCGAGGGGTCGAAGCAGCGGCGCGAGTTTTGGGAGAAGTTTCCGCCGGTCATGCGATACGTGATCCGGCCGCGCCCGGGGTTCGTGAAGGGCGGTAACGACTCTCGGGAGTATGCATTCTACGTGTGGCTGTCCCCGGCGATGACGAGGCGCTTAAATGGCATCGGCCGCGTGTGGACGGAGACGCGGTTCCTGGACAACGACGGCCCGTGGGGGCGCGCCGAGTAGGACAATGCTGAGCAACGCGGAAAAGATAAAACTCCTCCTGGAGGATGGGCCGTTCGACGCGGAGATCAAACGTCCGATAATGGCGGCGAGGGTGCTTTCTATCGACGGCGATCAGGTGGAAGTCGAGGTGGTCGCCTTCGGCGTTGCGATGAAGACGACGGTGTCGCCGAGATCCGTGAAGTGTCCGCCGTTGCCACCAAAGAAGAAGCAAACAAGTGTCGCGTCGGCATGGATATTGGCGCGACTTCGGGAGGCTCCCGACGGCATGACGTACCCCGAGTTTGTTGCCTTGGCAAATGAGCGAAACATACAGGAAATCAACGTGGACAAGATCCTTGGTGGTCTGTCGAATCTTTCCCGCTGTGGCGAGATACATTCCCGTGAGTACAAGGGGAAATATCCGATTTGGGTAGCAATCAATCCCGAGAAGACGGAAGGGGTCAACGATGATTAGAATTCCCGAACATCTACTAAAAAACGCGCGCCGGATACCGTTCACAGACGACATGATCCGCGCGGCCGACGCGGGCATGAAGAAGGAGACGCGGCGCCCGGCGAGGTTCACGGCCAGCGGCAAGCTGGCAAAATGCATGTACGGCAATCCTGGAGACCTCCTCCTCGTGACCGGCTGTCATGTCCTACTCAACGAAGACGGTGAGCTTTCCAGTAGCCGAGAGGACCGGCACCGGGCGCTCTATCGCGTGGACTGGGAGGGCACTCCGGCGATTCCAGAGGAGGCCTGGCGCCCGGCGATGTTTATGCCGAAGTGGAGTCCTACCCGTTTGCTTCGAAACATCGGGACTGACGTGGTGGGTTTGCGCGACATCACAGAGGAGCAGGCCATAGACGAGGGTATTCGTCGATATCAAATCGGCGTGGGCGGCGCGGCGACGTGGCTTTATTACTGGAACCACGGATCCACGATGCGCTTTGAGACGGCCGTTGACGCCTTCACCAACCTCTGGGATAGCATCCACGAAGAGCGTGGTTTGCTGTTCGCAAAGAATCCTCCCGTGTGGCGCATTCGGTTCGAGAAAGTGGACCTGAAAAGTTTGGTATAATCACCGGCCGCTTGTCGAGTGGAGGCAGGCATGTGGGGAATGATGGCGTGGTTGTTTTTCATGATGACGGTGTTCGTAACCTTCTGGATCATCGAGAAGGTGATGGAGCTCGTTGACTACAGGCAGAAACGCAAGACGGCGCGGCTTCGCGATGAGCTCATCGTGTCCGAGTCGTCGGCGCGTCATGAGATCGCCCAATTCCATCGGGCGAGGACGTGGGAGGTGATACGCAACAATCAACGCGGAGAGAAGTTCAGCGAGGACGAAATCAGGGCGCTCGAAACCATGGGGATGGCCGAATACCTCGAAGAAGATCCCATGAGTGGCCAGTAAGAAAGACGAAGGTTGATGAGCAGAAGAAAGATCAAAATAAAGGACGCTACGCCACGGACGCGCGGGGCGCCGAAGCCCGGCTCTAGGGCGTATAGGCGCGCCCAGAAGTTGCGCGCGCTTGAAGCGATGTCTCGTCAAAGAAAGGCGGTGCGTGCGCTCGAAGAGGCGAAGGCGCAAGAAGCTGAAAAGGAAGCGGCGCGGGTTGCCGAGGAAGGGCCGACCGATGTCGAGTGAAATCGACGACGCCGATCCGATGTTGATCAAGAACCTGATCGCGGCGCTGAACGATTCCGAGATTCGGGAAATTCGACTTCAGGATCGCGTCGAACAACTCATACGGCTTCGGGAGTACGACGACGAACAAGCGACGGAAACCGCTGGGCTGCTTGCGGACGTTTGCGACATCGCCTTTGGTGATTCGCGGCGCGCCGAGGAACACGGCTACGATGGGATCAAGGACAAGATTCATTGGCTGGTGTCCGAGGCCGAAGAGGCCGAGCGCTTGCGCGGCACCGTGAAGAAGCTGAACCGGCGCAACGGGCGCCTTCAGGCCGGCCTGACGGAGCGCATGGCCGGGCGCGGTCGCGTGAAGAGGATACTCGAAGCTGGGTATGAGCTGGCGCTGGCCGACGCGGATGATTGCCGTGCCGAGGTGGAGAGGATTCGCGCCGAGCGTGACTACTGGCAGGCGCGGCACCGGAGCACCGTCCATCGTCTTGAAGCTACCCTAAACCTGGCACGAAAGGGATAAGGCGGACGAAAAAAGTTGAAACAAGAAAAACGTTAATATATAAACAAATGCAACGCGGGCAAGTAAGCCAACAGAAAAGGAGTATCAGAAGATGGCTGAAGGATTTACCCAATTATCGGCCGAAGATCTAGGTGGCGGCGACGCTCTGAGCCAGCTCAACGAGCAACTCAAGCTGGCGATCGCCAACATTCTGGACATCAACAAAGATCCGACGGCGACGCGAACGGTGACACTGAAGATCAAGTTCGTGCCCGTCAAGGGCAAGGAGCGCCAGGAGTACGCCATCGAGTACCAGGCAGACGCGAAGCTACCGCCGGACGCGCCGGGGCACGATGATCTCTTCTTGGCGAAGGGGAAGGGGTACACGCCGGTTGCGCGGCAGATGTCGTTCGAAGAGGCTTTCGACCCGGAGACGGGTGAAGTCTACGAGAACGCCCCCGCTGAGACCGAAGGAGTGACCAAGCTACAACCCGCGTCGAACGCGGAAGGAGGAGACAAGTGATAGACAGCACATTTGTAAAAGAGGTTGAGAGGTTGGCGTTAGAAAACGAGGTGGAAATCATCTCCGACGAGGGTGGCCGCGAATATTTCACCGGGAAGACGTTCGCCAACGAGCCCCCAAGGCCGGCGGCGATGGAACTGAGCACTCTTGACGGTTTGGTTGACATGATCGTCGCCGAAGAATTGTCGTGTTCTGTGTACATCGCTGGCCCGCGTGAGGTTGGGTTGTTGGGGGCGTTGGACAAGCTCTGGCGGAAGCGCGAGATGTATGCAGTGTCTCGTGTCGGAAAATGCGGGTTCCCGTTCGAGCGCGAGATGTCGATCGAGGATTTCATAATCAACGTCCAGTGCAATTTCGCGGAGACGCCGGAGAAGAAGCGGGTCATCGACCTCGTCTCGGCGATCACGGCCAGCGAGGTGACGACGGCCGAAGACGACGGGATCGCCCAGGAGATCGTGACCAAGGCGACCATCGGCCACAAGAAGAGCAAGGTGAAGCTGGATCCCATCGTCGAGCTCCGGCCGTTCAGGACGTTCCGCGAGATTGACCAGCCGGCCGACAAGTTTCTGATTCGCATGCACCAACGCGGTGAGGGAAGGCTTCCTGACGTGTCATTGCGCTCCGCCGGTGGCGACATGTGGAAGAACGAGGCCATTCAGGCCATCTACGCCTACCTGATGGAACGAGTTCCGGAGGGTGTGGCCGTCATTCGGTGAGGTAAGCTGGAGGCTCGTCAGTTTGGCGGAGCGGTGAGGTGCGTTGAGAACGACTGCTCTCCGAGGACATTTTCTCGGATTGGTGACGCCATTTCCGTGGGAGGAACCGCCAGGGTTATGGCTTGCGAGTGTTCGTATCCGCAACCGACGCGGCACGACATCGTCACGCAGACATCCACCTGCGCGAGCTGTCGGGGACGCATCACCGACCGTCGACTATGGGAAGTGAGCGGGAGGTAGAAATGGCAGTAGTTTTATCCAAAAATCATCCGCGCGAATTTCAGGTGACCTGGACACCAAGCATTGACGACGCTGCGGGGATAGCCGAGGAAGACGTCAGGCGGTATTTATTCAACTGCTTGTGTGCCAAGATGACACATCTTGAATGTTGCGATATGGGCGATCTTGTTCTTCACGACGGCATTTTCTATGTCTACATGACGGAATTTGAGCATGTAAGTGTTGGTGGTTCCAAGGGTGTTGTTTGCAGGGCAACCCCGCTACCTCTTACAGGCGCGGCGCTGGCTGGAATAATCGCAACTATGGACGACAAGGGAATCAAGCTAGATGAAGCCATTGGGAAATATCGGGGACACTGATGGCGTGTTTCTTCGTCTGTGACGGATGCGGCCGGGAGGCCCCGGGGATCCACGTGAAAGACTACGTCTTTGCGAAGCCCAGGACGTGGTTCCAGCGCTCCATCACGGAAGACGGGCCGCGCCCCGGAGAGAAGGTCGAGACGGTGTGTATCATCTCCTGTAGCCGGGAGTGTATGAAAAGGATAGACAGGGGACACCCCAAGGCCAAGGTGGCTTTGCAGGTTGTTCCAGGTGGCGAATGAACGAGGTCATGATCAAGATGGATATTCCAGACGGGGCGATAGTCGTCATAGACAGGCATATCGCCGACCTTTTCACCTACTGGATCGAGATGACGGCCCCCTATATGATCGGCGATGTTGGCCACGCCATTTCGTGGGAACTCTGGGGGCGAAAAACGGAGCGCGCGGAAGCATAATCAGCCCCGACGAATTCAAAAACGACGGGGGCGTGAACAAAAGGAGACCCTACAATGAGCGATAAGAATGACACTGCACCAGCCGCCAAAACCCCTGACACTCTCGCGACCCCCGAGGTTGCCCCTGGCCCACCCGAGGTGACCCCCGGGCCGCCAGAGGTGACCGGAGGGTCCGTCGAGGCCGTCGAGAAGACCGACCTCGTCGAGACTGACGAGGCGCCGAAGGCCGTCAGCCAAGAGAGAATTTTCGGTATGGTTGCCGCCATGGCGAAGGCCGCTGCGATGGAGGCGATCCAGGAGGAGATCGAGCTGTACCGTGGACTTGTGGCCGACACGGAAGACACCGACGCGAGGCTAAAGATCATCCGAGAGTTGTCGGATCTGAAACTGCGTTCGGTTGGCATCGTCCTGGCGGGGATGCGGCAGCGCGGCGCGGTAAGGTTCCCGGGGGAGCCTGGCGCGGTCCCACCGAAGGGGAAGTCCCGTGGATAGCGCCGCGATGAACAAAGAGTTGGCGGCGGCCGAGGAATGGGCGTGCTGCGGGTATGTCGAGGAGGCCATACGGGCGAAGTACCGCATCGCTGAGTTAGAGCGGAAATGTACCTCTCTTGAAAATCAACTTGCGAAGGCGGAAGCACGGATTGCAACGCAGCGTCTAAAGAATAAAAATGCCAAATCCGGAAGAGACAAGACATGTGTCCGATGAAGAAAAACATTTGAAAGAAATAGCTGCTGGAGAGGTTGTATTTGACCCGGTGGACGAAGGCTATTTGACGCTGTGATTACATGGCGTTATAGTGAGTCATGGGAAAGAAGATCAACATGAATGGTCGTCGGTTCGGCAGATTGATAGTGATTGAAATGTCCGCCGACCGGGAAAAAAACGGGAATATTCGCTGGGTGTGCAGGTGTGATTGCGGCAAGGAACACACAGTCAATGGGCACTCCTTGCGCAACGGCTCGATTAGAAGCTGCGGGTGTTTGCTTGCCGAGTCGAAAACCAAACATGGGAAATACAAGGATCCAATTTACCACGTTTGGCAATCGATGAGGGCCAGGTGTAGCAATCCTAACCATCCATCGTGGCACCGATACGGAGGCCGGGAAATCAAAGTTTGCGACCGGTGGAAATCTTTCGAGTTATTCGCCGAAGATATGGGCGAACGGCCTCCGGGTAAAACGATTGAGCGAAGAGACAACGATGGCAATTATGAACCATCCAACTGCTACTGGGCGTCCACTAGCGAACAAGGCAATAACAGGAGTACGAATGTGATGATCGGCGATAAAACGATGAAAGAATATTGCGAAGCCAATGGCCTCGACTACGGCGCCTTTCACCATCTTTATCGTGAACGCGGACTTTCCGTTGAGTGCGCTGCGGAGCTATTGGGGAAAGGGGACTGATAGTGTTTCCTGTAAACGAATTCCAGCCGGATGTGAATCCGGATACAAGCATAGTTTTCTTTGGGCGCCTGTTTGACGTCGGCGTCCGTGTCATGAAGTGGTACGAGAAGGGCGGCTATGACGGCTACTCGACGAAAAAGCACGTCATCCGCGAGGAAGACCGCAAGACCGGCAAGATGAAGGTCGTCAAGGTCATCAAGGGCAAGCGGTACGGCGGCCGGTGGCCTCGCCCAGGGCGCAAGCTGGAGGCCATCAGCCAGCTTATGGTTCACCACACCGGCGGCTACCTTCCCGGGGTCTGCTTCAACACCCTGCACAACGAGCGGCGCATTTCGGTGCAGTTCATCATTGACGACAAGGGCGTCATCTACCAGACCATGGACGCCAAGGAGATCGCCTGGCAGGCTGGCGGTCAAAACCGGTGCTCCATTGGTTACGAGCTTTGTCTCTACCCGAAGGCGTGGAGCAACCCGGGCGCCTACCGGCCGTCGAAATGCAAGAGATTGGGTCTCGCCGAGCACGAGGTCAAGGTCTGCTACACGCAAGGCAAGGATCGCAAGGTGTTCATGATGCCCGAGGCGCAGGTAGAGAGCTTGGCTTTCCTCCTTTCTGGGACGTGGTTCGCGCGGAACTGCCTTCTTCATGGCCGAGCGATTGCCCCTCCCGTGTTCCCACGGCGTCCGGCCGGGAAGGGCATCGATCACGATTTTGCCGAGCGCCACAAGCAGCACGAGGGGCTCGTCATTCACGCGAATGTGACGCCCAAGAAGTGGGACGCTACCGGCGTTGACCTCACCAAACTTGAAAAACGCGTTGCGACGATCTACGAGTTGCAACGAGAAGGGACTCTCAATGTCGGATGATTCGAACACCGTGAACAGCGGCATGAAATTTGCTTTGCCTCAGATCCGAGTAGTGCACCCAAAGACGAAAGTTCTTCTCGCGGAAGCCACGCCCGCGCCTGGGAATGTGTTCGATCTGAAGCTTCCTCAAGATATAAGCCCGGATGAAATGCTCATCGTTATTTCTGACCTCGTCGAGTTCCATTACAAGCACTGCATGGGCGTCCAGAAGCGTTTGCTTGATACGGGGATGTCCATCCAGCAGGTCGGAGACCTTTTCTTTCCCGGGGTGCCGAGCCACGGCGAAGTGGACGCGTAGGGCGATGAAGTCGCCGCCGAGGCGGACGGGTGGTCCCTTCTCGTTTCGAAGCGCACCAACTGATATATTTCAGTCTAAGCGGATCGCGTGATATTATACCCATGGCGAAAGGAGAGGTGTTTATGGGGCAGAAAGCAGGAACCCAAATGGACGACTGGCCAAGATTGATGAGAATCGCACTCTTCGCGATGATTTTCATCACGATATGGATACTGGTAAGTATGTGGTCTCGTGACGCAATGCCGAGGGAGCAGAAGATCGGGGGCGCCGCCGTCGGTGTCTCCCCGTGGCTACAAGAACCCAAGGAGGAAGAGGAAGAATCCGAACCCATCTGTGAAGAGCTGGCCTGGGACGCGACGGTTTACTACGCTTCGAACGAGCCGCGTGACTTCGGAGCCACCCCGGATCCGGCCGACCGCGCGGAGTACGAGCGCAGCTATGACCTGATGGTTGACGAAGTGGTGATGCTCTGGACGATGTTCTTTGATGACGACGGAGCGAAGGCGACCGATCCGCGTCGCGATCGGTTTTTTGAATTTGCCGAGCATCTTGTTGATGCTGTCATCATGTACCAAGACCGGCCGACGGACCTCGGCGGCCAGCTACCGAAGCATGAAAATGTGCACCTGCTGGCCGCGCACCTCGTGACAAGGGAGTCTTCTGTAACGCCGGGCGCTGTGGGGCACCTCGGGGAGGTGGGCCTGATGCAGATCATGCCGAACAACCGCGCGGCCTTGGCGGGGTACTCCGCGAAGAAGGTCAGCCAAAATCCGAAGCTGAGCCTTTTGCTCGGCGTGCGATGGCTGGCCTATTCGACGACGGAGTGTCCGGGTGTCGACGTCTTCGATCCGGGCTGGGATGATTACGACTGGGTCAAGCCCCTGTCCGTCTACGCAGGCGGCCCGAACGCGAAGCGCAGTGATGGAACCTGTCGATCGTTCGGGCTGGCGAAAAGGCGCGTCAAAAAAACGATCATGTACAGGACTCGCATCAATCACGCCATGGAACATGGGATTGACTGACGCAGGAATCACTATAATATAAAAAAGGCATCATGGATAATCGGCTAATAGAACGTATCGAAAAAATCAAGGCTCACTTGGCGGCGAAGGGACATCCGGGAAAAGAGTCTGTGACCAAGCGGCTTGACAAACTCCAGGAGCACATTGAGACCGGCGGCATTCCGGGCCCCAAGGAGTTTCGTTTTTTGGAATACTACGAGCCGAAAGCCATACTTGACAAATGCATGTTTCTTTCGCCACTTTGGGAATGCAGACGAGGGTTGATGGAACAGTGCAAGCATCGCGTCGAATGGGAGCGCGGTGAAAACACTTGCAAAGAATACATAGAAAGGACAGGCAAATGATTTGCGCCATTTACGAACGACGTCCGCGCACCACAAGGTCGGTAAGCGATCCCAGGGCCGCCAAGCCGGTTGGTGTGGTTGAGTTTGATGACCAGGGACGTCATCACGAGAATATAAGTGTCATCAAGGCGCGCCTGGCGGCCGACGGCCACAAGCTCGCGTCGACGCCAAACAAGGCGTCACATCCGGAGTATGACTTTGTGGTGTACATCGAGCCCCAGCCGGCGACGTCTCCACGCGAGGCACACCTCGCCAGTGCGAAGGGGAAAAAGAAGAGGAAGCCGGTAACCATCGGCGGCGCAAGCGGCACCTCCCGGCGCCTGCCCCTGCCGTCCAATCGTAGGCGGCGCGGATGAGCTCGTTTTTGAAATCGCTTGAAGGGGCCAAGTCTCCCTATTACGGTCAAATCACGATGGCGGCCAAACGCGGGGACTACGTGGTCGCAATTGATGAGCCGGGCTGTCCAATGCTTGACATCCTGGACAGCCACCTGACAGAGATCAAGGCGATATACGTTCAGGTGGTGAAGGTCTCCGACTCTGACACCGGCGAGGCGGCCTATGTCCGGCGTATCGTTGCCGACATCGGCGACGGCCGCGAGATGGACATTGTTGACCCCGTGGCCCTTGACGCCGACTTGACGGAGACTGGGGTTGACACATCGATTTGCGCGGCATGCGGATTGCCGCTGGACGCCTACGACCTCCGCATTCACGACGGTCTCGCGTATCATAAGTTCTGCATGAGCGACTATGTGGAAGGCGGCGAGGAGGCGCCCAGCTAATGGAAACATGGGCAGAGATCATGCTGTTAATCCAGGCCATCGCGGACAGCCGCGACGATCCCGGCGTCTATGGGATGCGTACACCTGGCCCGGACATCGAGATCCGGCGGGACATCCTCGTCACACCGGGCGGCTCGTGGGGCTCGACGAAAGCGTTTCAGCTTTTCTTGGAGGGTCTCGGCGAATGGCTCGACGATGCGGGCGTTTCCAACGTCTCAACCATCTACGCAAAGCTGGACGAACTGATCGACGCGTACAACCAACTACGCAGTGATTACAACTCCTCGACGGTCCCGACAAGCGCGCCGTCTGTGGCCCCCCTACCATGATACAATTCGACGGCACAGGATTGGACATAAATTCTGTTCTCATCGCTGTTTTGGACGGCGGTCACGTGACGTTGCTCGACCCCGGCGAAGAGTTGGGGGACGTCGCCGTCATGGTCTGCGAGGAAATGCCTATCGCACGCCTTAAGCAGATGACCGGCGATCAATTCGAGGTGCAAGATCTCGCCTGCTATGCCCCGGCGCACGGCGCGCACCCACGGCACGCAGAGATCGTCGCGATGTTGGCCAAGTTCAACGATCCCCAGAACGCCCGGATCACGTGCCCCCTGTGCGCGGGGACAGGTTGGTTGCCTGCCGGGAGGTCAGAGGCGAAATCCTGCGCGGCCTTCGCGGTTTCGATGGGCGTCTTTCGCGGTGTCCAGTTGCCAGAAACGGAGGCCCTCGCCGAGATTCGTGAAGTGGCGATGCAGCGCGCCTTCTCGCACGTTTTTGACAACCCATATGTGACGCGGATCATGGCTGAAGTTGAAAGTCGCCAAAACAGCGCCGATGAAGCAGAGTGAACGATTACAGGTATTTTATTCCATAGTGTTATCGCTATGTTGGATGCATAGACGTCCTATCACCCTGAAAGATTTGACCTCCTTCCTCCGGATGACAGAGAAACAAGCGCGTAAGGAAATCGCACGCCTCGAAGAGGTCGGCCGGGTTGCCAAGGTTCCGCGCCGCAGCGATAACGGCCGGTTTGGCGCGGCGTGGGTCATCGCCGACAATGACGCGTTGCCGCCGGAGATCCGGGACGTCTGCCAGGCGTGCGGTGTGCGGAAGGGTGAGGAGAATTGCGGCGAGGAGCGCGTCTGTCTACGGTGCTTGAAGGCGATGAAGTACAACGGCTCACGGATACACCTCAGCGACGCGGACGAAAACGAGCTTTCAATCTGGATGGCCACCATCGTGACGATGCCGAACGAACACACACTTTCATAGGCATTGTGTAAAATAGCTTGACACGCGCCTCGGCGTGGGGTAAATACATGGAAGATACACCACACGCTGGAGATCATGTCAAATGCGTGGGGCAGCGGGCGGTTGCCGGTTCAAATCCGGTCCGTTGGTAGCGACGGCGCGCGACGGCGCTACATGGCGGTAGCTCAATTGGCAGAGTGCCCGCGCGTTTTTTTTCAAAGGGGACCGGCTATGGACACAAAATCAAAACAGCCTTTTGTTATTGCAACCGTCGGTGACCTGAGAGGGGCGCTCCGCGAAATGGATGTGGACGACGATACACCAGTTGTCGTCTTGGTGGACGCGGAGCAGCGACCATTGCCCCCGGGGATAGGCATGCCTTGCATTTTGGGTGCGATAGAGCGCGTGTCGGAGGGAGACCGTGGTCTGTGTATCAAGTGCAAGAGAATCGGTTGAAAGGGGAACGGTGAAACATACATATCCGTGAATTGTCTGAATTTCGAGAGTGTGTCGGAGACGGCGACGCTCTTATCGATGTGGAAGGCCACAACCTCCGTATTAGACACGGCAACGACGCCACGTATTCCTTCAGCCCGGGGATGGTTGTCGATGACTGGGTGGAGTTGTGCAAGGAGCGCGCGGCGCTGAAGAAAGAGATCGAGAAACTTTCCGACGCGCTTCAGGTCGAAGCAAAGCGGGCCGACGATTTAGATCTTAAGAACATGTGCCCGGTGTGCGCCGGCCTGGGCGACCCGACGAGCGGTAAGCCGTGCATGTGCGCTGGCACCGGGAAGGCGTCGGACGCGGTGCCGCACCTGCTGGGGCGTCTTGCCATGAGTGAAGCGAGGACGAAGGCGGAATCCGTCACCGTCGGCGACAGAGGGCGACTCGTCGAGGTCTTTGAGATGGTGCAAGAGCGGAATTCTGATCGATTGTCCGGTGTTGAATACAAGAAAAAGTCAAGGGGCCCCGCTCGGTTCCACGGGTGGGGCGTCGAATATGAAGAGTTTGATGGTGGTCCAGGTAATTTCACGATCGCGATCGTCGAGTTCAGCGACGGAACGGTCGATACGGTCATGCTCGGATTTATCAGATTTTTGAAAGGCAAAGGATAATGATGAAGGTCAACATCGAAAACTGTGCGGTTCAGCTCGGGTCGAGGGACGGCCACGACGAGGGCCGCGAGTATACAATCAAGGAGATGATCGGCAACCTGAAGGAACTCCGGGATCGGACGGCGGCCGGGGACCTCGGCGCGCTTGACGAGTTCTTCGGGATCTATGTCTTCATCGGAGACGAAGGCCAATACCAGCGGGACGAGTCGAAGGCGGCGCAGGTGACGGCGGCCCAATTGACCGAACGCATCACGGAGACCGAGCGGGACGTCGCCGACCTTGACCTCGACGGGGCGCCGTGCCCGGAATGCGGCGCCTACCTGGGCTTCGACGAGGCCGACTGCATGGAGTGCGGGATGCACTTCGACGGGATGGATGAAGCACCCGCCGAGTGAAGGTTATTTTTACAAAATAGCAGAATTATGATTGACGCCGCGCACAATGTGTGGTATGTTTGCCGTAGAAAGGAGAACGGCATGAAACGAAAACTCATAAAAATCAAACGAGAAAAATGGTACTTGGTGGATGGTGAAAGAATTCACGGCGACCTGAGCGACGTGCGGGGCAACCTGAGCGGCGTGTGTGGCAACCTGAGCGGCGTGCGGGGCGACCTGTCCGACGTGTGGGGCAACGTGTCCGGCGTGGAGGGCGACCTGACCGGCGTGCGGGGCGACCTGACCGGCGTGTGGGGCGACCTGTCCGGCGTGGAGGGCGACCTGACCGGCATGCGGGGCGACCTGAGCGGCGTGGAGGGCAACGTGTCCGGCGTGGAGGGCGACCTGCGCGGCGTGTGGGGCGACCTGCGCGACGTGCGGGGCAACCTGACCGGCGTGTGGGGCGACCTGAGCGGCGTGGGGGGCGACCTGAGCGACGTGGAGGGCGACCTGAGCGGCGTGCGGGGCGACCTGAGCGGCGTGCGGGGCAACCTGAGCGGCGTGCGGGGCGACCTGTCCGGCGTGGAGGGCGACCTGTCCGACATGTGGGGCGACCTGACCGGCGTGCGGGGCGACCTGTCCGGCGTGGAGGGCGACCTGACCGGCATGCGGGGCGACCTGTCCGGC
>Ga0180432_10004068_pt1 | contig 20340 bp, 15 predicted proteins | sample SS_ome_10_FD_132414 | JGI IMG/M metagenome (GOLD analysis project Ga0180432, IMG submission 132414) | Hypersaline lake sediment archaeal communities from the Salton Sea, California, USA - SS_1_MS_2 metaG | ecosystem: Environmental > Aquatic > Non-marine Saline and Alkaline > Hypersaline >...
CCGGCCCGGGACCACGGCGATTTGCCTTCTGTTTCGTCTGTTTCATGGTTCGTGACCGGTCACCCGGTTCCCGTCCGTGCGGTGGGTTGCATCCATGCGGTGGCGGCAAAGCACGGCCAACACAGGTCACAGGTGACGGGTCACAGACAATGCGAAAGGCTGCAGCCGTCGCCGAACCTCCGTCTTCGCCGGAGGATTCGCCTCCCACAACCTTTCCGAGGAAGAAGCCTGCAAGGTCCATCCCGGAGTCTTTCCATGAAGGGGATCTGCGAAAAGGAAGGGAGCGCCATGACTTGTTTGCAGCGCGAAAGGCTCTGCCTCGGGCATGGCTTGCACGGGGGTGGGGCGTGTGCTACAGTTTTCCGTCTTTTTCGGGAGGTGGCGTGTGGACGTGGGAAAAATCCTAGACGTTTTCGACCGCGGGCTCGCCGCGAACTGGGTCGACCCCTTCCGCAACGGGAACCTCGTCGAGCTGCCTTCCCGCGGCGACCTCTTCTTCACGGGCGACCTGCACGGCTCGATGGAGAACTTCAGCCTCATCCTGAAGTACGCCGACCTCAAGAACCACCCCGACCGCCACCTCATCCTGCATGAAGTGGTGCACCAGCTGGAGCTGGGGCAGGACCAGAGCTTCCGCCTGCTCGAGAAGGTGGCGGCGCTGAAAGCCAAATACCCGAAGCGGGTCCACTTCCTGATGGGGAATCACGATCTCGCCGAGGTCCAGGGCCGGGAGATCTTCAAGGGCGGGATCTGCCTGAACCTCCTCTTCGACAACGCCGTGGAGCACGCGTACGGAAAGAGGAAGGAGGAGGTCAAGGCGAAGTACATGGAGTTCCTCAAGACGATCCCCCTCGCCGCGCGGACGAAGCACGGCGTCTTCCTCGCCCACTCCACCCCGGAAGGACGCGACGTCCCGGCGTATTCCCTTTCCTACTTCACCAAGACGCCCGAACCCTCCGATTATCTCCCCCACAGCCTCATGGAGAAGATGATCTGGGGACGGGACTACGCCCCCGCCACCGCCGATGCCTTCGCGGAGCGGGTCGGCGCGGAGGTCTTTTTGGTGGGACACACGCCCTGCACCATGGGCTTCAACACGCCCAACCACAGGCACGTCATCCTGGACTCCAAGGACCGGTTCGGCACCTACCTCCTCCTGCCGCTGGACAGGCCCCTCGGACACGAGGAGATCAAGGACCGGATCCGCTTCCTCCGGCCCAAGGTCGGCGCTGCGAAGCGCTGACCTGACCCGGCGCGCCGGTTCAGCAGGCGAAGCGGACCGGCGCGGAGCCTTCGCGGAGGGCGTGCCGGATCTTGATGCGATAGACGGGGCAGAGGTAGAAATTCGCCTTGCAGCCGGCGCGGGTCGAGGCGAGCTTCCGGAGCGCCGAGGCGAGCTTGCACTCCACGTCCGTGCAGTTCTTGTACGGGCAATGCATGACCGATCCCTTCAGGGTACAACGGAATACGGGAATCGTCCCCTAGGGATATCGGCATCGGGCGGGCGGAAGCTGAAGGGAATTCCGTTCTGTCGTTGAGAGCCGAAGGGTCCTGGCCAGGAGAGGCTTTCAGTCCTCCATTTCCTTCAGCTTCTTGTAGGCCTTCAGGGCCGTGCCCGCATAGGTGGAGGGATCGTCGGACAGGTGCGCGTGCCTCCCGATGATGTCCTGGAGGTGCCGGCGGGCCTTGGTCCTCTCCCCGAGGCGCAGGTACGCGTCGACCTTCTTGAACTCCGCTTCCAGATCCAGCGGCTGATCCGGCGGCCGGCAGGACGCCCGGAGACGGTCGTACCGGGCTTTCAACGCCGGCGTGAGATGCTCTTCCAGACCCTGGTTGACGATGGCGTCGAGGAAGAGGCGGGCGAGCAGGAGCCGGTCTTCCTCGATGTGCCGGGCGGCGGGGTCCAGGTATTTCTTCGCCTCGGCGGCCACCTGCGTCTTCATCAGCGTCCTGAGGCGCTCGCGGGCTTCCTTCGTCTTCTCGGCGGCCCATGTGACGTAGTCCGTTCCCTGGTAGGTCTCGGCCATCCCGGAAAATTCCTCGAGGAAGGTTTCGAGCTGGCTCCGGCTCTCCTCGATGTCCATCCCTTCGGCCCGCGTCTTGAAACCTTCCCACCTCTCCTGGAGGACGCCGCGCTTGCGGTCCGCTTCCGCCTCGACGTTCTGCTTGTCGATCTTCATCTGCTTCAGTCGCGCGTCGGTCTCGGGAAACTTTTCCAGATATTCGTCGGCGAGCCGGAGGAAGTGGCCGAGCCGTCCGGACGCCTTCGCGGCGGTGACCATCTCGTACAGGGTCTCCTTCGCGTGTTTTCGAGCCTTGGATTTCGTGCTGAAGGTCAGGGCGATCTGCGCCCCCGAGGCGAGCGAGGGATAGACGAGAAGATCCACGCCGTCCGCCGTCTTGCGCGCCTCCACGCCCGCCGGGGGCTCCACGCCCATCACGACGCGGCCCCCCGGCACCCGCCATGCGATCTCCTGGATGTCCGGCTTGCGGCCCATCGACGCCGGCGCGAAGGAGAGCGTCTGCTTTTTCTCGTTGAAGAGGTCGAAGGTCTCCGGCGTGGACGTCAGGTGCATGGCCACCGCCGTTTCCTGTCCCCCTGTCCGGGGCAGCTTGCGGAAGTAGTAGTGGATCCGGGGGGCCGAGGATGTCCCCTCCGAGAGCACCGTGAACGTCTGCTCGAGCTCGGCCTCTTCGCCGGCGTCGAAATCCATCACCCGGCCGCGAAGACGGTATCCCTCCGAACCCATCCGGGCCGGACCCTCGAGCACCGAGCACATCTCCTGCGAGCCTCCCCGGCCGCCCGCCCGTTCCATCACGAACCGGCCCCGTTTCAGAAACGGAGCCGGATTGCCGTAGTACCAGACCGAAAAGACCCCCGTGTCCGCGCCGCGGACCGTGTAGGGTTCCGACCGGATCTCGGGACGGTCCCTGAGGTCGATGTCCGGCCGGTCCAGGCGTTCCAGGCGCACGTCGTCGAACCACGTCACGCCCGAGGCCCCCGCCGCCACGAGCTCCGCCTCCACGTACATCGCCTCCACGCGTTCCGGCTTCGGCGGCGCCTTGAACGTGCCGTCGAGCTCGATCCAGTCCTCCGTCGTGCCCGTGATCAGCACCGTGTACGAATCGGGCCACACGGGCTTGATCCCGTCCGTCCATCTCAGCCGGACGCCGCAGTGTCCCCGCGAGTCCTCCGTACGGACGAAGGCCGAAAGACGGTAGTACGGCGACGAGACCGTCTCGCTCATCTTGGATTTCACGACCAGATCGTCGGCGGGGTCCCGCCCCTTCGCGCCGCCCAGGCGGATGCCGGACGAACCGTCACGCCCGGCGCCCTCCACGACTTCCGCCCCCGCGTCCAGGGACCAGCCGCCGGACCCCTCCTCGAACGAACCGTTGGGGATCAACGTCGCCTCCTCCGCGGTCCCGTTTCCCGTGCCGTTCTCCCCGTCCCCTCCGCCCCCCGGCATCAGCGTGTCCTTGAACGCGATCACCCCGATGATCGCCGCCACCACGATGAGCGCCGCGGCGATCCCCGCCATCCCCGTGATCCCGAGACCCCTCGAGGGCGTCGGCAGGGCCTTGTCCCCCTCCTTGAACGTCAGCGTGGCGTTCCCCACGCGGATCACGTCCGCGTGCTTCAGCGGCGTCTCCTTCGCGATCCGCTGGCCGTTCACCCGCGTCCCGTTCGTCGATCCCAGGTCCTTCACGAACCACGCGCCGTTTCGCTCGTACACGGCCGTGTGCTCCGAACTGGCCTCCGAATCCCGCACCGGAACGGAGCACATCTCCTCACGGCCGATCAACGCGTACGTGGCCAGCCGAAGCCGCGTCGACTTCGGCTCTCCCGCCCTCTCCACGATCAGCGACGGCGCCTTCCTGTCCTTCACCGGCGCCGGACGGCCCGCCTCCAGGAACTGGAACTCCACGTCCGCCACTTCGATCCGGTCGCCGTGGAAAAGGTACTTCTCGGAAACCCGCACACCGTTGACCCGGCTCCCGTTCGTCGAACCCAGATCCTTGAACACCGGTCGCTTGCCGTCGAGGAGGATCTCCGCGTGACGCCCCGAAGCCTCATCGTGGTGGATCATGATGTCGCACGACTTGTGCCGGCCGATCGCCACGTTGCCCCGCAGCTCCACATGGCAACCCTTGTCCTCTCCCTTCAGGTAGGTGAGCGACGGCTTGTCCGACGGAGGAATCTCCTCACGCGACAACTTCACGGCGTTCAACGCCGAGGGAAGCGGCGGCTTCTCCTGGTCCGGAAGAAGATCGTAGGAGATGTCGCGAACCTGGATCTCCGTGTGTCCTACGCGCACGAGGTCCCCGTGGGTCACCAGACCCTCCTGCACCTTCTTCCCGTTGATCCAGAGCCCCCCGCTGCTTCCATGGTCCTTGATCCTGAGACCCCCACCCTCCGGTAAGACCTCCGCGTGCTTGCGGGAGACCGACGTGTCCAGCAGCACGATCGTGTTCCCGCTCTCCCGCCCGATCGTCATCGTGCCGGTCACGGGAAAGGACTTGCCGTCCATCAGGCCGCCCTTGATCACCAGACGGAACTTGGACGCCTCCGCCCCCTCCCCGGCCGTCCCCCCCTCCTTCACCGCCCCCGCTTCCAGCGGCAACGGACCGATGCCCAACGGCGGCGTCTCTTCCTTCGGCTTCTCGACCGGCGGCGCTTCCGCAGAGGAAGACGGCGCGGACGGAGGCGTCTCCGGCCCGGGGGGCGCCTTCTCCGCCTCCTCCGCTTCCACCTTGGCCACCGTCTCCCGCACCACCATCAGGATGTCGCTCACCTCGATGGCGTCCCCTTTCGAGAGAGGCTCCTCGCCGGAAATCCCCGCACCGTTGACCCGGACCGCCCCCTCCAGCGGTTTGACGCTGGCCGCCCCCTTGGATTCCAGCAACGCCGCGTGGTGCGGCTCGATGCCCGCCACCTCGAAGACCAGATCGTTGTCCTTCGCCGATCCCACCGTCACCTTTCCCACCACCGGGATGATCTTGCCGTCCAGAGGACCGCCCATCACCATGATCATCGGCTTCACCACCGCCCGCGTCGGTTTCGAGGGACCCGGCGGAGCGGCCGGAGACGCCGGCGCCGGCGCCGGCGCTTCCGGCGTTTCGACCGGAGGCGGAGCCCCCGTCTCCTTCTTCGCCTCCACCACCAGAACGATGTCCCCGATCTCCACCTGATCCCCCCCGCCGACCGTTTCCTCCCGCGCCTTGGCACCGTTGATCCGAAGGCCCGCAGCGCTCCCCAGATCCCGCACCTTCAACGCCCCGCCCTCCAGGAAAAGCTCGGCGTGACGACGGGAAACCGATTTGGAAAGAAGCACGAGATCGTTCTCGTCGGCCCGCCCGATGGTCAGACGGCCCTGGATCTCCACCGTCTCGCCGTCCCGGGAGCCCCCGTGCACCTTCACGGAAAACCGCGTGCCTTCCGCGGCCGGAGGTTCCTGTGCGGCCTCCGCCGGCGCTTCGGAAGCGGACGCCGGAATCCCGAACATCCGCTGGGCTTCCTCCGGAGACATCGGCGCGGGCTCCTCCTCGTCCGGCACGGCGCCCGCTTCCGGCGAAGGCACGGGCGCCTCCGGCTTCCCTTCCGCCTCGCCCGCGGCGGCTTCCGGCACCGACGGCTCGATGTCCCAGGGCGCCGGCGCTTCCGTGCCGGCGGCCCCGCCGTCCGGGCCCTCCGTCGAAGGGGCTCGAGGCGCCTTCGCCTCCGTTTCCGGAAGCGCGGCGGCCGGCTTCATGACGTCCTCGGTGTCCTCCAGCGCCGGCACCGGCGGGCTCGAGGCCTCGTCGGGCGCGGGAGGGGTTTCCCACGGCGCCGGGGCCTGCTCGGCTTCCACGGCCGGCGGGACCGGGGGCGGTTCTTCGCCCGGGGGGGGCTCTTCCACCTGCGGCTCCGCTTCCGGTTGTTCGGCGGCGGGTTCCGCGGCGGCCTCGGAAACGGGTTCCACGGCGGCCTCGGGTGCGGGTTCGGGTGCGGGTTCAGGGGCGGGTTCAGGGGCGGGTTCGGCCGGTTTCGCGGCGGGGGTCTCCGCGGCCGGAGCGGAAGCGCCTTGCTCCTCGAGGACGAACGTGCTGTTCCCGATATGCACGCGGTCTCCGGGCTTGAGCATTTTCTCCTTCACCTTATCGTCGTTGATGGTGATGACGTGGGAGGGATTGAAGTTCATGAGGAAGTAGCCGAGTTTCGTCTTGGTGAGAAAGCACTGGGTGGGTGGGACGTCGGGGTCCTTGATGACGATGTGACTTCCGTCAGCCGACCCCACGGAGATCCGTTTTTCCTCGAGAGGGTGGACGTCGCCGGTACCCTCATTCCGGAGCTGGTAACTCATGGTGCGGCACCCGAAAAATGAGGAAGGTCGCGCGTCCACGGGTCCCGAAACCGTGGGCGCCAAGCCACCTGCGAAGATATCGAGGGAGCGGAGGGTTGTCAAGGCGCGGGATTGGGCGACATCCATGATGCAAAAACCCCCGACATTTTTGCATCATGGACGTTTCGGGGATTCGTGAGAGCCCGTGCCGGAATCGCCCTTGGGGGCGAGGGATGGTCCGGGTGCCTGTTCGAATGCGCTGGGAAGCCCGATGAGCCCCTTCCGCGCCGTTTTCGTCGTGCCTTCGCTCTCGGAAGCGAGCACCCGGATCCGCGTCCTGGCGGCCCTGCCCGGTCTGGCGGAGGAGGGATGCGACGTTCGGGTGGAGGAGGTCCCCCGGCATTCCTTCCGCCGCCTTCGTCTTCTCCGCGGTCTTCGGGGCGCCGACGTCGTGGTGGTCCACCGGAAACTCTTCGATTTCCTCGAGTTCGCCTTTCTCCGGCGCAACTGCCGCCGACTCGTGTTCGATTTCGACGACGCGATCCTGTACCGGGATTCGTTCCGGGGAGCGTCGACATCCAGGAGGCTGGCCCGGCGATTCGCCAACGCGGTGAAGGAGGCCGACGCCGTCGTGGCCGGGAATCCCTACCTGAAGGACCTGGCGATCGAGGCGGGAGCGAGGGGCGAGGTCCGGATCATCCCGTCGGCGGTGGACGTCTCGCGTTTTCCGGACGCCGGGCCCCGGGCGGGGGAGGGCGTGGTGCTGGGCTGGATCGGCACGGCCTCGACGCTTCCCTACTTGACGGATCTTCTCCCCCTTCTGGACGACCTGGCCGCTTCGGACCCGGGATACACGCTTCGCGTCATTTGCAGCGAATTTCCTGCGCCGGAGACGATGTCCCTCGATCCCCAGGCGTGGTCCGAGGCCCGGGAGCCGGAGCTTCTCACGGGCATCGACATCGGTCTGATGCCGCTCCGCGACGATCGCTGGTCGCGGGGCAAGTGCGGCTACAAGATCCTCCAGTACTTCGCGGCGCGAAAGCCCGTCGTCGCCTCGGCGGTGGGGGTGAACGTCGATCTCGTGCGGCCGGGGGAAACGGGGTTTCTCGCCCGCTCGGACGACGGGTGGCTGGAGGGGATTTCCCGGCTCGCTTCCGACCGCGATGCCGCCCGTCGCATGGGCGCGGAGGGCTTCCGCCTTCTCGAAGGGAGCGGGTTCACGCTCGAGGCCTACGTGTCCCACCTCGCCTCGTTCCTGCGAACCGTCGCCTGAGAGGCTGTGCAAAAATCCAGGCGGTTCCAGGCAAGGGGATTTTTCGGTGGTGGGACCCAAAACCAAGGACTGACCCCATTCCGACCCCATTCCTGTTGACGTGAGCGAATCTCAGACACCACCGATTTTTCCACAGCCTCTCAGAACAGCGGGTAGAGCAAGGGGCCGAGCGGGCTCTCGAAGGCCAGGATGAAAAGGGCCAGCAGCGCGAGCATCACGACGATCGGGATCATCCACCACTTCTTCTCGTGAAGGATGAACCGGACCATCTCCGAGACGATGCCGCTCCGCTTCACGCGTCCTCCCCGGACCCCGCGCCCGTGTGGAGGACCGCGGGACCCTCGACGAGGAGGCCCCGGAAGTCGTCGCCGTGCTTTTGTCCGAGAAAGGCCGCGACCTCCCCCGGGCTTCGGACCGGACGGATCCCGGCCGGTTCCAGGAGGTCTTCGGGGAGGGAGCTCAGGAGGAGGAAATCGAACCGCCGCGCCTTTTCCATGAACGCGTACGCCGTCTGGACGTACTTCCTTGCGGTCTTGCGGGCCAGGCGCATGAGTCCTTCCGGCGTCTCGCCGAACCAGAAAGGCAGGTCCTCGTGCCCGGTCCCCTCGGCGCATTCCGCGACGAGGACCAGCGTGCCCCCCTCCTTCAGCGCCCCCGCAGCGTGCGCTGCGGCCTTGTGGGCCTGGATCAGGTTCACGTCCCGGGGGGAGCCGCCGGCGGACACCAGCACCGCGTCGAAGGGCGTCTCGATCTTTCTCAGGAAGTGGCGCGCGAACGCCGCGCAGGCGCGCCGGTGCGCCTTTTCGACGTCTCCCGTTGCGACGGCGAGAAGGCGGTTCTCCTCGTCCGCCGCCACGTTGGCCAGGAAGAGGGGGCACGGGGCCCTGCCGGCGGCCTCGAGGAGATCCTCGTGGACGGGGTTGCCGTCGAGTTTGCCCGGCCCGCAGGCGGGATGCCAGGAAGGGCCCGGTCCCGACAGGGCGAGGAGATGGTTCTCCCGGATGGTCTCCTCGCCGGCGAGTCCGGGGACGATGCCCTTGGGGCCGCCGCTGAAGCCGGCGTGGAAGTGGAACGCCGCTGCGCCGAGGGAGACGGCGAGATCCGCCTCGGAGAGCCGCCGGTTCAACGAGACGGGCGTGTTCCTTGCGGTGCGGCCCGCGTCGACGAGGTCGTCCCGCGGATCGTGGTTCACCGCACGGATCCGTCCGGCCGCGGGGCCGAGGACGGCGCGGATCTCGTCGCCGGACAGGGGCCTGTGAAGGCCGGTGGCGACCACGGCCGTGACGCCGGCGGGGGGGACGCCGGCGTCTTCCAGGGCATCGAGAAGGGCCGGCAGGAGGGGTCCGAAAGGAAACGGCCGCGTGAGATCGGGCACGGAGAGGAGGACGCGCCGGCATCCCGAGGCGGCCTCGGCGAGGGAAGGCCCGGAAACGGGGCGCGCGAGCGCCTCCCGCCAGGCGGAGAGGGGATCCCCGATCCACGCGGGTTCCGGGGGAGGGGAGGTTTCCCACGATCCCGGAAGAGGGAATCGGAGTCTTCCCGTCCCGAAGCTGAGATGCGCATCCATGCCTTCTGGCTCCCCCCCCAGGCTCAGGGGACGCCGTATCGTAGCAGAAGGCGGGGCCGGCGCCAAAACGTCTTGCGCGCGCCAGACGCATGGATGTAGATTGGCTCCCCCGGTGCCCGGCATGTGCGAACGACCGGAAAGGAAGGTGAACCTTGCGGGAGACCATGACGAGAGTCCGGGAGCATGCGCACCCCAACTGCCTGCTGTGCAGCCTTTCCCGGAAAGGGGGGATCGGCCTGACCTTCGCGCCGGAGGACGGCGGGGGCGTGGAGGCCGCCTTCGACTGTCCTGAACGGTACGAGGGTTTCCCGGGCATGATCCACGGCGGGGTGATCACGTCCCTGCTCGACAGCGCGATGATGAACTGCCTGTTCGCCCGGGGGATCGTCGCCTACACCGCGGGGTTGAACGTCCGTTTTCCCGCCCCCCTCGCCGTCGGCCGGCCTGCGCGCGTCCGGGCGCGGCTGGACGCGTCCGGTTCACCGCTCCACGTCCTGGAGGCCGAGGTGGTCCAGGACGGCCGCGTCAAGGCCAAGGCGGTCGGGAAGTTCCTGGAAGCGCGGAACGGGTGAAAAGCGCCCGGTCAGAACCAGGGGAATTGCAGGGATTCCACGACGAAGAAGAGCACGGCGATCAGGGTGAAGACCGGGAGCAGGAGGACCGCCGCCCAGAGCATGTAGCCGAAGAAGGAGGGCATCTTGACCCCCTGTTCCTCGGCGATGCACCGCACCATGAAGTTGGGGGCGTTGCCGATGTAGGTGTTGGCGCCCATGAAGACGGCGCCGGCGCTGATGGCGCCGAGGATCACCGCCGCGCCCCCCTTCATGAGTCCCGCCGCTTCGGGGATGCCCGTCACGCCCAGGCCCAGTTCCAAAAAGACCAGGAAGGTGGGTGCGTTGTCGAGGAACGAGGAGAAGACGCCCGTGGCGTAGAAGAACTCGATGGGGTGGTCCACGCCCAGCGCCGCGCCCTTCTTGTTGAGGAGGATGAGCGCGGGCATCATGGTCGCGAAGATGCCGGCGAAGACGGCGGCCACCTCGATGATGGCGCAGAAGTTGAACTGGTTCCTTTCCCGCGCGCGCCGGGCGGTTTCCGATTGTTTCGCGTAGAGAAGCGAGATCCCGCCGGCGGCGAACATGATGGCCTCCCGGTAGGGGGTGGAGACCGACATGGCCACGGAGACCACGATGGCGAGCAGGCAGATCACGTTGGGCAGTCCGATGATCCGCAGGGGCTCCACCCGGGTCTCGTCGAGGGCGATGGCCTGCGGGTCCTCCTTCGAGTAGAAGAAGGCGTCCAGCACGTAGTAGATCCCGAAGAGGATCACCCCGTTCATCACCCAGAGGGGGAAGAGCTTGACGAACCAGAAGAAATCGATGCCCCGCAGGTACCCCAGAAAGAGCGGGGGGTCCCCGATGGGCGAGAGGAGGCCTCCCGTGTTGCACACGAGGAAGATGAAGAAGATGACCGTGTGCGCCTTGAACCGCCGTTCCGCGTTCGTGCGCAGCACCGGGTAGATGAGCACCATGGCCGCGCCCGTCGTCCCCACGACGCTGGCGATGAGGTAGCCGATGAGGAGGAAGATGCAGTTCGTCCGGGGGCTGGCGCGCAGATCCCCCATCATGTGCAAGCCCCCCGCCGTGACGAACAGGCCCGTGAGGAGGCTCAGGAACTGGAAGTACTCGATCGCGGAATGGTGGACCTGGTGCGGGTGGTTCATGTAGATGTAGATCACGACCGGCGTCCCCAGGATCACCGAGACGATGAACCGGTTGAGGTTGCTTTCCCACCAGTGCTTGATCTTGGGAAGAAGGGGGAAGACGGCGACGACGAGGAGGATCCCGAGGAAGGGGAGGATCATGGGGACCGGGGGGACGAATTCGTGGCACGGCGCCTTCTTCTCCGTCTCCTTCGGCGAGGCGGCCCGGGGGGAGTTCGACGTCGGGGACAGGTTCCCGGCGTGATCCCGGGAACGGACGCCGAAATGGACCGGCTTTCCCTTGTCGAGGCCTTGCACGACGAAGCGTTCCTCGTCTCCGGGAGCCTTCGGATGAAGGTCCTGCTCCACGAGCCGGCCCGCCTTCATCCAGTTGTCCTCGTCGAGCGGGGCGTCGGCGCAGCGGATCTCGTAGGAGGCCGCTGCCTCCCCCTTCCCGTCGTCGTCGGCGGGCGCGGTCCACCGCAGCTCGACGCCGCCTTCGTCAAGCCCTTCCGCTTCCAGATCCTCGATGCCGACGGGGGGCGACTTGTCCACGAAGGCCGAGGTGCCGGAAGCGAGGCCGATCACGGCCAGGACGGCGGCGCCCGACAGGAACAGGATGCCGACCACGCCGTAGGGGATGGGTTTTGCATGAACGGTCATGGATCGCTCTCCCGAACCCGAAGCAAATTCCCCGGAAAATCCGGACAGTATAGCAAAGCGCCGCAGGGCTGCAACGAAATCCCGGCTCGAGCCTTTCGCGCTGCAGGCACGTCATGAATTTCGAATACCTTCCGGCACCCCCTTTTGTCGAATACTCCCGATTGGACCTCGAAGTCTTGATCCGTAGAGGTTTTCCTGGGTTTTTCCAAAAAGGTTCACCCCGGACAGGCACTGCCCTTGGAGAAGAATGCAATCGTTCGTAGTGAACCACGAAACGAAGTGGTTCGACCCGGCTCACCACCCCCCTGAGCGAAGTCGATCCATTCGACGGGCTCAGGATCGACCGTGAGCCGGGTCGAACGGTCGAAGGGGTGGAGTGCTGCAAACACCTCTGCAACTTGGCAACGCTGCTTCGCCGCTCCGACTGCGTCTACGTGGCTCACGACGAACGTCCGCCCGCCCCCGCCCGCCTTCGACGCGAGTCCCGCGCCTCCTAGTCGCCCTTCCCTTCGCGGTGCTTCTGGAGCTTGTCCAGGTAGACGCGGCGGTCTTCGAGGAAATCCTCTCCGCCCACCTTGCCCACCGAGCCGATCATGATCACGGGCTCGACGGCGCGGTCGACCCCCAGCAAGGAGGCGCTACGGTCGTCGAGAAAGGAACCGATGACGGCGCATCCCACGTCCCGGAAGGCGGCGGAAGCGAGCTGGAGGGCGTGGCTGACGTGCCCGATGTCCTCGTAGACGTACCGGAAACCGCGCTCGTAGTACTTGCAGCAGGTGCGCTCCAGCACGGCGGTCCAGAAGAAGTTGACCGCGGCCAGCTCCACCATGACCTGGTCTCCGGCCGCGCGGCACGCCTCGGAAGCGACATCGCCCTGCCGGATCTGTTCCAGCGCCCACCTCTCCACGTCGAGATGCCAAATGCCGGCCTCGAGACCGTCCACCGCCCGGACGGCGAGATAGGTCTCCACCGGGTAGAGGGCGCCGGCCGAGGGGACGGCACGAAGGGCGTGGTTTGCCAGCTGCGCCGTGATGCCCTGGGTCGCCCAGAGGAGGAAGGCCAGACGGTCCAGGGAAAGGGGATCGGGAAGGAAATTCCGCTTGGAACGGCGGCGCGCGACGGCCTCGACCAGCGGGGTCTTGATTTCCGTGAACGCCTTTTCCGGGAGGGACACGCGCTGGTGCGCGTCCTCGTAACGCTTGTAGGGACCGGGATAGTCGTCCATGTTGTAGCGCCGGGAGGGGCTGGGGGGGGCGTTCTCGAAATAGCCCGTCACGTCCTGAAAGGTCTTCCACGTGCCGTAGAACGTGGTTTCATCGTCGGTCCCGCACATGGTCCGTTCTCCAAAGCGCAAGGTCGATTCCGATCCCGGGCAAACTCCTTCTCCGTCCGTTCGTTCAATCCAGTGGCGATGTCCCCGGCTTCCCGAAAAAGGGGAAGGGACATGGTACCAACTCCGTCGCCAAGCTGTACAATTTCGCCGCAAGACCATGAAAAACGTCATGATGCTGATGCTGCTGGCCACGGGGTTCGCCGGGTGCGCTTCCGGCGACACCGCCCAGGCCCCGTCCCCCCATCTGGGGCCGGAGGAGGGGCCGTACCGGGTGAAGCGCGTGCTGTCCGGGGATCTCATCGAGCTGGCGAACGGGGAGTCGATCCGCTACGCGGGGATCATCGCGCCGAAACCGGGTGAAGCCTTTTTCGAGGAAGCCAGGCTCCGGAACGACCAGTTCGTCGTGGGCAAGGACGTCGAGGTGCACCTGCGGGTTCTCGAGGGCAAGCGGGACGAGGAGGGAAGACGCTTCGCCAGCGTCCTGGTGCCGGCGAAAACGCTGGACGTGAGCGTGCTGGTGAACACCTCGTTGCTGGAATCGGGCCTGGCGCGGATCGATTATCACACGGTTCCCGAGGGGTTCGAGCCGTTCTTCGAGGTGAAGGAGGACCGGGCACGGCGGGCCGGCCGGGGCATCTGGGAGAGCACGCGCTAGCCGGCGGCCTGCGCCGGAGCGGACGGATGTCCGGGCACCCGGAAACGGGAGGGGGGAGAACCGCCTTCGAGGACGAGGCCGTTCCCGACTTCCCCTTTCCGGTTTCCCTTTTCCACTTGGGTGGGCCACTTGATCGCCTCCGAGCCATTGCGGGATGCGCCGGCGGGTCGGACGCGGAAGGCGTCCTTCCTGCGGTTCAGGATCGTCCCCACCCTCTCTCGATACCTCTTCTGCGAGCTGCTCGGGACGCTCGCTCTCGCCTTCGTCGTGGTCATGGGCCTGATGTTTCTGGTCCTCGCGCTGGAGGCGGAACGGCGGGTGGGTCTGGACGCCACGTCCATGCTCCACCTGGTGCCTCTCTCCCTCCCCATCGGGCTGGTCTATGCCGCCCCGCTGTCCCTCCTTCTGGCCGTCGCCTTCACGTTCAACCGCCTTTCCGCCGACAACGAGCTCACGGCCGTGCGGGCGGCCGCGTCCACCTTGCGGCCGTTTCTCGCTCCCGTGATCCTCGTGGCCCTCGTCTTTTCCTTCGGGCTTCTCGCCGTGAACATGATCTGGCTTCCCAGGGCGCACCAGTCGAAGCGGACGTTCCTGAAAGAGGCGAGCCTGGACATCCTGGAAAATCTCCCGCCGGGGGATTTCCGCTTCCACAAGGGGGCCTTCACGCTCTCCTACGGAGACGCGCAGGGCCGCCGCCTCTCGGACCTCTACATCAGCATGATCCGGAAGGACCGGCTCCAGTTGAAGATCCTGGCGAGGGAAGCCCGGTGGGCGTTCGACGAGCAGGCCAACGTGCTGCACCTGGAGCTGGAAGGCTCCCAGTGGACGTGGCTCGAAGGTGAGGCGGGAAAGGAGGAAAAGGTCTACCCGGGCGTCGTTCCGTTCAGCATCCACCTCGACGATTTCTACGGCCCCCGCCCCCGGCGGGTCGAGGACTATACCTTCTCGGAACTGATCGGGATGAAGGACGGCCTGCAAGGCGCGGTGTCGGGGAAGGAGCCCTGGTTTCGATGGGACAGGACGGAACTGGACTACGAGATCCATCTCCGCCTCGCGTCCTCGTTCTCCCCGCTGATCATGGTGCTTCTGGGCATGCCGCTGGGGGCGAAGGTCCGCCACCGGGGCAAGCTCGTCGCCTTCTTCATCGCCTTCCTCCCCGTCGTTCTCTTGTACTATCCCCTCGTCCTGGCGGGGGAGGGCCTCGGCCGGGCGGGGCAGATGCCGCCCTTCCTGGCCGCCTGGGGCGCGGACGGCGTCGCGGGCCTCTTGGGCGCGGTCCTCACGTGGAGGCTGAACGTCCGGTGAACCGACTGCACCGCTACGTCATGAAGCCGTTCCTGGGCAGCTTCTTCATCGCCCTGGCCGCCGTCTTCCTCCTCTACGTGGTCATCGACCTCTCCACCAACCTCGGCGATTTCCTGGAAGCCGGACGCCGCAACAACGCGGCCTTCGTCTCCACCTACTACCTCTACCGCCTTCCCCTGCTTTTCCCGAAACTCTGCCCCCTCGCCCTCCTGCTCGCTTCCGCCTTCACGTTGACCTATCTGGAGAAACGGAACGAACTGACGCCCATCAAGGCCTCCGGGATCAGCCTCTGGCGGCTCACCTGGCCCCTCTTCTTCTTTGGCGCGCTTCTCGCCGCCCTTTCCCTCGCCGCCGAGCAGTGGCTCGTCCCCTGGGCCGCCACGCGCATCTACATGGAAAACCTCGAAAAAAGCGAGCCGCACCTCTGGCACCAGCTCATCCGCGACGAGAAGAACGACCGCTACCTCTTCTACGTCACCTACTTCCCCGCGCGCAAACGCATGGAACGCATCTACATCAGCTCCGTGGACGACGCCATGCGTGAAAGGGAGTTCGTCTATGCAGAAGTCGGAACCTTCGCCGAGGCGGACGGCGGATCCTGGATCCTCGAAAACGGATACCGGATCCGTTACGACGAGAAGGGCTTCCGCGAAGGGCCCGTCGAAGCCTTCGACGCGATGAGACTGTCCACGCCGCTACGCCCTTCCGACATGGAGAGCCGCACCCGCGCCGACGAGATGTCGCTTTCCGGCCTCAGGCGACGATGGCGCCGGCATCCCTCCTTCTACAACCTGGGCGTGCGCCTCCATTTCCGCGCCGCCTTCCCCGCCTCCAACGTCGTGCTCCTGCTCTTCGGCCTCCCCGTCGTTCTCGCCGGAGCGCGCCGGCGCTACCTCTTCGGCGCCATGTGCACGATCCTCCTGGCGGGCGCCTACTTCCTCGCCGTCTTCCTCGGACTCAGGCTCGGCATGGGCGGCGCCCTCCCCCCCTTCCTCGCCGGATGGGGGCCCCCCGCCCTCTTCGGCGCCCTCGCCGCGTCCCTCGCCGACCTCATGCCCACGTAGCAGCCCGTTGACAAACCCGATCTGCGGCGATTTCGACCGATCCCGTCACGAACGGGATTGGCATCGGGCTGCTAGGGAATGCTGGGACCCGGGATCGCGAGGTTCATCGATCCGTGAAAAGGTAGGCCACCGGCTCGTAGGGCGTCCCCTTGCCCGCCCCCTCCACCTCGATCCTACGCCACCAGCCCCCGCGAAGAGACCGCTCGAAGTCCGGCACGCGCCGGGCCAGCTCCTTCTCGGTCGTCACCAGCACGCCGACCCCGTGCTCCCGCGCAAGACGGACGAGCGTCTCCGCGTCCACGATGCCGAGATGCACGAAACGGCCTCCCGCATACCAGGCGATGCGCGGATCGTCCGACAGGACCACCTCGCCCGGGTCCATGTGCGCCTGCAGCGCCTCGCCCGTCCGGCGAAGGTAGCGCTTGGGATAGCGAAGGGGCATCAGGGATTGCTGGACGAAGAAGATGCCGAACAGGACGCCCCAGACCGCGAGGAACCCCCGGCCGAGCCCCGGCTTGCCGAGACGCCCCGCTTCCCGCCAGAGATCCATAAGGGCTTGCCCCGCAAGCGGCAGGGCGGTCACGAGGCCGGGAAGAGCGTGGCGGAGGCTCGCGTAGCGGTAGGCCGCCAGGAGAACCCCGACCAGCGCGAAACGCAAGAGAACGAGCAGGAGGAAGTAGAGATCGAGACGAAGGGGCCTTCGCTTCCATCGCCCGCCGGCGAACCCGATCAGGATGAGAAGGGGGATCAGGACGTGGCCCGCCTTCGAGAAACGCTTGAGGGCTTCCCACGGCGGAAACCGGACGGGGGTCTCCCGCGCGAGGTGGTCGGGATCCTTTCCCACGGTCGCCCAGTGGGGGATCACCGGCCGGGAAGCGTCCCCGGTCTTCTCCGGTCCCGGCGTCCTGTCCGGGGCGGGGCGGGGCGGATGCGCGCGGGGGACGGGTTCGACGGGGCGGTAGGGGCCGGAGCCGGCGAGACGCGCGACGCTCTTCTTGGGCGTGATGCCCCCCGTCCACGCCATGTAGGGGGCCGCGAGGAGCAGGAAGGCGGGAAGCGCGGCCAGGAGAGGGAGGAGGCGCCGGGCGAGGGAGGGCGTTTTCGCCGCGGTTCCGTCGCGTTCCCCGCCCCGGAGGGGAAGCAGGGACGCCGCGCCGAACGCGAGGAGCGGAAGGGCGCCCTCGGGACGCGTGAGGTAGGCGGCCCCCGCCGCGAAACCGGCGAGAATCCCGTATCGCCATCTCCAGGTCTGGAGGGCCTTGAGGGCGCCGGCGCACTGGACGAGGACGAGGAGGAGGAACAGGGGCTCGGTGAGGATCTGCACCGAGATCTGGACGTGATGCGGAAAGACGGCGAAGAGTGCGAGCGTGGCGAGCGCCGTCCGTTTTCCCCCGTAGGCGTTCGCGAGAACGCCGAGGGGGATCAGGGAGAGGGCGGAGAGGAGGAGGGAGAGGATCCGGGCCGGGATCTCGGGATGTTCGAAGGGAGCGGTGACGGCGCCGAGGAGGAGGGGGTAGAGGGGATGGTAGTGGTTGGCCAGGGCTTCCCGCCACGCCCCGCGCATGTAGAGCTCTCCCAGCGAGAGGTAGCGGACGGCGTCCACGGCGGGGGCGTAGGTAAAGCAGGCGAGCAGGGCGCGCAGGAGCAGGAAGACGCCGGCGACGGCGAGCCAGGGCGCCCAGCGGCGCAGGCGCGAGGGGTCTTGCGGCGGGGATGGGGGGGGATGGGTCATGGGTCACGGGTCATGGGTCATGGGTAGATTCATAGTAAACAGGAAACCGGTCGCGTCCCTATTCCCTTGAATTCCTGTTCGAAACACCGCAACCGCGGTCACGAATCCTCGCGAAAGTCGCGGCTTGCGTTGCGGAGGAAGTCGCGCTCCTCGTCGGTGAGGCTGGTGAGTCCGTGCCGGGAGATCTTGTCGAGCAGCGCGTCCACGCGGGCGCGGGTCTGGGGGTTGACGGGGTCGAGGCGGGGCGGGGGCGGAAGGCCGTCGGGCGCGCGGGGCCGTGGCGCTTTGGGGGCGCGCCTTTTCAGGCGGGCGAGCATCGGTTCGATCCTGAGATCGAGGTAGCGGTAGACGACGGCGAAGGCCGCGCCGCCGAGGTGCGCCGCATGGGCCACATTCCCGCCGCGCCCGCCGATGAAGTAGAGGAGGTCGAGGCCCACGAAGAAGGCGGCCAGCTGCCAGACGAGGACGGGAAGGACGCCCCAGATGTAGATACGCTGGCGGGGGTAGTGGAAGGCGTAGAGCACGACCACGCCTATGACGCCGCCCGAGGCGCCGACGGCGTAGTGGAACTCGCCGGCGAGGAGGGTGGTCACGGTGAACAGGAGGCTCGCCGAGACGCCGGCCGCGATGTAGAAGAGGAAGAAGTTCAGCCTTCCGTAGAGGCGCTCCATCCCCTTGCCGAAGAGCCAGAGGAACCACATGTTGAAGAGGATGTGGAGGAAGCCGGCGTGGAGGAACATGCTGGTGACCAGCTGCCAGACCCGGCCTTTTGCGAAGACGGCGTCCGGCCAGAGGGCGAAGGTCTGGATCCACCACTTTCCGAGCGGGGAGTCCCGCATGCCGGTGAGGAGGAAGCCGAAGAAGAACACCACGACGTTGGCGATGATCAGCCAGGCGGTCAGCGAGAGTCCGGGGCGCCGTCCGGGGGTGTAGTCGGGCGGCGGGCGCATGTCCCGCCGGTAGTATTCGCGGTCGTAGATGCCCATATCATGATTGGAACGGCCGGTCGATTCTGGACGTTAGATTTTCAATGGGAACGATCGCAAAGGCATTCGCGTCGTTTTCCCGACCCGGCCGTTCCTTTCCTCTACGTTTCGCATTGTACGGCTAGCGCGTGATCACGCCTCCCATGGGCACGGTGGCCCGGGTGAGGAACAGCAGGGCGAAGCAGGAGGGGACGGCGTCCCGGTTCCAGGACCCGTCCGCGGACTGGCGCGACAGGAGAAACCCGGCGCCTTCCCGGTACCAGTCGTGGGTGCCGATGTTGCGCACGCCCGCGAGCACGGCCGCCCGTTCCATCCCGTAGAGGTAGTAGTAGTGCCACCGTCCTCCTCCGGCGCCCGGATTGGTCTCCACGGTGAAGTGCGCGTTCAGCCAGGCGATCCCGTCCCAGACGGCCTCCCGGGCCGCCGCGAGGAGCCGGCCGTTGAGGGCGCCGCGGCGCTTGGCGATGGAGGAGGAGATGAGCAGGCAGGCCGTTCCCGCCGTGGTCATGCTGCCCGTCACGGTCTTCTGCCACTCGCTTCCCGCCAGCTGGTCGCGCCCCACGCCGATGTACTTCCAGCCGCGGGGCTCGTCGAGGATCCGGGACACCGTCTTGTAGGAGACGTAGCCGTGTTCCCGGTCCTCGATCATCTTCATGCGCGGGACCTTCTTCCGGGACGGGTCCTTCTCCTCCTGGAACCGCACGAAGTGCTCCACCACGTTGGCCATGGCCTTGTAGGTCTCGGGCAGAAAGCGGATGCCGCAGCGCTGGGCCGCCTTGAGGCCCAGCAGGGCGTACTGCGTGTTGGAATGGTCGGGCCAGCGGTTCTTCGCCTGGATGGTGCCCGACCGCGGCCCGCCGTCGGGCACGCCGCCCGGGTAGTTCCAGGAATCCGGACCGCCCACCGACATGCCCGTCGTCCCCTGGACGAACTGCTCCTGGTCCGAGCGGACCATGCACACCTCGATGAAGCGGACGAGCCTCTGCATCCACTGGGAATCCTTGGGGCTCATCCGCAACCGCTTCGCCGGCCGGGCGGCGGTGAGCTCCTCGGGCTTGCGCAACGACTTGGGCGGCTCGTACAGCGCCTCCAGCGCCATGATCGTCACCGCCGCCACGTAGTTCGTCCCCCACATCCCCGGGTGGAACTTGTCCCCGGCCAGCTGGTTCTGCCTGAGCCACGTGAATCCCTTCTGGATCCTCTCGTCGTGCCGGGTCAGGCCGGACTTCAGGAGGGCGAGAAGACAGAGCGCCGTGGTCCCTCCCGGAAACCCCTTGTCGTACGGCACGCCGTTCAGGCCCCCCGACGAGCATTCCAGGTTCCCGTCGGCCGCCTGCTGCGCCAGAAGGAAGTCCGCACCCTTGCGCACGGCCTTGTTCACGCGGAGCAGGAAGGCCGGGTCCCGGTCGCCCGCCTTGAGCTTCTTCGAGGCCTCCTCGGAGCCGTCGGTCTCGCCCTCGCCGGCGTGGGCGCGTCCCCCAAGCAGGCCGAGAAGCAAAACCGCCGCCGGAAGAGATGCGCGAAAGAAGAATGACATGGCGTCCTCCCCGTTCCGGATGATTGGCTTCCCCTCATCCTATCGCAATCCGCGGAAGGATGAAACGGCAAAGCGATGCGAGCCTTTCGCATTGTCTGTGACCCGTCACCTGTGACCTGTGTTGGCCGTGCTTTGCCGGCGCCGCGTTGATGCAACCCACCGCACGGACGGGAACCGGGGGACCGGTCACGAACCATGAAACA